>Ga0209991_10000067_pt1 | contig 43755 bp, 37 predicted proteins | sample ChitaG_FD_183167 | JGI IMG/M metagenome (GOLD analysis project Ga0209991, IMG submission 183167) | Deep subsurface microbial communities from South Pacific Ocean to uncover new lineages of life (NeLLi) - Chile_00310 metaG (SPAdes)... | ecosystem: Environmental > Aquatic > Marine > Oceanic >... | reverse complement strand
TTCCTGGTTCCGGCTGAAACCGATCTGGGCACAAAGGTTTTCGTGATATCCGCGGACGATCCGGGAGTTACGGCCACCCTGCTGGACACCACCGGACACGGTAGCGTCGGGCACCTCGAACTGACCTGCGTCGAAGTCGGCGAGCCGCGCGTACTCGGCGGTGGCTCGGAATCGGATGGATCCGCAGTTCTCGACTGGCTCGAAACCCAGCACACCCTGGGCTTGTCCGCCTTCCAACTGGGCGTGGTGGACCGCGCGCTGGAGCTCACCGCCCAGTACGCCCGCGAACGTGAACAGTTCGACAGGCCAATCGGCAGCTTCCAGGCCGTATCGGCGCGCCTGGCCGACGGCTACATCGACGTCAAGGGACTGCGACTGACGTTGGCTCAGGCCGCCTGGCGGTTGTCCGAAGACCAGCCTGCCGATGTTGATGTCCGCTCCGCCGCGTTCTGGGCGGCCGAAGCCGGCCACCGGATAGCGCACACGGCGGTGCATGTGCACGGCGGAGTCGGAATCGACACCGACCACCCGGTCCACCGCTACTTCCTGGCCGCGAAACAAGCCGAGTTCGCGCTGGGCAGCGCAACCGGCGCCTTGCTGGCGATCGGTCGCGAACTGGCCGACACGCCCGCCTGATTAGCCTCCCTATGGTGGCTACCCCACTCACTCAGACCGTCACAGGTCTACTGGCGCCCCTGGCCGACGTCGACGATCGGGGTGTGTTCGCGATCGATAACGATGACTCCGAGGTGTCGTCGGTGACTTTTGTGAGCTGGCGCAACCATATTCAGCGCGGAGCCGACCTCGCGGCCTGGCTTGGGGCCCGGCTGGATTCCGGACTTCCTCCGCATGTGGGAGTTCTCGCGGGCAATACGCCGTTCTTCTGCACCCTGCTGGTGGCCGCTGCGCTATCCGAGATTGTGCCGGTCGGACTGAACCCGACGCGCCGAGGCGCGGCCCTGCGACGAGATATCGAACAGGCCGACTGCCAACTGGTGCTGACCGACCGGTTCGCGCCGCACTGCCCAACACCGAATGACGTCAGCGCAATCGACGTCGAATCACCGGAATTCGCTGCCGAACTCAGCGCCTATGACGACGCACCGGTCGAGTTTCGCCCCGCCGATCCTGACGACTTGTTCATGCTCATCTTCACCTCGGGCACCAGCGGCGACCCAAAAGCAGTGCGATGCACCCATGAGAAGGTCGCGTTCCCAGGGAATATGCTCGCGCAGCGTCTCGGTCTGGGCCCCTCCGACACTTGTTACCTGTCGATGCCGCTCTTTCATTCCAACGCGATCATGGCGGGATGGTCACCCGCAGCGGCGGCCGGAGCGTCAATCGCGTTGCGGCGCAGTTTCTCCGCTTCCCAGTTTATCCCCGATGTCCGGCGTTTCGGCGCCACCTACGCCAACTACGTCGGGAAACCACTGTCATACATCCTGGCCACTCCCGAGCGTTCGAACGACTCCGACAACCCCCTCAAGCTCGCATACGGCAACGAAGGCGCCCCACGCGATCTGAGCCGGTTCGCGCAACGGTTCGGGGTGCAGGTAATCGACGGTTTCGGTTCGAGCGAGGGCGGGGTGGGCATTGCCCGCACACCCGACACACCCGATGACGCTTTGGGTCCGTTGGTGGACGGGGTAGCGATCCTCGACGTCCACAGCGGCCTCGAGTGCCCCCCGGGAATGATCGGCGAGTTGGTGAACACCGAAGGGCCCGGACAATTCCGGGGCTACTACAAGGATCCCGAAGCCGATGTCGACCGGATGAGGGGCGGGGTGTATCACAGTGGCGACTTGGCCTACCGCGATGAGAAAGGGTTCGCCTATTTCGCGGGACGACTGGGTGATTGGATGCGTGTTGATGGTGAGAACCTTGGAACCGCGCCCATCGAGCGGATTCTGATGCGCTATCCCGGAGTCACCGAGGCCGCGGTGTATCCGATTCCCGATCCGTCGGTGGGCGATCAGGTGATGGCAGCCCTGGTCCTGCCCGAAGACGCAGCTTTCGATCAAGACGATTTCGTCGGATTCCTCAGCCGGCAAACTGATCTGGGCCCCAAGCAATGGCCTTCCTACGTGCGCGTGGGGCCCTCGCTCCCCCGCACACAGACCTTCAAGGTTCTCAAACGGCAACTGTCTGCCGAGGCGACCGGTTGCACGGATCCCGTCTATCAGATCGGCCGAAGCTGATGCGCCGAGACAACATCGCCGAGATGCTGACCGACAGAGTTGGCGACCAGCGGCTGGGGTTGCGGGCGCGGGACCGCGATTGGACGTGGGACGAAGTGGTGACCGAATCAGCGGCGCGAGCGTCGCTGGCTCGCGCGCTACGGGACGAGGACTTCAGCGATGCACCGTTTCACCTCGGCGTTCTGCTCGACAACGTGCCGGACTTCGTATTCTGGCTTGGCGCAGCGGCATTGACCGGCGCAACCATAGTCGGGTTGAACTCCACCCGCGGCGCGGACGAGCTCGCCGCAGACATCCGGCACGCGGACTGTCAATTGATCGTCACCGATGCGCACGGCATGGCCCGGCTCCGAGACCTCGACCACGGACTTGGACTGTCCCGGTTCCTGCTCATCGACGAAGCCGGGTACCACGCCCGCATCGAGGCGTACCGGGCCGAACCTGCGGCCGCGCTCGGCGTCGACTCGCAGTCGTTGTATCTGTTGCTCTTCACATCGGGGACCACTGGTGTCTCCAAAGCTGTCAAGTGCAGTCAGGGGCGCCTCGCCCGGATCGCGTACAAGGCGACCGAAAAGTTCGGCCATCACCGCGGCGACGTCGACTACTGCTGCATGCCGCTGTTCCATGGCAACGCCATCATGGCGCTATGGGCGCCTGCGCTGGCCAACGGCGCTACGGTATGTCTGACGCCGAAGTTCACCGCCGCCGGATTCCTGCCCGATGTCCGGTATTTCGGAGCCACCTTCTTCACCTACGTCGGCAAGGCCCTGGCCTATCTGATGGCCACACCGGAGGAACCCGACGATTCCGACAACACCCTGACGCGGGGATTCGGCACCGAGGCGTCCCCCGAGGACCAGAACGAGTTTCGCCGACGTTTTGGGGCCGAACTCTTCGAGGGGTACGGCTCCAGCGAGGGCGGTGCAGCTGCCACCGCAGATCCCGCCGCACCCGCGGGCGCCCTCGGCAGGCCGGCGCACGCCGACATCGCAATCGTCGACCCTGAGACGCTGAACCGTTGTCCGTTTGCGACTCTCGATGCACAGGGACGAGTACTCAACCCCGATGAGGCCATCGGGGAGATCGTTGACCAACGAGGCGCGCGTGATTTCGAGGGGTACTACCGCAACGACGCCGCCGACGCTGAGCGGGTTCGTAACGGCTGGTACTGGTCAGGTGATTTGGGATACTTCGACTCCGACGGGTTTCTGTACTTCGCCGGGCGACGCGGCGACTGGATCCGGGTGGATGGCGAGAACACCTCGGCACTGACCATCGAACGTGCCGTGCGACGCCACCCCGACGTGATCACTGCCGGGGTCTACGGGGTCCCCGATCCGCGATCGGGAGACCAGGTGATGGCCGCCCTCGAAGTCGCCGACCCCGAGGCCTTCGATGTCGAGAACTTCGCGGCATTCCTGGTGGCGCAGGATGATCTTGGCAGCAAGGCGATTCCACGGCTACTCCGAGTCTCAGCCAACTTGCCGGCCACCGGGTCCAACAAGGTGCTCAAACGCGATCTGCAGGCCCAGCGCTGGCACACCGATGAACCGTTGTACCGCTGGGTGGGTCGCGCGCACCCGGAATACCGGCGGATGACCGACGAGGACTGCCAGTCGCTCGACGCGGAGTTCACCGGGTACGGCAGGGAGCGCCATGTCTGACCGTGATGCACAGTCTGATTGGGACGAGGTGACCGATGTACTCGTCGCCGGGTCCGGCGCGGGAGGGGTCACCGGCGCCTACACCGCCGCTCGGGAAGGCCTCGACGTCATTCTGATCGAGGCGACGGAGAAGTTCGGCGGCACCACGGCGTATTCGAGCGGCGGCGGAATGTGGCTGCCGTGCAACCCGGTTCTGCTGCGCTCAGTCGACGACGACAGCGTCGAGGACGCGCTGGAGTACTACACCGCGGTCGTGGGCAACCGCACGCCCCGGGAACTCCAGGAGGCCTTTGTCCGCGGCGGCGCCCCGCTCATCGAGTACCTGGAGTCCGACGGGCAGCTGAAGTTCCAACCGCTACCGTGGCCTGACTACTTCGGCAAGGCGCCCAAGGCGCGCGCCGACGGAATGCGCCTCATCGCAACCAAACCGCTCAAGGTGGCAGCAGCGCCGGAATTGCGCGAACTCGTCCGCGGACCGCTGGACTCCGACCGACTCGGAAGGCCACAACCAGAAGACTATTTCGTTGGCGGCCGCGCGCTGATCGCTCGCTTCCTGGCCGCCACCCGCCAGCATCCGAACGCCTCTACCCGGCTGAATACGGCGTTGATCGAGTTGGTCGTCGAAGACGGAGCCGTCGTCGGCGCTGTCCTCGAGACGGCCCGGGGGCACAGCAGGATACGGGCGCGGCGAGGAGTGTTGCTGGCCGCCGGCGGCTTTGAGCGCAATGACGAGATGAGGGCCAGCTACGGCGTACCCGGCGCTTCGAGAGACACCATGGGGCCCTGGGGCAATCGCGGCCTGACCCACCTGGCCGCGATTGCCGCGGGCGCCGACGTTGATCTGATGGATGAGGCGTGGTGGTCGCCGGGCCTGACGCATCCGGACGGCACCTCAGCCTTCGCACTGTGGTTCACCGGCGGGATCTTCGTCGACGACAACGGGAATCGCTTCGTCAACGAGTCGGCGGCCTACGACCGTCTCGGTCGAGGCGTCCTGGCGGCGATGGCGGACGGAACCGTGACGCTGCCGTACTGGATGATCTACGACGACGGTGCGGGCGCCGTCCCGCCGGTGAAGGCCACCAACGTCTCGATGGTGGAGCCGGACCAGTACGTGGCTGCCGGTCTGTGGCGCACGGCCGATACCCTCGAACAGCTCGCGGTCGAAATCGGTGTGCCCCCAAGGAACCTTGTGGAAACGGTGCGAAGGTTCAACGATTTCGTGCGGCGCGGAGCCGACGAGGACTTCGGCCGCGGTGACGAGCCCTATGACCGTTCCTTCTCCGGTGGCGCGCCGCCACTATACGCAATCGAACACGGCCCGTTCCACGCTGCCGCATTCGGTCTCTCCGATCTAGGCACCAAAGGCGGTGTGCGCACCGATACCGCCGCGCGAGCGCTCAACAGCGCGAACGAAGTGATCACCGGGCTCTACGCGGCGGGCAACACGATGGCGGCACCCAGCGGCACCGTCTACCCCGGTGGCGGCAACCCGATCGGCACCAGTATGGTCTTCAGCCACCTGGCCGTACTCGACATGGCCGGATTGGCTACCGAGTAAGCTAGTGCCGCACCCGGTTTGATCAGATGACAAGTGACGGGACAACCGCTTCGATCAGATGCGGACCCGACTCCGTGAACGCCTCAGCCAAGGCGGCCGCCAACTCCTCGATAGTGGTGGCTCGCCGGGCGGGAACGCCCATGCCCTCGGCGATCTTCACGAAATCGATTGTAGGACTACCTAAATCGAGCAATTCGAGGGCCTTTGGTCCTGGCGCGGCCGCACTGGCCGCGCCGACACGTTGTAGCTCGATCCGCAAAATATCGTAGGCGCCATTATTCAAGATGACCGTTGTCACGTTGAGGTTCTCCCGCGCCTGTGTCCACAAGGCGGAGATGGTGTACATCGCCGAGCCGTCCGCTTGCAGGGACAGCACCGGCCGGCCCGGGGCGGCAATTGCGGCGCCTACCGCGGCGGGGAGCCCGTAACCGATCGCGCCGCCAGTCAACGTCAACACATCGTGGGCCGCGGCACCGCCCGTGGCGGCAGCGAGTCCGATTCCCGCGGTGTTTGATTCGTCGACGATAATGGCTCCTTCGGGCAGAAGCGCGCCCACCACAGCGGTAACCGCAAAGGCATCGAGGTGTCCGGTTGGCAGTTCGGGCGGCGCCCAGGGAGCCAGGGCTGCGGTGGTGCCGGCGGCTACGTCATCGGCAAGCCGCTCCAGTGCGGCCCCGGCACCGACGTGCGAGGCGAGCACGTGCACGTCACAGTCCGCGGGCACCAGGTTGCTGGGTTTGCCAGGGTAGGCGAAGAACGACACCGGGGATGCCGTACCGGCCAGGACGATGTGCGCTGCGCCGGCCAGCTGCTCCTGCGCAGCCTCGGCGAAATACGCTAATCGTTCGACTGAAGGTATACCCGCGCCGCGTTCCAGGCGCGTCGGGAATGTCTCGCACAGCACCTTGGCGCCGGTCGCCTCACCCACGCGAACGGCGGCTGCCAGACCCGGGCTTCGGGTCGCGTCCCCGCCGATGAGGATGACCGTCGGCTCCCCAGATCGCAGCACAGCCGCCGCGGCACGGACCGCGCCGTCGTCGACGCCGGACTCTTCGACTGGGGCCATCAAGGGTGTGGTGCCCGCACCGTCGGTCCAGGACACATCGGCAGGCAGAATCAACGTCGACACCACGCCGGCACGGCTGGCAGCCAGCGCGTCGGTGGCGTCGGCCGAAATATCACCGGTGTCCATGGTGCGACGAACCCATCCGGACACGGTGCCCGCCAGCGCATCGATATCGGATTCCAGTGGGGCGTCATACTTCTTGTGATAAGTCGCGTGATCGCCGACGACGACAACCATCGGCGTGTGGGCCCGCCGCGCGTTGTGCAAGTTGGCCAGGCTGTTACCCAGGCCCGGACCCAGGTGCAGCAGCACGGCGGCCGGCTTGTCGGCCATGCGTGCGTAACCGTCGGCAGCACCGCTGGCCACGCCTTCGAACAGCGTCAACACCCCACGCATCTGCGGTACCGCATCGAGGGCGGCCACGAAATGCATTTCTGAAGTGCCGGGGTTAGCGAAACACACGTCGACCCCGTTGCCGACGAGGGTGGTCAACAAGGCCTGGGCACCATTCACGGTCAGATCCCCTCCAGCTTGGTGAACACCCGCGCGGCGTTGGCGTGCAGGTAGTCATGCCGAGCGGCATCGGAGAGACCCAACTCATCGAGCCCGTCCAGGGCGCGACCATGGCCGATCATCGGATAGTTGGTGCCAAACAACACTTTTCGTTGCCCGGTACGGGTTTTCATGAATGCGATCAACTCAGCGGGCAGCCGCCTGGTCGTGTAGGCCGACGTATCGATGTAAACGTTCTCGTGCTTGCGCGCCACCGCGATCATCTCCTCTGTCCATGGGTATCCCACGTGGCCACATACGATCACGAGTTCAGGGAAATCGAGAGCGGTCTCGTCGATGTAGGGGATCGGCCGGCCGGTCTCGGAGGGCCGCAACGGGCCGGTGTGGCCGACCTGGGTGCAGAACGGAACGCCCAGTTGTACGCACTCGGCGAACAGCGGGTAGTAGCGGCGGTCGGTGGGCGGCAACCGCCACAGCCACGGCAGCACCCGCAGCCCAACGAAACCGTCGTCGGTCACGCGGTGACGCAACTCGCGGACCGCTTCCATCGGACGGTCGAGGTCCACGGCGGCCAACCCGGCGAATCGATCGGGATAGGCACGCACCCAGCCGGCCACCTCGTCATTGGACACCAGGTCAAGCCCATTCGGCCCGCACCATGCGCTCAGCAGGCCAAAATCGACAGCCGCGGAATCCATGGAGGCGACGGTGGCCTCAATGGGCACCTCACCATCGGGTATGCCGCCACCAGTCCAGCGTCGTAGCGGCGCCAACATATCGTTGGCGAGAAAACGCTGAGTGGGATGCTGCATCCAGGCGTCGATCGTCATCGCGATCGACTGTAGACCGGAACTCAGCGGCCACCTTCTGCGGTGGATATCAGGTGCTCGCCGCGACGTGTTTGGCGTCCACGTCGTCGGCGGGTCGTTCTTCGGTGGTGTCCTTGGCCCACCGGTAGTCCGGCTTACCCGCAGGGGAGCGTTTGACCTCGTCAACCAGCCATAGGCTGCGCGGCACCTTGTAGCCGGCGATCTCGTTGCGCACGAACGCGTCGAGGTCGGCGAGCGTCGGCCGGGTTCCGACACGCGCCGCCACGACGGCGGCCACGTGTTGGCCAAAGCGTGGGTCGGGCACCCCGACAACCAGCGCGTCGAACACGTCCGGGTGGCCTTTGAGCGCGGCCTCGACCTCTTCGGGGTAGATCTTCTCGCCGCCACTGTTGATCGATACCGAGCCGCGGCCCAGCATCGTCACGCTGCCGTCGGCCTCGACTTCGGCATAATCACCCGGGATTGCATACCGAACACCTTTGATGGTCTTGAACGTCTCGGCAGTCTTTTTCTCGTCCTTGAAATAGCCCACCGGAATATGGCCGCGCTTGGCAATGATGCCGCGCACACCGGAACCGGGCTTGACAGCGTTGCCGTCGTCGTCGAGCACGACGGTGTTCTTGTCGATGGTGACGCGGGGACCGCCGGTATGCGACTGCCCTTTGGCGACGATGCTGGTGCCGCCGAATCCCGTTTCCGAGGACCCGATGGAATCGGTGATTATCCGGTCGGGCAGCAGCTCAAGAAACTTCTCTTTGAGGCTGGTCGAGAACAGGGCCGCAGTGCTCGCGAGCAGAAAAAGTGACGACAGGTCGTACTCGTTCCCTTTGTCCTGGTGGGCCAGCAGCGCGTCCAGCAGTGGCCGCGCCATCGCGTCCCCGGTGAAGAACAGCAGATTCACCTTGTGCTCTGCGATCGTCGGCCATACTTCCTCGGCGTCGAATTCCGGTACCAGCACCACGGTTTGGCCAGCGAACAGGGACATCCAGGTGGCCGACTGGGTCGCGCCGTGGATCATCGGCGGGATCGGGTAGCGGATCATCGGTGCGTTCGCCGCGGCCTGCTTGGCCAAGTCGTATTCGTCGGCAAGCGGCTCGCCGGTAGCGAAGTCGGTGCCGCCGAACAACACCCGGTAGATGTCCTCATGGCGCCACATCACACCCTTGGGGAAACCCGTGGTGCCGCCGGTGTACAGCAGATAGATGTCGTCGGCGCTGCGCGGACCGAAGTCGCGCTCGGGCACACCCTGCGCCAGCGCCGAGTAGAACTCGACGCCGCCATAGCGCTGGAAGTCACCGGCCGATCCTTCAGTACCGTCCTCGACCGACAGGACGGTCTTGACGTTCGGGGTCTCTGGCAGCACGTTGGCCACCCGGTCGGCGTAGCGGCGCTCGTGCACCAGTGCGACCATGTCGGAGTTGTCGAACAAGTACTTCAGCTCGCCCTCGACGTAGCGGAAGTTGACGTTGACCAGAATGGCGCCGGCTTTGACGATGCCGAGCATCGCGATGACGATCTCAACGCGGTTGCGGCAGTAGAGGCCGACTTTGTCGCCCTTCTTGACCCCGTTGTCGATGAGGTAGTGGGCCAGGCGGTTGGCCTTCTTCTCCAACTGGGCGTAGGTCAGGTGTTGATCGCCGCCTATGAGGGCGATGCGATCGGGCACGGCATCGATGGCGTGCTCGGCGAGGTCAGCAATATTCAGAGCCACGCCTCTAAACTAGAACGTGTTACATTTTCAGACAAGTTTTGGGGCCGCAATGCTGGAGGGTGGACTGTCTGTGAGTCACGTAGAAAGCTCCGAGAAGGGCCCCGACGCCCTCATTGAGCAGCGCGGACACACCCTCATCCTGACGCTGAACCGGCCAGAAGCGCGCAACGCGCTATCCACTGAGATGCTCTCGATAATGGTGGCTGCCTGGGATCGCGTCGACGAGGATCCCGAGATCCGCACCTGCATCCTCACCGGGGCTGGCGGCTACTTCTGCTCGGGCATGGACCTCAAGGCCGCGACCAAGGCACCTCCCGGGGACTCGTTCAAGAGTGGCGCCTTCGATCCGACCAAGATCGAGGGCCTGCTCAAGGGCCGCCGCCTGACGAAACCGCTGATCGCCGCGGTCGAAGGCCCCGCGATCGCCGGCGGAACCGAGATCCTGCAAGGCACCGATATCCGGATCGCCGGCGAAAGCGCCAAGTTCGGCATCTCCGAAGCCAAATGGAGCCTGTACCCGCTGGGGGGGTCCGCGGTTCGGCTCCCACGTCAGATCCCGTACACCATCGCCTGCGACCTGCTGCTTACCGGACGCCATATCACCGCGGCCGAGGCCAAGGAATACGGGCTGATCGGCTATGTCGTGCCCGACGGCACCGCCCTGGAGAAAGCTCTTGAGGTCGCCGAGGTGATCAACAACAACGGCCCGTTGGCCGTGCAGGCCATTCTCAAGACCATCCGCGAGGCTGAGGGCATGCACGAGGAAGAGGCGTTCAAGCCCGACACCGCAAACGGCATTCCGGTGTTCCTGTCCGAGGACGCCAAGGAAGGCCCCAGGGCGTTCAAGGAGAAGCGCGCCCCTAACTTCCAAATGAAGTAATTCGGCTCCGATCCAGGCCTCCACCTGCGCCAGCCGGTGATGCTCTGATTGCTTGACGGCCGTGGCGGCATTCAACATACTGATGCAATCAATCGATTGCTTATATTTGCCTCGGGTGAATCGGATGGCCGCATAATGGATGGGAGAGCCGCTCTTGCGAACAGCCAGCTTTGAGAATCCCCCTGTGGCGTCGGAACAACCGGGGTCGCCAAGCCCGCGGCCCCAGCGGCTGCATACCTGGTTCAACCTGATGCCGGTCGCCGAGTACGAGAAGGGCCGACCCTCTCGGATTCTGTTCCTCGATACCTTCGTCACCCTCGAGTCGAACGTGGTGGACGGCCAGAAAAGGTACGAGGTGTTCTTCGAGGGCGAGCACCCGATGACGGCCGTGGTCGAGATTGGCGTCCTCTTCGTCTGGTACGGCGAGGATCTACTGAAGCCCGATCGCCCCTTCCCCACCCTCTTCGCCGAGCCCTACGACTCTGCTTACCTGACCAGCACCCCCACCCTGTTTCACAACACACACGTCATGGACTTCGTCGAGAACGGATCCGACAATCTGCACTTTGGCGCCGTGCACCTGTGGGAGTACTCGAAGATCTACGACCACGTGGTCAACGACGAGACCATCACCCTCAAGCAGGAAACCCGATTCCGTTACGGCTCATGCTCTACCCGTCGCACAATCCGCTGGCTTTCGAAGGTACTTCCCAAACTGGAGCTCACCCAGGACTACGTCTATCACGGGCCGGGCCTCGCGGTCGTCGGCGCCACCGGCGCATGGGTGCCCCGGATGAACGCCCTGGTGAGCCTGACGCCCGAGGGTCAGAATCGCACCCGCGTCTACGTCACGATGGCGATCGACCCGACGACCTTCCCCGCAGTCGTAGAGCGAGTCTTCCAAGCAGTTACCCGGGGACGTCGACTCTGCGATCTGCTGGCCAAGGTGATGGCGAACTACACCAAAAATGAGTTCGATGTCGACGCCATTATCTGGACGAACAGGAAGTACGTGGGCGCATCAGGCCTTCTGCCTTCCGAAAAGCCCCTTCGCGACGTGATCACCTGGGGGAAGACCTTCTACCCAAAGGACTTCCAGGCACCGCCCACACCCGAGCGTTCCACCGGAGAACCCCGTTGGTGGCCGCTGGACACCGTTGAAAACCTGACACCGGGAAGCGTGCACCGCTACACCGTCGACGACACTGAGCTGATCGCGCGGCACGACGCCAGTGGCGCGGTGCGGATCTTTGACGCGTTCTGCCCGCACCAGGGGGCACATCTCGGGTTCGGCGGGGCCATCGACCGCGACTGCCTACGCTGCCCCTTTCACGGCTTCTACTTCGATGCCGAAGGACGCTGCATCGGACCCAACATCGACAATCAGACCAATTTCATCAAGTCGCTCAACCTCAGCCCGGTCCCCCATCGGATACACCAAGGACAGATCGAGGTCCGACTCTGAACGCGCCCAACCCGCCAGCATCAGGCAGCACTGCGGCGGCAAATCGATGAGAAGCCGCGGCGCAATCCTGCGCGAATACGGTGGGCCTTGGTGCGTCGAGGAGTTCGAGTTAGACGCGCCACGCTCGGGAGAAGTTCTCGTTCAGATGGCTGCCGCGGGGCTCTGCCACAGCGACGAACACATCCGGCAGGGTCAGCTTGTTCCGCCCAAGGACGGCCGCCAATCCCGCCAGGCGGCGTCGATGTCGCCGACGATCGGCGGCCACGAGGGTTCAGGAGTGGTCGTCGAAGTGGGCGACGGTGTTACCCGGTTCGTGCCCGGTGACCACGTGGTGGCCTCGTTCGTCGCTGTGTGCGGACAATGTCGTTGGTGCGCTACAGGAATGGAGTACCTCTGCGACGCGGGCATCGGCACGCTGGCCCCCGGGATGCCGACCGACGGCACCTTCCGGCACCACACGGTAGACGGACAGAATTTGGGACATGTCTCCAAGATCGGGTCCTTTGCCGAACACACAGTCGTGTCCGCGGACTCGATCGTCAAGATCGAACCAGATCTGCCGCTGGTACCTAGTGCGCTGCTGTCGTGCGCCGTTCCCACCGGATACGGATCCGCGGCTCACCGCGCCGATATCCGGGGCGGCGACACCGTGGTCGTCATGGGTGCCGGCGGGATCGGCTCGGCCGCCATTCAGGGGGCTCGCATCAACGGCGCCACCCACATCGTCGCGGTTGACCCGGTGGCGTACAAGCAGAAGTCGGCGCTGAGTTTCGGCGCCACCCACGCGACGGCGACGCCGGCCGAGGCGATCGATATGGTTCGCGAACTCACCCGCGGCGTGATGGCCGACGCTGTCATCGTCTCGCCCTCGCTAATCGCGGCTGCCGACGTGGGAAACGCGTTGGCGCTCACGCGCAAAGGTGGGACCTGTGTGCTGACCGGTATGGCTTCTACAACAACCCGAACGGTAGAACTCAACGTCCAAGAGTTCGTACTGATGAACAAGAACCTGTGTGGCACGATCTTCGGATCATGCAACCCAAAGTCCGACATCCCGCTACTGGCAAAGCTTTACAAGACGGGCCACTTGCAGCTCGACGAGATGATCACCAAGCGCTACCGGCTCGATGACATCAATGACGCGTACTCCGACCTTGCCAACGGCGAGCTGATCAGGGGCGTCATCGACTTTGGGATCACTTGAGACTTCGGCATCACCTGAGGTGGATCCAGTCCTTGGGACGCAGTCGCCACGTACGTCGCGCGTATTCCACTTCGGTGTATGGCCATTGCGTGATGATGCGACCGGTGGGCGACCGGAAATAGCTACCACACTGGGTCCACACGGTCCGCTCCAAGTCGGCGCTGAGTGCAACGTTGTATTGCTGCTCGACTTCGGGTCGCACTTGTAGGCACCCACCGGAGCGGGCGATCCGACCGACCGCGCTGGCAACCAATCGGGCGCCCGCCTCAAGGACGTAGACGATTGAACTTCCACCCTGATTGGTGTTGGGCCCGTACAACATGAAGAAGTTCGGGAAGCCGCTCACGGCTGTGCCGAGGAATGCACTGGGCTCACACCCCCACCGTTCGTGCAACGTCGTGCCGCCTGTACCCGCGACCTCGATGCCCGAGAGATACTCCGCTGTTTCGAATCCGGTCGCGAGCACGATCGCGTCGACTTCCACGATGTCGCCGTTCGCGGTGATCACCGAATTTTCGGTCACCCGATCGATCGGTTCGGTCACCAAGTCGACGTGGTTCTGTTGCAGCGCCAGATAGAAATCGTCACCGAGCAGCACCCGCTTGCAGCGGAACGGATAGTCCGGCGTTAGCGCGCGACGAAGCGCGGCATCGGGCACCGTGCTCTCCAAGAACGACGTCGCAAACTGGGCGCGGCTAGACACCAGCGGATCATCGGCCATCGTCGCGGTGTTGTCGTGGAAAAACTTCCACACGCGCCACCGTTCGCGGCGTACCGCTAACGGGTTGCGGCGAAATCGCACCAACTCTTCGGAGGTGAAGGGGCGGTCATCCTTGGCGACCATCCACGGCGCCGAGCGCTGAAAGACGGTCAGGCGCGAGGCGCTCTTCGCGAGCTCCGGGATGACCTGCACCCCGCTGGCCCCGGTACCGACCACCGCGATCTTCTTGCCCGCCAGTTCGATCCGGTCGTCCCAGCGCGAAGTGTGCAGCATGGCGCCTTGGAAGTCGTCAAGGCCGGCGATCTCGGGGAACTTCGGCGAACCGAACAGTCCGACCGCGCTGACCACGACATCGGCATTGATCGTGGTGAGGCCTTCGGTGCCATCCCGCTGGACGTGAAGTTCCCACTGGCGGGTGTCCTCGTGCCAGCGGGCCCGGCGTACGTGCGTGCCGAGCATCAGGTGGCGGCGTAGGTCGAAGTCGTCGGCCACCGACTCCAGGTAAGCCAGAATCTCTGGCTGGCCCGCGTAGGTCCGGCTCCATGATCTGTTCAACGCGAACGAGAGAGAATAGAAATGGCTTTGAACATCGCAGGCAGCCCCTGGATAGGTGTTGCTCCGCCAGGTGCCACCGACGCCGTCGCTGCCTTCGACGATGACGATGTCGTCGACTCCAGTGCGGCGTAGCGCCACCGCTGCTCCAAGTCCACCGAATCCCGCCCCGATGATCGCCACCCTGGGTGAAGGTCGGCGCCGCGTCGCAGCCCGGATCCGGCCGAGGGCGTACCGCAGATGGGCCTGCCGGGATGTCACCGCGCGACCTCTTCGGTACGAACCTCCAGGCCGTCCAGATCCCCTCTCCGGCGCCAATCATCCAGGATGTCAGCGTATTCGGTCGGTTGACCGAAGAAGAAGCTGCCCTGCCGAGTCTCCTCGTTCGCCTGTCCCTCGCGGTTGTAGTAGCCCGGCGTGCATGACTTGGCACGCTGGGCAGTGGCCACCGAACGCTTACGGACCGTTTCGACCCAGGCTGCTTCAGCGCCGGCCGAAGCTTCCACCTCGCTGTACCCATGCTCCAGCGCGCAGGCGATGATCCAGGCGACGTGATTGGCTTGCACGTCAAGCAGATACGGGAAGTTCACCGTGAACCCTGACTGGGCGATGCTCTCAATGAAACAGTTCGGCAGCCCGTGTACGGATACGCCCTGGAAAGTCCGGACGCCGTCGCGCCACTTCTCGGTCAGCGAGAGGCCGTCGCGGCCGATCAGCTCGAAGCCGGTCCGCTGCGCGTAATCGGTGCCGACCTCGAAGCCGGTGGCGAAGATCAGGCAGTCCAGCTCGTATTCCACCCCCTCGACGACCACACCGGCCGGGGTGATCCGCTCCACCCCGCGGCCGCGGGTGTCGACCAATGTGACGTTGTCTCGATTGAATGTCTGCAGATATTCGTCGTGAAAGCACGGTCGCTTACAGAAGTACCCGTACCAGGGCTTGAGCGCCTCAGCGGTGGCACGGTCGGCCACTAACGCGTCGACGCGGGACCGCACCTCCTCCATCTTCGCGAAGTCGGCGAGTTCGGCGCCGTGGGCCCGTTGTTCGGCGGTGAGGCCCGCGGCCGAATGTTGCTGCATCACCGGGATCTTCTTGGTGATGCTGGTCCACGAGTCGGCAACCAGGTCTTCGTCGGCTTGCCCGCCTGCGGTGAGGATCTGGAAATTCTCGATGCGTCGGCGCTGCCAGCCGGGCTCCAGGCTGGCGGCCCACTGCGGATCGGTCGGCCGGTTCGCCCGCACGTCCACCGACGACGGGGTGCGTTGGAAAACGTACAAGTGCTCAGCCGCCTGGGCAAGGTGTGGAACGCACTGAATCGCCGTGGCGCCGGTGCCGATGATGCCGACTCGCTTGTCTGCCAGTCCGGCTAGCCCGGTGCCGGTGTAGTCGTAGTCCCAGCGGCTGGTATGAAAAGCGTGACCGCGAAACGACTCGATACCTGTAATGCCGGGAAGCTTGGGTTTCTGAAGGTAACCATTAGCCATCGACACGAAACGGGCACGCATCTCATCGCCATGATTTGTGGAGATAATCCAGCGTGATTCCTGCGCTTCCCAACGAATCTCCCGTACCTCGGTCTGTAAGCACGCATTTTGGTACAGGTCGTAGTGCTCGGCGATCCGCCGACAGTGCGCGAGAATCTCAGCGCCCTTGACGTATTTCTCGGTGGGGATGTAGCCGAGTTCCTCCAGCAACGGGATGTACACATACGACTCGACGTCGCAGGCGACGCCCGGGTAGCGGTTCCAATACCAAGTCCCACCCACGTCGGCGGCCTTGTCAATCAACCGCACGTTGCTCACCCCGCGCTCGCGCAGATGCGCTGCGGTCAGCAGACCGCCAAAACCGGCACCTATGATCGCGACGTCCACCTCGTCTTGCAACGGTGCTCGCGCGAAGTGCGGATCGGCCCAGGGATCCGCATCGAACCGCGCAAACGGGCCGGATATCTCGACGTACTGCGCGAGTCCGTCGGGCCGCAGCCGACGGTCCCGCTCCTCGGCGTACTTCTGCTGCAAAGCCTCGACTTCCGTCGTCAATTTGCCGGAGCCGGCCACAGTGTTGGTCCTCTTCTGATGTCGGCCGCCGCATGCAGCGGCCTGCCGAGAATGTTGGTCCCGACTATATAATCAATCGATTGATCGTATCAAGGAGGCGCGCGCTCACCTGCTCAGCGATTCGGGCCTGCCTCGTGGTCGAACAGCGTTCCGCGGATCAGCCGCTTCGAAGCTTCCAAGGTCGTGTGATAGGTGCGCGGCGAGGCGCTTGCGGCCAATTCGGTCAACCCGTAGAGGAGCGCATAGAGCACCTCCACAGCGGCCTGCGCATCGGCATCCTTGCTCAGCTCACCACGCCGAAAACCGTCATCGACGATGCCTTCGATGATCTGGCGCAGCTCCAGAAATTGGACTTCGCCGGTTTCAGTCGTCTTGAGGCTGGCACCTTCAGCCCGGATCGCCCACTCGAACGCCGCGAGATCCGGATACTCGTGCATCAACTTCCCCGACTCGTCTAGCACTGCCTCAATGCGGTCGATGGTGCCACCAGAATGTTGCGCCGCCCGGTGCAGCCTTGGCAGCGCGATGTCGGCTCTGGCCGCAATCGCCGCCTCCATCAGCGCAGATCGATTGGGAAAGTAGTTGTACAGACTGGCACTGGTCATCCCGGCCATACAGGCGATCGATCGGATCGTGGCCTTCGAGTAGCCCTTCTCGGCGACACACCGCATCGCGGCATTGATGATCCGGGCCCGGGTCTGCTCGCCGCTGGCCCCCACCGGCCGACCCAGCTGCGTGGTTGTCATCGCACTGGTCTCCCCATTGGCTCCTCTATCTACTCAAATCCGAACGATCATCAGCCTCGGGGATAGACCCGTAGCTTATCGGGTTTTCGAGGTCCAACTACAGGCCGGCGGTTCTCGAGACTGATGGTTTCTCCGTACCTGAGTAGAAGCGAGACACCGCGACCTGGTGAACGGTGAGACCCAACCCCACAGGGGGGCCGTCTCACTTGTATGAAAGAGGCAGCTTCGGACACAGGGCGGCCACATGCTTCGCCCCAGGCGAAAGGGCTGCGCGCCGTTCACGGCAAGGGCACGTCAACGCATACTCGATCTCTGTGTCGACCGTTTCACGGAATGGGGACAGAAGAGGAGATGGGAGTACTCCTAGATGAAGGGCCAGCTTCCTCTCGAAATCTCGGAGAAATTCTTCGGAGAGATCACTTTTCTGGAGTACGTCGGGCCCAATAGATCCGACTTCATTGATTGCCCACCAGACGGGATGCCAGAAGGCTCCCGAATCTTTATAAAGGGCAAAGACTATGCCGTGAGCGCGGCGGCCCAGGGTGTGACAACGTCTCTATTCGCAGTCGGATTGTCAGCACGCTGACAGCGCCGGTCCAGCGCCGCTGGATTGGAGTACCGTATGCGCACGTCGATTTGACGCCGCCCTAGAACGATCCAGGAGAACCCAATTGCCCCTGAAAGCGCTCTTTCTCAACTGCACGCTGAAGAAATCACCCGCCACGTCCAACACACAGGCCCTCATCGATCTAGTCGCTGATCTCATGATGCCGATGGGCGTCGAATGTGAGACCGTTCGATTGGCTGACTACAACATCGCTTACGGCACCGAATCCGACATGGGCGATGGAGACGAGTGGCCCGAGATCTACACGAAGATCAAGGACGCAGACATTCTCATTCCATCGATGCCGATATGGATGGGAGTGAGAAGCTCGCTATGCCAGGTGATGTGTGAGCGACTCGACGGCTCCTATCGCGACCTGGACCCCCACACTGGGCAGTTCCCGCTCTACGGGAAGGTCGTTGGGGTGATCGTCACGGGAAACGAGGACGGGGCACACGACTGTTGTGCTACCACGCTCTACAACTTCACTCACTACGGCTGCACGGTCCCGCCCAACGCCGACTGCTACTGGGTAGGGGACGCCGGACCAGGGCCCAGCTACATCGACGCCGGGCAAGGACACCTTTACACCAACCGCACAGCTCGCTTCCTCGCAAGCGGCACGGTGTGGATGGCGAACATGCTGAAGACCAACGGACCGATTGGCACCAATCTGGTCAAACTCACAGCCGACGCTCAAAAAGTGAGTACCGACACGGCCCCAGCGGGCTGAATCGGAACGGTGCTCCCTCTGATGGTCGGCCGCCCCGCCTATCATCCAGTCAGCTAGTGCGGAGTTCGCCCGTCCGGATCACCGCGGTCAACTCCACCGGATCCGCTGAGCAGCACACCTGCCAGCACCGTCGGCCGGGACGGAAGGCGACGATTAACGTCTGACTGACTGAACCCGATCGGTTGAGCCAGTGGACCAGATCTCGCGTCCGGCCATGCCGCAAACAACAATCAGGAAGTCAACCCGGCAGCAGGCTCGGGCAACGGCATCTGACCACCACCGCCGGCGATTGGCCGCCAGGCGCGGCGGTGAGGCCCGCGTGGGGGCCGACCCATCTCCTTACCGCGCGCTTTGAGGGGCCGCGGGCCTACTCCGACCCTTCACTCGTCGAGATCGATCCGGATGGTGAGCAGGTTGTCACCCAGGGCGCGCACCGCGGCACTGTTGAACCGGGGCATCGCCGCCAGTCTGGCGTTTGCATCGTCGTCGGGTAGCAGATGGGCGGTACCCGCATGCCAGTCGCCGCCGACCCGGACCCTGACCCGCGGATCGGCCTGAATGTTGCGGACGTACTGGGATCGCTCGCCGAACTCCGACACGAGCCAGAATCGGTTGCCGTCCAACCGGCCGCCTACCGGTGTGTGCCGTGGTCGGCCGGATTTCCGTCCGGTGGTCTCCAACAGGGTTTGGGTGGGCACCGAGCCCATCAGCGGGTTGGCGAACCGCCGTTGCATAAAGGTGACGATGCGCTGCCGGCGAGTTAAAGCCATGGGCCAATTAAAGCAGCACGACCAGCACGTTGCGGGCCGAGCGGCCCTCAAGGCATAGTGTGAAACTCGCAGAGCCTCAGGCGAATCGCCTGCCCGATTTGCGTTACTCCACCGGACGCAGTCGCCGTGCGGCCGGCGATGTTGACCAGGAAAGAGTTTCCCGATGGGTTTGATGACCGCGCTCCGCCTCAACATGACGAACGTCGATGACCCCACTGCAGACCACTCGGAGCGCTATCGGGCAGCACTCGACATGGCTGAATACGTCGACGAACGCGGTTTCACCGGCGTCAGCTGCGAGGAACACCACCTGGCGAGCACCGGCTGGCTGCCCTCACCGTTGGTGATGGCCGCTGCGCTGGCCGCCCGGACCCGCACCATCCGTATCAGCATCAACGCGCTGCTGGTGCCCCTATACGATCCGCTCCGGTTGGCTGAGGATGTCGCCGTCTTGGATAACCTCTCGGAGGGGCGTTCCTCCTTTGTGGCGGGCATGGGATATCGCCCCGCGGAATATCATGCGGTGAGCAGGGACTGGTCGCGTCGCGGGGCGCTGATGGACGAGTGCCTGACAGTGATGTTGAAAGCCTGGGGTGACGAACCCTTCTGGTACGAAGGTGAATTGGTCAACGTCACTCCCAAGCCACGAACACGACCGCATCCGTTCTTCTTCATCGGCGGCATGACTGCGGCCGCGGCCAAGAGGGCCGCGCGCTTCGGGCTGCCGTTCTCCCCGCCCGCGGCCATGCCGGATGTGGAGGCCGTTTACAACGACGAGCTCAAAAGGCTTGGCGCGAAAGGATTCATCTATCGACCCGCCAATGGCAGTACGATCACCCTGCTGCACCATGATCCCGATGCCGCGTGGAAGACCTACGGACCGTTCATTATGAACGAGTCCGCGGAGTACAGCGGCTGGAAACGCCCCGGTGTGCCCCGACCCAATGAAACAACCGCCAATTCCCTCGAGCATCTGCGGAGCTTGAACAGCGTCGAGATCCTGACCCCGCAGCAGCTCGTCGACCAAATCTTGGCCGGGCGGCGTGAAGTTGTCATCAATCCCTTGGTAGGTGGACTGCCCCTCGAGGAGGGCTGGGCCAGCCTGCACCTGCTAGCAGACGAGGTGCTGCCACGGGTCTAGGCGCGCAACAACAGTCGTTCAAACTCCGCTCTTCATCGAAAGAGACAGGGCCCAGCTTCTATCGTGCTTGCAACGTGGACGCGTAATCTTCTACATACTTGGATAGTTCACGCGATGGGCGCTGGTAGTTGCCGGTGACGATCGGCTGGTCGGGCAGATCGACCCTTGGTATCTCCACATGGCGGTAGTCGATCGTCGACAGCAGATGTGCCATCATGTTCAGCCGCGCGTGCTTCTTGATATCTGATTCGACGACGTACCACGGGCTCACCGGGGTATCGGTGTGGACCATCATCTCGTCTTTAGCCCGCGAATAGTCCTCCCACCGATATACCGATTCCAGGTCCATCGGACTGAGTTTCCATTGCCGGAGAGGGTCGGTCTGCCGTGCCTTGAACCGGCGCAATTGGACCTCATCGGACACTGAGAACCAATACTTGCGCAGCAGGATCCCGTCGGCGATCAGCATCTGCTCAAAGATGGGGGTCTGCCGCAAGAACAACGCATGTTCTTGCGGCGTACAGAATCCCATCACCTTCTCGATACCAGCGCGGTTGTACCACGACCGATCGAAGAGAGCGATTTCCCCTTTCGCGGGCAGATGCTTGATATACCGCTGGTAGTACCACTGCCCGCTTTCCCGGTCGGTCGGCACCGGCAGGGCAGCGACGTAGGCGTGCCGCGGGCTCAGATACTCGGTGATCCGCTTGATGGCGCCACCTTTACCAGCGGCATCACGACCCTCGAAGATGACAACCACGCGCGCACCCGAATGCCGCACCCACTGCTGCAGCCCCACGAATTCGGTTTGCAGTTTCAATAATTCGGCTTCGTAGACTCGTTTGGAAATCTTGTGTACGCCCAACGCGGTCGACTTCTTCATCTTTTCTCCGCCTACGCCGGTGCGCCATCATTGGTTGTACTGCTCACAGCATCGAATACTATCTCCACGCAGCACGGTGTGCGGGCTCCTTTAGGGCCGGTAGTTCCCGTCGTGCCCTCGGTGTGTGGTTGGCCCGCTGAGTTCGGTGGAGGCGGTCCAGATGGGTACCCAGGCGATGGCCGATGGCTTTGGCCCAGCGTTTGGCGGCTGGATTTCACTGATCCCACATACCAGCGCACGCGGTTGAACAACATCGGGAAGAATCAGTGGCATGGCTGTCCCCCGCAAAATCCGTCAGGAAGAAGAACTCAAGCCCTACCAGGTGGAGCTACTCAAGCTCCAGCGGTACCTCGAAGACCAGGACCGCCGCATGATCGTGCTCTTCGAGGGCCGAGACGCCGCCGGCAAAGGCGGGACCATCCGACGGGTCACGCGCTACATGAATGAAAAACACTACCGAGTCGTGGCCCTCGGCAAGCCCACCGAGGAGCAGCGCACCCAGTGGTATTTCCAACGCTACGTTGCCCAGTTCCCCTCAGGTGGCGAGATGGTCCTGTTCGACCGTTCCTGGTACAACCGGGCAATGGTAGAACCGGTCTTCGGCTTCTGCACCGACGAGGAGCACCGCAACTTCCTGCGGGGCGTGGTGGGATTCGAGAAGGACCTGGTCCGCCAGGGCACCATCTTGGTGAAGCTCTACTTCAGCGTCACCAAGGAGGAACAGGCGCGGCGTTTCGAACGCCGCCACGACGACCCACTACGCCAGTGGAAACTCAGCGAAATCGACGTCCAAGCCCAAGAACACTGGGACGACTTCACCGATGCCAAATACCAGATGCTGCGACGCACCAGCACCGCCGATGCCCCCTGGACCATCGTGCGCTCTGAAGACAAGCACCTGGCCCGGCTCAACGCAATACGGGTAATACTCAACGCCGTCCCATACCAAGACCGCTCCAATTCGGTCGACTTCGTGCCCGACCACGAGATCGTCGTCCCCGCCGCCCAGGAACTCGCGCTCATGGAAGCCGATCGCATCCGCAGCGGCAAGTTCACCGGATGAACGCTCCGCTCGCGATCGAGGTAGAACAATGACCGACCACCTCTGGCGCCTCGACGAGTCGGATGGCGATCTGTGCGTGCGAACCGGCGTTGAGGGCAGAGCGGCGAGCATGGGACACCGGCTAACGATTGCGATGCAGTCGTGGGAAGCAACGGTTCAATGGTCGGGTGATACACCCGTCGCGGCCGATGTCATCGTCGATGTCGATTCACTTCGCGTAATGCATGGCGAGGGAGGCGTGAAGGGGTTATCGGAACCCGAAAAGACGCTCGCGCGTGCGAACGCATTGAAGACACTCGGTGCAAGCAAGTTCCCACAAATCAGTTTCCGCGCCGACAGGATCGAGAAGACCTCTCACGGCTATCAACTGACAGGGACGCTCGAAATTCGCGGCAAGACACGAGAGCGTGTGATCGACCTAGATTTGGAAGACGGTGGCACCTTCTGGCGGCTGTCCTGCGAGGCAAACGTCAAGCAGACAGATTTCGGGGTAAAGCCGTACTCGATGTTGCTGGGCAGCATGAAAGTCGTCGACACCGTGCGGGTGTCATTCAGCGCAAACGCTTCCAAGAACCCAACATCGTAATCGACACGTTTCGAGACATTGATTTCGAGACATTGATTTCGAGACATTGATTTCGAGACATATAGTGAGACGGCACGTTCCACACGCCACCCAGTTCGAGCCTGGATCACTTTCTTGGGTCAGGGATCCAACTGACGTCGTACTGGGATTGCTCCGAAGTATCGCCATTGCTAAGGCTATCGGTTGGTGAGACCGCGAAATGTCCTGGGATGCCAAGTGCTTCGCATCCGGTTTCCCAGTTGGCGCACCAGATTCCCAGCGCCACAGGCGAATAGAACCGCGACGTGGTGGTGGCAAAGAAGTCGAATCGCACTACCTTCTGCCCGGTTCCCTTTGGTTCTGCCACCCCCGCACATCGGGTGGTCTGGGCGTTATACGAGGAGGGCGACCACTGACAGACCTCAAAGCAACGACCAAACGACGAAAACGGCGGGATGTCGACTGCAAGCGGCACCCGAAGCTGCGGATCGGCGAAGAAGAGCGACTCCAGCGGCAAACGGCGATGCCCTACCCACTCCGCCACCCGGATGGACAGAGGTTGGAAGCGCGACCGGTATCCCACTGCACAGATGCAGACCACGTGATCCCGATCGGGATCGAATCGGTCACCCAGGTGTTTGATGACGCTGCTTTGGTCAGCGCCAGGGCCGATCCAGCAGGTGGCAACCCCCATCCGCGTGGCGTGTAGCACCACCTTTTGCAGATTACGGCCGACGTCGATGAGCGCCAGGCGATCGTAGCTTCGCGGTGCTATCGCGACGAGGAACTCATGCGCGCCCACCCCTGGCCAGACCGTCAACCTCCCGGTCCGAGTGCGTCCAGCATCAGCCTATCGCCTAATGCAAGTCGCTACTTGCATTAGGTGATAGGCTGACTGCGTCTAATGCGGATACCACGTTCGGAGGCACATGCCCAGGCGCATCGATGTTGGTGGCCTATTCGACACGACAGTCGCAGTTTTCGCGGAACACGGGTACCGAGCCACCACAACCCAAGAGATCGCCAAGCGAGCCGGAGTCAACGAGGTAACGCTGTTCCGCCGCTACGGCGACAAGGCCACACTGATCAACGCCGCGCTGACACACGCCTTGGCGAAATCGCCATTCGCCCGATTGATAGTCACCGACGACACTACGGCCGATCTCGTCGCACTTGTTCTGGCCTACGCCGAGACCGCGGAGAAGTACGGAACCGCTGTCGTGACCCTCGCTGTCGAGGTACCGCGTCACCCGGAACTCAGCGCAGCCATGGCTGCGTTCATGCCGAATCTGCACAACGCCATGCAAGTGATCGCTACACATCAAGATCGAGGAGAACTAACACCAGGTGACCCCACCGAAAAGCTCCTGATGCTCATTGCGCCCCTCATGATGCACGGCCTGTGGACCCGCGCCGGAGCCAAGAAGCTCGTGGCGGAACCCGACCCGAAAGCCCTTGTTGCCGCATTCCTTAACGGCCACCGCGCCAGCTGAGAACACCGCCCCCGGGATCGGTCCGAGACAGGATCTGATCACTCCTGAATCTCTAGAACCGAGACAGCCAGGGAATCACTCTCAGGTTTCCAGTCTGGCCCGGATCCTGGCGAGTCGCACCAGGAGTTCTTCCTCGTCGATGACGGCGCGCTCCATCAGCGAGTGCGCCAGTGACACCAACTGGTTTTCCGGATAGGGCAGTCCGGCGTACCTGGTCGTCGATAGAGCGTCTTCCTCATCACGGCGTTCTTTGAAGGTGAAGCCGAGTTCGTCTCTGCTGCAAGAGCGGTCGAGGACATCGCATAAGCCGTCCAGACTGGTCTTCCACGGCGGCAGCGGGTCCTCGACACCGTATTTGGCCGCCATGACCGGCTGAGTCACCCAAGCCCTTGTTCCTCACTTCGGCCACTCGGCAATCGGGCGGATGGCCGGCCGGGTTTTGGTGATCACGTTGCTGGTGATGCCAGGCTTGGGCAAGGCGACACCGATCAGGCAGTCACGGGTGATGATTTCGGCCACCTGGTCCTCGGTCAAGGCCGATCTCAGAGAGCACCTGCCGTGGCCACCGCACGATCCGACGCCGGTGGTTCGGGGTGCGATACCACTCCGGTGAATTGCCAAGGATGGCGCGCGGATAGCACGAGCAAAGCGCGCAGACGATCACGTGATGCACCTTTGGGGTGTCCGCGAGGATCTTGAATGCGACAAAGTCGCTGGGCGTGCCGAAGCCGGTGGGGTCCAGCCAGTCGACTGGGAGGCGCGCAGGAGTCACCGCCTGGCCTGCCTGGGGTTGGCAACCTGCCGACAACGCCGCTGTGTCCGCAAAATCGCCACCACGCAACTGATTCGACGCAGAGAACGTCCAATGGCGCGGCCATGCTAGCTTGATGTGATCAAGTGATCGATTAGTCTCGCACCCTCCGGTGCTGACGATGAGGACATTCTTGTGACGGCCACTTCGCAATTGGGGAGACCGGTCGGGGCCAGCGGCGAGGCGACCCGGACTCGGATCATCAATGCCGCGATGCGGTGTGTTGCCGAGATGGGCTACTCCCAGGCCACAATTCGAGGGATTGCCCGCACCGCCGGCATGACCAGCGGCAGCCTCTATCACTACTTTCCGAACAAGTCGGAGCTACTAAAGGCCACCGCGACCACCATCGACGAGATCGTGTTCCCGCGGCTGCGCGCAGCTGCAGAGGACAGCCGCGACGTCGTCGACCGGCTCGAAGCAGTGTTGGACGAGTCGGAACGGCTGATGTGCGAGTATCCCCACCTTGCCGACTTCGAGCGCGCGATCCGCGCCGAAAGCGGCCCGCAGCTGCGCCGTGACGGGGGGCAACAACTGGGGTTCAAGGCGCTGCGCGACGTCATCGGGGACATCATCGGCGACACCGCCGCACCGGGACTGTTGCCGGCCGGCACCGATCCTGAGGCAGCGGTGAACGCCATCTACGCGCTAACCCGTGGGTTGACCGAACAGGCGGCGAACCGTCCCAGGCAGACTCACCGCGCAAACCTGCTCTCGGCCAAGCAACTCATTAGGGGAACTCTGTTTCGGGCCACCCCCCAGCGCGCCACGCCCGACGTCGCCGGTTCGGTTGGGTGAGCCGGGCGGGCCCCGTCGATACGGATTCCTGGGCTATTGCAGGCCCTCGGCGACGGCCTTGATCTGCAAGCATTCCTCGAATCCGGCCAGTCCCATCTCGCGGCCGATACCGGACTGTTTATAGCCGCCGAACGGGACATCGCCCGAATACCACACGCCGCCATTGACATTGATCGTCCCCACACGCAAGCGAGACACCACCCAGTCGATACGAACCCGGTCGTTGCCAAACACCGTGCCCGACAAGCCGAACGGCGAGTCGTTGGCGATTCGGACTGCGTCCGCATCGCCGTCGTGGGGTAACACCACCAACACAGGCCCAAAAATCTCCTCGCGCGCCACGCGCGCATCATTGCTCAGGCCACTGATCACGGTCGGCTCGATGTAAAAGCCCGAGGACAACATCGCCGGACGCCCACCCCCGCACGCGAAAGTACCGCCCTCCTGCAGCGCCAGGTCGAGGTAACCCTGCACCCGATCCCGCTGTTTGGCAGAAATCAGCGGGCCGCAGACGGTTTTGGGGTCAGTGGGATCACCGATCGGGACGCTCGCCATGCTGGCAGCCGTCGTTCGCACCGCCTCGTCGTAGCGCTCCCGCGGCACCACCAGCCGGGTCGTCAATGCACAACCCTGCCCCGCGTGCGTACAGACCGTAAATGCCGCCGCCACGCACGCTGAGGCCAGGTCTGCATCGTCCAGCACGATGAACGCGGACTTGCCGCCTAGCTCCAGAGATACCTTCTTAATCGTCTGCGCCGCTGTGGTCATCACCGTTCGGCCAGTTGCCGTCGACCCAGTGAATGACACCAGATCAACCCGCGGATCCCCCACAAGCTGGGCGCCGACTTGATGGTCACTCGACGTCACGACGTTGACCACCCCGGGCGGGAAGTCGGTTTTTTCGGCGATGACGCGAGCTACCTCCGCGGCGCACCACGGCGTGTCTGGAGCAGGCTTGAGCACCACGGTGTTGCCAGCGGCCAATGCCGGTCCGAGCTTGGCCAAATTGATCTGGTGCGGAAAGTTCCAGGGCGTGACCGCGCCGACGACGCCAAAGGGTTCGCGCACGATCGTGCGCCCGGTGTGGACACCCAGCGGGGCGGCTGCACCCAACTCTTCACGCCAGGAATAGTTTTCGGCGGTGTCAGCCGGAATCTCGAGGTCATTGACCGGCACCTCAAGCTGCCCCTTGTACGTCAAGGCGATGGGCGTACCCACCTCCGCGACGGTGACCGCACGTAACGCCTCGATCTCCCCGATCAACGCTGCACGCAGCTGACGCAGGCACTGCACCCTCAACTCAACGTCGCGCGACCAGTCCGATTCGTCGAACGCTCTACGAGCGGCGTCCACCGCGCGGTCCATGTCGTCTCTGGTGGCGTCGGCCGCCTCACCCAACGGCTCTTCGGTCGCCGGATTGATCGTCGTGAAAGTGCCACCGCGCCCGGCCGTCAACTCACCATCGATGAGCAACTCGGTCACCTTGTGGGCCATCGCTCAGGGCACCACCAGACAGCTCTTAAGGGCTCGCGACAGCAACAGTCAGACCCGTACTCGTTGTGTCGGCACAAATTCCACCGGCATGGCTTCGGGGCCGCTGACGAAGTGGGTCATGGCGCACTCCTGGGATCTGTGTTCAGGGTCAAATCACGCGGCTGTTACCGAAGGTCATGTCTACGTTGGCCGCCGAGCTCGAGAGTATCGCACGCTTGGGCAAGCCCAACGCGGCGAGTTCGGCTGCATAGGGGTGGCCACCAAGGCGAACCTCGACACCACCAGGTCGGTACCGCACCCCGCTGGGCAGCATTTCCCCCGGAGTTTCCCGAGTCACGCCTTCCAAGTGAGAGTAGGTGTTGTGCACCTGCTTACGCGAGGTGAACGCTGACGGCACGGGCAGACCAGGTCGAAATTCCATACTCACCGCCAGTTGTCCATCGATGGCTACATCGATTCCGAAGTCGAATCCGAACCTACGCCCGTTACGAACGCTGAAATCAGCGAGCACCTTCGGATAGCCCCAGATCGTCCGGCCGGCTTCCAAAGTGAAGGACTGGTCGACGGGAAGGTGATGGACGAAAGCGCCTGCCGACCGCAGCGCAGCCAAACCGGTGGCCCCCGACGCCGGAGTTCCCGGTGGATTCACCATCACATTAGTGCCGTATTCGTAGTACTGGCCGAGGTCGGAGTCCTCGTAGCGCATCAGCATCAACACCACCAGCGCCCGGCCCTTCCGGAAGCGGCACACCTGCAGGCCGCTGTAGTCGATCATCCGTTGCGCGGCTTGCGCGTCAACGACGAACATTGCGGTGTGCTGATGGGCGGTGCGAACCCGGACCGGCATGGTCAGCACGGTGCCGGCGATGGTGTATTGGACGACCGGAGTGGGATCAGATGAGCGCTCGCGCGAAGACAAAGTGGGGTCGGTCACCCCAACAATCTAGAACCTGTTCTAGACACCCTGCAAGAAGTGTCTAGATCTAGCCCGAGGCCAGCGCCGCCAATTCCTGGATTTGCTCAGCGCTTCGGCCCGTTATCACCATCATCGTCACGCCGGCGGCCTCCCACACCTTTATCTGCTCGCGGACGTAGTCGAGGTCACCGACGATGGCAGCGTCGTCGACCAACTCGTCGGGGATCACCGTCGCCGCTCGGTCTTTTCCGTCCTGATGTCCCGAGCGAAACAAGCCAGTGACCTCGTCCACCACGTCGGCATAGCCCATTCGCCGGTAGACCTCGGCATGGAAATTTGTGTCCTCGGCACCCATCCCGCCCATGTAGAGCGCCAAGTAGGGCTTCATTGCCTCGAACGCAGCACCGCGGTCGTCGGTGATCACGATGTTGGCCGTCGCGCAGATCTCGAAATCCTCTCGGCTACGCCGCGCGCCCGGGCGCGCGAAGCCCTCGTCGAGCCATTCGTTGTACGTATCGGCCATTCGCGGGGAGTAGAAGATCGGCAGCCAGCCATCGCAGATCTCGGCGGACAACGCTACGTTCTTGGGCCCCTCGGCACCCAGCATGATCGGAATGTCGGAGCGCAGCGGATGGGTGATCGGCTTGAGCGCCTTGCCCAGTCCGGTAGTTCCCTCGCCGGATAGCGGCAGCCGATAGTGCGGGCCATCGCTGCTCACCGGCTCTTCTCGCGCCCACACTTGCCGAATGATGTCGATGTACTCGCGGGTTCGGGCCAATGGCTTGGGAAACCGTTGCCCGTACCAACCCTCGACAACCTGGGGACCGGACACACCCAACCCGAGGATATGCCGCCCTCCCGAGAGGTGGTCCAAGGTCAGCGAGGCCATCGCGCAGGCAGTCGGAGTGCGAGCGGACAGCTGTACCACCGAGGTACCCAGCCGCATCCGGCTGGTGTCCGACCCCCACCAGGCCAGCGGGGTGAACGCATCCGATCCCCACGCCTCGGCGGTGAACACGGTGTCGAACCCGGCGCCTTCGGCGGCGGCGACGAGTTCCGCCGCATTCGTCGGCGGCTGTGCCCCCCAATAGCCGAGCTGGAGTCCTAGCTTCATTCCCGCCACCTTTCAGACAGCCCGGCACGGCCGTCGATGTCCTCGCTTGAAACCATTCTTAGAACCTGTTCTACTCGATGCTGTGACCGCCAGCCACAGCAGCCCGGTGCAGATCGATCCCCATGAGCCTCCACTGTCGGCTCCGTTGAAGCTGTCCTTCGACTACACCCGTTCAGTAGGCCCACTCCTCGGCGAGTTCTTCACCGCCCTGCGCGAGCGGCGCATTCTCGGGGTGCGCGGGTCCGATGGACGGGTTCATGTTCCACCCGCCGAATACGACCCCGTCACCTATGAACAATTGACGCAGATCGTACCTGTGGCCGCCGTCGGCACGGTCGTCTCCTGGACATGGCAGCCCGAACCGCTCGAAGGACAGCCGCTGGACCGTCCGTTTGCTTGGGCACTGATTACGCTCGACGGGGCCGATACCCCGCTGTTGCATGCCGTTGATGTCGGGACCGCCGGATCCTGCGAATCCATCAGCACCGGCACCCGCGTTCATGCGCACTGGCAAGCCGAGACGGTCGGCGCCATCACCGACATCGCATACTTCGCTCTCGGCGATATCGAAGAGCCAGCCCGGGAAGCGCCACCACCGGCGGAAGGCCTGGATCCGGTGACCATCCTGGTCTCGCCGAGCAGCATCGAAATCGAGCACACGGCGTCACTTCCCGAGAGCGCTTTTCTGCGTGCGCTCGAGCAAGGCAAGCTCATCGGCGGGCGGACGCGCGGCGGACCCGGGGTGGAACCTGGACCAGTGTATTTCCCTGCACGCGAAGCGGATCCGGGTACTGGCCAGCCATTCGACGAGTTCATCGAACTGTCCGATGAGGGCACGGTGACGACGTTCGCGATCATCAACATCCCGTTCGCCGGACAACAGATCAAGCCGCCCTATGTCGCGGCATACGTACTGCTCGACGGCGCTGACATTGCGGTCCTGCACCTGGTTTCCGGCATCGACGCCGACCAGGTCCGGATGGGCATGCGGGTAAAGGCGGCGTGGAAGCCTCGCGAGGAGTGGGGCCTGGGCATCGACAACATCGAGTACTTCCGGCCGACCGGTGAGCCCGACGCCGACTACGACTCCTACAAGCATCACCTGTAAAGGGAACGGCAATTGATGACTGGCTCAAATGATGTAGCTGTAGTCGGGTTCGCGCACGCACCGCATGTGCGCCGGACGGATGGCACTACCAACGGCGTCGAGATGCTGATGCCATGTTTCGCTTCGATCTACGCGGACCTGGGCATCAAGCAGACCGACATCGGTTTCTGGTGCTCTGGATCCTCGGATTACCTCGCCGGACGGGCATTTTCGTTCATCTCGGCGATCGACTCTATTGGGGCCGTGCCACCGATCAACGAATCTCATGTGGAAATGGATGGCGCCTGGGCGCTGTATGAGGCCTACATCAAGCTGTTGACCGGCGAGATCGACACCGCGCTGGTGTACGGCTTCGGTAAGTCCTCGGCGGGCACACTGCGCCGAGTGCTGGCGCTACAGACCGATCCCTACACCGTCGCTCCATTGTGGCCCGACTCGGTCAGCATCGCCGGGCTGCAGGCCCGCTTCGGACTGGACGCGGGAAAGTGGTCCGCCGAACAAATGGCCCAGGTCGCATTGGATGCGATGACGGCCTCGCCGCGAGTGGACTCACTAGAGGCCGCAGACAGTGTCGAGGAGCTGTTGGCGCGCCCATACTTCGCAGATCCGTTGCGCCGCCACGATATCGCGCCGATCACCGACGGTGCCTCAGCGATCGTGCTCGCAGCCGGCGACCGGGCCCGCGAGCTGCGGGAGCGACCGGCGTGGATCACCGGGTTCGAGCACCGGATCGAGACGCCCGTGCTGGGTGCTCGCGATCTGACCACCTCGCCTTCGACCGCGGCCTCGGCGCACGCTGCCACTGGTGGGGATGCCTCCTCCATCGAGGTTGCCGAGCTCTATGCCCCGTTCAGCCATCAGCAGCTCATCCTCAAAGAGGCGATCGGTCTACCCGAGAGCACCACGGTCAATCCGTCGGGTGGGGCGCTGTCGGCGAATCCGATGTTCTCGGCGGGTCTAGAACGCATCGGTCTCGCAGCCCGGCACATCTTCGACGGCAATGCCTCACGGGTACTGGCCCATGCGACGAGTGGGCCTGCGCTGCAACAGAATCTGGTGGCCGTGCTTGAAGGGAAGAACTGATGGCGCCAAAAACTGGGAAGAACCTCGCCGCCGTCTTGGGTACCGGACAGACGAAGTACGTCGCCAAGCGCAAGGACGTCTCGATGAACGGCCTGGTGCGCGAGGCGATCGATCGGGCATTGGCAGACGCCGGTGCCACGATGGCCGATATCGACGCAGTCGTGGTAGGCAAGGCGCCGGACTTCTTCGAGGGCGTCATGATGCCGGAGCTGTTCATGGCCGACGCCACCGGCGCGACCGGTAAGCCGATGATCCGGGTGCATACGGCCGGTTCGGTGGGTGGCTCGACGGCGGTCGTGGCGGCTAGCCTGGTCCAGTCGGGCAAGTACCGGCGCGTCCTGACCATGGCCTGGGAGAAGCAGTCTGAGTCCAATGCCATGTGGGCGCTGAGCATTCCGGTTCCGTTCACCAAACCCGTCGGTGCCGGAGCGGGCGGCTACTTTGCACCGCATATCCGCGCCTACATCCGCCGCTCCGGAGCACCAACCCACATCGGTGCGTTGGTGGCGGTGAAAGACCGGCTCAACGGCACCAGGAATCCGCTGGCCCATCTGCATCAACCCGACATCACGTTGGAGAAGGTGATGGAGTCCCCCATGCTGTGGGACCCGATCCGCTACGACGAGACCTGTCCGTCATCTGACGGTGCTGCGGCGATGGTCATCGGTGACGAGGCGAGCGCCGACGCCCGCGTTGCACAGGGCTATCCGGTCGCCTGGATTCACGCCACCGCGCTGCGTACTGAACCGCTGGCCTACGCCGGCCGCGACCAGGTCAACCCGCAGGCGAGTCGCGACGCGGCGGCAGCCCTGTGGAAGGCCGCCGGGATCACCAGCCCCCTCGATGAGATTGACGTCGCAGAGGTGTATGTGCCGTTCTCGTGGTACGAGCCAATGTGGCTGGAGAGTCTCGGCTTCGCGCAGGAGGGCGCCGGGTGGAAGCTCACCGAGGCCGGCGAAACCGCGATGGAGGGTCGCATTCCGTTCAATCCCTCCGGCGGCGTTCTGTGCTCTAACCCGATCGGGGCGTCAGGCATGATTCGCTTCGCCGAGTCGGCCATCCAGGTGATGGGTAAGGGCGGCGACCACCAGGTCAAGGGCGCACGCAAAGCACTGGGCCACGCATACGGCGGCGGCGCGCAGTACTTCTCGATGTGGGTCGTCAGCGCGGACAAACAAGGCAAGCCGACACCATAAGCAGTACACCTGCAGCGTCGCGATGGGACCGCTGCCGCCTACCCGTACACGCCCGGCGGCTCCCGAATGTGGAACGAAGACACGCCGTTGGCAGGACTAAGTCTGGCAACAAAATGGCGATGGGATTGCGCACACGAGCACAAAAACTGTAACGTGTTCTAATTATAGACACATCGTTGGGAGGCTCAGGTGAGCACCGAGACCGCAGGCGTTCGTGAGATCGACACCGGCATTCTGCCCGACCGGTACGCAAGAGGCTGGCACTGCCTAGGCCCGGTCAAGGACTTCCGGGACGGCAACCCGCACGGCGTCGAGGTCTTCGGCAACATGCTCGTGGTGTTCGCCGACTCCCAGGGTGAGCTCAGGGTGCTCGACGGCTACTGCCGTCACATGGGCGGCAACCTGACCCAGGGCACCATCAAGGGTGACGAGGTCGCCTGCCCGTTCCACGACTGGCGCTGGGGCGGCGACGGTAAATGCAAGCTGGTTCCCTACGCCAAGCGCACGCCTAGAATGGCGCGCACCCGGGCCTGGCACACCGATGTCAGGGGCGGCCTGCTGTTTGTCTGGAACGACCCCGAAGGCAGCCCGCCGCAACCCGAGGTTCGCATCCCCGAGATACCGGAGTTCGCTAACGACAGCTGGACTGACTGGCGGTGGAACACGCTGCTCATCGAGGGCTCCAACTGCCGCGAGATCATCGACAACGTCACTGACATGGCGCACTTCTTCTACATCCACCTCGGATTGCCGACGTACTTCAAAAACGTCTTCGAAGGTCACATCGCCAGCCAGTACCTGCACAACGTGGGCAGACCAGACGTGCAGGACATGGGCACCGCCTACGGTGAAGCGCATCTGGACTCGGAGGCCAGTTATTTCGGGCCGTCGTTCATGATCAACTGGCTACACAACAACTACGGCGGCTACAAGGCCGAGTCGATCCTGATCAACTGCCACTATCCGGTCAGCCCGGACTCGTTCGTGCTGCAGTGGGGGGTCATCGTCGAGAAGCCCAAAGGCCTGGACGAAAAGACCACCGAGAAGCTGTCCAGGAACTTCACCGACGGTGTCAGCAAGGGCTTCCTGCAAGACGTAGAAATCTGGAAGCACAAGACCCGCATCGACAACCCGCTGCTGGTCGAGGAGGACGGCGCGGTGTATCAGATGCGGCGTTGGTATGAGCAGTTCTACGTCGATGTCGCCGAAGTCACCCCGGACATGACCGACCGCTTCGAGGTGGAGGTCGACACCACCGCCGCAGTCGAGAAATGGCAAGTCGAGGTCGACGAAAATCTCCAGACGCTGGAAGCTGAGAAGCAGGCAACATGAGCCGGCAGCCGGACGTGGATCGGCTCGCTCGGTCAATGCTCCTGCTGCACGGTGGCCACGATGAGGAGCACGAACACGGCCCCCGTCCAGGCCTCGTCGGCGGCAGTAACGGATCGTGGCGCAAGGCGCCAGATTTTGCCTCCGATCCCGACCGGGCCGCCGCGGTGCGAGAGAGCACCCTGCGCGACCGCGAGCGATACCTCACCTCGGGGCTGGTGCCGATCGACTGCCGCTTCTGCCATGTCGCGGTTGCGGTCAAGAAGCTCGGCCCCGAGCACACGGCGGTGCAGTGGAACTCCGAGGGGACCCAAAATTGTGCGCATTTCGCCGAGATCCGCGAATCCGGCGGAGACCCGGCGAGAGCACGATCCTGCCCGCGGTTGACAGACAGCATCAGGCACGCCGTGGCGGAGGGATGCCTGGAGGAAGTGTCCTCGGCCCCATTCCCCGGTGACGGCTGAACGAGACACGCCTCAGCGGCCCTTGAACTGCTCCTTGACCTGTTCATTGGTCAGGCCATAATCGGCCAGCGAGTAAGTGTGTTTGGGAGCGCGCGGACCCTTCTGGCTCTCAGCGTGCATGTCGGTCATCGCTGTGCGGGCCGCATCGGTGAAGTCGATGTCGAACTGCCGGTAGATGCCTTCGACCGCGGCTATCGGATTCTTGATGAACTCGAAGTAGTCGACGTCGCAGAACTGTGCCTCATCGTGCTTTGCACGCTCAGCATCGAACAGGTGCAGACCTCGCGACCAGGTCTCCAACGAATCCTGCCCGATCACCTCGCCAGAGAAGTTGTTGGACCAGCCTTCGGTGGTGTGCTGCGCCAACGAACACATCGACGCCATGATTGTCTCAGCCGGCCGGTGACACTGCACCACCAGAGCGTCAGGGTACGCGGCGAACAATGCATCGAGCGCGAACAGGTGGCTGGGATTCTTGAGCACCCAACGCTTCTCGCGGTCGTTAAGCCCGATCAGCTGAAGGTTCTTCCGATGCCGCTGATACGACTTAGTCCAGTCCTGTCGCGCAAGCCACTGCGAGTAGGTCGGCAGATGCGCCAGCGTCTCATAGGAGACCGAGTGCAGAGACTGGCGAAGCAACTGCCAGCACTCCTCCACCTCGTCGGCGGTCATGTAGTGCAGCCCGGTGTAGTCGGGATTCTCCTGGTGCGCCTTGCTGAACTGAGCATCGAGTTGCTGGAAAACCGGGTTTTGCGACCAGGTTTCACGCGGAGGCCGAGGCTGCGGAAACTCTGCGAGCCAGAGCTCTAGGCCTTGGTGCGCCGGGTCGGCGGTGAGTAGCCGATGAATGACGGTGGTGCCCGTACGTGGCAGTCCGGTCACGAAGATCGGACGTTGGATGCTCACCTCCGCGTGCTGGGGGTACTGCTTGAACGCCGCCTCCGAAACCAACCGGGCAACCAAGGCATTTCTGACAAAGAAGCGGTGCATCTTGCTGCCCAGCTCGGTGAGGTCAGCGTCGCGGCGGAACGACTCAAGCAGCACCGCGAGCGCTTCGCGGTAGTTGTCGTCGTCGATACCAAAGTCATCAAGCCCGCAGGCCTTGACCGCTGACGCGTGCAGATCCTCGACGGTACCCACATCGGTGCGCGGCCCGGTCACGCCTTGTACTCCCCACAGTTCACGTCCAGAGCCTGGCCGGTGATGCCGCTGGATAGGTCACTGGCCATGAACAGGATTGCCGAAGCCACCTCGTCTTCGGTGGGCAGGCGTTTGAGGTCAGAGGATGCGGCCGTGGCCTGGTAGATCTCATCGACGGTCGTGCCGTACTTGCGTGCCTGATGGCTGAAGTAGCTTTCCAGCGTGCCGCCCCAGATATAGCCGGGAAGAACCGAATTCACGCGGATACCTTGCCCTCCCAGCTCCGTGGCCAGCGATTGTGACATTGCCAGCAGCGCAGACTTGGCCATCTTGTACGCGCCATACTTTGCCTGCGAATGCCGTACGACCATTGAGTTCACGTTAACCACAGAGCCTTTGGACTCAGCGAGGGCCGGGGTGAAACCCTGGATCATCCGCAGCGCTCCGAACACGGTCAACTCGATAGCCTCACGCATATGCTCGAATGTGGTGTTGGCCAATGGCTTCATCGAGGGCACTCGGAAAGCATTATTGATCAGCACGTCAACCCTGCCGTACGCCTTCATGGACTCATCGACGAGATTGCTCACCTGAGCCTCGTCGGTGATGTCGGTGCCGATGGACACGGCACGCCGACCGAGGTCGGCGACCTGCTTGGCGACCTCTTCTAACCGCTCGACGGTTCGGGCGGCCAGGACCAGATCTGCTCCACTCTCGGCACACCGACGGGCCAGGCTGGTTCCCAACGCAGGTCCGACGCCACTGATGACGACAACCTTGCCCTCTAGAAGCCGTCCGGAATCAGGCATGTGCTATCCCACCATCCTTTCGCCAATATGCTTCTGACGTAATGCGATCCGAGCACGCCAGTCATCCCTGGAGATCTTGTTCGACTCGAAGTACGGTAGGGCCTCGGGCACCTTATCGACCTCAACAAGGTCGACGGTCGGGCCGTCGGCCTCGCTGAGCTTGCGCGAGACCCGCTGCCAGCGAAACTGCAGAAAGCCTTTGCGGTGCCCCAGTGTCTCGACCCAGTTGGCGACGCCCGGGTTCTTGTCAGATACCACTATGCGAATCATGTTGTCTGGATCCGCTTGGGCCTGAGTGCCGTTCAGCGAAGTCTGATGGTTGATGTAGTCCAACGAGATGTACCACAGGCTGCCGAGCTGGAACCCGAAGTACGGTGCGTCGGTGACGGGCAGGGTGATGACCAGCGCCTGGTCCTCGGCCAGGTCGAACTGTCCAGCTGACGAATACTGGGTGGCCAGCCCGCCCGGCGTCAGGCGCGGCGAAACCATCGTGTTGGCCGGGCTGTCTGTATAGAACCACTGCGGGAACTGCAGCCAGGTCTTGACTCGCTGGACCAGTTGTTTACCCGCTACGGCATAACGTTTTTCGATCAACTCACGGGTCAGCGCGGGCGGGGCAGTGCCTACGGTGTCGGTCCGGGCTATTGAGAAGGTCCCGCGCTGCGCCGACCAGTCGTTGTACACCTCACGGATGACGAGTTGAGCCGGACCTGCGGGCGTGAATCGCCACTCGAAGGTGCCGTCGTCGGCGATATCAAGCCTGCGGTCGTCGAACGCCGTTTCACTGTCGGGCACGTTGTCGTCGGTGTATTCGCCGCCCAGCAGTTGAAAACTCACATCGGTGGTGGTGCCGCGGGTGCCCGTCACCACGTATTCGTGGCCGGGTTGCACACGCGTACCGAAGTACATCGTGTCCGGGTTGTCCAGGCCCATCTTGGTGAAGGGACCTGTGCCGGTGTGCAGGAACGGGTGGTCGCGGTCGTAGTCGAACGCCACCTGCGTGCAAGCGGCTATGCAGCCGGCCAGGTACTGCAAACCCTCGAGGAGATCAGCCTCGGACTCGATGAACGGAGCAGCGGCGACCAGGGTCTCGGCCTCGGCGATGGCCTCGGCCAACGGCTGGGAATACATCGGCACCGACGCCTCTCATCGGTCCACTATTGGACCGCAGTGGTAGGGTTTCTGACCTGACACTAGAACGCGTTCCAATTCCAGTCAACGGGCGGGTCATGCAGGAGCCGAATGTGCCACCAAGTGGTGTGCCCCTGAGTAGTGCCGGCCGAGCGTCGCCGCCAACCGAGCGCGTCATCACCATCCTCGATTTTCTGTCCGAGCATCCGCACGAACAGTTCGGCCTGTCCGACCTGGCCCGCCGCTTGAGACTGAGCAAGCCCACCTGCCTAGGCATCCTCACCACACTGACGGCAGCGGGCTACCTCGTACGCGACGGAAAGGACAAGACCTACCGTCTCGGCCCAGCACTCATCACGATCGGCCACACCGTGCAAGAGTCGATGCGGGTCAACCCTGCGGCACGGGAGGAACTTCGGCGGCTGTCGACGACCTACGCCACTACCGCGGCCCTGTCCGCGGTAGTCGATGACCGCATCACGCTGCTGGAACTGGTCGGCCCGCCCGGAGCCGACTCCGGCGTCCGGGTCGGCCAAAGTTATCCATTCGCTCCGCCGGTAGGCCTGATGTTCGTGTTGTGGGACGACGAAGCCTTGCGCGCCTGGCTCTCCAAGGAACCCACGATCCCGCTGCGCACCGACACCGCACGGCTTGATCGGGTGATCAACGAATGTCGCGCAGCGGGATACCTCGTCGAGCGCCTCACTCCGAGTGGACGGCGGCTGTACGCAATGATGGCGGGCATGTCGAGCGAGCTGCCGCAGGAATTGCGGGCATTGCTTGGCGAGATGATCTCCGATGTCGGCGAGCGGGTGTACCTGAGCAGTGAGAGCAGCTCGAGCGGACAACGCCACAGCACCCGTTCGGATATCAGCGTCATCTCCGCCCCCGTCTTCGACCACCACCAACGTCAAGCGATGGTGATGTCCCTACAGATCGGACGCGCCCTCACTGACGTCGAAATCCGCAGGCATGCAGATGGATTGATAACTTCAGCGAAGGTGCTGACCGCTCAACTCGGTGGCGATGCAGCCAAGGCCCCGGCCCGACGGGAAGGGACTCGGTGACACCGATTCGCGACCCAATGCGCGCGGGGGGATCAGCCGACACCGCCAACGGCGAGAGCTCACACACAGACAACCCAAACAGCCGTGAAGGACTTAGCTAATCCGCTAGTCAGCGGACATCATACTTCGATCGGCGGGTGAAGCTGTTCCATAGTGTACTGCCGGGTGCGGCGTATCGCCCATGCGCTGATAGCCATCGACGCGGCCAGCACTCCGCAGAGGACAGCGATCGCGACGCCGAGTCGATAGTCGATCCCACCCGAGATGAGCTGCCGTAATCCGTTGACGGAGTAGGTCATCGGGACGAATTGGTGGATAATCTGGAAGGGTTTGGCAGTCGTTTCGACGGGATAGATCCCGCCCGCTGACACCAACTGAACCATGAGAAACGCAAGTGTCACTACCCGTCCGACGGCTACCCCGAACACCGCGTTGAAGGCCTGGATGAGAGCCAGGTACATCGCGATAACGAGAAGTAGAAAGCCCGCCGTATACAGCGGGTAGCGCGGGTTTAGCCCAACCCCGAAATGCACTACGGGGTACATCACCAGCACTTGGCAGAGCCCGATCAGTAGACCCGGCCAATAGGAGGCGAGAACCACTCGAAATGCCCCAAGGCCGTTGATGATTGGCCGTGACTGTAGTGGTTTGAGTACCATCCAGATGAGCAACGCGCCGATGAATACCGCCAACCCCATGAAGAACGGAGCGAATCCGGTGCCGAAGGTAGGAGCCGGGTTGTGGGTGACATTGTCGAGTTTGACCGGTGATGAAACAGTCTTAGCGACGTCGGTCCGCTGCTGGTCTGTCCACGACGGAATCTGGGTCGACCCCTGGCGCAGCTTGTCCGCCAATTCACGGCCACCCTCGGAGAGCTCTACCAAGCCGTCGCTGAGCTGATGAGCACCGTCGTCGAGCCGGTCCACACCGCCGCGTAACTTGATGATTTCCTTGCGCAGACTGCCGTCGAGCGCTCCGGTCATGAATGTCCGCAACTTGCTGGTCGGATCACCCAACTCGGCTTGGACCTGGGCTGCGCTGTCACGCAAGCGCTGCAGGCCAGCGTCGGTGGCCGGATCGAGATTTCGTGCCCGCAGCACCGCTTGTGCCGCGTGGAGGATGCCCCCGACGTCCCGTGCTATCGGGTCGGCGCTAGCCTGTAGCGTCCCAACGGCGTGGTCGACGAAACCCTGGGCCAGCATCCAATCGATGTTTGCCGCCTCGATGCGATCGGTGGTGTGTTCGACAGCGTTGCTGAGATGATTGGCCGCCGCTGCGACAACGTCCACGTCGATCCCCTTGTCGTCGAATCGCTGGAGGAAATCGATGAGCGGCCCGGTGACCCCGTCGACCGAGGTTGACAGCTGACGGGTTCCGTCGGCGAGTTGCGCGGCCCCATCCTGCGCGATCGCCAATCCGTCCGCCAACTGGCCGGCGCCATCGGCAGCCTTGGTCAGACCAACGCCGGCATCGGTGAGCCCAGTCAGCACGGCGCCGATGGTCTGCTCACCCACGCTGGCGTTCACTTTGTTGATCACTTCGCGCGCCACGTTCTGTCCGATGAGTGAACCGAGGTAGCTGTTCGAGTCGTTGAAAGTGAAACGGAGCTCCGCCTTTTTGGGACTCCCGCCCGACGGCGAAACGATGTCCTCGCTGAAATCCGCGGGAATGGTGATGGTGAAGTAATACCGGCCGTGGGCCAGTCCGTCGGCGGCCTCGCGGGCCGACACCTGGTGCAGCCCCAAATCTCCGGAATCGACCAACGCTTTGGCCACCTGATCCCCGGCTCGCAGTTCTTTGCCTTGCGACTGAGCTCCACGGTCTTCGTTGACAATCGCAACCGGCACCTTGGCGACTTCACCGAACGGGTCCCAGAAGGCCCACAAATACAGTGCCCCATACAGCAACGGCATCAGCACAACGGTCAGCAGCGCGATCCGCGGCACTGCACCGCGCGAGTACCGTTTGATATCGGTTCCCAGAGACATTGCGGCGAGCACGACTACTCCTTGAGTTTCTGCGATTTCACGAGTTCGGCACGGTCGGTGTTGACCACCGCGATTTGGGCATGTACCGGATGTTGTTCAACCACCCCGTTGACTGTCGCGGTGATAACCGTTTGGGTGCGCCCGAGGGCGATCAGACGCTCGATGAGCGCATCCTGATTGGAATCACTGGTGACGAAGTCGAGGTTGGCGACCACCAGCAGCGGCGGGCGTTTGGTATTGGCCAGCGCGATCCGTAACAGCAACTGGTCCAGCTCGCAGAGTTGCTCGAAGTATTCCATCAGCGGCGGCAGCGGCAGTTCGCCGAACACCGGTGCACAAACTTGGACCAACTCCGCCTCGCCCGCCTGCCAGATGAAGCTGTACCACGGGGAATCCCAGCGCAGTTGCTCGGTGATCAGATCCCGTACCGTCACCGACTCCGGCACAGTGTCGATCCCATCGATACCGGCCAATCCAGAAAGAGCAAAAATATCGCTGGCCCGCTTGGCGCCGAACACCGTCAACTCGCCTGATTTCGGTTTCATCCGGCCGGCGAGTGTCATCAGCAGCGCAGTACGTCCAGTGCCGGCCGGGCAGACGAGTACGCTCAACCCACCGGCGGGAATGGCAAGGTCCACTGGACCGTAGACAGGTCCCCAGGGCCCGCGCATGCAAATACCCTTGGCGCTGACCGCTGGCGCTGACTCCGAGTCACCGGAGGCAACTGCACCGGGCGCCTCGAGACCCGGGGCGCGCGCCTCGCCATCGGCGTCACCAAAGTCATCTGCTGCCACCTGCCCCATCGCATCCTCCCGTTCCGCCGTACTGGTCCACATGCAACACAATGCAACACATCGGTCATTCTCATTCGACGAGAATCACTGAGCGGCAAGCGCTGCCACACAGGCCTCGATCCCAGCGTCGCTGTCGCCGCGCAGCGGCGGCAGCACCATGCCATCAGCCACCGCCCCGAAGCGGGCTGCGAGCATCCGCGGCAACTCGTCGTAGCGCGCAGACACGACGAACTCGTCGACGACATCGTCGGTCAGCACCGCCGGCAGCCGGTCCCACTGCTGCGCCCTTACCAGCTCGCGGAGGCGTTCGGGCAGGTCCGTCCATCCCCGCGTGATCAACGCCGGCGCATAGGCCGGTGTCGAGTACAGGAACGCCAACAGCTGACGATGTCGTTGCCGCTCGGCGGCGACCGCGGCGTCGTCGACACCCGTAGCGATGGCAGGCGATGCGATAACGGCGGCCGAGGTCGTCCGCCCGGACCTGGCTGCGCCTCGCTGCAGCGCGGGACGGACCACGTTGTGCAAGTGGTCGGGCTCGGAGTTGGTGGAGTGGGTCACGACCCCGGCGGCGACCTCCCCGGCAAGTTCACACATGCCGGCGTTTACCGCGCCCAGCCAAATCGGTGGTGCCGCCGTCTGGCTGGGGCCTGGATTGAAGTAGGGCTGCATGCGCGTCAAGCGGTAGTGCGTGCCCTCGAAGCGAAGCGTCCCACCGGTTTGGAACGCTTCGAACAGAGCGTGCAGCGCACCGACGTAGTCCCGCATCCGCTCGACCGGTTCAGTCCACTCCATCCCGAAGCGGTCCCTGATGTTCTGCTTGATCTGGCTGCCCAGGCCCAGTTCGAAACGCCCTCCCGACAGTGCCGATAGGTCCCAGGCGGCGTAGGCGACGAGGGTCGGACTGCGGACGAACGCAAGCGTGACAGCAGTGCGGACGGTGACCTCGGTGGTGTGTTCCAGCGCGAGCAGAGCCACCGCCAGGGAGTCGTGGATGGTCTCGGGAACGTGCAGTCCGGCAAAACCGAGCCGTTCCGCGCGCCGAGCGTAGGCGGGAACGGATGCCAGCGACTGCTCCGGATCGAGCGCAAGGTAGGCCAACATGACTAGCCGACGCTATGGCTGAATCATTGACACTGTCAAACAACCCGGCGCGGGCCGACCCCGCACGCCTCAACTGGTAGTCGCCAGCGCGAAGGGAAGTACCTCAGGCGCGCCCGCGGCGCGCACCACCCGCGCGGCCATCGTCATTGTCCATCCGGTGTCGGTCATATCGTCTACCAAGAGCACCGGCCCACCCGCAGCGCGGATGGGGCCCGCATCCGGTGACGACCACGACTGGTGCAACGCTGCAACGCGATACGCGGAATTCGCAGCGGTTACCGGCCTGCGGTCCGCCGCGTACCGCAGGGTTCCGAGATCGGTAAGCCGGCCCAACTCGGCCAGCTTGCGGGCCAGCGAGGAGATCAACAGTGGATGGGCCTGCGAGTCCAGCGCCATAACGGCGGCCGGCCTGGCCGCCCAATCCCAGGACGCCAGCACCTTCACTGCGGCCTGCACAACGTCCTCTGACACCTCGGCGTCAGGTTCGTCGAGAAGTCTGCGCAGTCGGGCGCCCCAACCCAGGTCGGTCAGCCGGCCAAGGACCCGCCCCGGTGCGGGCCCATCGCCGATCTTCCCGCCCAAATCGACACCGAGCCTGCCCAACCCGGAAGGCCAGAGCTTGCGCGGGGCGATCTCCACTCCGGGCCGCATCAGCCGCGCCCGGGTGTCCTCGGCTGCGGTCGCGTCGACATCGCCCGTGAAGCGGGCGTCGGTGCAGTTGTCGCACCGCTCGCACCGCTCGTCGTCGCCGAGGTCTGGATCGTCGAGTTGGCGGCGCAGGAATGCCATCCGGCAGCCGCGCGTTGCCTGGTAGTCGAGCATCGCCTGCTGTTCGCGTTTGCGGGCGTCATCAAGGGTGCGGTAGCGCGGCTCGTCGTACTCCCACTGCGCACCGGTTCCGATCCAGCCACCCTTCACCCGCCGCACCGCCCCGTCCACGTCGAGCACCTTGAGGACCATCTCCAGGCGGGACCGTCCAAGGTCAACAA
>Ga0209991_10000065_pt1 | contig 44272 bp, 44 predicted proteins | sample ChitaG_FD_183167 | JGI IMG/M metagenome (GOLD analysis project Ga0209991, IMG submission 183167) | Deep subsurface microbial communities from South Pacific Ocean to uncover new lineages of life (NeLLi) - Chile_00310 metaG (SPAdes)... | ecosystem: Environmental > Aquatic > Marine > Oceanic >... | reverse complement strand
TCCTCATGCTCAAGTTCTTTTAGCTCAAGCTCTTCTTCAAGCTGTTCATCCTCAAGTTTTTCATCGAGTTCTTGTAGCTCGTCATTTTCATCAAGCTCAAGCTGCTCGTCGTCAAGCAGCTCTTTCTCCTCGTCGAGTTCTTCATTCTCGTCGAGTTCCAGCTCTTTTAGCTCAAGCTCAAGCAGTAGCTTTTCATCATCATCCAGCTCTTTCTCATCCAGCTCGTCGTCGTTCTCGTCCAGTTCGAGTTCGTCGAGCTTTAGCTCCAGTAGCTCTTTCTCCTCGTCGAGTTCGTCGCTCTCAAGTAGTTGTTCTTCGTCCAGTTTCTCAAGCTCAAGCTCCTTCTCATCGTCCAGCTCTTCGTTCTCTTCCAGCTCCTCGTGTTCAAGCTCTTCGTTCTCCAGCAGTTCTTCCAGCTCAAGCTCGTCCTTCTCGTCGTCGAGTAGCTGTTCGAGTTCTTTCTCATCGTCCTCAAGCTCTTTCTCAAGCTCAAGCTCAAATTGCTCATCTTCGAGCTGTTCATCTTCATTCAGCTCGTCGTCTTTCAGTTCGTCGTCGTCGTGTTCTTCCAGCTCAAGCTCATTCTCTTCGAGTTCTTCCTCTTTCAGTAGCTCGTCAAGCTGTTCGAGTTCTTTCAGCTCTTGCAGCTCCTCATTCTCTTCCAGTTCTGAGAGCTTTAGCAGCTCATCCTCTTCGCTGAGTTCCAGCTCTTCTTGCTCTGCCGGACAATGGATCTCTCAGTTCGGTGCGCCAGATACGTTTGGCTGTGGCTTGGGTTACGGTACGAGCAAATGGCAAACAACTGGCAGCAATACTGCATACAGAGATAGTTCACCTGATTACTTTGAGGCTTGTGGCCCAGGTGGATTCGGTCTTGATGCTACTGGCGCATGGAAAACTGGCTACAGACCATTAAAGATCAGGGTGACAATTACAAGCGGGACTCTCTCTTGGGACTTGACAGACGGAAGCGGAATCATCGCTTCTGGAACGGATCAGCAAGGATCTCCCGCTGCAGAAGTTAATATCGGCGGTCAGGTCAGCGATATTGTTAGTTTTGAGCCAGATAATGATTTCACCGGATGGGAATTAGAGGATATTGAATTCTTTGTGTGTTCTAGCTCATCTTCATCCTTCAGCTCTTGCTCCAGCTCATTTTCCAGCTCAAGCTCTAGCTCTTCGTTCTCATCTTCCAGCTCTTCATCTTCATTCTCATCTTCCAGCTCAAGCTCTTGCTCCAGTAGCTCTTCGCTCTCACTCTCAAGCTCATCTTCGAGCGCGAGTTATGAATTACAAGGCGAATTCATAGTGCCGGATGAAGATGTAGCTTCGTCGGTTGCTACTTTTGGTAGCGGTACTGCAAAATGGGATCGCTTAAATGACGGTATTATTAACGGGACACCGGATGATACGAATGGAATCCTTGGTCTTGACGGTGATTTCCTAACGAGTGGGTTTATCAATCCCTCTTTTGCTGGAACCTGTTTAGAGATCAAGGTTCATGTACGCGGTAAATCCGATGGCGGCGTACTATCCGATGTTTGGTTCTCGCTATATTCCGATGGGGCAAGTAGTGATGGCACGAATATGACCAGCTTTCCTACTGGCTCTTTTCAGACTCAGACCTTTACATACAGCATACAAAAGACAGCCGCGCAGCTTACCAATCTGGCCGTGCTTACGCAGTTTAAGGCTCCAAGTTTTGATGATCGAGTTTCTGAAATAGAAGTAGAGATTGTCAGGACTTCATCTTCGAGTTCATCAAGTAGCTGTAGCTCTTGTGATTCGGCATTTTCCTCAAGCTGTTCCTCAAGTTCGAGTTCCTTTTCAAGCAGCTCACAATCATCAAGCTCATCTTGTGCTTCTGGACAATGGGTACAAACCTTCGGCCTTTCCTATTATGTCTGTTTATCGAATTGTAATTGGGATGGTGACTCGTACAATACCGCAGGGCCAGGGTTGGCTATCAGACCTGTTACTGGTGGATGGTATGTGGGTTGGCGACCTATTAAATGGAGGATCACGGTCACAGCCCCCGATACTTACTCCATGAGAGATAAAGATGGAAATACAATCGCAAGCGGGGCAGTTTCGGCGGGTGCGAATGAATTCGACATAGATTGGAGCAACAATGTTGACCTTGGCCCATCTACCTCTCCATCATTCTTAGGCAGAATCTCTAATGGTGCTTCCAGCGACATAACCAACATTGAATTCTTTTTCTGCGGTTCGAGTTCAAGCAGCTCCTTCTCGTCCTGCAGCTCAAGCTCTTCGCTCTCAAGCTCAAGCTCTTCGCTCTCAAGCTCAAGCTCCTCGCTCTCCAGCTCCAGCTCATCGCTCTCAAGCTCATCATCCTGTTCCAGTAGCTTTTCCTCATGCTCCAGCTCATTCTCAAGCTCTTCAAGCTGTTCATCCTCATCCTGCAGCTCAAGTTTCTCAAGCTGTTCATCCTCAAGCCCATGTATCTCAAGCTCTTCAAGCTCATTTAGCCAGGGTGAGATCCTGTGGGATGATCGAACAGCGCCAGCTAATTGGGCTACTAGCTGTGATTTCGGGCCTTGTAATGATCCAGAAGAACCAGCTTATATCATTTGGAACGCTGGCGCACAAAGATGGGAAGCGGAAAATGCGATTGACAATGCTTGGTATCTAACATCTGCAGGAACGTGGTATCAGAATTTAAGGCCGGATTTTGTCAGGATCACCTGGAGTACGCCCTGTCCATCCTGTACTATCAGGGTTGCAGCCAGGGATAAAAACCCCATACTTGTTAGCATCAACAATTCTGAAACTGGTCATGCTATTGCATTGCCCACTATGACCGAAAATGGCTTTTCGATTTTCTCACCAGCTTGGGGCTGGATATTTTATATCAAGAAGATCGAATTCGGTAGCGCACCAGCTCTCTCTAGCTGCTCATCCTCTTCTTGTGATTCTGCTTTCTCTTCATCCAGCTCAAGCAGTTTCTCATCCTCAAGTTCTAGTTCTTGCAGCTCTTCGTTCTCATCAAGCTCATCCTGCAGCTCATCTTTCAGTAGTTCCAGTTCTTGCGATTCGGCATTTTCATCGAGTTCTAGTTCCTCAAGTTCCTCCTCCAGTTCATCTTCATCAGCAGCACCACTAACGATATTGAATCCAAATGGTGATAACGCTCATACATGGACTCTTGCGGGCGGTGAGCCTACCGGATGGGAAAGTATAAATGATTGGGATGATGCGCCAGCAACTAGACAAAATACTTCGATTTATGCTTCTACAGGTGTGACCGAAAAGACAGACTTTGAGAGTCCTTCATTTTCTGGAAATTGCGAATCAATAGACGTAAAAATTGATGCCAGATGGTTCAATGGGCCAACGACCATAGGAGTTTCCCTGTACGATGGTGCAAGCATCATTGGTAGCGAACAAACACAAGCTCTAACTGCGGCTTGGGCCGAATATGCGTGGAAATTTACAACTTCCAAAACGGCTGCAGAGCTTAGTGATCTGAGAGTTTGGTTTCGATACGTTAGTCCTGGCGGCAATTTTGCTTTTGTAGCAGCGTGTCAGGTGGATATAAAATTACCAACTTCAAGCTCAAGCTCAAGCTGTAGTTCATCTTCAAGCTCGACTTCAACTTAGGGGTTGTAATAGAATTTCGCTTAGTTAAAATTGGGCCATGTACGATCTGAATTATTACGAAAATCTACTGAGGATTCACAGCGCCACGGCGGAGAGCATCTGCAAAAGGCGCTGGTTGTTTCTGAGTGAACACATTCAGGATCTCAAGAAGGTTCTCGACTATGGCTCCGGAGTGGGATGGTTCCGTGCATGGGCTCCCCCTGGAATAGCTGTCTGGAGCTATGACATCGGCCTGTATCCACAAACAGGGATTGACCTGATTGGCTATGACGTAACGTGCTTTTGGGACGTTCTGGAGCATATTAGGGACTTTCAGGACATAGAGCCGATCCTGATGCTCTCCAAGAAAGTTGCTTGCACGGTTCCGATCATACCGGAGGAAGGCCTGAGTGAGTGGAAGCATTTTAAGCCAGGGGAGCATTTGCATTATTTCACCAAAGACTCCCTGGTTGCGCTCTTTGATAAATTTGGATTCAGCCCTATGGTTGAAAATGACTGTGAATGTCCTCCACGCAAAGACGTAACAACCTTTTTGTTTGCTAATCGCTGGAGGCCATGATGCTAGATTTTATCGAAATGAGAAAACAGCTCCAAAAAGCCCTGGCAAGCAGTAAATTGTTTGTCCGAATCAGCTACCTGGACGAAGAGGAAACGATCCAGCATTACTACTTAACTCACAACTTTCCCAGGGAAGATATAATGCTCAGTATCGAGCATATCGCTAAAGAAATTCTTCCCGAATCCCTAGAAACAGAAACCGAAACAGATGAGGAAGATAATCCTTAGAAACGGACAGAGCCCTGGTGACGTATTGACCATGACTAGGGCTGTCGCCGACTTTGCTAACTCATATCCTGATTTCCTGATCGACGTAAGAAGTCCCTGTGCCGAAATATGGGAGAATAATCCCTGGCTGCATCCACTCGATGAAAACGACGAAGAGGTGGAACAGTTCGACATCGGCTATGATGCCATTCACAACAGCGGCGTTACAGGGATACATTTCGCTGACGGATTCAGGCTGGATATTGAGAAGAAGCTCGATGTCAAGATCCTACCAACAGGGATCTTGCCGGAGCTTTGGGTTAGCGATGAAGAGAAAAGCTGGATAAATCAGGCTGAGGTTGAGTTCGGCTGGAGAGATAAATTCTGGCTCCTTAATGCTGGATCTAAGCCGGACAATGCACTCAAGCAATATCATCGCTGGCAAGAAGTTGTAGACATTCTCACACGGTTCTTTGACAACAGAATAAAGATAGTCCAGATAGGCCATGAGGCTCACAACCATCCAGACCTTACAGGTGTCCTCTCCCTGGTCGGCAAGACGGATCTCCGGCAACTCATACGATTGTGTCATTGGTCTGAGGGAACGATAGGCCCGATCAGCTTTCAATTCGTCATGGCTGCAGCCCTGCAAAAGCCTTACGTTTGTGTGGCTGCGGGTAAAGAAGGTGTGCGCTGGCATCTATATCCTCATGGACGCTATCTTTACACAAATGGCTGTCTTGAATGCTGTGAGTGGGATGGATGCTGGCGCGGTGGGGGTCACACGAAATGCCTGACGATGGAAAACGGACACCCGAAATGCTTTGGCATGATTAAGCCCTACATGATCGCTGATGCGGTGAAAATGTACTATGAAGGGGGCAAGCTAAACTTTGATTGGCGAGTACCACGAGAAGAAACTGGTTGAGTACCTTGAGCCAGGGCAGCGTGTCCTGATTCGATTCGGTCATGGCTGGGGCGATACCCTGATGTTCATGCCGATCTTCGAGCGGCTGCAGGATCTCTACGCTGATGTGCATTTCGATCTGTATCTCGAATGTGGTCAGGAATGTATCTTCGAGTCATTTCCGGACAAAGAGGGGCCGGATCACGACTATGTGTTCCACCTTGATTTTCCTATGTCGGAGGGATCTGGACTCACTAAAGCGCAGAAATGCTGCGTGGATGAGCTTGGAATTGATCCTTTATCTGAAATTGCAGAGCTACCGAAGGAGCCCTCACCGATTGTTTCGGTACATTTTCAAGGTACGGCATTACCGAATTCGGTCAACTGTCCGGAGGAAACAGCGCGGAAGGTATGGCAGGAGGTTTTAGATGCTGGAAAAATTCCCGTTGAAGCCCATTTTAGGCATTTGTTTCACAATCCTGCTAATACTCGCTATGGGTTTATTGATCGTCATGTACGGTACTGTAATGCTAATTTGTCTAATCTCATCGGTCTTATACAAGTATCTTTCGCCTTTATCGGAATTGCTTCTGGCCCTCTTGTTACTGCTCTATCAGTCATGCCGACAAGGACGTTTTACCTGGAGAGGAATCACAAGATTACGGATTATGTAAAGCACCTGGACGTTAAGGCAGTTCATGTAGATCACTACGAGGATGGGATGGTGAGTGAATGGCTGACTACGCTATGATTTTCAGTACCACTAGAGGCTATATGCCAGGAACGAATGGCATTTTAAACGCAATGGAACACTACGGTATGGGCCACATTGATGTCTATGTGATCCAGGTGAATTTCGAGCTAGATCAGGAATACAAAGATCAATGGCCCAATGTTAATTTTGAGACAGTTGACCCTACCATGTGGCACGAATCAAAGAATGCCGGATGGTATTGCCGATTCGCACCACCCTGGAGAGCCATTCAGTTGCTCGACGACTACAAGGCGGTCAACATTCACGGAGCTGATGTCTGCCCGCTTAAAGATGTCACCATGTACTACGACTTGGCGGCAAAGACAGGTCAGATCATTGTCGGCACGAATGAACAGGGCTGCGCTGATTACTCACGAATGTCGGTGCGACACCCTTACGTTCACACCTGGATGATCCCTTACGCTGATATACCGTGCTTTGTTACTCGACACCAAAAGGCGACTTTGGAGCTGGTTCTCGATCTTCACCGGAGGCCTGATTGCACATTGAGTTGGATGGATGCACTCAACTATGCGATGCGGGATCTCGAACAAGAACCGATTGCTCTTCCTGGTAATCTGTGGGTTTTCAATCTCAGCTCCCAGGGCAAGGTAAGGAGAGAGGGAGACAAGATTTTCTACCAAGATCAGCAAATGAACCAGTTTCACAGGAAATACTGGATTGCTAATTTTTGCAGAAAGTACCTGGCTCCGAATAGTCCCAACTGCGCTCACAATCACCTGATCTTTAATCAGATGTGGAATTTTTTCAATCGAGATTGTCGAGTACAATGGCTGGAAGGCTTGGAAGAGTGGGACGGAATACATCAGTCACAATCGTTGGAACAAGGCCGCAATTCATAAAGATAGCATCACTCAATCTTGATGAAGATGAGGTCGATAACTTCGTGGTTCACACAGGCCAGCACTACGATTATGGTCTGTCCAGGCAGTTTTGGAAACTGAATAAGAAAGAGCCGGATCATGTGCTTGACTGTGCCAGCCATGATCCCACGATCCAGATGAAATTCTTGCTGGATCAAATTGCGCCGATCCTGATCCATAGAAAGCCTGACTATGTGATCGTGGTCGGCGATTGTAATTCTACCCTGGGTGGTGCTTTAACTGCAGAATTACTCAAGATCCCTGTGATTCATATCGAGTCCGGTCTGCGATCCGGTGACAGGACGATGCCGGAGGAGAGAAATCGTCTACTGGTCGATCATATAGCCCAGGTGAATTTCTGCATCTATTACGAAGATAAACTGCAGCTCTTGTCAGAAAAATGCCAATCAGGAAATAGAAATACTCATGTGGTCGGCGACATCATGTACGATTCAATGGTGTCGTTCATAGATCGAACCGTCCCGATGCTGGGTAACTACTATCTGGCAACGGTACACAGGGAGAAGAACGCAAACGAGCATATTGAGGAGATTCTGGATGGCCTGAACGCCCTCGGTAGGCTGGTTGTTTTTCCCAAGCATCCACGGATTAAGATCGAGAAAAAGTACGAGAACATCGAATTTCTGAAACCAGTTGATTATGTCTCGATGTTAAGCCTACAGCTTGGCGCTGACATGATCTTTACCGACTCCGGCGGTGTTGGCCGTGAGGCTGTGTGGCTCGGCAAGCCCTGTGTGCTACTGAGGGAAAATACTGAATTTCGCAACTTTGTCGAATCAGGCCATGTGATCCTGGCGGGTCACAGCAAGAAAGCTATAACCGAATCTGAATTTGCGGATTGGCCCTCTGAGCCCTGCAATCACAAACAGGATGGACACGCTGGACAGAGAATAGCGGAGGTTATCTATGGGCTCTAACTACGCTTACATTGTGGCCGCCAGCGAGAATTACATTCCTGGCCTGATGGCGATGTTCAACAGCATGGAGCGGATCGGCAGTACGCACGATGTCATTCTAATTTCGTTCCGCTTGCCGGATTGGTTCTTTGAGGATCTGGAACAAAGAGCTTATCCATTTCACATAAAGCTGGTTGATTCTGAGGGTGAAAATCAGATCCATCAGACAGCCATTGAGCGTTTTCGCGTGGCCTGTGAGGTCGGCACTACCTATGATGCCATTTGCTTGCTGGATGCGGATATGTGGGTCGAGGCGAATGTAGATGTATTCTTCCTGGCTGCGAGTAAGGGGCTGATCGTTACTGGCAGTAACGGCATGATTATCAACTTCAACAAAGCGTATCAGGATCAGTATGGTTGCTACCTGGAGAAAGATGAATGGCCCTATCCTCAAATCCATACTACTGTGCCTATTTTTATTGATACTCGTAACTTTGATTGGTTTGATGAGCTTTATAAGTCCAGGCGGGTAGATGCCTGGGATGATTTCCTGTACCTGAATCTCCTGGGGATCAAGCTCCGCAAGTACGAGAAGATGATCTGTATGCCGCCATACGCCTTCACCGGAATTCATCATTGGCAGATGAAGCCGGAAACGGGAGTGATTGAGAAGGGTGATCTACTGCTTTCCGGCACAGAAGAACAAGTCTACATGGTGCATGGTAAATGGTGGGATGAGGGCTGGCTGAGTGATTTAGTGCCTACAATGGAGAGATTTTGGAACGATGAGGAGATCAGCCTTAGAGGACAAGGAAGAACACATAATGCAATTAACTCTCTACTAAACCGCTTTCGTAGCTTGCTAAAAGAAGGAGATCAATCATGGCAAATGTCGTTACAAGAGGGGGTGCTTTTCTTACCCTGACCGGAATAGATACCGATGTTTTGGCTAGTGACCTGTGGCCGGAACAATCAGTCTCCGGAATTCCCATTATCAGCATTGACTTTGTAATTGGTGCTGCAGGGGATAAGGCCGTTGTCAGGGAAGGATCGCTGACAGGCCCGATAATCTTTGGCAATGATGCGGGTCTTTCTCGCATGAAACATTTTGGGGGGAAACCTGTCAGGCCGTGTCTGGACGTATCCGAAGGTACTTATAACGCTGCAGCCGCGTTAATCATTCACATAGGCGATACTGGATAATGGCTAAACCAAACAACAAAGCGGGACAAAAGAATTCCCATGCACGGCAACACCTGTTCCTCCAAGATCACGTTGTAGACGAGATCAGGATCAAGGAAATTGCGGATAGGAGCGGTGTTGACTATGACCGCGTTGCCAAGTTGCTGCGCGAATTGACAGGCCAGGACATTTCCAAGGAGCTACTGAAAAGCTCCTGGGATCTCATTAGGGTTCTACTTGCCGAAGCTGTAGAGCTGCGTGATCGAGTGATGATGATGCACATTATCAACGAGATCATAAAGCGCAAGGAGCCCAAACAGCAACAGATCAAGACTGAGGGTGTGGTCGATCACAAGGTCATGGTGCTGGTGCAACAATTCGAGGATAAAACCCTTGAGGATCTTATCGCAAGAAGAGAATCTATTACCGTCAGAGAGGGAAAAGCTAGACCAGTTGGAGCTATCCCTGATCGACGCGGTACTGGAAAAAAGAAATCCTGATCTACTCTACGAGCTAAAGATCGCGCCATACAAGGCCGATCCGCTGAGGTTCGCCAGGGAAGTAATCGGGATGGAGCCCACGGAGGAGCAAGTCAAATTGCTCACCGCGATCTCTGAGGGCGATCATGTCTCTGCGCGATCAGGTCGTGGGATCGGCAAGACTACAGGCCTTGCAATGGTGATTTGGTGGTACATGGTTACTCGGCCACATTGTCGCATTCCCTGTACCGCACCAACTGAGAACCAACTGCGTGATGTCCTGTGGGCGGAGCTGACGAAACAGCACCGACAGATGGAACCTTACTTTGCTGACTTTTTTGAAATGACTACCGATAGAATCTTCCATGTAGAACACAAAGCTACATGGTTCGCCGTTGCTAGAACCGCACGGAAGGAGGCCTCAGAGAGTTTTCAGGGTTTTCACGAAGAGAATATGATGTTTGTTGTCGATGAGGCATCCGGTGTGCCGGATGAGATTTTCGATGTTATGGAAGGGGCCATGACCGATCTCGGTAATAAGGCGCTCCTGGTCGGCAACCCGACTAGGACGCATGGATACTTCCACTCTACTCACCACGAATATGCAGATAAGCCCTGGAAAGTCTTTCATTTCAGTAGTGAAGAGTCAGAGCTGGTTAAGAAGAATCAGCAATGGCTCGACAACATGGCTGATCGCCCTGGCGGTAAAACATCTAACTTCTACCGCGTTCACGTTCTTGGCGAGTTTCCCATTGAAGATGATTCGACTGTTATCCCATTGCCCTGGATAGTAGCGGCTGTTGATCGTGAGATCGAATACATCAAGCCACTATCAAACAGGCCAGTTGATTCAGTCGGTGTCGATATAGCTGCTGGAGGAGATAACGATACGGTTTTCTGTTTCATAAAAGGTGTTCGAGTTATCGGCCTTGTCGCTTATGAGAAGGAAGAAAGTATGAAGGCGGCTGGCCGGATCGCTGGCCTGACACGCAGAGGGCCGGAGACTCGGAAGTATAAAGGCAGACGCAGACCGATTGAACCGGATCTTATCAGAATTGATGTCTGTGGTGTTGGCATCGGAGTCTATGAAAGGCTCTTGGAGCAAGGCCTTGATGTGATGGGAATTGATGTGCGTGAAGCTACGAGCGATCCCACATTGTACGTCAACAAACGATCTGAGCTTTATTGGAAGTTAAGAGAGCATTTTGAGAGCGGGATGATAAGCATCCCCAATGACAAGGTTCTTATCCGTGAGCTGGCATCAATCAAGTATGAGCTGGACTCGCGGGGAAGAATCTTGATCTGGAGTAAGCAGAGGATGAAGAAAGAAGGCATCAAGTCACCGGACAGGGCGGAGGCTCTGATGCTGGCTTTCGCTGATTACTATCCAGACATAGAGAAGAATAAGCCGAAGTCATGGCAACAGAAATGGATCGACCATACAGAGAAGAAGCCCGAAGAAGATCCCTGGCAACGGTACGCTCAGAAGGCAATGAAGGAAGATGTAGGCGACATGATGTATTTCAATGATGAAATTGCGGAGTCTATATGGTGAACCCTGTAATTGTTCAAGCCTTAATCCTTGTTGGCATGGGGATAATCGTAGCGATTGTCCTCATTTTTTTTGGCTTTCTCCTGGGTAGAAGAACCCAGGGTGAAGCTACACTCCCTATGACAGGTTTGTTCGGCCTCGACGATAAACCGCCAGAGGAAGATTTGTTTGAAAAGGCTCTTCTTTCACCGGAAGAGGGCGGCTACACGGACGAGGAATTGGATGAAATGGCTAGGGCTAGACCTTATGAGGGGATGCAGCAATGAGCTTAGTAGCGGAAGTCCAAGATTTTCAAGAAAGTAAGCGGGAATTCAAGGTTGCGTGTGCGAAATGTAGGCTGTGGATAGCCAACGCCAAGGCAGAAAATCTGAGCCTACCTCTCAGGGGCTCGATGTTCGAGCGCAGAGTTGGCTGTGAGCATTGGCAGATGCCAGAACCGGATGCAACTGGAATGGGTCTGATCTGTCCACAATCCGTTAGCGAAGATCAATACGATCAGCACCTTTTCATCCCCAACATTCCTGGCAGAGAGGAAGAAGCCAACGGGCTGTACGTCTATCAATCGAATGAGATATTTATCGTTGAAGAGAAAGAGGAGCCAGAACCGGAATTAGACCTTGAACTATGTGCCTGTGGTTGCCAAAGAGAAGCTGTTAGAGATCATGTGAGTGGGAATAGGTACGCAACCCTGGGCTGTCACACCAAATGGGTCTTTAAACAAGAGGAATAGGAGTTGACAAAAATGGCAACTGTAGAAAGTAAATTGGCAAGGTTGGCAGCGCCCGATCTCGATGAAAAGGAGCGTCAACAGATCAATAGCCTTTTGCCGCCCGATGGCGACAAGAGTGTCGGCCACGTTGCCTTTGCAATCCTTGAACGGATTATCAAGGACAAGGACAGGAAGCGCCTACCTCAGAAATGGCATCGGAATTACGAAATGTACCGAAACCATCATTGGCGCTCCGGTGCGTCTGCTCCCATCCCCCTGGCCTCTATCAGCCTTGTGAATTCCCACATAGAGCGCACGGTCAACTTGCTCACAGATAACAATCCGACTTTCGATGTTATTGGTGAGAATGATGATATGGCTGACAGCCTACACAAGATGGCTCGGTACTGGTGGAACGAGACTGAGCAACAAGACATCTATGGTGACTCCGTGAAGATGGCAGAGGTTCATGGATGCACCATCGAGAAGGTGATATTCAATCCGGCACTCAACAATGGCCTGGGTGAAGTCGAGACTATCGTAGTCGATCCACACAACTTTGGCTTTTGGCCGCTGAACGAGAAGAGAGCTGAGAAATGGGAAGTAGCAGCACACTACTACACCATGCCGTTAAATCAGGTTCGTCGTAAATGGCCGGAGAGCAAAGAAGTCGTCAAGCCGGATACGAAATGGAAAGAGCAACTTGGAGATAAAAGGCGTGAGGTTGTTGGCGGTACTATAAGGCCACTACCCTCTGGAGTTGGCGGTGACTTCGCTCAGGATCACGCCATCATGCACGGCAACCCTGCAGTAATGAAGATCATGGGTCGTGGTGATGAGGTTTTGATTTTGGAGCTATGGGTTAAAGATTACAGCTTAATCGAAGTTGAGCAACAGGGAGCAACGATTGAGCTGGATCTCAGTACGGGGGTCGTGGGAACAACAGAACCAGCAATAATCGAGAAAGTCCCTAAGTACCCAGGCTTTGTTCGTGTCATTACCTCTTGTAACGGTGGTGACGTTATTCTTTCAGACAGACAGAACCCCAGCATCAATCCGACCTTGCCAGAAGAAAAAGTAGCAATGACCTTCTTATACAATAGATTTCCTTTTACTTTAACTCCTTCGACAAAAGATCCTGTAACACCCTGGGGCTATGCAGCTATCGAGCAATTAGAGCAAATCAACATCGAGATCGACAAGTCCATGAGCCAGCTAAACTACATGAAGGATCGCATGGCTCGATCACCGCTCATTAACCCGAAAGACACCATGATCCCCAACTCCGATTTCAGCAACGCAGCCCGTATTGTGAGGCCGAAGAATAGCGTTGTTGCCAAGGCGATTAGATACATGGAGAGCCCCCCCGTTCAAAACGATATTCAGATCATTCTCAATACCTATCGAGAGCTGTTTGACAAGATCGCCGGAACCTTTGACCTTACCGATCCCTCAGTAATGAAGGGTCGTCTAGCGTTTAAGACTGTCGCGGCAATCCTAGAGAATATGCACACTCTCATCAGGGGCAAGATCAGAACCTATGGCCGGATGCTGCGGGATCGAGGCAGAATGTATATCTCGCACGTTCAAAACTGGTACACAGAGGAAAGATACTTCTTCCTGCAAGAGGATGGGATGCCAACACAGGGTAGTTTAATCGGGCCTGACTCAATCACTCCTCTGCATTTCCAGGTTGTTAGCGGTTCAACGATGCCAACTTCCAGGTTGCAACAGAGAGAAGAAGCGTTGCAGCTCTTCGAGGCCGGAGCCATAGGGATCAGGGATCTCCTTGAGTCTCTGGAATGGCCGGATCGCGCTGAGATTGCCAATAGGATGGAAGCGGGAGTTATGGGGCCGCTGATCGAAAAGATGCAAGCCCTTGGCGTAGATCCACAAGCCATAGAGATTGTTCAAGAGATAGCCAACATGGATGAAAGCACCTACAACGCTTACGTCCAGCAAGTCAAAGAGCTGCAGGGTGAACAGGCTCAAAGCGCAGCACCCGCCCTGCCAGCGCCAGGAGGAGGAGCATAATGCCTTTGTATGACTATGAGTGTACTAACTGTAAGATCGAAATAGAGCTGCACACAGGCATGGAAGAGATCCCGCGCTGTAAAACCTGTCTCGGTGATATGAGAAGGCTAATTAGCCTGGGTCATGGTGCGATTAAGCGTAGCGATGCGCCTTGGATTCGCTCTGTGAACGGCTATCTGAATGATAAGGAATTTGTTGAAAAGGGCAGAGTCCCATTTATTGAAACCAGGGAGCAAGCCCGCGCTCAGATCGAGCGCGAGTATTCAGATCCACACCCAAGGGTACAGGAACTCAAGAAGGAGTACCTGGATAGATTTTAGGGGGTCAGTATGGCAACTATACTAGAAGGTGTTTCCAAGCCAGATGTCGGCACAAGGCCACGGAGAATCAAGGCCGCTCCAAGAATAAAACGTGCGGCTGAATTGAGAAAAAAGAAAGAGGCTGGGAGCTTGCGCCATCAAATTGATGTGATGAAGGCTGCTGGGGTTCCAGATCCAGAGATCGAGGAGTACATCAGAAGGGAATTTGCCAAGCGCGATGAGGACAGAGTAAGGCGCGAAGCGGCGGAAAGACTTGGCACTCCACCATAGGAGCCCACCATGCCTACACCAAACAAGGGAGAGAAACGAGAGGATTTTGTTGGTCGCTGCATTAGCACCTTGCGCCATGAAGGTGATGAGCGCGACAACCGTATATTAGCTGGTAAATGCTATGGCATTTACGATAATTGGAAGAAGAAGGGGGGGAAGAAAAATGGCTGAAGTAAAACGAATCCCAAAGCCAACTGAAGTTGGTAGGGAAGAATACAAGGCTCAATCCACAATGACACCGGAGCAACAGGCAGAGGCAGCGAAGAAACATAAGGATGCTAAAGCAAGAGCAAGAGCCGAGGCAAGCAAGAAATATCAACCGCCGCAAGGTGTAGAGCCGGAACGAACCGCAGGGGGTCTAACCGAAGCAGAAATGCAGACATCACCACGAAAGCCAGGGGAAAAACCAGGGGAAGGTAAGATTCAGAAAGTAACGCCCAAAACAGCTCCGAAGTCCAAGGTGGGGGGTCTAACCGAAGAGGAAATGAATGTCAAGGCTCCAGGTTACTACCGTAAAGGGCGTTATATGACAAAGCCGCCTCCAAAACCAAAGTCACCGCCCAAGAAGGATCTTACAGCCACGACCATTGGCGGGCTAAAGCAGAAAACACCAAGCCAAATGGGGGTTGATGTCAAAACTGGCAAGCCCAAAAAGACCTATGGCGAGAGAGCGATGTCTTACCTTGAAGGCTTAGGAAGCAAGGTCGCTCCCCCAGGCTCCGTTACTCGACTTAGAGAAACAGGGGCTAGAGCGCCACGCACTATGAGTGAGCGCCTGGGTAGCATCAGCCGCACAGCCCAACGCACATTTCCTAAAGAGCCTGGAACGAGGCCAGAGGGAATTATTAACATTCCTGAACAAGCTGGAAAGACGAGAGGCCCATCATTGGAAGCACAGAAAGGAACTGTTAAAGCCGCGTACAGAAGAAAGCGATACCGTGCGCGTACTGCCGCTGATGTCCCAGGTCACGGCAAAGGGCCAGTAGTCCCTACAGGTGACAAACGAACTAAAGTTGAAGTATTGAAAAGGCCAGGGGAGTTAGGCGAAGGACATTTGGGCTCGTACAAAGTTACGGGAATACCGCCGAAAAAGAAGAAGGTAGAAAGGCCACCAGTTAAAAAGGGCTACCAGCCTCCAGAACGAGCGGAAACCGTTGGGGAAATCTGGAGAGGCTTTTGGGGCAAGAAAAAATAAGGAGAGAGGCGATGCCAGAAGGATTCGGATACGGTGGTGATGAAGTTAAATCGACCACCCACAATAAGACGGTGAAGAAGAAAGCCACATCGCAGAATCCGCCACAATCTACCCTTGCTACTCGCGTCCAGGGCGAAACGCCGCAGCAAAAGGAATTCAGGAAACAGGTGAAGTCTCAGGTTACTGATACCTCGACGGAGAAAGATGTACTCAAAGCTGTTGGCCTGAAACAGTTGCCTGGAGCTGGTATCTCTTCCACTCCCCCCCCCGAAACACGGAAGGGATTAGGAATGCGGCCTGATGAAATGACGAGTCCAAGACGAAGAGAGGGTACGCAAGGCCGCGTTGCTGGCATTCGTGATAAGCAGAAAACGGATGAGGTAGACCGCGCTTTGCAACAAAGGAAACACCCTGGAATGCAAAAGATGGTTGATGCGATGAGAGCTGCAGGGCTTTCAGAACAAAAGATAAACCAATACCTCTCCGTACAATACTCTGCTGGCCCAGGGGCAGAGAGGAGAGAAGAAAGGAGAGAGAAGTTTTTACGGAGGAAAGCCGCAGAAAAGTACGGCACTCCCCCCTAACAGTAACCCTTAACCTTGGATGAACCGCCATCTGCAAAGATGAGCGGTTTTTTTGTGTCCAAAGGAGGAACGGACAATGGAACATAACGATGAACGTGACGCTAACGACCAGCGTGAACATGATGCCGATGCTGGTGTCGGAACGTCTGCCGACGATGCCGCAACCCATGATCTCGATCTGGATGATTTTCACGACCTCGACAAAGATCCGACTGACGAGTCGCTAAAAACGGACGACGAGGGTGTGCTAACAACGGACGAGCCGGACGCTGCTGCAGAAGAGGTTCCACCCTTCCATGAGCATCCCCGCTGGCAAGAAATGTTGGCCGAAAGGGATGAACTCAAGGGACAGATTCAGCAACAGGGCGGAACCCTTGAGGAACAGGCAAGACGGATTGATGAGTACGATAGACACCTTCGGATGATGGATACCCTGTCTCGGCAACAGCCGATGCAACAGGTCACGCCGGAGCAACCCGCAACGCCAGATCCCTTCGACGAGATCCTGTCGATGCCGGAAGAGGAGATAATCGACGAATTCCAGAAGTCGCCCAGGCAATTTTTGGAGTCATTCGGACAGAGCATCACTCAGAAGGCATTGGCAAACGCCGAAAGCGTGGCGTATGCGAGGGCTCAGGACGATGCCATCACCAAAGGCATAGATCAGTTTGCTGACGATAATCCAGATTTCATGGACATGGTTATCGCTGGAGACATCGCTCGGTTCATTGATCGCAATCCTATTCATAATGCCATTTCTGCCTACCATACCCTCAAGTCCCAAGGCAGCGACGAGGAGTACGACAACGAAATGGCTAATTACGAAAAACAAGTACGCGAGGACGAGCGCGAAAAAACCCTTGCATCGGTTCGCGCCAAGCAGGGAGCCCAGGTCTTAGATGGCTCCTCTGGCGCTGGCCCAACTGCAGGGGCTAATACTGCCATTGATCCTGACTTGCAAGACACAGCGAAACATGGTGGTAAGCGGGCTGTCCTCACTCAACGCCTCAAAGCGTTTCGTGAGAGGTTCTAGGAGGAACGAGCATGGCTCTAACTAGGAGTGAGCTAGAGTCTACTACCCGATACCATTTCATCACCGATGGTGGGAAGGCCTTCGACCAGTATTTCCTGTCGAATTGGCTCATCTATCGGACGTTGAAAAGCCCGAAGTATCGTCCGGCGGGTGGTAGGCAGATCAAGGTTCCTCTGACTTATGATCGTCTGACAGGTGGGTCGTTTGACGGTGCGGATCAGTTTGATATTGCCCGAAAGGACATCATCAACTCCGCCCTGTTCGATTGGCGACACTACTACGTCAACGTGACAATCATCTGGACGGAGGAATTGGAGAATGCAGGGCCGGAAGAAGAAGTCGATATGGTGATTACCAAGTTGGAGAACGCCCAGGAAACTATCCGTTGGGATCTCGGCGATGGTCTGTACTCTGATGGGTCAGGCAATCTCGATAAGGATCTCGATGGCCTGGAGGCGCTTTTCGACACCACCACATCGGACGAGTATGGCGGAATCGCGGAGGATGATATGAGTCGATGGAGTGCTGGTGTGACCACTACCACCGAACCCATCACATCTGCTGTCCTTCGTACCATGCGAACCGATGCCAAAATCGGCGATGCGGTCATGGACAAGCCAAGTCTGATCGTGACCACGGATGCGCTTCTCGATAGCTGGTTGAATCAGCTCCAGACACAGCAACGCTTTGTGTCGTCCAGGGCTGCGAAGGCTGGCTTTGATTCAGTCTATATGCTGGATCAGGCTGAGATATTCTCCGATGGTAAATGCCCTGATGGTTTTGCCTATGCGATGAACGATAGGTATTGGGGCTTTGCTGTGCATAAGAGCGGTATGTTCGTCAGGACAGCCTGGAAGGTTCCGACCAATCAGGCTACCAAGTCCATGCAGATCCTCTGGAAAGGCAACATGATCTGCACAAGGCGAAATGCTCATCGGAAGCACAGTAACTTGACCTAAACCCCTATCTGGCGGAGAGGGGCGGCGCGAATCGCCCCTACGCTAAGGAGAGTCTAATGGCTCAAGACACAACTGGAAGTAAGTATGGTTTTGAAACCACAACTGGCTTGACAATCCAACAGGGTTTCTTTGAGGAATCCGAAGAGCCCAAGCACAATATCGGAACGTGCGTGGCGATTGCTGACGGTAGGTGTTTCCACTACTCGAAGGCGGGCGCTGTTGCGCTGAGTGCTGGGTTGCTCAACGTGAGTGCGCTTGCAATCGCGGGCCATGAGGATTGTGATGTCGCTGCTGTCGTGGCTGCGTTCAACAAGCAAGTCACGCTGACTCCGGCAACCGCCGCTGTGACCGTCGATCAGTACGCTGAGGGCTATGTCCAGACTCGTTCGCTTACTGGTGCTGGTCAGATGCGTAAGATTCGCAGCCATCCGGCTGCGGGGATCGCGGCCAATGTGGTTGTAACCTGTTACGATCCATTCACCATTGCGCTTGATGCAACCACCCAGGCCAATCTCATCAAGAGTCCCTATGATGAGGTTATCGAGTCTGCGGTTGAGGAGAATATCCCATCAGGCGTACCGCTGATTGATGTGCAAGCTGGCTATTACTTCTGGAATCAGACCTTCGGGCCAGCCGCCGTGCTGTCCAATGGAGCAATCGCCGCTGGTTCGGTAGTCGTTGCTGGTGCTGTCGCTGGATCTGTGGCTGTTCAGTCAGCCTTTCTGTTTCCGATAGTCGGCACGATGATGCTACTCAGCGTCGATACCGAAAGCGCAGCGGTCTTTCTGCGGCTCGGAGTGTAGGGACAATGCAGTAAACAGGTGGGGGAGTTTCGGCTCCCCCTTTTTTCTCAGACATGGAAATATCCACCCACCTTGCCTGGGGTGTGATTGGCGCTAGACAAAGCGTAAAAGGAGAAATCATGGCTAATGTTTATGACATTCAGAAGATTACCAACATCGGTGATATGCGTATGACGATCACGGAGATCACGAGTGATGGCGCTACTGTTGCCATTACCAATACCGATGTCGGTATGCACAGATTCACTCACGCTTGGCTGCAGGACATTGATGATGGCGCAGCTCTCGGTCTGGAGGTTACTGACTCCACCACTCTGACGCTAACCGCAGCCATTGGCAACACGCAGAAACAAATGCTGTTTGCCCTGGGTTACTAAATAGCATGGGCGGGAGCAATCCCGCCCTTTTTGGAGGAAGTCAATGACCGCGAACCTCAGTACCATTAGAAAATTCGTCCGGCAAGAGGTTGACGATCCGGCTCCCTTGCGAAAGCCCGATCCGACTGTGAGCTTTCAGCACGATGGCGGTTTCAACCAAACAACTGCCTTTGAGGATTCGTCTGAAAACTTTGAGACTTTGGGTATCGTGGTCGGCGATGTGATCTTCAACCTTACGGATGGTGGATCTCTTGCCACTATCAGGGCTATCGTCGATGGGAATGCCACTAAGGATAGGCTAGAGGTGGATTCGATTGATGGTGGCAATCAGAATGAATACAACCCCAACGACATAGTTTACCTCTATGATCGTCACGCTCAGAAGGGACTTGACGGTACTCGATTTACCAATTCAGAAGTCCTAGATGCAATCAATCAGGCACAGCTACAGGTAGCCAGGAAGTTTGGTGGTGTCCAAAAGACTGACGTTACCCAGGACATCAAGGTTCAAACCAAGTTTCCGATTGATAACATTTCGGGAACCTTCGTTGTGGGGGAAACCCTTACGGGTGCGAACAATGGCTACACCGCTGTTGTTGAAGTCCAGGCCTCCGACTTCTTCGTTGTAGAAGATTTCAGGGATGCCTCTGGCAACCTCGATACTACCGCCCTATTCGAGGACAATGAAGTCCTCACAGGGAATACGAGTGCTGCTACTTGTCAGGTGAATTCACCGGACACAAGCGGTGCTGTTCCCCCAGCTCTCCAGGGATACTCCGTCAACAACTTCAATGTGGGGCAGAACTTACCCACCGATCTAAAGTCACTCGAAGCTGCCTATTATTGGGACGGTTCAACTCGCCGTGGCCTCGGAAAGCAATACATTCAAGAACTCTTTCTTCACGCTACTCCTACCAGTAGCGGTCAACCATTCATAGAGGCTGGCTGGGATGATAGCGATAGGATCTGGCTCTGGCCTAATCAGGGATACGACGACCTTAACTCTCTCCACCTGATCTATTGGGGCTGGCCCGCAGACCTCAGCGCCGATTCAGACACCACGGACTTAGACATTAAGTACGAGCGCCTGTTGATCCTTTTAGCTGCCAGGATCTTGTCGGGACAAATGAGAGACAGCGAAATGCACGAACGACTACGGAATGATCTCATGGAGGAAACAGCCGATATTATGACAACCAGGGACGATGAGCCAAGGAGTTTCCGTCAAGAATTAAGGTGGAACCTCTACGATGAAACTGCCTTTTATGATTGGTACTAAGGAGTATTCCCAAGATGATAAAACGCACATCAGGTCAATTTAGAAATAAGTTTGGCAAGCTCGTCACGGGGATCTCTTCCTTCCTGCTAGAAAAAGATGAGCTGTCTGATGTTCAAAATATGCTGCCTGGATACGAGTGGCGACAGCGCAAGGGCCAGAGTGAGTTGACCATCGTTCCGATAGCAGCCAATCTCGAATTCAAAAGTATGTTTCAGTTTACTCAGCTCAATCAAGCTGGAGATTATCTCCTGGCCCATGTGTACGATCCGGTGAATGGTGATCGCATTATGAGAGCATCAGCTCTCCCGCCCGCTACTGGAATAACCTGGGTGGATGAATACACCCTTACTGCAGGGGGAGTCCCAGCGCAGTTTGCTCAGATCCTTGATGCCGTTATCGTTGCAAACGATAAGGAGTTTCTGATCTGGCGTGGCGAATCTCATTGGCCTACAGGTGTTTGGGTGTATGACGCTTCGGAGACTGTTTACATTGACTATTGGGATGAAATGACCGATGGCCGCGACACGACCATTCTGAATCTGAGTAGTTTCCCAACGGCTGATCGCGTTCATGTGATGTCCGATATGCCATTCGACAGAATTGGTGTGACCGTTGGGAACCCGAATAGTGCTGCGGCTGTTCTTTCAGTCTATACCTACCAAGCTGGTGTCTACACGGCGGTAGCAGGACTTGTCGATGGCACGAGTGTTACCGGACGTTCCGTTTCTGTTTCGGGAGATATTACTTGGAACCTTACCGGAAACGAATCACAGACCGTCATTGACGGACAGGGCGGCTTTGTCGCCTATCTGACCTGGGATAACGTGCTTGATGCAAGCGTCGATTTTACAGCTATGGATATAGAAACTGAGTGGGGTGAAGTCCAAGATGTATGGGACGGAGATCGTACAGATCCCTCCGGTGCTTATGTAACTGTCGATGATGTGACCTTTGAGGACTATCTAGTCAAGGTTTTAAATACGGCTGTTTCAGATTACCTGGATGCTGGCGGTCTGCCAACGGCGGGATACGTCTATGTTGGTTTCAACAGACAGGTAAATGCTATTGACTTCTGGCCCGATGTGGATAACGCACAGACAAATAATTCCAGCGTTACCTCATTAGAGTATTGGTCGAATACTGGAGCCTGGACAGCGGTAACAGGCTTAACAGATACCACGGAAGCGGGCAATTCTTCATGGACACAGAAAGGAAGTATCGGCTGGAAAGCTGTGGATCAAGATGTAGAGAAGGCCAGGATTGTAGCTGGCGACATTAACCCCTGGTACTGGTATCGAATCAAATGGGATGCAGCTTTCTCTGCAGAGGCCAGGATTTACCGGATCACAGGCATTCCCACGCCAAGAAGAATTGATTGGAGCTATGGCTGTACTGCCTGGAAGAGAAGGGCTTGGCAGATTGGCCCGAACAGACAAGCTAATACGCTGCGCTTTTCTGCTGATGGTTTGCCTAACACATTCAACGGTGCTGACTCTGGCTACATTCAGTTTGGTGAAAGACCTGTGCTGGCTGCGATCCCCTTCTTCAATGAGCTTGTGATATGGGCTGACAAAGAAATGTGGATGCTACAGGGCGATTCTCCAGCCAGTTTTGGCCGGATGAGGTTGAGCGCCAGGGTCGGCATTGATGCTCCGCACTCCGCGATCTCTGTAGAAAGCGGTGTAATTGATTCGAGAAATATCAGGCGTATTACTGTGGCATGGTTCTTCCAGGGGATTTGGTTCTTTGATGGGATCAGGTGGTGGATAGTCTCCTCTCCAGATATAGATTCATTCTTTGATGCAGAGCATCCAGATTACATCAATCCGAACTTCGCTGACAGAACCTATGGTGACTACGATCTCGAAACCGAATGCGCCTACTGGATAGTTTATAGCGGAGTGAATCAGACCACGCCCAACAAAGTCTTAGTGATGCACATTCCAACTCTTACTTATGGAATTTTCAAATACGAAACAGAAATCTCTAGCATTCTTTCGGCTTTCAACAAGCGTTTCTACTTGCTCGGCGGAGCCTGGGATACTGGCAAACATTACTTACTCAATGACACCGACCAGGACGTTGATGCTACTGGAGTCGCAGTAGCCATTGATGCCTTTATGATTACTAAGGATATGTGGGCTCAGTACGATCATGGCTTGAAGCAGAGAGTTTTCAGTCTTGTTATGGAGTCCCAGGATCAAGGCATGGTTGAGCTAGATGAGTATCCCGATGGATCTAAAACACCACAAGCTACTGGCTCGAAGAAACAGACCGCGCTCGGCAAGACATTGGTTGATGTTCAATGGCAGCTTAAAGAGCATCCAGGCCAGCTCACTACTAAATTCAAGGTTCGCCATCGGAGCCTGGGCGACCATTTCATACCCTATGGCTACAGCACGACCTGGGATCAGGATAGGAGCGAAGAGTAGTGAGCAAACGGCGACCCTATATTTATCAGGATAGGGAGTGGGCTGAGATCGCTAACATACAAGAGAAAGTTGATGTCCAGGGCGATGAAGTCCCACTCAGCGAATTGGATCAGCCCTATCTTTATGGCAACGATGAGGATGATAACTATCAGCCCTATGAATATGACCACAAGAAGCCTCCCCCTGGCATTGGCCCCTGGCCCCCCGATCCCACTCCGATCCCAGGGCCGTGCAATCAAGAGGGCGGCTGTGGCTTTGTAACGCTAGTGAGCGTCCCTGAGACTGTAGAATGTGATGATTCATACCATTTTCAAACTATTCATGTAGTTTACGGCTGCGAATCAGCAACATTTGAGGATGCCTTTCTCGTTTGGTCGTTACATGGCCCAGGCACTCTTACCCCTACGGGTGTGGGGGCAGTATATCAAGCTCCTAGTTGCTGTGATGGCGATGAAGTCACAGTATGCGTTTCCTCTATTGATGGCTCCTGTGCGGATTGCAGAACATTCCACCTAGACTGTGCTGCCTGTTGTGAAGAAATGGTTCTTGTTGGAGCGGATACCGCAAATCCTAGCACGATTTATTCTGCTGCTATAGACCCTCCGTGTCCAGGTGCGGAATGTACCGTTACCAATAATTCCGGTTGCCCGATGGAGTGCGAAGTCAATTCAGATGGCACAACGGTAAGTACGGTTGTAGCTCCGAAGAATTGCGGATCTTTTACGATCACAGTAACGGAGAACACATCAACACCGCAAAAACAAGAGGATAACTGCCCTGGTGAATCTGCAACAAAGACTGTACGGATCAATGGCAATGGTGGTTATTGGAAAACTTGTGGGAGTTGCAGTTTCTTTTTCTGCAATGGCCCGTTTTGCAGTTGTACTTATGAAACCGGAGAACTGAGGTGGACAATTTGGATTGGAGCTGGAATTTTCTGCGGCCCATGTTGTACTACCGCCTGTTACGATAATTGGAATCCAGGCGGGGGTGGACACCCAGGCAACATAGTTTCGGGGCCAGTACAATACTGTGCATCTACTTGTGACACCAATGGGCCGTGTGCTGGTCACTCGATGTTTGGCACAGGGGTTAGGTATTGGGTCAATCCAGACTGTGAATGTATATGAAAAAGCAAAAGATGAACGAGTATTGCGAATCGTTTAATCCTCAACACCTCTTCTCAGTAATCCAGTTTTTTGAGTGGTTTGAGTGTTGCCAGGATTTGATAGATCCCATACAGGCATTCTTAGATTCAAAAGGCAAGGAACTCGGACAAATAAAAAGAAGGGCGCGGCTGCAGTTTGAAAGGGCTGGTCTGCCGCTGATTAGTGAGGAAGAGGGCGCTGTTTATAGGGAAGCTCCCTGCATTGAGGAAACCGATCCAAATGATCCATTGGACGACTTCTACCGCAGCGAACCTCAAATAGCTGACCCACCTAGACTTGAAGCTGTGGTGGGTTTCTGTCCGAAATGCACTAGCACAATGGTCGGAACGGTACTGCCGCATTGCGAAGCAGAAGAATCAGGCAGACATTTCTACAGCGAGTGTACTTCTTGCACATATTACTCGGAAATTTTTAAGGGACGCAAAGGTAGATACATAGAAATAAAGGGGGAATAAAATGTCAAATGGAACTACAGATTATTCGACAAGAGGAATTGTGGACAGGATGCAAGCCGCGATAGCTCCAACTTTTCGCCAGGGTACTCAAGCTGTTCGTCAAGCAGCATCAGGGGCCGCTAGGCGAAAGGGTCAATTTGGTGCTTTTGACATCGCAAGCCAAGCAACTGAACCCTTTGGGGCTCAGATGGGTAAGGCTGCGGCTGCGGCTGGGGTAGCTGGCGAGAGCTTGGGCGCTCAGATGGAGAGGCAGTTGAGAGACTTGACTTTCCAGCGCGAACAACTCGCAGAGTCCAAAAGAGCGGAAGAAGCTCGGATAGCTGAAATGATGGCGGGTAGGCAACAGACAGGTCAACTCGCTATGTTTCCGCAAACTGGTTTCACTCAGGAAATGTTGCAGAGCTTGGGCTACCCAGGCACTCCAAGGGAACCCTTCGGGCCTCAGATTGGTTTGAACCAATTCCAAAGGAGCCTTGAGGATATGCAACGCCGCGACCAGCTCCCAGGCGTACCATTTCAGCAAGGCCCGCTTGCTGGACGCGGTGGCATGAACGCTCAAACGCAACTAATGTTATCGAGAATGTATCCTGGCATGAGTCGGTCTGGAAGAATGATGCAAGCACAGAACTTGGGTCTGATGCGAGGCCCAATCCAGCCAGGACAATTTAGATCATAGAAGGGGGGGTGATCTCATGGCTATCGAAAGAGTAGTCAGTCCCTTCGCCGCTCAGAAAAGGTCGATAAAACGACTAGAGCAAAAGGAGCGGAGGGCAAAACAAGAAGAGGACAGAAGGCAAGCAAGGGCAAGGAGGGAAACTGAAAGATTTGCCATGCTGAAGAGGAGAGAGTCAAGGGAACGTGCTGAGGCCGCTGAGAAACGCCATCGCCAAGACAAAATGGATAGGTTCAAGGCTGATCTTCTTGAGAGCATTAGGCTGAATAAACCTAGTGGTATGTTTGCCAGGAAAGTCCCAAGCATCAACAAGGTCGTTGTTCATACCGGAAAGGCGGGCGTGGATTACGAGCCTTCCATCAATGAAGGACATCTAAGGGATCTGGCAGCTAGAAGTAACGCCTTGAATATGCTCGTCACAGGCCAAGCCCAGGCAGACGAAGAGGCCAAGAGGAGCCTATCTCCCGATTACTATCCAGCGGATTACTTTAAAGGTGCTGGCTCAGAGCAACATTTTGGTCAAGCGACCATGCCAGATAAAATTACTCCGCCGATGTTCGATCCAGCTCAAGGCATTGCGAGTGGTGAGACTCAGGTTCCACCTATGCAGGGTCAACTGCCACAGGATCTCGACCTGACCAATCTTTTCCAGGGCCAGGAATACGTTGGCGAAGAGGAGCCGCCAGCAAAAATGCAGCATTTGTTTAAGATGATTGATATGTTCCAAGCCTTCGAGGGTAAGACAGCTCCAAAACCAAGCACCACAGAGGAGAAGGTCGCAAATATACGAGCTGCGGGTGGTGGGAACACGGAGGTACTGAGAGCCCTTGGCGCTCTGGAGAAACCAGCGACAGGTGGTGCTGACCAGGAAACAGTAAATCAGATCCTAGAGAGAGCTGGTATGTCCAAGCGATCAAAGGAGATTTTGGATAGTACGAAAGCCGGACGCAAGGGTCGCGCTCAACCGAAAGCGGAACCAAAGGGAGAGCGAGACAAAGAAAAAGTCAAAGCTGACTTCCTGGCTGATAAAGGTCTTGAAGCGACAGACGTTGAATTCCAGAACGGTACTATAATCGTGTGGGTCGGCAATAGGAAATTCGTCATTAACCAATAAGGGATAATCATGGCTAGATATACTTTCAGAGAAATAAAACCTCTGAAATTCAAAGAGGTTGTTCCTGATACTGCGCCAGATGAACCGCAGAAGTTTCCAAACCTGACGGATCTCTTTACCGCTCCGGCTGCTCCCCCACCGGAGCCTGAGATCCCGTTTGGAGCGCAAGCTCTCCAACGAGCTGGTAGGGTGGATGAATTAAGGGCTGCGGAGCCTCCCCCTGCTCCTCGCCCTGGTATGATCCAGGCTCCAGCTCCCATTCCAGGCTTGCCGGATGCTGATGTTAGACATAAAGGGCCAGGTTTTTTGGGAACCTTGCAACGTCCTGATGGTAGGCATTCTACCGAACTATCCTTTATAACTGATTGGGGTGAAGGTGACACCGAAATCCCATTGCTCACACCTAATCAAAGTCAGGAACAAGTAGACTACCTCCTCAGCTTTGAGGGAGCCCCCCAAGACGTTGACCCAGCCGTAGTAGATAACGCAGTTGCTCACGCACGAACAAGAATGTCAGCCGGAAAGAGTCCCTTCGCTGGGCCGGAAGATCAGCCGCCGCTAGTCACAACAGAAGATACCCCTCCAGATGATCCAGAGATCGTCGCTGATATGGCGGAAAGATTGCCGGACATTAGTGGCCTCGCTCCCGATGCCATAACTATGGCTAAAGAGATTCCCTACCTCGTGTCGGTAGGTGCGAGTGGTGCGCTCCGCTGGCTGGCCCCTATCATGGGACAGTTGTGGTATGTCAGAGGTGAGCCTATTGGTGCTAAGGCATGGCAAGATATGTTTGATGAGGCTGTAGACTTTTGGGACAAACGCCGCGATCCAAACAGGCTTTTCGTACCCAATTATACAATCGAGCCCAGGCCTGGGAGCCTCATGCCTCAGCTCGTAAGGCTACCTAATAAGCCTGTAGCAGACATAGTAGGTGAAACTGTGCATCTTGGCGGTGCTGTTGCTGGCCCTGTAAGGCTTGCCATCGGTGCTGGCCGTTTGGTTACTGCCCCCCTAGCCGATCCCCGCATTTCATCCATGTTCACATTGACATACGCTCGACCATTTTTCAGGGACGTACTTACTGGTATGATTGGTGGTGCGCTCCTGGGTGAAGGTGAGCTTGAGCAAAGCCTGGAGAACATGGCCCTGTTCGGCATTTTCGAGGCCGCTGGCTATCTCACAAAGATCCCCCAGGCAATCAAGGATAGTACAGCCTGGAGAAAAGCTACCATTCCAGAGCGCGGCCTGATGTTGCAGAGTCTCGAAGATACAATAACCAGGGCTCAGACAGGTTACGACATAGAAGGACGACCTGATCCCTATTGGCAAGCACGGATCAAGGGCGGCGAAAGGCCAGGAGTCCCAGGCAAGAAGGGATTCCCGCAGCGTGGGCCGCTTACTGAGGGGCAGATCCTTAAAATTTGGAACAGTAAGGATTGGAGGGATGCAGCCAATGAAGGTAAGGGTCGAGATCAAGGCGTTGCCAGCGACATAGTAGAAACCGATCAGCCTACAGGCAAGTTCAAGGAAGTAGAGCCGGACTTTGTTATGGCCGAGCCGGAGCCTACCCCAATACCCAAGGAAGGTGAGCGGCCTACCGAAGTCGAGCAGCCGACTGAGCCTATTCTCAGCAAAGATGTCACACCGTTCAAGACTGAACGTGGTGCTGTGGCAAACATACCCAAGGCTCAAAAGGCTCACCCAGGCATCAAGGATTGGACTGTCGTACCTGTGGGCGATGGTTTCGGTCTAATGCCACGGCATCAGGTCGCATGGCAACAGACCTTGGAGGAATTCACAGAAAGATCCTATCTCCAGGGCAGACGCTTTGAGGATATACCTGATGAAGAATTTGAACAAATAGCAAGGGGAGAGCCCGCAGCTAGAGAGTTTGCAACCGTTCCTTTTGATAGCGCAGATCACAAAGCTGCCATGAGAGCATTGATAGATGATCGAATCGAAGCGATGCGCGAAATGGGCGGCATAATCCGGAAAGCTCATCCCACGGAGAAGAGAAAAGATGGCACTCCCAGGATTCAGACGACTACTAGCAAGCATTATAGGGAAATAGCGAAAGCAATCAAGGCTGGTCTGCCTGTGCCGGAAGAGGTTCGAGCTGATTATCCAGCCTTGAGGGGCGAAGTTGCTGTCCCTGGCGAAGAACCACCCGATATACAGATACCCGAACGGGCAGAGATTGTACCTGGAATGGTGGTTGACACACCCTTTGGCCTGGGTGAAGTCGTTGGCGTTTCTCCTACTGTCGCAACTGTCGAAATGGCTGATGGCGAAATCAGGCCGATCCCGCGTGAGGACATATCCACGCCTCCGGCACGAGAAGGGGCCGAAATCGCCGCTGAGGAGCCCGAAGTTGAAATAGAGCCCCAGGCCGCTCCGGAGGAAGAAGCTCCAGAGGAGCCCGAAGCTGCCCCTGTAGAAATAGAACCTACGACCTTAGCAGAACAGGTGGAAGGTTTTGCGCGAGGAAAAATCAAAGAGGCATTTCCAAATATCACCGACTTTGAAGTCAATATGTTCCTTGCCAAGGGAGATTCGGAAACCATAATCAGGTCTTATCTTGAGAGAGTCACCTACACAGGCGATATAGAAGAGGCTGTTGACAAGGGCTTGCGTGACATAACCGACATTATGGACGTACAGGTTCCAGAGTTTGAGAAAAGAGAAGGGCTAGGATTGCGTCCGGAAGCGGAAGAGGAGCTGGTACAAGTTGAGCCGGAATTAGTTGGAACGGACAGGGATGGCAAAACTGTACGAATAGGCGATACAGTCGCCCTACCTGATCGCTTTCCTGGCAAGCAGCTCCAGGTTGTAAGGCAACACCCAAAGTTTCCAGACAAAGTAAAGGTCAGGCTCATCGGTCAGAAGAGGGAGTATGTTGCCAAGGCTACTGATGTAGTAAAGGTCAAGCTCCTAGCTCAAATGCCAGCAAAGGCAAAAACCTCCAAAATCAAAACTCTTATCGGATGGTTCCGGAAGAATCCTATTTGGGATGAATCTGTAGGCAATGAGTCTTTTACTCGGAAAGAGTCGGGCGTAGTTGGACTTTTAAGTAAAAAGCGCGGCACATCATGGGACATATTAGAGATAAAAGCTAAAGAGGCTTTTATTTTAACTGAGGGGCAGACCTGGGAAGATTTATATGAAATGCTCATCCAAGAGATCGGAAGGGTAAAAGAGGGATTACCGCCCACTCCGATTGAATCTCTAGGCGATGCGGAAAAAGAATTCCAGCGCCGAGCGGAAGTAGATGAACAAGCCTGGATCGACGAAATTGCCACAAAGATTAAGGTAGAATCAGTTGGTAATTTGGATTTGAAAATTGGCGACAGGGTAAATCTCGTAAGGCCAGAGGGTGATGCTGAGTGGTTTGAAGTCACGGAAATAACCAAGGATCACAATATCATTCTGAGCGATGGCGACCAGTTCGAATATGATCCATTCGAGCAGATTGAAATTGTAGGTGGGGAAGATTTTGGTGTGGATAGGGTCGAGGATCGTCCCGACACAAGAAAACGAGTCACGCTGAAAGTTAAGAAGGGCGATCAGATCCCCTCGCTAAATAGGTATGAAAATAAGCTCATCGGAATTCTGGCCGATGCGCCTAGCCTTGACCATGCAATCATCAAGGTTCCTCTCAAAGAAGCCAAGCTACTTGATAGGGAATTGTGGCTCAGTCACGAGGCGCAGCTCAGACACGGTATGCGCTCACAGTATGACAAGATCGGCTGGGCGATTACATTAGTGCAGGGCGATGCTACTGGTAATAGGCATTACGAGATTGAACGTCCTTACGGTGCGATCTCATTCAACCAAAGCAACAACACCTTTGCCATCTGGCCTCGCTATGAGGATCTAATCAGCGAGAGTAGGGTTGTAAAGAGGAAACCCAAGCTGGATGAAGAGAGAATCATTAGAACTAGCTTGATGCGCGATGTGATGAATCAACAGCCAGCGCGGAGCATCCCGAACGAGCTATTGCAGAACAGCCTCGATGCCATGCCGTTCAATAGGCCGTGGGATCAGCAAGCTATTGTCTGGAAAGTTGACGGACATATTATTGACGGTGAACCCGTTACTCAACTGACATTTACAGACAATGGCAGAGGCATGACTCCGGAAGATATTGCTTTCTCGTATCTAAAAATAGGTGCTAAAGGCAAGAAGGGTGAGCTTTCCAAGGGTGGTTTTGGCAAGGCCAATGCTGCACTACTTTACTATCCAAATAAAATAAAGATCACAACTACTGCTTGGGCGGTAGAGAATCCTGAGTTTGATGTAGACAGTCCCGAAAGATGGTCGGAGGGACAAAACGAACAAGGCATCGTTCATCCTGATGCAGTTAAAATCAGGTCGGATATAGAAGCGACACAAGATGAAATGTTCCGCGCCATAGCCGAACTGAGTGGCGAACTCGATGTTGAGCAAACAGAGCGCGGCGAAGTTGACATTGACGAGCCTACTGGCACGACCTATCAGGCACTCTACAGCGAACAAACTGAATATGGATCTCTAAAGCTAGGCCATGATGAATTACTCAAGGGCTTTCGGGAGTACATTCAACAACTGCGCCACAAAGCTGTCGTTATAGAACAAGGCATATCTGGCGATCCGGACGCTGTTGTTCATACCAAAGACTTTGATGATTTTACTTCCGACGACCTACTTGTTCCAAGGAAAGACACCACGGCCAACAAGTCCAAGGTCAGCATCTTTCTTGTAAAGTCAGGAAGCTACGGCGCACCAAAATTTCATAACGGATATGTTATAGCCCAAAGGTTTTACAATAAGGGTTTGCCCCTTCAAATTCGTACCGATGATATTTCCGGAATTAAACGACTACCCTTTGAGCCTGATTTTAAAATCTTCGTAAACTTCACTAGGACTCCAGAGGTAGACGAAGATGAGTATCCCTTCACCCATAATAGAACTCAGGTAACTTATGAAACAGGTAAGGACATAGCTGAGGAAGTAAACAAAGTCCTTCAAAAGATGATCGACAAGCATTTCAAGGGTCAGGTGAAGGACTTCAATCGTATGCTCAAACAATCTCCTACGATTGAGGGTGTTCTAGTAACGATACCATACAAAGATCCCGCCGAAGTAAAGGCTGTCAAGACTCTCATTAAAAAGCACAGACCTCTGTTCCGTGATATTGCCAAGGTCTTTAATCTGTTCAATCAGCTCATGGAAGAGGCGGGGCAAGTACCTGTCAGGATTGTAATGACCACCCACCCAGGCTTACATGGCTACCGGAGCAATCCGGATCGTGGTGTCGAGGAAATGTACGCATTAAATCCCTGGACTGTAAATGAGGCTTATCTTCTGAAACCTGAATACAAAGCTGCCATAGACGCTGGAGAAGATCCGCTCGTACTCCAGGCAGAGAATATGGCTGCAACATTTATGCACGAAAGAGCCCATAAGGATTATCCAGACCATGATGCGGATTGGGGAGGGAGATTTACAGAATTATTTGTATTATTAGGGTCTTTCCGGTATGCTTTATTAGGGAGGGCAAGTTATGACGTTTTCAAAAAGCACGAAAAAGGAATTAGACAACTTACGGAAAGTTTCAAAGGTTATGGAGGGGGCGGGCTACTCATTAGTCCGGAGTCTGCACTCAATCTACACAGGGAATATGACTCCGCCAGGATTAAGGGCTCATCGCCGGAGAATAAGGTTGGCGGAACATTTGCAGCAAACAGAATCCAATTCGACCTCTTCGGAGAACACCAAAAGCTAGACTCACAAGAAGAACTGCCTTCAAGTCCGGAAGATTTCCTCAAGCGATCATTCCCCGATGCAACCCCAGGCCAAATCGAAGCGATGCTCGAAGAACCCAAGCTGCGTGAACAGGTAGCTCGTGGGAACATCAGCACAGAACTGGCCGATCAAGTCGCCAAGAAGTACAACCTAGCCAGATCATTAACACAGAGAGAAATGTTCCCATCAGAGGCCAAGGGCCAGGGGGATCTCTTTGATCTCAGCCGCAAGAACCTGGGCGATGATGTGGACGACTATGCCGAAGGGCTTGGCCCTGAAGGTGGAGCTTTAGTATTCAAGGGAGAGGCTAGAAAGCCGGAGGGCGAAGCGTTTGAGTCCTCTGATGAAGATGTCCAGCGAAGAGTGGAAGAAGCACGAGGCCAAAAGAAAAAGGCTGGCTATCTCGCATTCAAGGAATACATGGAGTCCTTAAAAAACAGGGCTTTCCGAACGTATGAACATCTACCCAAGACAAGAGAATTCGCGGAGTTACAGAATGCTCTTCTCCGGCTGCAAAAGGCCAGGGGTATTGCCTCTAGGAAAACTGGACAAAAGCTCAAAGAGATAACATTAGACCTCAACAAAACTGATGAGATAGATTTTGCCTGGAAAGTAATCCTCGATGATCTCATGGAAGAGGTTGGCCTACAAAGAGAGCGTGGCACTACAGAAGATGAGATAGGTCTGCCTTATGGATACACACCGGAAACCCTGGCAAAGGATTATGCTGATCTCAACAAGCATATCCAAGGCAATCCGGAGATCGAAGCAGCCCTGAAAAAGCGTGGGGAATTGTGGGACGTTATACGCAAGGATTATACCAGGGCAATGAAGGTCATAGGTTTTGATGTTTCCAAGTTTCTTACCCGCGAATTTTATTTCCGGCATCAAGTCCTCAACTATGTCAATGTCATGGGACTCTTCGGATCAGGTGAGCGCCTTAGAACGCCAACGTATAGGAGCCATTTAAGGCCGCGCACCGGATCGTCCCTGGACATCAATGCAGACTATCTCCAGGCTGAGAATGAAGTCATATCTCAAATGCTCTATGACATCGAGATCGCCAGGGTAATAGAGACAGTTGATAGACACTACAACATACAGGATGATCTCAAGGGGCTGGCCTTACATAGCAACGATACAAAAATGTATGAGTTTTTCAATGCGCTGGCACAAACTCTTGAGACTCCCGAAGGCAAGGAACCGCTAACGGGCGAAGATTTATACAAGCAGATCCTAAACAAGAAGATGGCTATCGGTTTCGACAAGCTCGGCAAACACGCTGCGATGCAAGAATTACCGACAGGCAAAAACCATGAGTGGGAGTGGTTGACCATTGAGCTGGGTGATAACTGGCTCGAAAACAAGGCGATCAAGAAGGAACTCGGCAAGGATTGGACTCAAGGAGATCGTGTCTCGCTGCCTGGAAGAGCCGCAGATGCACTAATAAAGTACGCGGCATGGGTACTCAAGAATCATGGTGGTGAGCCTGGATCAGGCGCAGCCGCTACTATCTTCAAGGGCATGAATGAGAAGCGAAAGACCATTCAAGAAACCCTTGGTGATGAATACCTTGAGTGGCGCGATCTGATCCCGCCAGGATACACAACATGGCAACCCTGGGAAGGGACAACCTTCTTCATGGCCCACTCCGTTCCTGAAACCATAGCCAAGCAACTGCTTGAAGCTGAGTTAGAGGAGATAGGTATTAAGGCTGATGATTTACGCAAGGGGCTCATGCGTGGGGGTCGTAGGCGAGAGTACGTTGTTAAGCAAGAGATAGCCGACACCCTGAATGAACTCTCCAGGCCGAAGAGAAGAAGTACGCTGGGAAGAGGACACGCCTGGGTCATTAAGCGATGGAAAATATGGCAACTTGTTTCACCTAGACGATTCAGCAAGTATAACTTCCGCAACCTCACAGGTGATGCCGATGCTACATTCGTTGGAAGTCCGGCCATTTTTAAGGGAAGTAAGTTTGCGTTCAATGAGCTTTGGGACGTATTTGTCAACGACTTAGATCCAGCGAAGGTGGGCGATGGTGAGGTTGCACATTGGTTGGATCGAGGTGGCTGGGGTGCGACCCTGCAAGCTCAAGAAATGGGAGAGTTTGATCTAACCAAACCCTTTATCCGCAGACATGAAAAGACAGGCATCATGGGTATCCCTCAAAAGGCCTGGGATGCTTACTGGCAAACTGCCAGGATCTCAACCGACTTCCGCGAGGCACTACTGCGTTACGCTGCCTATCGTGAAGCTCTGGCGGTAATGAAAGCCTCACCTGATGGTTTACCCAAAGATTATTGGGCCTCGATACCGGAGGAGATCAGGGGGCTCTCGGACATTAGAGATCGAGCTTACTTTATGTCCAATGACTTGCTTGGAGCTTATGATCGAGTGTCTGTGATGGGTCAAGAGTTGCGCGAGAGATACTTTCCATTTTGGTCTTGGAAAGCTGTCAACTTTGTGAGATACGTCCGGCTTGCTCGAAACGCTGCCAATAGTGGTGAGCTTACTAAGAAGATAGGCTACAAAGCTGCTGGCACAGCCGCAAGGAGTCCTTTTATCGCCATGAGGATTGGCAAGTTTCTCCTCAAGGCCTTTGCCCTGTATGCTCTCACAATGACAATAAATGGTCTGCTGTTCCCAAGAGAAGAAGATGATCTTCCAGAGGAAATCAAAGGTAGACCACACCTAGTCTTTGGCAGAGATAAAAATGGCAACGTCCAATACTTCCCACGGATCGGCGCTCTCGCTGACAATCTTGAGTGGTTCGGCCTGGATGCTACTCCGTACTACATCAATCAATGGACGAGGGGAAGAATGACCTTGGAGGAGATCGTTGCAGACATGGCGAAATCTCCCGCTAACGTCATTGTCCAGGGCAGCATTCCCTTCATCAAGTTGTTTGGTGAAACGCTAACTAGGCGGGCTCTTTTCCCTGATGCCTTCGAGCAAAGAACGGTTAGGGATCGCGGCTTGCACCTTGCAAGGAGTTTCGGTCTTGAAAATGAATACATGGCCCTTGCTGGCAAACCGTCAAGGCCGTACATTGAGAGTGCTAAGGGAGTATTGATCTACACTATAGATCCATTCCAGGCTGCGTACCGTGACACTCTGGATCAAAAGACTCGGTTTATGAAGAGGATCGGTAAGCACAGCACAGGTTTCTATCTCTCGGATCGCGGCCAATCACTCTACAATGCAAGGCTGGCGATGCGCTACGATGATTACGAAGCGACCATCAATTACATGGCAGAGTACCTTAATCATGGCGGGACTCTCAGAGGCATAAAGCAATCGCTGGAAGGTATGCACCCACTATCGGAACTGAATGCTAACGAGGAAGCAGCATTCGTACTGTCGCTAGACGCAGAAGGCTTGGCTAAGTTTGTTCGCGCTCTGAGATTTTGGGAGGAGCTAGTAACCGCCCCAGCTCCAGAGGAGAAAAGACGATTGCGACTTCTCAAATAGGAGGGCGAATGTGACTGATACCTGTCCACCCGAATGCAAGGTTAAAATAAATGGCATCAATACAAATATAACTGAGCTAAAGGAAACAGATAAGAAACAATGGGAAGTCTTTGACCAAAAAATACATGATGTGGAGGCACTCGTGTTTGATAGGGTCAAATCCAAAACGCTCATTGCTCTTTTCGGGGTGGTAGTCACAATCTTTTTGGCTATCATGGCTTTAACTTTTACCTCTTTGTCGAGTGGTCAGAAACAGGCAGTATCTAAACTTGAGGATTACCATTCTCAATCAACAAAACAAATGAATAAGATTGAGCGAGAAGTAGTCAAGGTTGTTACTGAACTAGAAAATCATACTGAACGCCATGATGGGGATTCGGGTTGAAACCCACCCTGAAAGAAAAAAGTAATGACATTTTGAGGCATCTTGTCAGCACAGGTGCGTTTATTTTTCGTTCGTGCGATAATAGCAAGGATCATTACTGCAAAAAGAGATACGCGGAGTGGAAAATAGCTCTTGAAAAAGCAGAGCGCATGATCGAGGAGCTTCCCGATGGCTAAATACTTCAAGCCAGAGGAATTTGCCTGTAAATGTGGCTGCGGTACGCAAGCCATGAGGCCTACCTTTGTGGATAAGCTGGACTATGCTCGTGGCAAGGCCCAGGTTCCTTTCGTCGTTAATAGTGGGGCTCGGTGTGAGCAACACAACAAAGATGAGGGCGGCAATACTGAATCTGAGCATCTGCTCAACGCGGAGGGGTACGCGGAAGCTGTGGATATTTCCACCAAGACTAGCCATGTAAGATGGAAAGTTGTTACCTCTGCCATAGCTGCAGGGATCAGGCGGATCGGCATTGGTGATAACTTCGTTCATCTAGGCGATAGGTTAGGTCATAAGCCTCACCCTGTTATGTGGATTTACTAACAAAAGGAGGATTCTAATGAGAAAAGCCCTGTCATATACCGGACGCTGGTTGATGATTTGGCTACCGATTTTTGTACTGACCTTCGTACTGGTTAGTTCATGCGCTACAGGTCAAAGCCAGATAGTCAGAGATTCTTACAGGGCGTTGAGTGTGGGGGGTCATACTTACGATACAGGCATGACCGGAATTGCCACTCTCCATCGGAATGGTGTCGTGGATGATACTGTCAAAGCCGAAGCTATCAAGATCGGCGGCTATTACCATGATGCCTATCACAGCGCCGTTGAAGCCCTGTCCCTTTATGCTGAGACAGAAGGCGCAGAGGGCGACATTCAGACCAAACTGCTCATGGTGGGACAACAGCTTGGCGTATTTCTCGCCTATATCAATCCCATCTTGATTAAAAACGGAATGGAGGCAATACAATGACAGGCATTGAAATCGTCCAGGTAGTCACCATCCTCTTCAATCTTATCGTCAGCAAGGGAATTCCCGCCGCTACTGCGGTCATGGTCGCGTGGCAGAAGCAAGATCCCAGCATGGCCGACATCAACGCTCTTCACGCCATTGTCCGGAGGCCGGAGTCCTATTTTGAGGAACCACCCGCACCAACTCCGGTGTCGAGTGAGTCCGTTGAGTTGGGGGAAGAGCCAGCGCCAGAGCCGCCGCCTGATATTCCCACGGAATAAGGAGGCCAACGATGGAAATAACTTTTGGTGGTTACGCTATGCCAGTAGTCTTGTCCATCCTCATGGGAGTGATTTTCAAGGTCGTCCCACTCGCAGATAGATGGAAAGCGCCGCTTACGATCCTTCTTGGTACAGGGCTTGGTATCCTCGGCCTCGCCTATGCTGGTAAGCCTTGGACATTGCCATTCATTGTCGATTATGGGCTCTATGGATTTATGTCGGGGGCTGGCGCGGTAGGTCTGTATGAAGGTGTTTACAGAACAGCAACTAATCCTAGAACGTGAAAAGAGGGGCTGGCCGGATCGCCAGCCCCTTTCCTTTAGAAGTTAGCGGCCTCTGGCAGATTTACAGGCCTTGGGATTGGACGACTTGCATTTGCTGTCTTGTTGAAATCTTTTTCATCGCTCTTGATGTGCAAGGCTAGGCCAATGACATTATCTGTCTCAGGCATCGTGATTTTCTCCTTCGTGTAAACGCACAGATCAACCAGTTTGCCCTTCTCAACCCTCTGCACCTTACCTGTCTTGTAGATCAGGTAATCATGCTTGTTACCCTTCACCAAGATCCTGCCTGTCTTAGCGTATCTTTCAAGCTGATCCCCACCGATCAATTCACCCAACAATACCTGGGCGACTTCCTCGGCTTGTTCTTTCTGTTTCTTCACATACGCTTCTTTCTCTAATCGTTCCTGGGCCAGCCGTTCTCGCGCAGCGATCATTTCAGGATCGTTGTACCGCCTTGCAGCATCTTGATACTGCTGCTCCCTTCGTGCGTTCTCGCGCCTGACCTCTTCGTATCCTTGCTCATTGAGGAGGTAAGCGGCCTGTTGGTGTTGATCCCGCTCATGCTCCATCCACGCACCCCACACTCTCTGTGGGAAATCATAGCTGTTGGAATCAACCGTTTCCGTGGTATAGCTGGTGTCGTCGCTATTCATCCAACTTGACCATGTATGTGGCATATAGATCCTTTGCTGAGGGATTGTCACCCTAAGTTGAGCCTGATACATCATGCTCTGTTGTTGGGCTTGCGTCCGTAAATCAAACTGGACACCTTGGACGTACTGGCCCAATCCTGCGTTCGTCCAGCTTGCCGTTCCTTGCATACCGTAGGCTCCCCCACCAGCGTAAGATGTTGCTGTGGTGCTGGTTTGCATTGCGTAGGAGCCCAAGGATGATGCCGTAAGGGAAGTAGCCATGCTTTTACCCGCCTGTCTAGCCCCCAGCGATAGCTGGGACGAGAATAACTTTTCCTGCTGACTTATCAAATGTTCCCATTGCCTCGGCTTTATCACCATGCTTGTCAACTCGAAATGCCTTGTATCCTTTCTTTTTGAGCGTATTGAATTGATCTTTCGCCGCAGAAACTTCATCATTCTTGTCAGGATTCCAAATAGTTTTGATGTCGCCTTCCGGCCCAAGCACTCTAAGTTCACCCATCCTACCCTCCTTTCCTTAAAAAACTGCTATGTCAACTACAACCATTTTGAGATCCCTGATCCGCGCTGGCTCCAGGTAAACATCACGCCCTGATTTCCTGGTCGCTTTCTTGTCTATTGTTTCTTCCCTCACGATATTGTGCTTGTCCAGTAATCCCTTCATGCCGATCTCGAAGAACAACTCTTCGTCCGTGAGATCCGTGAATTTTGGTTCCCCCTGGTAAAGCAAGCCGAATTCCAGGGGAATATCCTCGGTGGTGTCAGCGATAAAAACTTGTACGATTCTCCTCATATCCTCTACCTCTCCTTCCGCTACTGGCTGTATTGCCAGCATAGCGTGTGTGGGTTCCTCTTGAAACTGTTCCTGCATTTGAAACCGCCGGAACTGAGCCATCTGCGATCTGTCGTCGCTGGACGAGCTTGGATCAAGGCTCGACGAGCTACTTGAATAAGCACTCTTGGTAATTTCTGGCATTTCTCTCATAGGCACTCCTTTACATTCTCACATACAGGGCGAGTGTCCCTGCTAATTTTGCAATCTCTCTTCTGTCGTCTATGTTTATCATCGTGCCGTGGAAGTCGAGCCATTTCTGAATATCTCTTATGATAATTTTTGCCTCTAATGATCTTAGCTCGCGCAGAGCTGGTAAATCCTTAATTTCATCATAGGTGAGCTTCTTCATTACCATCCTATTTTTTTGGAAAGCTGTACGTCCCAGCCCCCCAACGCTTTAAACCTAGCCTGGAAATGGTCATACAATGGATCACGAAAACATTTACTACTGGTAGCAAATCTCCACAATCGAGCCATTTCCTCGCGGCTCATTGCGTCGATCTCTTCCTTGCCTTTTGCTATCTCTTCATCCGTCATTTCATCCTCAAGGAATGCCTGGAGCCGTGGTCTGCCACACCACCGCAGGGTTGCTCTTTGACAAGGAGAGGAGCCACGCAACTCCTCAGCTTCGGCCTGATTCGGCCCCAGGCACATCGTCAATCCATTTGCCTTCTATTAGCTCTGTTCTTACTGAATCTCCGTCAAAATGCTGTGTGCTGGCCTCGATGAATCTGCATCGCCGACCATAACTCCTGAACCTGTGTTTGCTCCCTGGTAAGATCCTGATCGAGTCACCCTCTCTTAACAGGCGATTCGTTATGTTCCCCTTCTCGTCAACGGTGTCTAGCTCCAAGAGCCCTTCAATGACCAGGAAGGTTTCATCCTTGACCCGATGATAGTGAAACTTTCCCTTGCTCGACCATAGACGAGCCTCACAGGTCAAGACCTTCATGCAATACAGGTCATTGTTGGTCACGATGCGCTCGTGGCCCCAAGTTTTTGCCTCTACTCTCATGTGAACACCAATTTCAGGATTCGACCACCAACGCAGTAAACATAGTACAGCGCCAAGAAGTAGATAGCGCCCTGGAGGAGCCAGATCCCAATGAAACCGCATTTATCCAATGTGTTCTCCCGATGGTGAGGTGGGTACTCAGGTGGATTATTCCACAAGGGAAAGGCTAAGTCAATAGCCCGATGATTCAATATCTGCAGCCGGATCTGTGGCCTCTGCCTGTGTGGTTGTTTCCGATTCAGGAACCATTTCACCCAGGCTGCGCGGCCTCTCAGGGGCGCATTCATCATAAGCCTTGTGGTGCTTGTTGTATTCTTTCTCAACTGCCTGGGGATCTCGGATATACTCGGTAAGATCCTCGATCATCTTGTTTTTTGAAGTATAGGCAAATTGAGCGCAGCCAACTTGCACAATGTAACCAGCATTGGCTGTTGTCCTGATCTCGATTGTCCTCATTGCGATTGATACGAATTCCATCATTTCTCCTTTCACGCATAGTACATATTTCTCAGTCTCGGTCTTGTTGGGCTCTCTTCAATATCAGCCAAAAATCTCTTTTCATCAAACTTCCTGAATCCTCGAAACGCTGGCATTCCCACGATCACAGGCCAGGGCTGTGGCAACATCTTTAACCCCCCTCGAACCTGGGGCTCTGAGGAGTAGTCAGACAAGTCCTCTACAGTAGCCGTAGTCGTTGCGTACAGGCCTCCAGGCTCCAAGTTACCGCAACCGCGTTGTTCGGTCTGTATATCCAGGGGATCGTCGATATAGTAGATTTTTCCGCGTATCTCAGGCTTGAGATCCGTGGTGAGAATTCCATAGATTTGCTCGACAAAAAAATAGGCGAAAACAACTGGATCGCTTTCGCCTTTTTCTCTTGTTACGCAGTAAATCTTGTCTCCCCAATTCATCATTTTTAGATCGCGCTTGGGAACGCGGCGGGAGACACCCATCTTCTCGGCCTCTTGCATAAAAGACCGTGGGGAATAGTACACAGCCCCTATCCAATGCAGCCAAACAATCATATCAACCCTCCAAGATTGCTTTCAATTTTTTCTGATCGTGATCCTTCCTGCTCCAATGCTTTACTTTCGCCTTTATCCTCTCCTGTGCTGCATCCTGGTATTTATTCAAAAGGTCGATGAATTCTGTGTAATCTCCCCACCCGCGCTCTTCGCCTTGCGGGGGGTTACGATAGCATGGATCACAAAGAGCATATCGTGTAGTCTCGCGCTGGCAACGCCAACACGGATGGGGAGGATAGTGGTTACGTTCAACTCGTTTTCCAGCCCCCATAGCTTACCTGTTTGCTATGAAGTCTCCGATTATGGCTGGGGCGGCAGTATCAAACCCAACAACGTCCATCATCCCACCATCGGTAGGATCTGCGATGGAAAAATCGTTGCTTGCCAGCCCAACGACGACTAGCTTGGCCGGAATATCCATCTTCCGGCGGTAGTCCTCAAGCGCCTGAACCGGATGAACCTTCCCAGCCCAGGTTTCATTATCGGTGTAGATCACGAAGGCATCGGCCTCGACCTTATTCTTCAAGGCCCAAAGCATAGGCAAGGCGCAATCAGTCCCGCCAAAGGGCATCCCCTGGCAATGCTTAATCACATCGTCAAGCCTCTGATGCCTGGACATATTGATCTTGCGAAGCTCATGCGAGAAAGCCATCACCGCACATTTCTCCTCGGTCTTGAATGTGACCATTGCCATCGCGCAAGCTCCATCACGAGGAGTAAGGTAGGGCATCCCATTGATCCCTTCCCAATCCATAGAGCTAGAAACGTCCAGGCCGATCACAATCCGCTTACCTGTGGGCTCAACATTTTCAAATGTCTTGTAGAATCCTGCATCCAGGGCATCCACAATATCCGGCACGGCATCCCAATCACCTTTCCCCAGGTAGCCGCGACCTTCGCCATAGATTTTAAGCGCAGCCAGCACGTTAATCGGATGAATGCGGGCCTCTCGCAACTGATTGGGACTAACGAGCCTGTCCCGAACCCTCTCAATTACGTCCCAATTCCCTGGAATCAAGAGGCCGACCTTACCCATGTTCCCCAGGTTCCGGATCATGGCTGTCATAGGCATCCTCTGGAGCAAGGCCTCCCATACGTCCTTCTCAGTAAGGAAGTCAGTAGGGATAGCCTCTCGCGGCAGATTGTAAAGCTGAATGAAGTTGACGATCTCATTCTTGTGCTTTGCTTTCTTGGCGTACTCGAATCCAGCCACGACATTCAGGGGGTGAGCCCCCCTCCATTTATCAGAGTTGGGAAGCTCAAGCTCACCGCTCACGATCCATTTATACAGCGCATTCCTGTTTGCATCGTCGGTCTTGGGGTGAGACAGCCGGAGGAGATCCCTGTGGCTCCAGCCATCACGCTGCTGGTATTTCACGGCCTGATAAGCCAATTTCTCCACATCTTTGTCCTGATACCAATGCTTGACAGCATTGCGGAGGCCTCGACCCCACCCGCGAAAGGCCTTGACGTACTTAGCGAAATGGAACAGGTGCGTCCCGATCCGCGCAACCTTGGGTAGAGCGGCCAGGGCCATAGCTCGTGTCTCTTCATCACCCAGGCCAGCACACATCGCCAAGACAAATAGAGCCGGATCATTCTTTGGGGCTCGTCCCTGCTGGGAAACTTCCACAACAGCACCGACAACTTTAGGGCCAGCCTTCTCGATCAGACGAGCAACGGCCTTTGCGCTGTCGATGGTTAGCTTGCGCTCTTTGATGTAGTAGGTTCCGCCTTCCGTTCCCAGCATCAGAAAGCGCATAAGCCGCTCTCCATCACCGATGGGAAACGAATACCCGCCCGCGCTATTCTTCACCATGTTCTTGCCAAAGATAGGCTCGGTCTGCGGGGTTTCCTTGGTCTGAAAATGCTTGCTGTAGTCCATTGCGACCCTCCTTTCAGGGTAAGCGGGGCAAGTTATTGTCACAGCGGGTTTCCAGAGTGGGTAACGCTGCAACTTCGGCCCCTGGTTAAATAGTCGGGCAAGTAGCGTCACAGCGGGTTTTCCTGATTAGGGTAACGCTGCAACTTCGGCCCGTATAATCCTGAGTGGGCTAGGAGCGTCAAGGGATTGACCCCACCTTGCGGTGGTAGTCCCTCTGTTTCCAGGTGGGACTATTCGGACTCGAACCGGATAACCCTTAACTTCGGCCCACGCATTTTCAAGTTGGGGAGAGCGGCGGGACTCGAACCCGCGACCACGCCTTTTGCAGAGGATAACCCTTAGCCATCGACCCGCAAGCGGGTAAGGAGCGGAAAGGGAGATTTCGCGCTCTACCGTCTGAGCTACACTCTCCATAGTTGGGCTAGGAAACATAGGACGGATTGGGGCAGGCGAGGCCTGCAGATAACCATCCTACTTCGGCCCATTACTCTTCTTGCTGTGATACTCCAAAAGCTGTGAATTCCGTGTCAGGATCGGTAGCAAAGCAATGTGAGAAATACCCTGTGTACCGTCCCATATACATACGCTTAGTTAAAATGGCCCAATCGTGCCATGCTTTAAGCTGAATCCCAGCCTGTTTGACAAATTTATCAATTTCCAGGGTGCGCTCGATGCTTGCCAACTGACCATCTAGTTCTTCCGCCGTTGCTTCTTCGGGCTCTTGCCCTGCGCCAAAGAGCGGCGGCTGTGCTGATGGCTCCGGTGGTTCAACTGGCGGTTCAACTGGCGGCTGCGGGGGTGGATCGACCATACTGAGCGGGCCTGTCGGTTCCGCCGATGCGAATGAAGGCCTCGGCCACGGTGTTCCCCAAAAGCGTATGTGCTTGGCATCCAATTCCTTGATAACAGGGCTGTCCTGCGGGAGTTGTCCCAGCCGGACGATGTTCTCTGTTTCTTGGAGATACGCTGTGAAGCCACTCGTTCTCAACCCGAAAAATTCTGCTATAAATTTTTCATCATCTGTTTCCGGCACAACTGGCGCTGGCTCTTTTGGTTCCGGCGGCGGCGTGTGTGCATCAGCCAACTTGTCCAGGGCTGTCTTTCCTGGCTCCTCGATAATCTCGCCTGTTTGTAAGTCAACGCCACTAATTACATCTAGTTGCTGGTCTATCCCTGCCTCCGCTCTCTCGTCGAGACTCACGGCCAGGGACAGCGAATTATCCACGACTGAGGAT
>Ga0209991_10000064_pt1 | contig 44662 bp, 45 predicted proteins | sample ChitaG_FD_183167 | JGI IMG/M metagenome (GOLD analysis project Ga0209991, IMG submission 183167) | Deep subsurface microbial communities from South Pacific Ocean to uncover new lineages of life (NeLLi) - Chile_00310 metaG (SPAdes)... | ecosystem: Environmental > Aquatic > Marine > Oceanic >... | reverse complement strand
TGTCTCCCAAAGTTGTTCAGGGTTCATCTCGCCCAAGCCTTTGTAACGTTGAATAGTAATCCCAGTAATTTTTTCCTTGTCCTTCGAAGCTTTAGCGGAGGAGGATTTCTTTAGCGAGCTTAAAATTTCTGCTTTGTCAGCTTCAAGATAAGCATATTCTATTTTTTTTCCAGCCTGGATTCGATAAAGAGGAGGTTGGGCGATATAAAGATAGCCTGCTTCAATTATGGGTTTAAAATAACGATAAAAAAGAGTTAAAAGCAAGGTTCGGATGTGATTTCCGTCAGAATCAGCATCGGTCATAATAATTATTCGATGATACCTTGCTTTATCAAGGCGAAAATCCTGAGCGACAGCTGTCCCTAAGGCAATTATTAAAGATCTAATTTCTTTTGAAGATAAAATTTTATCAAGGCGGGCCCTCTCTACATTTAAAATTTTCCCTCGAAGGGGCAAAATAGCCTGGAAATGGCGATCTCTAGCCTGACGAGAAGATCCACCAGCTGATTCTCCTTCCACTATATAAAGCTCAGATTCTTCGGGTTTTTTAGAAATACAATCAGCTAGTTTACCGGGTAGGGCTAATCCCTCTAAGGCCCCTTTTCTTAAGACTGTCTGGCGGGCGGCTCTAGCTGCTTTTCTGGCTTTGGCCGATAAAGCGCATTTTTCAATAATATTGCGAGCATCTTGGGGGTTTCTTTCTAAAAAATCGGTCAGCCCTTCAGAAATTACTGCTTCCACGGCTCCCTTGACTTCTGGATTACCAAGTCTGGCTTTGGTCTGGCCTTCAAATTGAGGTTCTTTAAGTTTAACCGAAACCAATGCAGTTAGTCCCTCCCTAACATCTTCGCCACTTAGATTATCCTCAAGTTCTTTGAGATAGTCGTTTTTCTTAGCATAATCATTAAGAGTTCTGGTCAGAGCGGTCCGAAAACCAGTCAAATGAGTTCCCCCTTCTCCGGTATGAATGTTATTGGCAAAACCTTCCTCATAACTTTCATATTCTTGGGTGTACTGAAAGGCGGCCTCAACTAAAATTCCCTCTTTTTCCCCTGAACAATAAAAGACATTTGGATGGGAAAAAGTTTGACCCCGGACTAAATGTCTAATATAAGAAGTTAAGCCTCCTTCAAAATAAAAACTGTAATCTTTTTTTCTCCCTTCTCTTTGATCAGAGATAGTGATTTTTATTCCCGGAGTTAAATAAGCTTGTTGTCGAAGATGATTTAAAATCCTTTTGAGGTCGAATTTAATTTCTTTGAAGATTTCGGGATCCGTTTCAAAAATAATAGTTGTTCCCGAGGATTTGCATTTGCCTACTTTTTTAACTTTGCTTTTTGCTTTTCCACGAGAATATTCTTGAGAATATTTGAAGCCCGATCTGCAAACTTCGGCCTTCAACCACTTAGAAAGAGCGCAAACTACCGAAACTCCTACCCCATGCAAGCCACCGGCGACCTGATAGGCCTTGCCGCCAAACTTTGCGCCGGCGTGAAGAGTAGTCATTACCGTCTCTAAGGCTGATTTTTTTGTCTGAGGATGTTTTTCAACTGGAATTCCCCGGCCATTGTCTACCGTTTTTACTCGATTTTGGGGCAAAAGAGTTACTTCAATATTTTTAGCATAACCAGCGATGGCTTCATCTAAACTGTTGTCAACGCATTCCCAGATTAAGTGGTGTAAACCTTCGGTCCCAGTTGAACCAATATACATTGCCGGTCTTCGCCTGACAGGATCAAGACCTTCTAAAACGTAAATATCTTTAGCTTCATAAGTAGACTCTTCTTTCATTCTCTTAGGTTTTGCTATTTTTTTGGACCTTACTTTTTTAATTTTGGTTTTTTTACGAGCCATGGTTTTTAAATAATTGAATTTATTTTCGGACTTGCCACTCTGATTCTTTTTCCAAAGCCTTTATTATTTTTTGATGAATCTCGTCAATCTCTGATGATCTTAAGGTTCGATCTTCTGCTTGATAAATTAGATGAAAAGCTAAATTCTTTTTACCCCGAGGCAACTCTTCTCCTTCATAGATATCGAAAAGATCTACGTCTCTTATTAATTTGCCGCCAGCAGTATTAATTTTATTTAACGCCTCCACAACCTTAACTCCTCGGGGAACTAAAACTGCCAAATCTCTAACCGCGGCCGGATAACGGGAAATTGGCCGGTATTCATGCTCTTCAGAAGAAATCCTAGACAATAATTCAAAATCAAGTTCGAAGAGAAATATCGGAACTTCAATTTTTAAATCTTCAAGAACTTTAGGAGAAATTTCTCCCAAAAAACCGATTTCAGTGTGGTTAATTTTAATTTCGGCAGCTTTTTTGAGTTGCCAAATTGAAGTCTTTGATTCCTCGGGCGTAGGTTTATGCTCGTCATACCAGATATTGCTAATTCCGAGTTTATTTAAAAGAGAGTCAATAACCCCTTTTAATTCATAAAACCGCTCCTTGGAAGGCATAGTTTCTTTTTTAGCAGAGAGGCCAGCTATCATCCTCTTTTCTAAAGTTTTCTGGTTTTTGTAAATTTTTCCTAACTCAAAAATTTTAATATTGTCAAAATATTTTAAATTTTCTTTAACATTTTTTAAAAGATTAGGAATTAAACTTGGTCTCAAATATCTTTGTTCAACGCTTACTGGATTTTCCACTTCAATCAATTCCTCTTTCTTATGGCTAAAACTTTTAGCTAAATTTTCTCCAAAAAATGAGTAGTTATAAACTTCTACAAACCCAGCTTCTTTTAGAATATCTTTGACGATATTTTCCCAGAAAAGATTTAGGTTTCTTTTGGGAGGAATTAGAGTAATTAAAGGAAGAATGGCCGGAATTTTTTGGTAGCCATAAATTCTACCGATTTCTTCAATTAAATCTTCGGGTAAAGAAATATCTAACCTCCTTGTTGGAACCTCAACGCAAATCTTAAAGCTTGAAATTTGAAATACTTTAAATCCAAGATTTCTTAAAATTTTAATTATTTCATTTTTTAAAATCTTTACTCCTAGTAATCTTTCAACATAATTTAAATCTAAATTAATTTTCTTCGGTAAAATTTTCTCAGGATAAAAATCAACTAATCCTTGAGCTATTTCGCCTCCAGCCCCATAGGAATCTCTTCGAGATCCTACGGGGCAAGCAATTTCCTTGATTAAAGAAGCTGTTCGATTGACGGCTATCTCGGTTAAATTAGGGTCAATTCCGTGTTCAAATCGCCAGGAAGCATCAGTTCTCAAATTTAGTTTTTGAGAACCTTTCCGGATAACGCGGGGGTTGAAATTAGCCGACTCAATTACCACAATCTTTGTCTTTTTATCAATTTCGGGCTCTTTACCTCCTTTAATTCCAGCAATAGCTATGGGTTTTTTGGCATCAGCAATAACTAAAATATTTTCATCTAAGTCGTATTTTTCATTATCTAAAGTTGTAATTTTTTCTCCTCGTTTTGCAAACCTTACTATAATTTTTTTATCCTCTAATTTTTCACCATCAAAAGCATGAAGAGGTTGACCAGTCTCTAACATTACATAATTGGCTATATCAACAATATTATTAATTGGCCGTAAGCCACAAACTTTTAATCTTTCTTGAATAAATTTTGGCGAAGGCCCAACCTTTATATTAATAACTACTTTAGCTGAATAACGAAGGCAAGCCTGTTTATTTTTAACCTCTACTGTTACAAAATCTTTGGCTTTGTATCTTGTATCTCGTATTTCGGAATTACAAACCGCTCGCTTCGCTCCCTGTAATTGCTTTGCAATTAAGGGAATTTGGAATTTGGAATTTATGAGTGCGCAGCACTCACGGGCTATTCCAATATGAGAGAAACAGTCAGGGGCCCTATTTGCCAGAATATCTATATCAATCAGCCAATCTGAACCCTTCTTCTTTAATTCACTGACCTCAAAGCTGTGCATAGTTAAAAGCTCAGCCAATTTCTCAGGCTTTGGTAAACCACCTGCAAAAAGATCTTTTAGCCAGTTATAAGAAAATTTCATATTTGTTTTAAATTCTTTTTACGCGAATTAGTCCTGAGCAAGAAATAATTTCAACTCCTTGTTTTTCTAATTCGTCTAAAAAGAGGTTCACTCCTAAAGAATCTGAAGACATATGGCCGGCAATAACCACGTTTATATTTGAGGCCTCGGCTTCCTTTTTATGTTCTTCAGAAATATGCATACCGATAATTGTTCCGATACCAGCTTGGGCCATTTTCTCATAAAGTTTGGGAGAACCTTCGGTACCACCGGTAATTTCAGTCAGAGCAATCTTGCCGCAGCGATTTTCTTCTGAGCCAACAAAGATTTTTGGGCCAGCCCCAAATTTAATTGCCTCTTTATATTCTTCAATTTCTTTTAAGAAATTTATCAAATCTTCAATTCGCTCAAGGTCTTCTTTTTCAATTTTTTCTTTTAAAAATTTAGCGGCTAAATTATCGCAAGCGGTATGAGAACACATTAAATTAAACCCCAGGAGCTTGGCGCAATCAATAGTTCTTTGATGATTAAGTTTATTCACTCCCCTAGCCACTTCTTCGATTCTCTCTTTCATTAGGCCTTCGGCCACATTTATTGGCACGCCGTATAAATTTAAAACATCGCACTGAAGTTCCATTACTTCGTGTAAGTTGGCTAAAGCCCTTCCCAAAGGATGATGAGAAATAATTAAATCAACATTCCCAATTTCTTTTGCTAATAAAATTTCGGCTGGTTCAATGTCAATGCCAGCCAAAACCCTTTTTATTTCTTTATTATTGGCAATATGTAAAATTTTGGAATCTAAATAAGGGTTTTCCAAAGTTTCGGGATCAACTTCAGTTTTTTCTTTTTCTGATAATTTCTCAAATTTTTCTTTTCTTCTTTTTAAAAGACTTTCTACTTTTTCTTTCCCGCGAAAATCAGCCTCAACCCCCATTTTTATTGCCAAATTGTAAATTTCATTTATGGTCATTTTGATGTTTGTTTAAATTTAAAATTGCTGAAGGAATCTTAAATCCCCTCCATAGAATAAACGGATATCATTAATGTCGCTCCGCTCATCCAGCCTTCGGCTGGCACTCACTCCGTTCGCTTCGCTCCGCTCCTTAGACACCTTCGGTTTCTAACGCTCACTTTGCTCGCTGTTTTTCCACCACGGAAGGATACCCAATCCTCCCGACCCCTCCTTTGAAAATCAATGACATCATTAGGAAATATTATTAAGACAATCTTTATTTTTAAAACTGATTAAGAAATCTAAGGTCTCCACTATAAAACAGGCGGATGTCATTGATTTTATATTTCATCATAGCCAATCGATCCAAACCAATTCCAAAAGCAAAGCCCTGCCAGTTTTTGGGATTCAAGCCAGCGGCCTTAAAAACATTTGGATGAACCATTCCCGCCCCCATCATTTCTAACCAGCCAGTTTTGGAACAAACAGAACAACCTCTTCCTCGGCAATTTGAACAGCTTATATCCACCTCAAAAGAAGGCTCGGTAAACGGGAAATAACTTGGCCTAATACGAATGGCAATTGGCCTCTCAAAAAATCTTTGAAAAAATTCTTCGATTACAGCTTTAAAATTAGCTACTGAAACTTTTTTATCAACCATTAGGCCTTCAACCTGGTAGAAATTTACTTCATGGGAAGCATCGGTTGCTTCGTGACGAAAAATTCTTCCTGGAACAATAATCCTTAAAGGAGGATTATTTTTTTCCATATATCTCACTTGGACTGGAGATGTATGAGTTCTTAAAAGCAATTTTCTTGCTTCTTGTTTCCTGTTTCCTGTTTCCTGTCTTAGCCAGAAAGTATCCCAAGCATCCCTGGCCGGATGATCTTTGGGAATATTTAAAGCATCGAAATTGTACCATTCAGTTTCTACCTCTGGCCCTTCGATAACTGAAAAGCCTATTGACTGAAAGATTTCCTCGGTCTTTCTTTTCACCTGAGATAAGGGGTGCAAATGTCCTAAAGACGGTCTTTTGCCAGGGACAGTAATATCAATCCATTCTCTTTCTTCAATTTCTTTTTCTATTTTCCTTTTTATTTCAATAGTTTTTTCAGAAAATTTTTTCTCCAAAAAATTTTTTAATAAATTAGCTTCCTTTCCTACCCTCGCTCTCTTCTCTTTTGTTAAATTTTTTATTGAAGCTAAAATCTGGGTAATTTCCCCTTTTTTACCTAAATATTTTTTGAAAATATCATTTAATTCCTTTAAATTCTGAGCTTTTTCTATCTCATTTTTAGCCTTATTTTTGAGCAATTTCAGGTTAATTTTGGCCATATTTCTATATTTATTTTAGCCTAAAATTAACTTAAAATCAAGTATAAATTGTGGATAAAAAAACGCCACCAGAATTTAATCCAGTGGCCTTTAGCCTTTCGCTTAGGCTTTAAAAATACAGTAATCTACTTCTTTCCAGTTAGTTTATCCCAATGGGTTTTCGGAGGATATCGGGGTGAACCAACCTTGCAGTATGGACACTCGTTTGGTTCGAATGCTTGAATCTCTTTTTCAATCAAGGCAACAACCTGCCGACCATCGTAAACAACCGGGAGCTCTGGCGGCCGATGCACTAGTGCTCCTACAGTAGGAATAAAATCAACCGGATTGTCGGGTTGACCTTCTTCTACTGCCCGACGCACCTCTTTGAATGTGCCGCTGGTAGTGATTAGTTCTTCTATTTGAAGAACTTTTGCACCGGCAGGAATTGTCATCCGCCGCCAAACCATCCGCTTCCCTTTCGGATCGGCTGGGTCCTTTTCTACCAGCATAAAGATGGCACCGAGTGGCTTGGCTACCTCATGACCAAAAGTAATCGCGGCATAAGAAGAGCTAACAACCCAATCTACCTTCTCTATCCGTCCTCGTAGTTGGAGACGCAAAGCGAGCTGACGGCCGAGAATCTCCGCGATATTAGGGTATCGCAGTACCAGGAGGCAGTCTAAGAAACCATTACTACACAAACCCGAGGTTAGCTCGGCGTGAGCCTTTTCAGGGCTCGGCTCTCCTTCATATATCCAATAGGCATCTTCGTTTTTAAACCAAGGAAGGATATCTGATGCTGTTAGGACTGTACTGGCGTAATCCCTTGGATTTATCTGCCGGAGGTTCATCTTTTCCATCTTTCGCCTCCTCCACTTTAGCGATACTGGTTAATCATATTATGAAGTTCGAGAGTTTTTTGGCGAGCTGCTTCGGCAAAGTCAGGGCCTTTGGAAGCGAAAATGATCGCCCGAGCAGAGTTGACGATTATCCCTCGTTTCCTGCTGTCCTTGCCAGCAGTGACGGTCGCCTCAACGTCGGCACCCTGATCACCAATACCAGGAAGCAAAATTGGCATATCCCCCACTTCCCTGCGGACTTCACGGAGCTCCTCAGGATAAGTAGCTCCTACTACTACCCCACAATTGCCGTTCTTATTCCACTCGTTGGCAACGCGCCGAGCGACAATGAGATAGAGAGGGACACCATCTACTTTGAGGTCCTGGAACTCACCAGCACCTGGATTTGATGTCCGGCAGAGGACAATGATGCCCTTATCTACCTGATCCAGGAAAGGTTGGAGAGCTTCTCCACCTAGGTAGGGATTGACGGTGACGGCATCTGCCTTAAAGGTTTGGAAAGCTGCCTGGATATAGCCCTTGTTGGTGTTGCCGATGTCAGCCCGCTTGGCATCCAGGATAATAGGAACTTCTGGCGCTGCCTCTCGAATATAGGTAGTCGTTCGACTCAGGGCGGAAAGTCCCTCAAGCCCTTGAGCTTCATAGAAAGCGATATTAGGCTTGTAGGCACAGACTAAATCGTAGGTAGCGTCGACGATGGCGCAGTTAAACCGGAACATCGTCTCCACAACCGAACCCTTGTGAGCTGCCTCTGGGATTTTGGGGTAATCTGTATCGAGGCCAACGCAGACAAAGTGGTTTTGTGTCCATCTTGCCTCCAACATTTCCCGGAAATTTCTAGCTGGCATGAGTTCCTCCTTTTCGCCCTTTCTGTTCTTCCTTATTCAGTTGTTAAGGACGCTAAACTCTTTTAAATCCTTTCTATCACGTCAGGAAAATCTGTCAATTCTCAGCTGTTAATCCTGAGAAGATTTGCGGAAATCCGTGATAAGTACTTTAAAAAGAAAGGGCCTCTCATCGAAGAGGAAAGGCCTGTAGGGAAAGAGTACTAAGAGAAGGAGCTAACGAATAAGTGCACGGTAGATACCGAGGAAGATCCTCGACGGGGGTGCGGCCATGAAAAAGTCGCAGCCCATCAGAACATGCCACGATACCTACCCAGTTTCATAATATTTTTTCCAAGAACCTTTGTCAAGCCCCGTAGTGAAAATTTGACTGCCTTCCCCCTGTAGAGAAGTTTTGAGTAGCCTTGTTAAATAATTTTTTGAAAAAATTTTTCAAAATTCTTCTACGGGGTTCGGCAATTAGAGTTTTGTTTTGCAAAACTCTTGTCAAATTTCTACTACGGGGTCAAGGGGACAAAGAAAAAATTTGACAATTAAGAATTTTCTGGTAAATAGAAAGAGGAGGGATGTTCTCTCACAATTTCATAATTTCATCAAGCGAGGAGGGAAAGCGATGAAAGAGCTAATTGAAAAGTTCCTCGATTATCTAGAAAAAGTAGCCACCAGAAACACTGTTCTGGCTTATAAAGTAGACCTGGGGCAATTTGATCGATTTTTGAGAAGCTATCCTAAAGGGGTTACCTTAGAAGAGGGAGATCAAAGAACCATTATTGATTACTTTAATTCCTTGAAAAGGGCGAGATATTCTAACTCGAGCATCAACCGCAAATTTGCGGCCTTGAAGTCTTTCTTTAACTATTTAACAGCTAAAGGGATACTCAAAGTAAACCCCATAGAGGAGATGGTATATCCCGAAAGAGTAGGTAAAGTCAGGCCACAGATTTTAACAATCGAGGAAATAGCGGAACTTTTGGAAATGCCTGGTAGATCTTCTAAACCTGAGGCAACAAGAGATTCGGCAATGATGGAATTGCTTTATGGCACGGGTGTTCAAGTAACCGAGCTAATATCATTGGATATAAATATAGTTAACCTAGATCCAAGTAGTCCTTATATTAAAGTAAAACATGATGGTAAAGAACGCGTCATCCCAATCCCTCCTCGAGCGGTCCAAGCTCTTTCTCAATATCTAAAAGAAGTAAGGCCAATTTTTGTTGGCGAGAAAATTGAGAAGGCCTTGTTTCTTAACCTAAGGGGTGAAAGAATAACTCGTCAAGGTTTTTGGGTTAAGCTTCGAAAATATGCCAAGCAAGTAGGGCTGGAAGGTAAGGTGACTCCCAGAACTTTAAGACATAGCTTTGCTGCGCATCAATTGGAGTCGGGTATGCCCCTTAAGGAGCTTCAGCAACGCTTAGGCCATGCCTATCCTGAAACTACCTCAAAATACCGGGGGATACTCTAAGCAAGAGATTAAACCTCCTTGAAGCCAAAAGTGGCCAATTCATCGGCCACTTTTTTGTTTTTGGAAAAATTAAATTTGCGCGGGCGATGGGATTTTCACGTCGCGGCACGCGTCGTTTTACTCCGCTAACACCGCTCCTTGACACCCCTCGGTTTCAATACTTCCGCCACGGGGAAACGCCCACTGTTCACACACAGCCCAGTTTCCCCAACCCCCTTCTGTGGTCCAAATCCTTCTGGTATTCTTTGGCTCTGCTGAGAATTATAAGCTTTGGAGATATGCCATAGTAATTGCGCGGGCGATGGGATTTGAACCCACGATCTTCTGCGTGACAGGCAGACGCTTTAATCCGGGCTAAGCTACACCCGCAATGCCGGTGGCAGGATTCGAACCCGCGACGACATAGCTTATGATGCTATCGCTCTAACCACTGAGCTACACCGGCCTACATTAGTAATTAGTTAATGAGTAGATGAGTTAATGGGCTTCCTTAAATTAGAGAGATTTTATTAAACCATTTATCATTTTTGAAAGTTCAGTGGCTTCTTTTCTAAGATCTTGATAAATATTTTCTTCTATTAGTTTTAAATTCAAGCAAATTCTTAGAAGAGGAATACATTCGAAAAGTGATGTCCGGCTAATTTTATAAAAATTTATTTTTTCTTTTGATGATTTTCTTCCAGAGCCTTCGGCAATATTTAAAGGAATTGAAATTCCTGTTCCTATTAACTGATCTCTTATACGTGAAAATTTAATAGGGAATTCGCTGGCAATTTTACATAATCTTATTCCGAATGCCAAACTACGTTGATATATTTTAAGTTTCTCAAAAAAGAATTCTTCACTCATCTACTCATAAACTCATTAACTCATAAACTAAACTGGTTGCGGGGGTGGGAGTTGAACCCACTTCTCGTGGTTATGAGCCACGTAAGATAACCGTTTCTCTACCCCGCGATGATATTTTAACTTAATTCTTAATAAAAATCAAGCCTAAAGTTTTAAATGGCTTGTAAATCCTGGAAGGCTTTTTCATAAATCTCCAAGGTTTTTCTGGCCTGATCTAGAGAAAGCCGATAATCGGGGTCATGGACGATATTATTCCGAATTTTATGAGCCTTCATGAGTTGGTCAAGATTGGAAAGCTGAGCAGGAGTTAATTGCTTCAATCTATCTCCCAGAGTTTCTCCTCTATAGCCCATTCTTTTTAAAATATCGTCTAAGATATCATCGGCCTCAATTACGGCTAATTTATGCTCGGCCTCAGAGGGGAGATCTAACCGATTTTTAACTTTATTCCATTTTTTGACAATCCTCCTTGCCCCATAAGGTTTATAGGTAAAAATTTCTGTTAAGTCTTGCCAAAAACGGATTTGGAAATAACCGCTGCTTCTAACAACATAAATTATGGCAGCCAGAAAAAATAAGGAAATGATAATAAAGAAAAATTTTGCAACTAAAAAAATTCCTTGAGATTGGGCAGCAATTAAATATTGAGAAAAATTTTCGGCAGTAAAGTTTTCCATAATTAGGAAATGGCCTTTTCTAAAATTTGGCCAGCTTCTAAAATTTTATTTTCTTCAAATGGCCGACCAATTATTTGAAGGCCGACTGGAAGATTGTTAACTCTACCTACTGGAATGGAAATAGCCGGCAGGCCAGCTAAGTTAACAGCGATGGTAAAGATATCAGAAAGATACATTTTCAAAGGATCTTCAATTTTTTCTCCAATTTTAAAGGCTGGAGTGGGAGAAACCGGTGTTAATATTAAATCGACTTTTTGAAAAGCTTTTTCAAAATCTTCTTTAATCAAAGTTCTGACTTTTTGAGCTCTTAAATAATAGGCTTCATAGTAACCAGCCGATAAGGCGTAAGTTCCCAGCATTATCCTTATTCTTACCTCTTCGCCAAAACCCTCCTCTCTAGATCTTAAATAAACATCTAATAACTCTTTGCCCTTTGATCTTTGTTCTTTGCTTATGGAATATCCATATTTTATTCCGTCGTATCTCGCTAAATTGGCCGAAACCTCAGAAGGCATAATAATATAATAGCAAGATAGGGCATACTTGGTATGAGGTAAACTAATTTCCTCAATTTTTACACCCTGTTCCTCAAATTTTTTTATAGAATTTCGAATTATTTCTTCAACTTCCGTGTCCATTCCTTCAATAAAATATTCTTTTGGCACACCCATCTTAATAGTTTGTAGTTTGTGGTTTGTGGTTTGTGGTTTGGGCAATTCGACTGATGTCGAATCGAGGGGGTCTTTTCCCTTTATAGCTTCAAAAACAATTTTAGCATCTTCAACTGTCTTAGTAATTGGCCCTATTTGATCTAAGGAAGAAGCCATGGAAATAAGACCTGAACGAGAAACTGCTCCATAAGTAGGTTTTAATCCCACTACTCCACAAAAAGAAGCTGGTTGGCGAATGGAGCCGCCAGTATCTGAACCTAAGGCATAACAACATAAATCTCCAGCTACCGCTGCCGCTGATCCTCCCGAGCTCCCTCCGGGAACCCGAGTTAGATCCTGGGGATTTTTGGTTGGGAAAAATCCTGAATTTTCCGTAGATGAACCCATGGCAAATTCATCAAGATTGGTCTTCCCTAAAATGACTGCATCCTGAGCCTTAAGCCTCTCTATAACTGTAGCATCATAGGGAGCAACGTAATTTTCCAGAATTTTTGAACCGGCAGTGCATCTCATTTCCTCAACCAAGATATTATCTTTAACTGCTATTGGAATGCCTGCCAAAATTGAAGGCTTCCTGCCGGTAAGAATTAAATCATCTATTTTTCTTGCTTGAGAAAGAGCTAAGTTAGAAGTAACCGCTAAAAAAGAAAAAAATTTTTTATCAAAATTCTCAATCCTATCTAAAAAGGCTTTGGTCAATTCCAATGATGAGATTTCTCGCTTAGCAAGTTTTTCATGGGCTTGAGCGATGGTTAATTCGGTAAGTTCCATAAATTAAAATTCTAAATTCTAATATCTAAATCCTAAACCCCGTAGTATAACTCGCTATCGCTCGTTAACTACGGAGCGCGGCAAATTCTAAATTTGGGGTTTGCCTGCCCCGTAGGAAGCTGAAGGCTTTCCTTCGGGGTTTCGAATTTCGGATTTATGATTTCGGATTTGTCAAAGCACAGCTTTGACTTTTATATATCCTTTTTTCTTTTCCGGGGCTGCTTCAACTAATTTTTTTCTAACTTCAGGATTTAGACTTCGTGTTTTGTCCTCTCTCATTACATTTTCTATCCAAACTGAGTGACTGGTCGGCTGAACTTTTGAAATATCAAGCTCTTCAAGCTGTCTGATATAATCTAAAATTGCCGATAATTCTTTTTTGAACTTTTCCTTTTCTTTCTCAGTTAAACCGAGTCTAGCTAGTTTTGCAATATGATCTACTTCTTTTTTAGTAATCATAATTTTTTATCTCGGTGGTTCTAAATATTCGGTTTCTGCCAGCACTTTTTCTAAAGTATCAAGATTTTCTAAAACCATTCCCGCCCCCCGGACGACCGCCGTCAAGGGATCGTCAATGATTTTGGTAGATATTTTTGTTTCTTTGGTAATTAAAGTATCTAAATTTCTTAACAAGCTTCCTCCACCTGCTAAATATATACCTTTTTTCATAATATCGGCCAATAATTCAGGAGGAGTTTCTTCAATAGTTGTCTTGATTTCGTTAACAATTTGCCTGACTGATTTTTCCATCGCCTTTCTGGCTTCTTCGTCAGAAATTATTATTTCTTCTGGTAGGCCGGTAATTAAATTCCTTCCCCTCATTGGAAGCTGCTTTTTTTCTCTTAAAGGGTAAGCAGAACCTATGCCAATTTTTATTTCCTCGGCCGTTCTTTCACCAATCAAAAGCTTGTATTCTTCTTGGGCAGCTTGGATGATGTCTGAATTCAATTTATCTCCAGCTATCCTTAGACTTTTTGATAAAACTATTCCCCCCAGAGAGAGGACTGCCACCTCAGTTGTTCCTCCACCAATATCAACGACAAAATTCCCGCCTGCTTCTTGAACAGAAAGTTTGGCCCCAATGGCAGCAGCCATTGGTTGCTCAATCAAAAAAACCTCTCTGGCTCCAGCATTTCTGGTAGCATCAGCCACGGCCTTTTTTTCTACTTCGGTCACTCCACAGGGAATACCCACAATTACTCTGGGCCGAGGATTCAAAATAAACTTTCTTTTGTGAACTCTCTCAATAAAATATCTAAGCATTTGTTCAGTCACCTCAAAATCTGAAATCACTCCCTGAACCAAGGGTCTGGTAGCAACAATATGAGCTGGGGTCCGACCAACCATTTTTTTGGCTTCCTCGCCAATAGCTACAATCTGGCCAGTTTTTTGATTAATAGCTACTACCGAAGGCTCAGAAATTACAATTCCCCTCCCTCGGACATAGACTAAGGAATTGGCCGTACCTAAGTCAATAGCAATATCTTCAGAAAAATAAGAAAAAAATTTCTTAAGCATTATTTCTTGTGAATAATAAACGAGTTAGAAAAAATTTATTCGCTTTATATTAGCGAGTTTTATTAACTTAATTTTCTTTTCGCTTCGTTTTTTTATCTCAACACAATTTTTTTTGAGGGTTCTTTCGCTGACCACTGCTCTATACGATATGCCAATTAAGTCGGCATCAGCAAATTTTTCACCCGGGGTCTTATCAGCCCTATCATCATATAATACTTCTAAGTTATTTTTTTGTAAATCTTGGTATAATTTTTCGGCAGCCCGTTTAATTTTTTTAGTATTTTCCTGTCGTCCAGAACGACTCCCCACAGGGTTGATTTGAATCAAATGAATTTGAAAAGGAGCTAAGGCCTGAGGCCAAATAATCCCTTTTTCATCATGATAAACTTCAACAATGGCCGCCATTAATCTGGTTGTTCCCAGGCCATAACAGCCCATAATAATTAATTTTCTTTTGCCGTCTTTATCAATGAAATAAGCATTTAGATCCTGAGAATACTTTGTTCCCAAAGGAAAAATGTTTCCGACCTCAATTGATTTCCCTTCTTGAAGAGTTTTTTTACAAATTGGACAGCGATCCCCTTTTTTTAATTGGGCTATCTCTTTATTTTGAGAAAAATGAGCTTTTGGACAATAAATTATTGTATCTTCTCCCCCTTTAGCTAAAACCTGAAATTCATGAGTATATTCTTTAGTAAATCCCGCCCCTGAAGCTTCAGTAAAAATAGCTTGGAGACCGCACCTTTTCAAAATTTTAAAATAAGATTTTTTGACTAATTTATAGTAATTTTTGAAATCTTTTTTTGAAGAATGAAAACTATATAAATCTTTCATCCCGAATTCTCGACATCTGAGAAGACCTGACCTGGCCCGTGGTTCTTTTCGGAACTTAGTCTGAATCTGATAGACATATAAAGGAAGATCAGTATAAGATTTAATATATTTTGAAACTATATTAGTTAATATTTCTTCGTGGGTGGGGCCTAAAGCTAATTCTTTGCCAGAGATATCTAAGGTTTTATACATAACTTTACCAATTCCTTTTGACCAACGATCGGTTTTTTCCCAGAGATATTTTGGTTGCAAAACCGGCATTAGAATTTCCTGACCACCAATTTTATTCATCTCTTCTCTGATAATATTTTCAATCTTTTTTAAGACCCGGTTTCCCAAAGGCAAAAAAGTATAGACACCAGCCATTTCTTTGTGAATAAAGCCTCCCCGAATTAAAAGCTGGGCATTTATGCTTTTTTCGTCTTTCGGAGCTTCCTTTAAAGTTTTACTAAAAAGTTGAGACTGTCTCATATTTTAAAATAGTCTCTGAATGTCTTTGAAAGTGACAAATATTATCAGGGCAATTAATATGAAGAAAAAGAAGGCGGTAATTTTTTGTTCAATCTCTTGGGGAACAGGTTTTCTTCTGATTTTTTCTATTCCTAAAAAGAGGAGTTTTCCACCATCAAGAGCGGGAATGGGCAAAATATTAAATACGGCAAGGTAAATTGAAATTACAGCTATAAACCTTAAAAAATAATTCGTTCCCAGCTGAGCCATTTGAGTAAATAAACCAAAAATTCCCACTGGCCCCATTATTTGGGCGCCAGGAGGCATTCCTTCTCCGATAATTATATTTTTTAAAATTAGGTACCAACTCTGAATTATGGTTATTGTTAAATTTGCTGTAGCTAAAATTCCTTGAAAAGGAGCTTGATGCCAAGGATAACTAACTATTGCTGTTCTGACTAAGCCTACTCCCATCGCTCCCTCACCTTCTGGAGGTGAAACTCGTGGGACCAACCTTGTCTCAAAAGTTTCCTTTCCCCTTTGAATTGTTAAAGTAATTTCTTCTCCTAAATTAAAGGCAGTGAAATCTTGAACTTCTTTTACCTTGTCTACCGATAATTCGTTACCCCCAATTCTTAGCTCTTTTATAGCATCGCCGATTTTTATCCCAGCTTTTTCAGCTGGTGAATTAGCTGAAACTTGAATAATCTGAACTTTGGGGTCAATTAAATTATGATTAGCTTCATCTTCCACAGCAGTGGGCACACCAAGAGCCATCACTACACTTAAAAGAATAAAGGCTACTACCCAAAAAACAACCACTCCTCCAATAATAATTAAAGTTCTTTGCCAGATTGGTTTTCCGCTAAAACTCCGAGGGTCTTTAATATCTTTTTCTTCGCCATAAAGTTTAACAAAAGCTCCAACTGGGATAAGGTTTATAGAATATACGGTTTCTCCAATTTTTTTTCCGAAAATTCTTGGTGGAATCCCTATCCCAAATTCCTCAACTTTCACTCCGAACTTTTTAGCTAAAATAAAATGGCCAAGCTCGTGTAAAACTATTAAACCAATAAGGCTAAAAAAAGCAATAAGGATTATTAAAATCATATCTCAACTCTAAAGCGAAGAAAGTAATTTTTAGGAGCATCCGCAGGCAAATTAGCTCGGTGGCCGCCTTAGGCGGCCTAATTTGCCGAGGACCTGAGCGAACTTGCCGCTGGAGCAAGTGAGTGTATCCTAAAAATTAGCTTTCCGAGCGATTATTCCATTATCTCTTTTTCCTTCCTCTCCCCTATTTTCTCAACCTTTTCATTGTATTCATCAATCAATTCCTGAAGTTTATCCTTCCCTCTAAATTTATCATCTTCTCGAATTTTCCCTTCCTTAAATTCCTCTTGAATTTTATCCCAGGCTTCCTCCCGCCATCTCCTAATTGTTTTTTTGGCCTCCTCCTGTTTTTCCGATAAAATCTTTAGTAAATTTTTTCTATGTTCTTCGCTTAGAAGTGGGAGGGAAAGCCTAATTACATCTTTATCAACTACCGGGCTCATTCCTAAACTTGACCGAGACACAGCTTTTTCAATTGCTTCAATGTAAGATTTATCCCAGGGCTGAATGATAATTTGGCGTGGATTAGGACAAGAAATTGTTCCTAGTTGTTTCAAGGGAAGTTTTTGACCAAAACAATCAACCAATATGTCTTCAATCAAAGAAGGAGAAGCCCGGCCAGTCCGAATTTTAGCCACTTCCCTTTCCAAAAAATTAATCACTTTCTCCAACTCCGGCTTAATTTGATCAATAATCTCTTGATAGGTCATTTTTACAATTGAAGCATTAATATTTCAAAAGCTAATCGGGAATTAATGTTAGTGGTAGATATCAAAAAATTTATTCTTTCAATAGCTTGGAGAGTATTTTTGAGCTTAAGTAAAGAATAATCTTGTAACGGTTGGCTGAGGGCTGAGGGCTGAGGGCTGAGGGCTAATAACAAAACTTCCCTAAAATATCTTAGCCAGATATCTAAAATTTCTTTCAAGTTTTGCTTTTGGGAAATTAAATCTTTAATGTATTGAAAGCGGAAACTAAGGTCAGATTGGCTAAGTTTTTCTATCTCTCTTATTTTCTGATTCTGGTTTTCCAGCTTTTGAGGATCGCTAAGGAAATCAATGGCTAACCCCGGTTTCCCAAAGGAAAATAAGGCTATCTTTTGGGCTTCTTTGGAAGAAACTCCCTGATTCTGAAGATAATCTTCGATCTCAGATTTTGGTACTGGAAAAAATCTAATTTCTTGAACCCGAGAGAGAATAGTTGGGAAGAGAAGCTCAGGATGTTCAGTAATTAAAATTAAGATGGTCTTGCCTTTTGGTTCCTCAAGGGTCTTTAAAAAACAGCTCTGGGCTTCTGAGTTCATACAATGCGATTCATCTATAATTGATACCTTAAAAGGAGCTGAGTAAGGCCGAAGAGACAACCTCCAGTTAAGTTCTCTTATCTGGGAGATTTGAATTTCCCTCTTGCCCACCGAAGCTTTAGCGGAGGTGGGTCTTTGGGGTTGAATTAAGAGAAGATCAGGATTGATTCCTTTTTGAATGTCTTGACAGGATCGACAAATCTGACATTCCCCACCACTTTTTGTGAAATTCGTTTGGCCAGATGAATCGCTGGAAAAGTGGTGGGGGGTTCTCTGGCAGAAAAGTAATTTGATAAATTCTAAAGCCATTGTCTTTTTTCCTAACTGAGATTGGCCAAAAAACAAATAGGCATGGGAAATCCTATTCATTTCGGCTGATTTTCTCAAAAATTCCCACTGTTTTTGATGACCAACTATCATGATGGTTTAAAAGTTGGGAGTTTCAATCGTAGAAATCGTAGATGTCGTTAACGATTTCTACTATTTGTACGATTTCTACTGTTTCTACTTTTTTGACATTATACTCTTTTTATAGATTTCCAGGTTTTCGAGAACTACTCCTGTCCCTTTGGCTACGCAAAATAGAGGCTCTTCAGCAATAAAGCAAGGAACCCCAGTTGAATTGGCAATTAATTCATCGATGTTTCTCAATACAGCTCCTCCTCCTGAAAGAACCATGCCTTTGTCCATAATATCAGCTGCTAACTCAGGAGGGGTTTCTCTTAAGGCTCCTTTTATCACCTGAATGATATCTGCCAGGACATCGGAAATTGCTTCGCAAACTTCATTAGATGAAATTTTAATCGTTCGTGGGAGGCCCAAAATTAAATCTCTGCCTCGAATTTCAAAAAATCTTTCCTCTTTTTCGGGCAAGGCTGTACCAATTTTTATTTTTATTTCTTCAGCAGTCTGCTCACCTATGGCTAAATTATATTTTTTCTTAATGTAATCGGAAATTCCTAGATCCATTTCATCTCCAGCCACTCTGATTGAGCTGGAGGTTACTATTCCACCAAGAGAAATTACAGCCACTTCTGATGTTCCTCCTCCAATATCAACAATTAGGTGGCCTGAGCAGGCATTAATGGGAATGCCCGCTCCGATGGCTGCCAAGATTGGTTCTTTAGCCACATAAACGGCTTTGGCTCCAGCCGCTAGCCCAGCCTCAATAACTGCCCTTCTTTCAGTGGAGGTAATGCCAGCCGGCACAGCTATCATCAATTCTGGTTTGAAAAGGCGGAAAGAACCAGCAGTTTTCTCAACAAAATATCTAAGCATGGCCTGGGTAACTCGATAATCAGCAATTACTCCATCTTTTAAAGGCCGGTAAATTCTGATAGTGTCAGGAGTGCGACCAGTCATTTCTTTAGCCTCAGCTCCTACTGCCAAAATTTTATTTTCAGCCAAGGATACTGCCACCACCGAAGGTTCATTTAAAACCACCCCTTTTTTGGGGAGAAAAACCAGGGAGTTGCAGGTTCCAAGATCAATTCCTATTTTTTTAATAAACATAAGAAAAAGTTAAAAAGTTTAAGTGGTAGAAATTGTAGGCATCGTTAACGATTTCTACTATCTATACGATTTCTACTCTCAAACGCTTACGCGCTTAATGTCTGCTCCCAATTTCTGTAATTTTTCTTCTATCCGTTCATAGCCTCGATCAATTTGATAGATATTCTCAATTGTAGTCTGGCCTTTAGCCAGGAGCGCGGCAATAATTAGGGAGGCGCCGGCCCTAATATCCCAGCTTTCTATTCGCACACCCTGGAGAGGGGTTTTGCCAAAAACAAAGGCTCGATGAGGATCGACTACTTCAATATCGGCTCCCATTTTTCTTAATTCTTGAGTATAGTTAAATCGATTCTCGTACAAAGGGTCATGAACTAAACTTTTACCTTGAGCCTGAGTTAAAATGGGTAAAATCACTGGGATCAGATCAGTCGGGAAACCAGGGTAAGGTAGAGACTGAATTCTAGTTGGCTTTAAGTTGGGAGAAAAAATAACTTTAAGAAAATCTGGGCCTTTTTGTAAATTTACTCCCATCTCTTCTAATTTTGCTATAAAAAAATCTAAATGAGAGGGAATAACATTTTTGATCTCAATTTCACCAGGAGTTAAGATACCAGTAGCTAAAAAGGTGCCAACTTCCAAAGGATCAGGGATAATTTGATGAGAAGTGCCTTTTAATTTAGTTACTCCTTCAATTGAAATGGTATGAGTTCCCACTCCTTCTATCTTCGCTCCCATATTTTTTAACATTTTCCCTAAATCCTGAACTTGTGGTTCGCAAGCTGCTCCCTTGATTATTGTCTGACCAGGGGCAAGGACAGCTACCATCATCAAATTTTCAGTGGCGGTGACACTAAATTCTCTTAAGACAATCTCTGAACCTTTAAGATCTTCGGTATTAAAACAATAAAAGTCATCTTCTTGCTCTACCTTTATTCCCAACTTTTTGAGAGCTTCAAGATGAGTAGAGATTGGTCGAATTCCTATTCTATCGCCGCCAGGAGGAGAAATTTTAAAATTTGAAAATCGGGATATCAGGCTACCGATGAGTAAAACCGGAATTCGGGATTTGCTAACCAATTCGGTATCGATTTTTTCAGAGTCAAGATTTTTGCCGGCCCGGACCTTAATTTTTCTTTCTCCCAGCCAAGAGATATCTGCCCCAATTTTTTCCAGAATTTTCAGAAGAGATAAAACATCTGAAACTTTAGGCAAGTTATCTAAAACACATTCCTCGTCAGTTAATAAGGTGGCCGCTATTATTGCACCAGCTGCATTTTTCGACCCCCATATCTCAACCATTCCTGCCAATGGTTTACCACCTTTGATAATAAATTTCTCACCCATAAATATAGACAATCTATTCTTTCTCATCTTATCTTAAAATCAATTAGTTGACAAGGGGAAATTACCCGTTAAATTAGCGAAATGCTCGCTTTTTTGATAGAATAAAAAATCAAACATTTTGTTATGTCAAAAAAAACAAGAACCATCCTATTTTCTTTTTTAGCAATTCTGTTTCTTTTAACTGCCCTAATCGCTACTTTTTATTCTCAGGGATATCGATTTGATTTTGAAAGAAAAAAAGTTGTTCAAACCGGGGCTTTTTCTTTTAAGGTCTGGCCAAAGGGGGCTTTAATTTATCTTGATGGCAAATTATCTAAGAAAACCGATTTTTTATTTGGAAATGCCTTCATTGAAAATCTTTTACCAAAAAAATATAAAATAGAAATTAAAAAAGATGGTTACCATCCCTGGCAAAAGTCTTTGGAAATAAGTGAGAAATGGGTTACAGAAGCAAAAAATGTTTTTTTGATTCCTAAAAATCCAAGATTTATTATTTCCGAAAATGAAGTTGAGAATTTCTTTTTTTCGCCCGATGAAAAAAAAGTGGTTTTAAAGAAAGGGGTCGAAGAAGACTGGAATTTAAATCTTCTTGATCTGGAAAAAAATAAGCAATTTCCCCTTTTCAAAGGGGAACAACTTTTAAAAAAAGATAGAAAAATTAAATTTATTGATTTAAATTGGTCGGCTGACTCAAAAAAAATTTTATTAAAAATAATTGATAAAGAATTTGAATATTTTATTATCGAGTTAGATAAAGAAAGAAGTCTTATTTCTCTTGATTTTTTGGGTAAAGAGCTTATCGAAGTTTCTTTTGATCCCGAAAATTCTCAGAGAATATTTTTTATTCAAAATTTAACTGATAAAAATAGTCTTTTTTCAGTAGATTATAATAAACGAGAAATCTCCCAGCCTATTTTAGAAAATCTTATTACTTATCAAATCTTTAATGGGAGTCTATTTTGGTTGGATAGAGAAGGCTTTTTTTTCCAAGCCGATCTTTCGGGGAGAAAAATTCGTTCCTTCAACTTAACCCCTTTTTCTCTAAAACCTGAAGGGCAGTATCAGATAATAATTTTTCCAAAAAAGATTTTTCTCAAAGAAAATGGTAATTTTTACTTTTTTGATGAAAATTATCAATCTTTTGAAAAAATTTTGGAAAAAGTAAAGGAGGTGAAAATTTCTCCAGATTTTAAAAAAATGGTCTATTTTACAGATTATGAAATCTGGATTTTATTTTTAGAAGCAGCTCAAGGACAGCCTCAGAAAAAAGAGGGAGAAAAATTGTTTTTGACTCGTTTTTCAGAAAAAATCGGAGATGTTTTTTGGTATACCTCGCATTATTTAATCTTCAATACGGGTAATATTATAAAAATTGCGGAAATTGATGATCGAGACAAAATAAATATTTGTGATTTATTTGAATTTAAAAACTCAAAAATATTCTGGAATAAAATTTATAAAAAATTATATCTCTTAAGCGAAGGGGATTTATATAGCTCGGGGAAATTATTGCCTTGAAACAAAAAGATTATCTTTTAGGTAAAACCTCCAAAGTTTATTTTTCCAAGGACCGGCATAATCAATACCGATTCTTTTGGCTGCGACTATTTGAGATTTCCCCGCACCAGAAACTTTGTTTCGGTGTGGGACTGGTCCAGCACCGAGCTTCGCTCTGGTGCTGGGTTTTATTTTCACTCTCCTACTTACCCCGTACCTCCTGCCTTGACGGAATGGTACGGGGTCTTCCAACCAGATTCTTTTGCTTTTAGTTAAATCTTCAGCGTCGAAAGATTTGTTAAGCTTTAACCATTGACAAAGTTTCCCTGGTCCACTGGCTAATTTTTTATTTCGAGCTTCCTCCTCTATTGATTCCAGTGCCCTTATTAAAACACACTCGGGCTTCCCTGCTAAGCTTGTTGTTATATTCAGCTGCCAATACATGCCATAGCAAAGATAAATATAAATATGGCCACCTTCTAAATATTCGGTTTTGCATCTTTCGGTAATTTTCCCACCACCCCGTAAAAAATTTTTATAAAATTCCTTAGTATTAAAATTTTTTCCTCTAAATAATGATTCCAATCGCTTTTTTGAAATAGGCTTGAAATTTTCATGGGGCAGGTAGGCGTGGCTGGCTCGATCTTCAGGGCCAATATAAGCTTCAGTTTCAACAATCTTGCCAATTAATTTTTTCTTGCTAATCTTTCTAACCAAGTATTTCCCCAAAAGGTCTTTGGCAACAATTAAGGTCGGCCTGGTATAAAATTGTCGCGGAAGTTTCTTCATATTTCTATTTTATCAATACAAGAAAAAACTGCCCAACAGTTTAATTTGGCAGTTTTTCTTTAGATTTTTTTAAATCTCGGCAGCTTTACTTTTTTCTTCTATTTTAGTCTTGAAATTAGCCCAATTTATTTCTCCTGGACCAGCCAGAGAGCAAACTTCTCTAAATTGGCAATATTGACACTGCCAGTTTTGGAGATAATCGGAGAGTCTATCTGGAATAACATTAGAATCAACTTTTTGTTTCAAGTCTGTAAAGCCTTTTAAAAGAGACTGAACGAGATCTTTATCATAATTAATTACAAACTCTTTAATATCTTGTTTGTCTTTATCTATATAAAACAATATCCCTTTTTTCATATTGAAATAATGAAGGTAAAGCTGAAGTTGATAGATATTTTCTTCTTTTGGCTCATTCAAATTTCTAAAGATCATACTGTTCATACTCTTAATGTCTAACAGATAAAGCTCGTTGTTTAGGCTGACTATTGCATCGGCTCGCCCGCCAATTATTTCTTGGTTAGGAATATTCACTTCTGAAGCAACTAAAATTCCCATCCGAATTAATATGCTGATAATATTTCGATGGAGATATTCTCCCCTTTCATATACTCTTAAAATCCGTGGCTCCATTTTTTCTCTAGGAGCATTTTTAAATTTAAAAAAGACTGCACGACCGCATTTTCCAGCATCAGTAATATAAAAACGAGTTTGCTCTTTACGTTTTTGCTGATCCAAATAAAATTTATCAATGAGTTCTTTTAACATTTTCGCTTCGCGAAAATCGCGGATTTACGCTGATTTTTAGCTGATTTACGCTGATTCTTATCAGTGGTAATCGGTAATCTATCAGCGATAATCAGTGGCTTTAGCGTTTCTGCCACTGAGGAGCTTTTCTTGCTCGTTTTAATCCAAATTTTTTTCTTTCGCGCATGCGAGAATCTCGAGTTAAGAAACCTGATTTACGTAATCTCTTTCGAAAATCAGAATTAAATTCTAGTAAGGCCCAGGCTATTCCGTGGCAAACAGCTTCAGCTTGGGCATGAAAACCCCCTCCTCTTATTTTAGCTAAAACCCGAAATCTCTCAAGGGATTTCATTTTTTTTAGAGGAGCAGTAACAATTTGCCAAAGTTCCAGATTAGAAAAATATTGCTGATAAGGTTTTTTATTAACCAAAATTTCTTTTTCGCCTTTGGCGAATAAGCGAACCCTGGCAACGGCTGTCTTTCTTCGACCGACCGCCTCCCAATATTTTTGGGGTTTTAGTAAGGGCTTTTCAATTTTTGGTTTAGCCATTATTTTTTGGGGTTTTCTTGCAGGGGCCCGCTTTGCGGGAGGACGTGGTGGGCGGGTTGTAGTCTTTTCTTTCTTAATTTTCCTTGGTCTAACCCTCTTTTCAGTTTTTTTAGTTTTTGGTTTTTTGATTTTGGCCATTATACAACTTTAAGTCTTTTTATCATTTTTGCTCGCAATTTATTTTTCGGCAACATTCCCCAAACTGCCTTTCTTAAAACAATGGCTGGATTTTTCTCAAAAAGCTTTTTTAAAGGAATTTCTTTCAAGCTTCCTAAGTAACCAGTGTGATGGAAATATTTTTTCTTTTCAAATTTTTTTCCGGTGAATTTAATTCCGCTAATATTTCTAACTACCACAAAATCTCCCATGTCTTTATAAGGAACGAAGTTCGGTTGATGTTTGCCCCGTAACAAAACGGCGATTTCCGCCGCCAATCTGCCCAATGCTTTTCCCGCAGCATCAATGGTATGAGTCTCCCTTTTCATTTAAACATCTAAATATTTTAACACTTTAACACTTTTATTGTTTATATGTTTAAATGCTAATATGTTAAAATGAATCATTTAATAAGCTCAATTATTACCATTTTTGCCCCATCTGATTTTCTTGGTCCTAACTTTATAATCCTTGTATATCCCCCCCTCCTCTCTTTATATTTGGGGGCAATCTCCGTTACTAATTTTTTAACTATTTTAGAAGAAAAAAATCTTGCCAATAATCTTCTTGAATGCAAGCCGCCTCTTTTGGCCCGAGTTATAAATTTTTCGGTAATCCCGGAGATTTCTTTTGCCTTAGCTTCAGTAGTCTTAATTTTTTCTTTCAAAATAAGGGCGGTAATTAAGCTCTTGATAAGGGCTTTTCTCTGATTACGTTTTCTATGTAATTTTCGACCTTTCTTACGTTTACGCATTTTGTTATTTTGACATTTAAACATCTGAACATCTGAACATTTTGAATTTAAATCTTGTTTAAACGTTAATATGTTTAACTGTTTATATGATTTTTACTTTAATTCCCATCCCAGTTTTTTTAATACTTTCTTAATCTCCTTTACTCCTTTCTCTCCCATTCCTTCTAATTCCAGTAAGCTTTCCTCGCTCTTTTTTAAAATTCCTCCCGCTGTTTTAATATTATTTTTTAAGAGAGCATTAAGAGATCTTGTTGAAAGCCTTAAATCTTCCACCTTAATTTTAGTTAAGTCCTCTTCTGGCCTAATTCTTTCTTCTTTCTTGCCCTCCGCAGCTTTAGCGAAGGAGGGCTTAAAACTCTCTGAGAATAGAGAAAAGTGTTTGACTAAAATTTCTGAAGCCCGATAAAAAGCCTCTTCGGGAGTGATAGTTCCATCCGTCTCAACTTCAAACCTGAGTCGATCAAAATCGGTTCTTTCTCCCACTCGCATGTTTTCAATTTGATAGCTTACTTTCTTAATCGGAGTGAAAATACTATCTAGGGCAATGACCCCGATGGGTAACTTCTCTTTCTTTCTTCTTTCTACTGGTTCATATCCCAATCCTTTTTCAATTTGGATTTCCATTTCTAATTCTGCACTCTTGGTAGTCAAAGTAGCAATGGGAAAATCTTTATTCACTAATTCAACCTGAGAAGGCAACCGAAAATCAGAACCTTTTACTATTTTTTCTCCCTTAATTTTTAGGGTTGCCTTTTGAGATTCCTCGGCAAAAAATTTAAATCTTAGCTGTTTTAAATTTAAGAGGATATTAATTACATCTTCCAGAACACCTGGAAGGGTTGAAAACTCGTGTTGAACTCCCTTAATCTTCACCTGAGTGATGGCAGCTCCTGATAAAGAAGAAAGTAAAACTCTTCTTAAGGTATTTCCAATACTAACACCATAGCCGGGATAAAGAGCCTCAATTTCAAAAATGGCTCGATTGTTTTTCTTTTCAATTATTTTTGGCCTGAGAGGTAAAGGAAACATATTTTCATTTTAACATTTAAACATTTTAGCATTTTAACAAGATTCAAATTTAAGGTTTAAATGTTTATATGTTAATATGTTTAAACGCTTTTTATCTTGAATAAAACTCGAAAATAGCAGGTATCTCTATGGGTAGAGCAACTTCTTCGCTTGATGGCTCACCTGTAATTTTCCCTTCCAATTTATTAATATCTAACTCTAACCAAGAAGGGGGTTGATGTTTTTTTAGAATTGAAGGGAAATCCTGAAAAATCTTTTTTTTACGTTTTTGGGGAAGGAAACTAATCCTTTCTCCTTTTTTAACCCGATAGCTAGGGATGTTAACTTTTTTTTCATTGACCAGAAAATAGCCATGACTGATAAGTTCTTTGGCCTGAGCTCTAGATCTGGCAAAACCTAATCTAAAAATAACATTATCTAAACGGCTTTCTAATTTTTTAATTAAAAAAGTGGCTGGATCTTCGACTTTTCCTCTTTTTTTTAAAACCTCTTTGATATATTTTCTCAATTGAGTTTCTCTTAAATTATACCAATTTTTGAGTTTCTGTTTTTCTCTTAATTCCTTGCCATATTCAGAAAGAGGAGATATCCTTCTTTTCCTTTTTTGACCTGGAGGATAGGGTCTTTTAACCATTGGACATTTGGGAGTTAAACATCTCTCCCCTTTTAAAAAAAGTTTCTGACCCAACCTCCGACAAATTTTGCATTTTGAATTTAACATATCCCTACGAATTACGCTGTCGCCTTAAGCGACTCCCCGGAGGGTTGATTGATACGAATATACGAATAACAAGATTCGTAGCCGAAACCGAAAATTCGTAGATTCGTACGCCGGTTTCGGTTAGACTCTTCGCACTTTTGGTGGTCGGCAGCCATTGTGGGGTATAGGGGTTATGTCTTTTATCGACGAAATTTCTAATCCCCGACTAGCCAAAGACCTAATGGCCGATTCTCGACCCGATCCTATTCCTTTAACCAAAACCTCGATCTTCTCTATACCTATTTTTTTTGCTTTCTGGACAAGCCTTTCAGCTACCTTGGAAGCAGCAAAGGGAGTGGCTTTTTTTGTTCCTTTAAAACCAATATTGCCAGCCGAAGTCCAGGCTAAAACTCCCCCCTGAAGGTTGGTTAGAGTCATAAGGGTATTGTTATAAGAAGTAGAAATATAAACTCTACCCGCACTAATTTTTTTTGAGGGTTCTATCTTTACTTCTTTTTTTAGCGCTTGTTCTACCTTTTCTCTTTCCTTAAGCAACTCTTCTTCAGTTTTTTTAATAATCCGTTTTTTCCCCATATTTTTTCACTGCGTGAAAAACGCGGTTTATTTGGGTTCAGCTGGTGGTCTTCTTCCTGACCCCACTGTCTTTCTGACATTTCCTCTCACAGTTCTGGTATTAGTTTTCGTTCTCTGACCCCTTACTGGCAAACCCTTAATGTGGCGAATACCTCGCCAGCAACCAATATCTTTTAATCTTTTAATGTTAAGAATTAAATCTCGACGCAATTCCCCTTCAATTTTATAATTTTTTTCAATAATTTCTTTCAGTCGATTAACTTCTTCTGAAGTCAGCTGAGAAGCTCTCTTAAAAGTATCGATTTTAGCTATAGTCAAAATTTTTCTACTCAAAGGCAACCCTATCCCATAAATATAGGTCAAGGCAATTTCTATTTGTTTTTTTTCAGGGATATTAACCCCAGCAATTCGTGGCATATTTTTTCACTTCGTGAAAAACGCAGATTTCCTCGCAGATCAACAACGCAAATCCGCTCGCAGATCTAATTTTAAGGATCTACGTGGAGATCAGCGATCTCATCCTTGGCGTTGTTTATGCCTAGGATTTTTTTTGCAGATAACATAGATTCTTCCTTTGCGCCTGACAATTTTGCAGTCTTTGCAAATTTTTTTAACTGAAGAGCGAACCTTCATTTTTTTACTTCGTAAAAACGCAGATCTCCTCGCAAATCAATAACGCAGATCCATTCGCAGATATAATTTTGAGGATCTGCGTGAAGATCAGCGTATTAGATCGGCGTGGAGATCAGCGATCTATTTCCCTCGATAAACTATCCTTCCTTTGCTTTCGTCATAGGGGGAAATTTCTACCGTGACTCGATCTCCGGGTAGAACTCTAATCCGATGAAGTCTTAATCTACCAGCCAAATGAGCTAAAATCTCCTGGCCATCATCTAATCTTACTCGAAAATGGGTTGAAGGCAAACTTTCAACAACTCTTCCCTCTTTTCTTAAAACTTTCTTAGTTTGATTTTTCATTCCTTTAATTATTTAAGATAGCAAATTATTTTGTCTTAGTCAACCCCGTACCAATTTCGCTTCTCAATCTATGCCTTATCTAAAATAAGTAAGAGAAGCGTATAAAAACTTCTGCGGCACACTTAACGTGAATAGTGTTGTCCGCCAAAGGCGGACTGGGCTACCTGCCCCGCACCAATCCCAGCAACGGTTAGTGAATTTTTAAATGCTGTAAGGCGAAGCCGCCTATCGGCTCAAGCCGTTGGAATTTTAATAGCGAAAGCAAGGATTGGTGCGGGGTGAACCCGTCGTGTGCCGCCAATAATTTCTATGGCGAAATTGATACGGGGTCAACCCTCAGCCCAATTTTTATTTTTTCTGGATCTTTTGGTAAATTTTTTAACCAGAAGGGCCATAAATCCACTTCAGATTTGACAATTTTAGGATCTGCTTCCAGAAGGGCCTTAGCCTCAGCCAATAATTTTCCAGCCAGCTCTTTTTTTAAAATCTCTTCTTTGATCTCAGAATAAATTGTCGATGAGAAATCTAAATTGAGAATGATTTCTCCTTCTTCCCAATTTATAGTTTCGGGAAAAAAAGTCATTTCTAGGCTATCTTCTTTCAATTTTTGGTCTTGGTCAATTTCAGAAAGAATAAAATCTTTAATAAAAACTTGTAAGTCTGATTTTTTAAATATCAAGGCTTTCAAGCTGCCTTTAATTTCTCCACTAAAGGAGTCGCCCTCCTCCCCTGCCTTGGCAGAAAAGATTGCAGCTTTCATTTCTTTTTTTACCGCCTCTTCTAATAAAACAAATTCTTCAGAAACCTTAATTTTTAAGGAAGACTCAACCTCTTCCAACCATCTTTCTTTTAAGATTCTTTCAGCTTCCTCTAAATCTTTTTGAGTAATTTGAGGAACTTCTCCTTTAAGGCCGCCGGTCATTGGTTGAAAAGATTTTCCATAAAAAGCAGTGTATCTTGGTGTTCCGGCAAATCCGGGAATAGAAAAGGTTGAGGGGCCAATATTATATTCTGGACCAGTACGATCAGCTTGAACTTTAATATCAAGATAACCGGGCTGAAATTTTCCCTTTTCATATCTTCCGCCGGGAATAGTTACTCTTTCCAGAGAGCGAAACAATTTTCCATCAGCTGAGACAAACCGGGTTTTAGCTACTAAAATCTGAGAGGAGGTGGAATAGCCATTATAGACCCGAATTATTCCTTCGGCCTTTGTCTCTTTTAAAACTTTGCCCGAGGAAGAGAATTCTTGAAAGACTACTTTTTCTACTTCTAAAGGTTTGCCGGCAATAATTTTATTTAAGAAATCATATTCCTCAACATTTTTATCAACGATTATTTTCTCTTTAAAACTTACTGTTTGAGCTTCCGGCCAGATTGTAATAGTAGCTCTCTGAAAGATAAGATAAAAGAGGAAGCCGGCAATAAATAATATAAGAAGAATTATTAAGAGGCCCTTTTTGAAGGGGAGATTGGGTAAAGGGAATCTTCTTTCAATTATTTCTTTTCTCTCTGGGAGTTCTTTCTGGTATCTTCCTGGAGGCAGAATATCAAAGATTTTTCGAGGCGGCATTTTTGGCATATTTATATAACAAAAATCAGAGGGGGCGATGGGGGAACTGGGTGTTCCCCCAAGGTGGAAATATTAAAACCGAGGGGTTTACAAACCAGTCGTCGCTTTGCTCCTCCTTGTAATACTACGTATTAACAAGGAGCGGTGTTAGCGCAGTTGCCGAAGGCAACTGACGCGTGCCGCGACTTTTTATACGGCATAGCAAAGTAATGTAGAGGGAATATTTTGGGGACTATTTAGTTTTTTAGTTCTATCTTCGATGTTTTCTAAATCTTTTGGTATGAGAAATTTTACTTTGGGTTGGCCTCTTAAAAAGAGTAAATCTTCCCAATCACCATCGGTTAAAATTTCTTCAATTTCTGGTAATAAACTTCCTCCCCCGCAGAGAAAAATAACCGACGGAATCAAACCTCTAATTTGGGGTAAGAGTGTTTTTTTTAATTCAAGTTTTAAATTATTAAACCAGGTTTGGGTATCTCGGTAAAAAATTTCTTTTACCCTCTTTCTCACCTCTTCTGTTAAAAGTTTTTTAGAATATCTTATTTTTAAATCCTCTGCCTCGGTTAGACTTATCCCTAAAGTCTCGGATAATCTTTGAGAAAAAATCTCTCCTCCAATCGGAAATTCCGCAATTGAGTGAATTTTATTCTCGCGGAGTAAAATTATCTGGGAAATCTCTCCGCCTATATCAAGAAAAAGACCGCCAATTTTTTTATCTCCAAGAACTTGGGGTAAATTTTGGACAGGTGACAATATCTGAAGAATTTTCAAATTTAAATCCTGAAAAATTTTCTCGATAGTTTCTAAAGAATATTTTAGCAAAAAGGTGTTGAGAATTCTAAATTCCAAATTTTGGCCAGAAAATCCCGGAAGCTGAGGAACTTCATAGCCATCGATTTTTGTCTCCAAAATTTTTAAATTGAGGAAGCGGAGGTCTCTGGTTAAAATACCTGATTCTTGCCGAATCTCTTGGGAAATTTCTTTTTGGGAGCAGGATATCACTCCTTTAAGAATTTTTTCTTTTTCTTTTTCCTGAATTTTTTCTTTGGGTTTTGTTCTTTTGAAATTTTGGAAGGAAATCTTACTTTTTAAAATGTTGGCTGACAGCCCTAGAAATGTTGGCCAAATTTTCTGCTTTTGGGTTTGTCCGCCTAAGCTTTGCGACGCAAAATTTTGGCGGGCTTCCTGAATTGTCTTTAAAATCACTTTTTTTATTAAATCTTCCTGTAAAGACCAGCTATCAAATACTCCAAAGAGTTCCAAGGACTCCAAAGAAGATCCCAAAATAATGATTTTTTCTCCAGCTTTCTTAAAAATTAAAGCTTTTACTGTTTTAGTTCCAATATCTAAGGCTAAAAAATATTGGTCTTTCTTTTTCAAAAAGGGAAGCAAGCTGTCCATTTTTTTATTTTACCCCGTTAGAAATCTAAAATCCATACTTAAACGAGCAGTAAACCCCGTTAGAAAGTTTTGAGAGGCTTTATAGCTCTTTCCCAAATTATGTCATATTATTCTTCGTCCCTTCTCCCCCATTGTAAGTAGAATTTCTTTCTAACGGGGTAAAACAAGATAATTTCTTACGGGGTTTTATCGCAAAAATTTTCATTCCAAAATTGCTCGAATTCTTCTTATGCCTGCGTCGCTCGCCCTTCCAGCCTTCAGCTGGCGCCCCTTGAGGGCTTCGGGCTCGCTCCTAAGACACCTTCGGTTTCTTACGTCGCCCTTCGGGCTCCTATTTTTCCACTACGGGGAGATACCCAATCTCCCCGACCCCCTCTGTGACGCAGGCAGAAGAATTGCTCGAATTCTTCTTATGCCTGCGCCAGAAGATTCTTCTTTTATAATTTTAAAATGACCTAGTTCAGAAGTTCTGTTAACGTGGGGGCCAGCACAAATTTCTTTTGAAAAAACTTGTCCTGATGGATCCGAAGGATCACCAATTAAGTAAACAATAACAATTTCTGGATATTTTTCTTTAAAAAAAGCTAAGGCTCCTATCTTTATTGCTCCCCGATAAGGCATCTCTTCTTTTTTGACTTCTAAATCTTCTTTAATTTTTTGATTAACCAGGTTTTCGACTTTTTTTATTTCTCCGGAGGTCATTTTTTGAGGATGAGTAAAGTCGAAACGTAACCTCTGGGGGCTAATATCGGACCCCATCTGGCGAACATCTTTTCCTAAGACTTCTCTTAAAGCTCGATGTAATAAATGAGTGGCAGTATGGAGCTTTGTTGCTTCATGTCCTGCTTCTTTTCCAATTCCGCCAAACTTTCTTTCGACTCCGGCTCGGGAAATTTCCTGATGCTTTCTAAAGGCTTCCCGAAAACCTTCTTTGTCTATCCCAAATCCCTTTTCTTTAGCTAACTCCTCAGTTAATTCCAGAGGAAAACCATAAGTCTCAAATAGCCAAAAAACTCTCTCGCCAGGAATCATTTTTTTCGCTCGAAATTGAGGAGCTTTAGCAATTTTTTCAAATTGCTTTAGACCTTTTTCAAGAGTTTTTTTAAATTTTTCTTCTTCCTTTTGAATTATTGTCAAAATATCGGTCTCCCGAGATTTTACTTCGGGATAAATGTCTTTATAGATTTCTATCACTTTCTGGGCTAAGGGAATTAAGAAGTTCCCCGCACCAGAAACTTCGTTTCGGTGCGGGACTGGTCCAGCACTGAGCTTCGCTCTGGTGTTGGGTTTTGGTAAATTTAGAAGTTTTCCAAATCGTATCGTCCTTCGCAAAATTCGGCGCAAAACATAACCCTCTTCAACATTTGAAGGAATTATGCCTTCTGAAGCCAAAAAGATTGAGCCCTTAATATGATCAGAGATAATTCGGAAGAGATGTAAATATTTCAATTTCTTGAGCTCTTCATTTAATTTTTCTTTGTCTTGCGCAATGGCAATCAAAGGGGCGAAAAGACGATTAAAACTAGAAGGTTCCTTAATGTCTTTTATTTTCATCATTTCTTTGATTTTTGAAATTATTGGAAAAAATAAATCTGTCTCAAATACGCTCTTTTTTTGATTAACCACCATTACCAATCTTTCTAAACCCATACCGGTATCAACTCCTTTTTGTTTCAAGGAGCTAAGCTCCTTTTTGCGATTTTGATAATATTCATTAAAAACTAAATTCCAGAGCTCAACAAATCTACCACATTCACAATTAGGACGGCACCCACCACCACTTTTTGTGTAATTGGTTTGGCCAAATTTCCCTCTCTGAAAAGTGGTGGGAGGCCCTTTTTTACAAGGCTCGAGAGTCAAGTCATAATGAATTTCAGTAGTCGGCCCGCAGGGTCCCTCCAGACCAGTTGGCCCCCAAAAATTATCTTCCATCCCAAATTCAAAGATTCTTTCTTTAGGTATACCCAATCCTAACCAAATCCTTTTTGATTCAATATCCGGAGGAAGACCGGGATGAGGGTTGACCGGACTCCGACCCCCCTTCCTCCCTCCCCGACTTTCGTCGGGGCCCCTCGGAGGTATGTGGATGGTGGGTGGGTTATAGTCTAAGTCTTTCGGAATCATTTGAGCAGATTTACTTCCTTTAAATACTGTTATCCATAATCTTTCTTTTTTAATTTTCAAATTATCTACTAAAAATTCCATTGCATATTTTATTGCTCTTTCTTTAAAGTAATCGCCGAAGCTAAAGTTTCCCAACATCTCCAAAAAAGTTAAGTGTTTATTATCTCCTACTTCCTCAATATCTGAAGTCCTAAAACACTTCTGACAAGAGCAAGCTCTTTTTCCATAAGGAGAAGGTTTTTCTAAATAGTAATCCTTGAATTGTTGCATGCCAGCGGTAGTAAATAGAACAGTCGGATCAGTTGATAAAAGCGGGCTAGATGGAATAATGGTATGACCGCATTTTGCAAAAAAATCTAAAAATTTTTCTCTAATTTCGGCTGATTTCATTCTTTTTCTAAAAGGAGTTTTTTCTCCTCAAATTCTTTTCTTTTGGCTTCCGATTTTCCCAAATCTATTGCTAATTTTGCCAAGCGTGTCCTGGCTTCAAAGATCTCTTTCTCTAGTTTTCTAACCGTCTCTTCCTTTAATTTGATTGACTCTTCAAGTTTTCTTCTCTCTTCTAGCTTATCTTCAATCTCTTTTCCTAACTTTATTAGAAGTTCAGAAAACTCCTCTAATTTTTCTTTTGGTCTGTTATTCATATTTCTATCTAAAGAATAACAAAAAAAATTAATTTCTACCAGCAGGTTTTAACTTCAGGTCCTAATTACTCCTCCGCCTATAAGCTCTTCTCCTCGATAAAAAACAACTGACTGGCCAGGAGTAATTGCCTTTTGAGGCTTTTTAAATTCTACCAAAATTAAATCTTGTTTTCTGTCTGCCCCGTACCGAACTTGTTCTGGTGCGGGGTTCTTTGTTTTTTGTCTTCTGATAACTGCTGGGGTTGCTTCTTGTCTATATCTGATTTTTGTTTTTACTCTCAATGGTAACTCTGGCCTTCGGCCAGAAACCCAATTAACATTTCCAGCTATTAGTTCCTTCTTTAACAAATCTTTTTCATCTTTAGTCACGACCAAAAGGTTCTTTTTTAAATTCTTATCCAAAACATAATAGGGACCGCCAGGAAGACCAATCCCCTTTCGCTGACCAATAGTATAAAAAGGCGAGCCCAAATGGCTACCTAAAATTTTCCCCTCAGAATCTATAATTTTCCCAGAATTTGCGCTCTTCAGATGCTTTTTCAGAAAATCATTAATTGTCGTCCCAATAAAACAAATTTCCTGGGATTCTGGTACATCAAAAACTGGCAAATCGAATTTTTTTGCTAAATCTTTCACTTGATTTTTTGTATAATCTCCGACTGGAAATAAAATTCGTCTAAGTTGTTCTTGGTTCAACATCCAAAGAAAATAAGACTGATCTTTCTTTTTGTCTTTTGCCATTAATAGTTCATAACTTTTGACTTTTGACTTTTGACTTTTGACTTCGCGCTTTAGCGCGTAGTGTCCAGTAGCCACATAATCTGCCCCCAGGGCTAAGGCTTTTTCTAAGAGCAGTCCAAATTTAATTTCTTTATTGCAAACTACGCAGGGGTTGGGAGTAAGACCTGCTTGGTGCTCTTTCAAAAAATAATCAACAATCTTTTTTTTAAATTCTTTTTCAAAATTTAAAACATAAAAAGGGAGGTTAAGGCTAGCAGCAACTAATCTTGCTCTTTTTTCAGCTTCAGGAGAACAACATCTATTCCGTCTTTTAGCCGAAGGGTCCATCCAAAACCTCATAAAGATGCCTGCCACTTCAAAGCCCGCCTTTTTTAAAAGGACAGCTGCCACTGAGGAATCGATTCCTCCTGAAAGGGCGATAATAACTTTTTTATTAATTCTGGGCATATTTTTAAAAAGCCACCTAAGTGGCTTTCTATTTACTATCAGCTACTAGCTCTTCGCCATTTGTCAATTAGGCATATCTATCAGCCACTGTGGTGGCCACATAGGCCTCTGGTTTTATTTTTGGCTCAAAGCCATTGCCTCTGATAAGCCCGGCTACTTCTTTGATCATATCCCGAGTCTGGCCGTTCTCGCCGATGTCAGCGTGAATATATCGAAACTGGTAATTTGGGAGATTAGCCATTTTTTTTATCCTCTCCTCCAAATTCTCCCGCAAAAACAGGGCCAGTTCACAAGACAATAAAACTTCTTCTAAAACCCGCGTCCTCCAGTACTGAAATTTCTTTTTTAAACCTGGGTTATTTCCATAGCTTATTTTTTTAAGAAAAAATCTTCCTCCTTCACCTACTCGCAAAATAACTATTGCCACTGGGAAAGAGGGGTCTTCTCCAGAAGAAGAATCGCAACCAACAACAATATCGTAAAATTTCTCTGGTTTTTCTGACATATAATCCAGCATCTCTTTAATTACTTCTGGTAAAGCTAAATTTCCCTGGCTGGGATTATAAAAATGACCTTGTAAAAATTTTTCCATAATTATTTTAAAGTAGCAAATTTCAGTAAAAAAGTCAATATTTTTAAAGACGAGGGGCAGCCTTCACTATTTCAACAAATTCTTTGGCATTCAAAGAAGCTCCTCCCACTAAAAGCCCGTTCAGCCCTGCTTCTTCAAGATAAGCTCGAGCATTTTGACTATTGACGCTTCCGCCGTAGAGAATTCTTATATTTTCAGCTATTTTTTGGTTATAAATCTGGAGGATAACTTTCCGGATAAAGACATTTGCTTTTTTTCCTTCTTCTGGTAGACAGGCTTTCCCTGTTCCAATCGCCCAGATTGGTTCATAGGCAATTACAAAATAAGAAGCAGAAAACAGAGAACAGGGAACATTTTTTAACGCAGAACAAAGCTGCTTCCTTAAAACTACGGAAGTCTTACCTTTATTTCTCTCTTTTTCAGTTTCGCCGATACACAAAATCGGATTTAATTTCGCTTCCAAGACTGCCTTTATTTTTTTGTTTATCATTTCATCCGTTTCTTTAAGGTGTCTCCGTCTCTCAGAGTGACCAATAATAACATATTGACATCCTAAGTCTTTGAGCATTAGAGGTGAAATTTCTCCAGTGAAAGCGCCTTTCCCTTCCCAAAATACATCTTGCGAGCCAAGGACGAGTCCTCCGAAGCTCCGACTCGTCGGAGCGAAGGAGGAAGCGTTTAAAACTGGTAAATAAACAAACGGTGGGCAAATCACTACTTCTGTATGTTTAACATTTTTTATTCCTCTACCTACCGAATCAAAAAGGAGCTTAGCTCCTTTGAGCGAAGCAGGATTAAGTTTCCAGTTAGCAATAATAAGTGGTTTTATCATAGATTCATTTTTTTACCCCGTACCCCGGTACTACAAATCCTTCGGATTTGAATACGGGGCAAGGAGTACCGCAAGTTACGTTTAACTTGCAATACTCGCCCCGTACCATCCGAACGAAGTAAGGATTGGTTCGGGGTAATTCCGAAGGAATTTTTGCGGGGCCAATTTGCTACAATTAATGGTTTCATAAAATATTTTAAAAAAATACTAAAGCGAGGGAATCAGTTTTTAGGACCATCCGCAGCGAGGAAAGGAGCTTGTTCCTCGCTGGAGAACAGAGCGTGTCCTACTTAATTGCTTCGCAATTACAAGAAGCGAAGCGACTGGTTTGTAAATTGTGTTCCTGAGCGTCACTGTTTTCTCAAATACTCAGCTGCTCTTTCTGGCTCAATGGTCGAAATTTCCATTCTGGTACCAATCTCAAATCCTGCCCAGATTGCTGTTTTTGGTAAAATCGTCCAATGCCAATGATAGTAATTATATTCTTTGCCATCGCAGGGAGCAGTGTGTAAATAAAAATTGTAAGCAGGGTCATTCAAGGCCTTATAAAGTTTATTTAAAGCTACTTTAAAGGCTTCGGATAGGTGCCGTTTTTCTTTTTCAGTAGCTCGCTCAAAATAGGAAAGGTGTTTTTTTGGAGAAATAATTACTTCAAAGGCAGCTTTTGAAGCAAAAGGACAAATAACCAAAAAGTCTTTATTTTCAAAAACAATTCTTTTTCTACTTTTCCTTTCCCAATCATTCATTAGACAATAAACACATTTTCGATGTCGCTTAAAATAACGCTTGGAATTTAAAAGAGCCTTTCTTAAATCAGTATCAATAAGGGGAGTGGTTATAATTTGGGAATGGGGATGGGCAACAGAAGCTCCGGCTTCAGCTCCGTGATTGTGAAAAATAGAAACATAATTAACGAATTTTTCTTTCATTAGTTCTAAATATCTTTCGTGATAGACATCCATCATTTCTTTAACCTGGTTTAGAGAAAATTGGGCTAAATGTTTTTTGTGATCTTGAGTAACCACTACTTCATGGAAACCCACCGCATTCATTATTTGATATAAATTTCCTTCAATGCGTTTATCTAATTTTGGCGAAGGGAGAAAAGCCGGGAATTTATTAGGAACAACAATCGTTGTCCAATCTTTAGGGATTTTATCGCCGGTTTTAAAAGGAATTTTTTTGCCTCGAGAGTAAATGAGGGTAGGAGTCTCTTGTTTTCCAATCTGACAAAAAGGGCAAGTGGCCCGGGGAACCTCTTCTCTCTTTCGTTTCTCACGCTTAAAGGTCTCCGGTCTTCGGGCTCGACCAGTAGCAATAACTACCCAATCTTTAGAGATGAGATCAAAGCGCAGTTCCGAGGGAAATTTTATTTTTTTATTTTTTTGCCTCATAAGGTAACTGTAACACATTTTCTACGGCCGTAAGAATTGCGTTACACTTATTATTTAATCATTTAAGATATTTCCCGGTTATTAAGTTCCATCTTATTTTAATCAAATCAATTGCCATTTTTATCATCGATTTAAATTTCACTTTACTTTCCGGATCGTTTTTCCAATGGATTGGAATTTCTTTTATCTTGTATCCCAATTTCTTGGCAATGACTAAAATCTCTGGATCAAAAGCGAAACGATTTATTTTACATTTCGGAAAAATCTCGCCAGCAGCTACCTTTTTAAATCCCTTAAAACCACATTGGGTATCTTCGATTCCCCATAGTCCAATAACGATTTTTCTAAACAATTTAAAGCCTTCTCCCAAAATCACACTTCTTATCCAGGGCTGAGGAGGATCCAAAATCGCTCCTTTAACATCTCTTGAACCAATGACAATATCATATCCTTTCTCAAATTCTGGCCACATTTTTTCAACCTGGTCAATTGAGGTTGCATTGTCAGCATCAGTAAATAGTCCATACTCCCCTTTTGCCGCCAGCATTCCTTGCCTTACCACAAACCCCTTACCATGATTTTCTTTGTTATCAATCAACCGTAAATTTTTTATTACAGAGGCTCGTTCTCTGACAACTTCGGCTGTTTTATCTTTAGAACCATCACTAATTACAATAATTTCGTATGTAGCTTGTCCTGAGCCTGTCGAAGGGTAATTTTGTTTTCTTAAATAATTATCAATCTCAGCTAAGGTTTTTGGCAAGCGCCTTTCTTCATTATAAGCGGGGATAATAACGGAAAGATACATGGTTATATAGTTACGCTGTAAAAATTGTTTTTTAATTATATCATTTCTAAATATAAAACAAAAATCAACGGGAACAGTTCCCGTTGGGATAGAACTTGTCGCTGATTTCAGCGACAGAACTGATTTCGAAAACAAAATGGGGCGCTCGACTGAGCGAGCGCCCCTAGGCGATGAACTGGGGCTCAGGAGATAAAAATCTCCGTGAGATCCAGGTCTGATGGAGACTGGCGAGCAAGCACCGTATGACATCCCCCTGCACAAAGATGAGGTCGTCCTTCTTTCTTCAGCGACACCAAGGCAGAGGAATCGAGGGGAAAGATACAAGGTGGGAGATCCGTCGTACTCGCCCCTCCTGCTTGTAGAACATTTCCCTCGGCGTCCACTAGAAAGAAGATGGCATAATACTCGTCATCCACTTTAAACACCGTTGCCTTTTCCTCCTTATCCTCACCACATTCCGTGGCCAGAGGATTTTGCACTAATTATATTATATACCCTTATTCCAAATTTGTCAACACTCGACAGCCGTCTTTTGTTACGGCTACGGTATGTTCAGAATGGGCAGATAATGAGTCATCTTGAGTTTGATAACCCAAGCCATCTTGAGATTTTTTTATTTTGAAATCCCCTACCGTAACCATAGGCTCTAAACAAATTACCATTCCCTCTTTTAATTCTTCGCCTTTGTGTCTTTTGCCATAATTTAAAATCTGAGGGTCTTCGTGAAGTTCTCTGCCAATTCCATGGCCGCAAAGATCCCGAACGACATTAAATCCTTGAGATTCAACATATCTTTGAATGGTATTGCCAATATCTCCTACTGTGTTCCCTGGCCGAACTTTTTTTATTCCTCGCTTTAGGGCTTTTTTAGTTACCCGAATTAATCTTTGGGCTTCATGACTAACTTTCCCTACCGGCAAAGTCACAGCCATATCGGTATGAAAACCTTTAACTTGAATTCCTAAATCTAAAGAAATAATATCTCCTTCTTTTAAGGCTCTATTTGACGGGGCAGCATGAACAATTTCTTCATTTATTGAAGTACAAAGGCAGGCTGGAAATGGTTCGGCAGGCTCACCACTAGATCCTCGATATCCTTTGAAGGAGCATTTACCTCCATAATTTAAAACAAGACCCTCGGCGAGCCTATCTAATTCTTTAGTGGTTATCCCTGGCCGAACTGCTTTTTCTAATTCTTTCATAATTTTTGCCAAAATTTTACCACCTTCACGCATTATTTCAATTTCCTCTTTTGACTTTATTGTAATCACCGGTGCTGTAACACAATTTCTACGGCCGTAGAAATATGGTTACACTTTATTTTATTGCTTTTAAAATATCTTTGTGGACATCTTCTATGCTCTGTTCTCCATTTATTTTTATTAATTTACCTTGTCTCTTATAATGATTTATTGCTGGAATTACTTCTTTTTTAAATTCTTCCAAACGTTTTTTTATAGCGACTAATTTATCGTCGGATCTAGTAATAAGCGAGCCTTCGCACTTGTCGCATTTTTTAAGTTTTTTAAATTGGCCCAACCAGGGAATAAGTCTCCCACACTTTTTACACATTCTTCTTTTGATTAAGCGATTCATTGATTCTCTTCTTGAAATATTAATTAAAATAACCTTTGCCTCTTTTTGCCATTCATACCATTCCAAGGCTTCGTCAAAAAACTTAGCCTCTATCATTTTTCTTGGACTGCCATCGATTACAAAACCATTAAATTTTCTTCTTTGTTTAAACTTCTCTAATTTATCTATCCAGAGTTTAGAAATAACAAAGCTAGGGACTAACTTTCCTTTTCCCATAACTTTTATAAGCTTTTTTGCTGTAAAATCGCCCGCTTTTCGTCGTTTACGAAGAGCGTCACCGCTGCCGAAATATTCTAATCCAAATTTTTTAACAAGCAGTTTAGCCTGAGTTCCCTTACCAGAACCTGCTGGCCCAAGTAAGATAATAACTTGTTTATTACTCATTGTTTTTGAAAAGCAACGTGAATAAATGTTAATTATCAGCGGAAATCAGCGGTCGGCTGCGAAGCAGCCGCTCATCAGCGTTAATCAGCGTGTTCGCGAAGCGAACATTAGAAGGTTTCATATTCTCTCATCTGTAATTGGGCTTTAATTTGACGCATTGTTTCTAAAACAACCGAAACCACGATTAATAAAGCTGTTCCTCCTACTAAAAACTGAAAGACCATTACCCCGGTTATTCCACCAACAATGGATGGCATTACCGCTATTGTTCCCAAAAACAAGGCTCCAATTAATAAAACTCGATTTAAAATGTAATATAAAAAGTTGGCAGTGGTTCGGCCAGGTCTGATGCCCGGAATAAAGCCTCCCATTTTTTGCAAATTGGAAGAGATAGCCTTAGGGCTAAAGGTTACTGCGGTATAAAAATAGGTAAATAAAACAACTAATAAAAAATATAAAATTCCATAAGTCCAAGGGTTTTGAAAAAAGTTTCCGACACTTTGAGCCATATTACCAACCCAACCTCCGGCTCCACCCAAAAAATTGGCGACCATACCCGGAAAAAGTAAAATGGACATAGCAAAAATAATTGGGATAACGCCAGCTGGGTTAATATTTAGAGGCAAATAAGTGGAAACTCCGCCGTACATTCTCATTCCTCTAACTCTCTTAGCATAAGAAACCGGAATATTTCGACGGCCTTCATTAATTAAAACTACGCTGGCAATAATAATTAAAGCCATCCCCACAAATAATAGATAGGTAGGAATTCTGGCCGGATCCCAGGTAACAAATATCTGTCGAATTTGATTTGGAAAATCAGCAATAATTCCAGCAAAAATCATAAGAGAGATGCCATTGCCAATTCCTTTTTCAGAAATTAATTCCCCTAACCACATTAAAAAGATGGCTCCGGCTGTAATAGTTAAAATGGAAGTAAGAATCAAGGTCGGAGAAAGAGTTCCGATAATATTCTGACGTTGAAGCAGAGTTAACATCCCAAAACCCTGAAGGGCAGCTAAAGGAATAGTCAGAATTCTACCATATTGATTAAACTTTTGGCGGCCGGCTTCTCCCTCTTCTTTGTACATTCTTTCCAGTTGGGGAAAGATCATGGTTAATAACTGTAAAATAATGACAGAAGTAATATAAGGGCCCAAACCAAGCATAACAATAGAAAGATTATCAAGCGCTCCTCCGGTAAACATATTCATAAGTCCAAAAAGCTGGTTAGCTTCAAAAAAATCCCGCATTCTCTGGGCATCGATTCCAGGAATGGGAATATTAGCCATTATCCGAAAGATAACAAAAATCCCTAAAACAAAAAGGATTTTATTGCGCAAGTCTCGAATTTTAAAAATTTGAATAATTTTTTGATACCACATATTCGCTTCGCTCAAGATTAAAAATTAAATATTAAATACCAAAAACAAATATTCAAAATATAAAAATTTTTATCTCTTTATATATTTGTTTTTAATTTTTGATTTTTGGTCTTTGGTCTTTACTATGCCGCCGGCTTTTTCAACTTTTTCTCTAGCGCTTTTTGAAACTTGGCAATTCTCAATAGTCAGTTTTTTTGTTAGCTTTCCCTTTCCTAAAATCTTAACCCGAGGCAATCCCCCTTTTATTTTACGAATTAATTTTCGTTCAATCAATACTTTCGGAGTTACGATCTCTGAAGATTTAAATTTTTTTTCAAGAGTTTCAATATTAACTATAGTTGGTTTTAGCTTCCAACTCTTAAATTTAACGCCCCGTAATTTCGGATACCTTTTTATTAATTCTCGAATAACCGGTTTTAATCTTCGGCCGGCCCGAGATTTTTGACCTTTAACTCCTCGACCAGAGTAAGTTCCTCTTTTTCCGCCACGGCCGATTCGTTTTCTCTGCTTTAATTTATGTTTTGGACGTAATTGATGTAATTGCACAAACAGTAAACAAGAAACAAGAAACAAGAAACAGTAAACATAAATTATATTATTTTCTGTTCTTTGTTTTCTGTTCTTTGAATTTTAAATTTTTTTAATGCCTTGATTGTTGCCCTAGCATTGTTTAACTTATTTCCTGTTCTTCCCAGAATTTTTGAGGAAATATTTTTAATTCCGCCTAAATTACAAATCACTCTGACAGTGCCGCCGGCCACTAATCCTCTCCCCTTTCTTTGAGGTCTTAATAAAACTTTAGCCGGCCCGAATTTTGCCTCAGTCTCATGAGGAATGGTCTCATTAATAATGGGAATAGTAATTAAGTTTTTCTTAGCAACTCTGGTAGCTTTTTCCACGGCCTGAGCAACATCTAAACCTTTAGCCACCCCGACGCCAACTTTTCCTTCTTTATTGCCAATAACTATCACCGCCCGAAAGCGAAAACGCCGGCCACCAGCCGTCACTCGAGTTACTCTCGCCAAATCCAATAACTTGGACTCGAACTCTTCTTTTTTAAGTTTTTCCTCTGGCATAATCCTACAAATTACGAATTTTCCAATTTTATTTCCTAATTTAGACTTCAGACCTCGTACTTCGTAATTCAAAACTTCAGCCCTCCTTTTCTCGCTCCCTCAGCCAGGGCTTTCACTCTGCCATGGTATTTGTAACCTCCTCTATCAAATACTACTTTTTCGATTTTCTTTTTTAAAGCTTTTTCAGCAATTAATTTTCCAACTTCGTAAGCAACGGCCACTTTGCCAGTCCTAATAATCTCTTTTTCTTCCTTTCTCAATTTTTTACTTTTAGCTTGTACTTTTGACTTTTGACTTTTGACTTTTGACTTTTTGAGTTCGAGGTCACTCGAACTCAAAATGGTCTGCCCTTTCTCATCATTAATTAATTGAGTATAAATATGTTTTGCCGAACGGAAAACACAAAGCCGTGGCCGCAAAGCTGTGCCGACTATTCTTGTTCTTACTCGTTTATGGCGTCTATGCCTTTTTTTCTGTTTAAGCTCTGTAGCCATTTATATTTCGGATTTCGTATAACGTATTTCGCATCGTTAACTACCCAAATACAAGATACAAGATACCAGATACGAAATACCATTTTACATTGTAGTTACTGCCCTTTTGCCGGCTTTTCTCCTAATCACTTCTCCAAAATATCTTATCCCTTTTCCTTTATAGGGTTCTGGTGGTCTAACTTTTCTTATTTTAGCTGCAATCTGCCCGACTAATTCTTTATTAATTCCCGATACCGTAATGATATTTTTTTCTACTGAAAATTTTATTTCTGGGGGAGCCTTTATTTTGACCGGATGTGTAAAACCTACTTGTAAAATCAAGTCAGCCCCTTCCAGAGAGACTCGATAGCCTAAGCCTTCTATTTCTAATTTTTTTTCATATCCCTCGGTCACTCCTTTAATCAAGTTGAAAATCAGGGTTCTGGTTAAGCCCCAAAAAGCCCCAGTTTTTTTAGTTTCTTTTTGAGGGTGAATAAAAATTTTCCCTTCTTTTATTTCAACCTTAATTTCAGGACGAATTTCTTGTAAAAGCTCGCCCTTAGGACCTTTAACCGTAACAATATCATCATCAATCTTAACCTCAACATTTTCTGGTATTAAAATTGGTTTCTTGCCAATGCGACTCATAGATCATTTAAGCATTTAAGCATTTTAACATTTAAACATGTTTGGATGCTTACATGTTTATATATTTATATGAAATTTACCACACTTCGCAAAGTATTTCTCCGCCCAATTTTTGCCGCCTTGCTTCTTTATTGGTCATTAGGCCTTTAGATGTAGAAATAATGGCTATACCATAACCACTTTTGATAGGTTTTATCTCCTTTAAACTTTTATAAATTCTCTGACCAGGTTTTGAAATTCTTTTTAATCCCGAAATTGCTGGCCACCTTTGGCGAGCCTCGCCTTCGGCGGGCGT
>Ga0209991_10000063_pt1 | contig 44826 bp, 44 predicted proteins | sample ChitaG_FD_183167 | JGI IMG/M metagenome (GOLD analysis project Ga0209991, IMG submission 183167) | Deep subsurface microbial communities from South Pacific Ocean to uncover new lineages of life (NeLLi) - Chile_00310 metaG (SPAdes)... | ecosystem: Environmental > Aquatic > Marine > Oceanic >... | reverse complement strand
GGAAGCCTGTTAAAACACGATATAAAAGAAGAGTTTGATTATATAATATTATCTCATGTCTTAGAACATATCTTAGACTTAAAAAGTGCAATTAAAAACATTTACGATTTATTAAAATATAATGGTAAGGCTTACATAGAAGTTCCAGATTTGAAACAATATAAAGAAAACAGTGCTTCTCCGTTTAATTATTTTGATATTGAACATATAAATCATTTTGGCGCACATTCATTATTTAATCTTATAGAACTTAATGGATTACGATTTACATCTCATGGTGCAAAGAAGTGGGCTATCGGTAAAGGAAAGTTTTACCCTGCAGTCTGGGTAATGGCTTATAAGCCATCTCCGGCGATGGATACTGGAATAAGAGCTTATGTAAAAGACTATATATCTGAGTGCTTGGAAAGGCAGTATCCTGAAATTGAAGAACTGATTAAAACACAAGAAGAAGTGATAGTCTGGGGTACTGGTAGTTTGGCTCAAAGGTTATACTCTATGGCTAATCTCGGTAAATGTAATATCGAGATGTATGTTGATAATAACAAGAATAAGGTTGGTACTACTTTTGGCGGTAAACGTATATATCAGCCTAGTGATATAAAAACCAGCAATAAGATACTTATTCTTTCTGTTTACTCTACTGATGAGATAACAAAGCAGATAAGAGATATGGGATTAAAGAATGAGATTATTGTTCTTGAGGGTGGTAAAATAAAATGAAAATACTTATAATAGGAGGATCAGGTTTCATAGGGAGGAATCTAAAAGAACAATTGGTTAACGATTATTATGAAGTGCATGCTCCAACCAGTACTGAGTTAAATTTATTAGATATTTCGAAAGTGTCACAATACTTAAAAGAACATTACTTTGATGTAATTTTACACGCTGCAACTTGGGCTGCTACAAGAACTTCTACTAAAGATATTACAAGAGTATTTGAAAACAATATAAAAATGTTTTGTAATATTGTAAGAAACTCGCGTAGTTTTGGTAGAATGATTTACTATGGCTCTGGAGCAGATTATGATAGATCTCACTGGGTTCCTTTAATGAAAGAAGATTATTTTGGTAATTATATACCAGAAGATGATTACGGGTTATCTAAATATTTAATGACACAGCACACGTTATTAAATGATAAAATAATAAATCTTCGTTTGTTTGGTGTGTTTGGTAAATATGAAGATTGGGAAATACGTTTTATCTCTAATGCTTGTTGCAAGGCTGTTCATAATCTACCAATCACTATTAAGAACGATGCAGTATATGATTACATGTATGTTGACGATGTTGTTAAAGTAACAAGATGGTTTTTAAACAATACCGCAAAAGAAAATATATATAATGTCTGTACAGCTAATCCATTAAACCTTACGACACTAGCAGCTAAAGTTATAAAGGTTTCAAATAAAAAGTTAGATATTGTGGTTAAAGGAAATGCTCCTCTGGTTCAATATAACGGGGATAATACTAAACTGTTATCAGAAATGAAGTCTTTTCAATTTAGTAACATAGATGTATGTATAGAACAACTTTATAAATGGTACGAAAGTATCAAAGATAAGATAGATAAAAACAAATTGTTGATTGATAAGTGAAGGGATATGTCTATACCGTATATTATTGTGGCCCCTGGTTATAGAAATTATAATGCAGGTGTTAGAGTTTTGCATAAATTATGTCATCTATTAAAAAACTGTGGGCGAAGCAAAGACTTTGATCACAAGAGTTTATTGAATTTTTGGAATTTTTGAATGGAAAAGGTGTAGAAGTATTTGTGACATATGCAAAGCCTGTTGGATGTTGGGAAGGGAATTTTGATGTTCTTGTCAATAAAGATGATATGGATTATGTAAGAGAACTCGAGAAAAAGTATAATGTATTTACGCATTTAACGCTAGCGTATGGTCTTAATTTAGGCTGCATAGCAGTTAAAAGAATGGTGTCTATTACAAAGTATGGCGATGTGATGCCATGTCCATATATTCACGTTTCACTTGGAAACTTTTTTGAGGAATCATTAAAAGACATTATTGAAAGAGGTATGAAGATAAAATATTTTTGGAAAATATATTGATACCTATCTTATTGCAGAGGACAGGAAATTTATTAATGACTATGTGGTAAAGAAAATATATGGCAAACCGCTCCCAGTGCCTTATTCTGAAGTATTTAAGGATGATGACTTTATTTCACCTTAAAAAACCACCTTCTTTGAAGGTGGTAATGTTTTGGTCTAAAACATGGTCATTATTGCTCGGATACTGATTTCGACAAATATATCACAAGGAGGGTGTGTATGAGACTCATTAGTATTGTCACTCCATGTTACAACGAAGAAGAAAATGTAAGAGAGGTTTACGAACAAGTGAAACAGGTCTTTGATGACCTTGAGGATTACACTTATGAGCACATTTTCATAGATAATGCATCCAAAGATAAGACTGTGGCTATCTTGAGAGAGATTGCGAAGGATGACAAGCGGGTAAAGATTATTATAAACACGAGAAACTTTGGGCAGATCCGTTCGCCGTATCATGCTATGCTTCAGACCAAGGGCGATGCTGTTATTTCTTCTATTGCTGCTGATTTGCAGGACCCACCTTTTTTGATCAAAGAATTTATCAGAAAGTGGGAAGAAGGATACAAGGTGGTCATAGGCATCAAGACACAAAGCGAAGAATCATGCATTATCTTTGGCCTCAGAAAGCTTTATTATCGTGTGCTTCGACGGTTGTCCGATGTTGAGTTGGTGGAGCAGTATATGGGCTTTGGGCTCTATGACAGGCAGGTTGTTGAAATCTTGAGAGGTTTAAACGATCCCTATCCTTACCTTCGGGGACTCATTGTCGATATAGGTTTTGAGAGTGCAAAGATAGAGTATGTACAACCCAGGAGAAAAAGAGGAATCACCAAAAACAACTTTTATACCCTTTTTGATATGGCCATGCTTGGCATGACAAGTTATTCAAAAATTCCATTGCGACTTGCTACCATGCTGGGTTTTGTCATGGCTGTCATTAGCCTGTTAGTGGCAATCTTTTATTTCGTCTACAAAATTATATTCTGGAAGAGTTTTTCACTCGGAATAGCGCCTTTAGTTGTAGGATTCTTCTTTTTCACATCAGTACAACTATTTTTTATAGGGATTGTTGGAGAATATGTTGGTTTTATTCATACTCAGGTATTAAAAAGACCATTAGTTATTGAAAAAGAGAGGATTAATTTTGAATAAGTGGTTGGTTTTGATAATGAGGAATAATGCTTTGAAGTTTTCTCTTATGAATTTGCTATCTAAACATCGTGTAAAAGTAAAATTTGTTCTTGTCGGTATATGGAATACGATTTTTGGGTATTCTGTTTTCTGTTTGTTGGATACACTTTTTTCACATATATTTGCAACCAGATATATTGCTTACATGTCTGCAATGGTTCTGGGGCAGATTATTGCAATTATCAATGCCTATGTTTCCCATAAATATATAACATTTAAATCAGGGGTTAGAGGTAAGAAAATGATAATCGAGTTTTTTAGATTTTCTATGACTTATGCTGTTATTTTTTGCTTAAACTTAATCTTGCTTCCAATCTTTGTAGAAATCTTCCACATTACCCCTAAAATATCTGTGGCAATACTGATTCTTATATGTACAGCAATAAGTTATCTGGGACATTCAAGGTTTTCTTTTAAACTGAAGAATTGATATTAGAAATGACGATAGGTGAAGTGACTTAACTTTTGATAGTTATTCAAGATGGAAGAATTTATTTATACTCTTTTCTAAAGGAGAGAAGGATGGATAAGCATAATTTAATTTATAAAGAGAAATCAAATTATAAAGATTTCTTTATAATATTGCTTTTTTCTTTAGTTTGTTGGGGAAAGTTTTAGATTTTTATAAAAGAGGATAATATTAATATGAAAAATAATATATTTAATAATATTTACAATGGTAGAAAAGTTCTTGTAACTGGGCATACAGGTTTTAAAGGAGGTTGGTTATCTTTATGGGTTAAAGAACTTGGGGCAGAGGTAATAGGATATTCTTTGGATCCTCCTACTAAACCAAGTTTTTTTGAAGCTGTAGATTTGAAAAATAAATTAATTCATATTATTGGTGATGTTAGAGATGAAAAGTATTTATTATCTGTATTTGAAAAGCATCAACCTGAATTTGTATTTCATTTAGCTGCTCAATCATTAGTGAGATTTTCCTACAAAGAGCCACGATTAACTTATGAAACAAATATAATGGGAACGATAAATGTATTAGAGGCAGTAAGAAAGACAAACAGTGTTAAAGTATGTATCGTTATTACAACTGATAAATGTTATGAAAATAGGGAATGGATTTATGGATATAGAGAAAATGATCCCATAGGTGGATATGATCCATATAGTTCAAGTAAAGGATGCGCTGAGCTTATTACTGCTGCCTATAGAAACTCTTTCTTTAATCCTGATAATTATGGAAAAAATCATGATGTGGCTTTATCAACTGTAAGGGCAGGAAATGTGATAGGTGGTGGAGATTGGGGGGAAGATAGACTTATTCCCGATTGTGTTAAAACATTTTCTCAGAATAAGATAATTAATATTCGTAACCCACAAGCAACTAGACCTTGGCAATATGTTTTAGAGCCATTAAGTGGGTACCTTTTGCTTGGATCTAAAATGTATAAAGATGGAAAAAGATATAATAGTGCTTGGAATTTTGGTCCAAATGATAATGATATTATTACAGTGGAAGAAATAGTAAAATCCGTAATTATGAACTGGGGCAACGGTGATTATAAAGTAGACACATCGAATCAGCCCCATGAAGCCGGTTTGCTAAAATTAGATACAAGTAAAGCTCGTACATTTCTTGGATGGAAACCAGTTTATAATATATATGAAACAATTAAAAGAACAACCAAGTGGTATAAATATTTTTATAATGGTATAAAAAAAGATAAATTATATAAAATTACTGTTAATGAAATTTGGGATTATATAAAATATCCAAATAATAATTAGAATAAATAAGAGGTAAATTAAACTAAAATATGAAAAATAGAGATTTAAAGAAAGAAATATTTAATCTTGTTGCCGAATATTATACAGAAAAACATAAACCTAAACCGTTTATTCCAGGAGAGACTTACATTCAATATGCAGGACGGGTATATGATGAGAAAGAAATAATCTCCCTTGTTGATTCAGCTTTGGATTTTTGGTTTACCGCAGGAAGATTTGCAAAACAATTTGAGGAAGAATTTGCAAAATTCTTGGGAGTAAAATATTGTATTTTAACTAATTCAGGATCTTCTGCAAATCTTTTAGCCATATCAGCTTTAACTTCTTCTAAATTAGGAGAAAGAAGGCTTAAACCGGGCGATGAAGTTATAACTACGGCGTGTGCTTTCCCCACTACTGTAAATCCAATTATCCAAAATAATTTAGTCCCTGTTTTCGTAGATGTAAATACTGGAACTTATAATATCCAAGAAGATAAAGTTGAAGGAGCAATATCTGATAAAACCAAAGCAATTTTTTTAGCCCATACTCTTGGCAATCCCTTTCACCTTGATAAAATTTTAGAAATATGTGAAAAATATAACCTTTGGTTGATAGAGGATAATTGTGATGCATTAGGGTCAAAATACGACGAAAAATATACGGGTACATTTGGGCATATAGCTACTTTTAGTTTTTATCCAGCCCATCATATAACTATGGGAGAAGGAGGAGCTTTAGTAACGAATGATTCAAAGCTAAAGAGATTAATTGTTTCTTTTAGAGATTGGGGAAGAGATTGTTGGTGTGAGCCAGGATGTGATAACACCTGTGGTAAAAGATTTAGCTGGCAGTTAGGAAGTTTACCTTTTGGCTATGACCATAAATATATCTATTCACATATAGGCTATAATTTGAAAATTACAGATATGCAGGCAGCAATAGGGGTCGAACAACTTAAAAAATTGCCCTCGTTTATTAAAGCCCGAAAGAATAATTTTAAATTTTTATATAATGGTTTAAAAAAATATGAAAGATACTTTATTTTACCAAAGATAGAAACAGAAGCTGATCCAAGTTGGTTTGGGTTTTTATTAACTGTTCGAGAGGATGCTGGATTTACTCGTAATGAAATTGTGAGATTTTTGGAGGATAATAAAATTGCAACCCGAATGCTTTTTGCGGGAAATATCATACGCCATCCAAGTTTCGAAAATGTAAAATATCGTATTTATAGGGATCTTGTAAATACAGATTTTATAATGAATAATACATTTTGGATTGGTGTTTATCCGGGATTTACAGAAAAAATGATTAATTACATATTAGAAAAAATTGATGAATTTTTTGAAAATACAAAATGATTTTTTATTCTTATAGTGGCTTAATTTTAAAATAATAAGTAATATTAATTATGATTAAATGCAAAAAAGGCTGATATAGAATATATCGGTATCGGTACCTTTTTTTATACACGGTAGGAATTTCGATGGGGGGACGGAGAAGATATATATGGATAAAGTAGGAATGGTAGTTTATTTGATCCTGTGGATTGTGCTCGCTGTAATGATTATATATGGAATTTGGAATTTCAGAGGTTGTACCACGGAGTGTGGGAAAGGGTTGAGAATATCAATCAAGCCGTGCAAAATCGATTTTCTTCTTATATCTTTTTTGTTTTTACTTACATGTATCTTTTTCTGGAAAATATTATTACATCCAAATCAAATGATTTATGCTAAAGATATAGTCAGTTTAGGTTATCCTGGGTATTTTTTTGGTGATAATATGTTGAAAAATGGAACCCTTCCATTTTGGGAGCCTTATACTTTCAGTGGTAACCCTTTCATTCTAAATGCAGTAACTTTCATTTTTTATCCAATAAATCTTATCATATTTTCTATCTTTCCAGTATATTTAGGTTTTGGGTATAACTTTATATTACATACATTTCTTGCCGGTTTATTTATGTATATTTTTATGAGATATATCCAATTGGACGAGATGAGTTCTTTTCTTTCAAGTATTATCTTTATGTTCAGTGGGTATGCGATCCCACATATATATGCAGGGCATGATGTATTTATAGCAACTGGGTGTTGGGTTCCGTTGATTTTTCTTCTTTTTATGATTGCTTTAGCTAAAAGAAGTTTGTTTTACGGATTGTTGACTGGAATTCCAATAGGTATCCAATTGTTAGTAGGACATATTCAAATTCCGTATTATACCATATTTGCATTAGGCCTTTATTTGTTGTTTCGATGTTTTTTAATCGTAAGGGAGAATAGAGACTACAAAACAGTGTTTAAATTATTTTATATTTTCGCTTCGGCTTTAGTGGTTGGAATATTACTATCAGCGATATATCTTATTCCCGCTTTTGAACTTTCGAAATACATAACGAGGGCTGGTGGGGTAAGTTATGACTTTGCTACTTCATACTCTTTCCCGTTACAAAATTTTATAACTTTCATATTACCTAATTTCTTTGGAAATCCTGATATTAACTACTGGGGTCAGTGGAACTATTGGGAATTATCTTCATATATAGGAATTCTACCTTTATTTTTGGTATTTATCGCAATTTATTTTAAAAAAGACAAAAAACAGGTGTTATTCTTTACTGGTTTGGCGTTTCTTTCTTTATTACTCGCTTTAGGAAGAAATACACCTATCTATTGGCTACTGTGGAAGTTTCTCCCTGGACTTAATATGCTTCGTTGCCCATCAAGATTTTTATTCTTATTTACGTTTTCAGCCTCTATTTTATCAGGATTTGGATTTAGTTTTTTAAGAAAAAAGCTAACTTTATCCGACAGGGAAAAAATATGGAAATTCATCAAAATTTTAACCGTGCTAATCTTGCTATTGGTTTGTGTCACCATTGTAACACTTATTGCAAGAGATCAAATCATCCAATTTGGCCACAAAATGCTGAAACAAAGATATTACGCTTATGGACCAGATTATATCCATACTCATGCTATTGAATACTACTTCCTAAAAATTAATTTGGTCTATTCAACTATAATCGGGGGTTTGCTTTCCTTGTTGGTGGTATCCCTTGGTAGTGTATCTATTCTTGCTTTACGAATCAAAGAGAAAATTCCCATTAGATATTTTAATATTATTGTAATATTATTTATTTTATCTAATCTTTGGTTCTATTATATAGGTTTTATTGATACCAAAGACCCAAAAGAAATTTATAGCGAACCAGATTATGTAGCTTTTCTAAAGATAAATTCCGCAGGCCATAGAGTTTATGATATAGATAAGATACTACAATCTAATTTTCAGGTAATATACGGAATTCACAAAGTGAGAGGATATAATCCATATCCACTAAGTCGCTATTATCAATTAGTAGATTCTATACGTAATTTGGAAGACAAAAATCATCCTATTCTCAACTTACTTAATGTTAAATATATATTAACGTCTACCCAATTAAAGGACAGTGAGTTTAAATTGGTTTATAATAAGAACAGTATTTACATTTATGAGAATAAACAAGCTTTACCTAAAGCATTTGTAGTCCATAATGTAAAAACTATATTCAAAAAAAACGTCATAAAAGAGTTAAAAAGTAATAATTTTAATCCAGTAGACGCTGTAATATTAGAACAAGAAACGAAGAATGAAGTAGTTAGCAGTAAAGGATTTGAAGAGGTGAAAGTCAAAAAATATTCTCCTAACGAAATAATATTGGAAACTAATGTTACCCAACCCGGTTTTTTAGTTTTGAGTGAAATCTATTATCCTGATTGGAAGGTATATGTCGATGGAAAACAAAAAAAGATTTACATAGCTTATAATGCTTTAAGATCAGTTTATTTAGATGAAGGACAGCATACAGTTAGGTTTGTGTATAGTTCCCTTTCGTTTAGGGTTGGTTCGTGGATAACTTTCTTAACATTAATACTTTTAGTTTTAATTATTAGTTTAAAAATTATTACTTATTCAAAATCGACAAAATTTAGTAACGAAGCCAAAAGACTAAAATAAATTGAAATACGGACTCCACATCCACTATAAAATACTAATCCGAGGGTATTGTCTATAAAAACATATCACAGATTCGGTTCTATTTAATATAAGCTACTATTATCATTTAAATAAACTTTATTTTTCAGATTATTCTATATTTTAATTACTTTTTAATTATAGACCTAACGGTACGTACGGTGGTGTGAGGGTGAGGGGACGGTAAATAAATTAATTATCCACCTCCTACTCGATCATAGTTTGGGATAGCCGAAATTGTAGTTTTGTAAGTACAGAAAAACCTATGTTTTGTGTTATGGCTAATAATTAAATAAAATGATTAAGATATTACAAAGGAGGCGTATACACTATGAAGCAACAACATATTAATAATCAAAAGGGTGAAATTGAGTTTAGGAAAAAGCTTTATTTACAGCAAGTTGAACGTAAGATGATATTTAATGATGAATTCGATGCAATTGGCATTGAGAATATTCTAAATGAGAGGATGAAAAAAACACTTAAACAGATGACTTTATTACGAGAAAAAGGTATTGCTTTATCGTCCTATATAGAAATTGGAGCAGAAAGATGCCAACGGTCGCTTGTTATGGAAAACGATCTTGGGGCTAATGGTGCTGCAGTAGATATTTCATATGACATGCTAAAAAGTTGTAATTATTATAAAGATGTTTTTAATAAAAGTAAATTTCCAATAAGAATATGTTGTGATGCTAACATTTTGCCGTTTATGACTAATTCTGTTCCTTTTATATTTTGTTATGAAACGCTTCACCATTTCCCTGAACCTGCTCCCATTACAAAAGAAATATATAGAGTACTTTCACCAGGAGGTTACTTTTTCTTTGATGAGGAACCTTATAAACGGGTCTTACATATTAATCTATACAAAGGAAAGAAAATATATTCAAAAGACTCATTAATGAGAAGTAAGATAAGAAAGGTATTCGATTACTTTTTTTGTGCACGCAGCTGTAATGAAGTTGAGCATGGAATTATCGAAAATGAGGACATATCCATTAGATTATGGAAACAAGCGTTTATATATTTTGATGAAAAAGATATAAAATTAAGATCTGTAAAATTTATTCAATCGAAATTATTTAACACAAGCTCATATATAAAATATTTCGCTGCATGCTTACTTGGCGGCGGTATCTCTGGTATTTGTCGAAAATTCGGTAATAACGTTAACAAAAATAGCTCCATTTACAATGTTCTTATTTGTCCTTCATGCGAAGAGATGGGTAGTGAAGTACTATTGAATAGGAATAATTCATCGTTTTTTTGTCCTAAATGTTTTAAAACGTATCCAGTCATAGACGGGGTATTGTTTCTATTTACATACGACAAGTTTGAAGAACTATATCCTGAGATATTTAATGGTTATGTGACTAATAAAACCTTACCATTTATTTACAGAATAGGAGAGAGATAGATAATGAAAGCGATGAATTTATTGAAAAATATTGTAAAAAAGACGCCAATTTATCCATTCCTGTACAGATTTAAAGAAAAGAGGGAAATTAATGATTGGTATAAAGCAGGCAAACCCATTCCTTCACCACATATTATAAAACAAGAAATTGTTATGCAATACGCTAGAAAATTTTCTATAGATATTTTGGTTGAAACCGGTACTTATCTAGGTAGAATGATAAATGCAGTAAAAGGTTTTTTCAGTGAAATTTATTCTATAGAACTAGATAATAGTCTTTTTATAAAAGCAAAGAAAAGATTTATCAATATAAAAAATATTCATATTATCCAAGGTAATAGTTCTAAAGCATTACCAGAACTACTTGCTTTAATTGATTATCCATGTTTATTTTGGTTAGATGCTCATTATTCAGGAGGTATAACAGCAAAGGGAAATCTATATACCCCAATAATTGCTGAATTAAAATCTATTTTTTCTCACAAAATAAAAGGTCATGTAATACTTATAGATGATGCTAGATGTTTTATTGGATCAGAAGACATTGGATCAGAAGACTATCCAACCATTAGGACTTTAAAAGAATTTGTTATGAAAAATCGACCGGATTATTTATTTGAAGTTAAAAATGATATTATTAGAATCCATCAATATACGCCTGATAATATATCGAAAGATAAATCCAAGAAAATAAATAAATGAGTTAAATTATAAAAGTATTAATAGTCAACTTACTAATCTTATTTATAATATTAAACCAAATGAGATTTATCATTTAGGGGCCCAGAGTCATGTGCGAGTAAGTTTTGATATGCCGGAATATACCGGAGATATAACTGCTTCAGAGAAAACGAGAATACTGGAGGCAATAAGAAGAAGTGGAATAAAAACTAAATTCTATCAGGCCTCTTCAAGCGAGATGTATGGTGATGCCCCTGCACCCTAGAATGAGGGTACGCCTTTTAGGCCCAGAAGTCCTTAAGCAGCAGCCAAAGTTTATGCTTACTGGATGGTCAATAATTATCGAGAAGGCTATAGTATCTTTGCCTGTAATGGGATAATCTTTAATCACGAAAGTCCAAGAGGGGGAGAGACCTTTGTCACCCATAAAATTACCCGGGGAGTAGCTCGGATTATAACCGGAAAAGATAAAAAACTCTATCTGGGTAATTTAAAAATATATATGGAGATTAATAATATATCTCCTAGACAAGCAAACAAAGATTAAAATGATCTACTTGAGAAAAAACTAATCAGAAAACAGGGAAGAGGAAGAGCTATATCTTATGTTTTGAAATAAATGCACGATTTTTATTCCTTTCTCATCGGGGAGAGGGTTTAATCAGCAAGATGTTTGACTAAAGTGACCGGCTAACCGGGTAACTGGAAGACCGGTAGATTAATTAACCTTGCATTTCTCACTCGAATATAATATAATATCTCTAAGTTCACATTTTGAACATTAATTAATAAATTGATCTTGATTGGCAGATAGGCTGATTGGCCGATTGGCTGATCGGTAGATTGGAAAATTATTTAGATTGGAGGATTGATTCCTTGTCAACCATAAAATCATTTGAAGACTTACCCATCTGGCAAGACGCCCGAAAATTTACAAACAAAATATACAATATAACTAATAAATTTCCAAAAGAAGAATTATATGGATTAACCTCTCAAATAAGAAGAACTACCGTATCTATTATGTCCAACATAGCGGAAGGCTTTGATAGAAAATCAGACAAAGAACTTTCTAATTTTTTACCTATGGCACGTGGTTCTTCCTTGGAAGTTCAGAACGATCTTTACATTGCTTTAGATTTAAAATATATTTCCGAAGAAGAATTTAAAAAAATGTATGCAGAAGTAAAGAAAATTGCCAAACAAATAAATGGATTAATGACTTATTTAAGAAATGACAGTAAAAAATATACTAAATAGTTTTAATGTTTTTATTTCGATCGGTTGATAGGTAGATAGGACGATTGATGGATTGGGTATTAAATTTGATGGGCTGATCGGGTGATTGGTAGATTTATATGATTAGAATCAATTACGAAACTTAAATTTATTAAAAATAAAAAAATTACTCGAAACTTCCATTTTGCTTGACTTAAGAAACTTATACGACTTAACTAAAGTAAAGATCCTGGGCTTTATTTATGAGGGGGTAGGAAGGAAATGATTATTATTTAATATGAACACAGTCCAAAGAATTGCAAAAAACACAATAGTATTACTTATTGCTAATATTATTAGCAAAACTATTAGTTTTTTTTATGTAATGTATATCGCTCGGTATTTAGGCGCTGAAGGTTTTGGTATTTTATCTTTTGCCCTTGCTTTTACTGGGATTTTTGGCGTTTTTACTGACTTTGGTCTTGAACCATTAACGGTAAGAGAGGTTGCTCGAGATAAATCATTAGCTCCGAAGTATCTTGCTAATATCAGTATAATGAAAATATTTTTAGTAAGCATTACCTTTGCGTTAATTGCAGTAGTAATAAATCTATTGGGTTATCCTGAACAAACAATTAAGGTTGTTTATTTAATTACATTGTCTCTTATTTTCCGTGCTTTTGCCGGAGTGTTTTATTCCATCTTACAAGCTTATGAAAAAATGGAGTATCAATCATTGGGACAGATTTTGGATAGCGCATTAATGCTTTTAGGTGTGGTTGTTGCGATAAAAAAGGATTTTGGAGTTATTGGCTTTGCTTTTTTATATTTTATAGTGAAAATTATTATCCTTGGATACAATATTATTATTTTAAAATGGAAATTTGGTGATTTGGTCGTTGAATGGTCCAAACTAAAGATGAAAATAGATTGGAATTTTTGGAAACTTACAATTAAGGAGGCGTTACCGTTTGGGTTATCGATAACTTTTGTAGCAATATTTTATTGGATAGATTCTGTTATGCTCTCTTTTATGAAAGGGGATGAAGTTGTCGGTTGGTACAATGCATCTTATAGATTGGTGCTCTTTTTACTATTTATTCCAAATGCCTTTATAGCCGCAATTTACCCTATTATGTCAAAGTTTTATATAACTTCTCAAAACTATTTAAGGTTATCCCTTGAAAAATCTTTTAAGTATTTGACTATACTCGGTGTTCCAATTGGGGTGGGAACAACACTTTTGGCAAAAAAGTTCATCTTGATGATATTTGGGTTGGAATACACAAATTCAATAATTGCACTTCAGATCTTAATTTGGTCATCAGTATTTATCTTTGCGAGTCAACCATTTGGCAATTTGCTCAATTGTTTAAACAAGCAATCTATTGTAACAAAGATAACTGGTATTTGTGTCGTATTAAATGTAACTTTAAATTTAATCTTGATTCCCAAATATAGTCTAACTGGAGCAAGTATCGCAACTGTATTGACTGAGTTTGGATCATTAGTACTTTGTGTTATTTGGAGTTTAAAAATTGACTATTCCATTTTCAACAAAAAAGTAGCAATTACTATAAGCAAAGTAGTTATTGCCAGCACGATAATGGGCATTTTTGTTATGTATTTCATTAATCTGTCCCTCTTTGTATTATTACCGTTGGCGGTTCTACTATATTTTGTTGTATTATATGTAATTAATGGGATAGACAAGGAGGAATTCCTTTTTATCGGAAGAGTTATTCAAAAAAGAGTAGCGTAACCACTTCATAGGAGAGATTATGTTTTATATCACCAGGATTCTTAGGTTAATTGAAAATGTTCTTTTCTCTTTTTTAGCGCTTTTTTACTCCGCGATTGGCCCTTCAGGGAAGGGATTTCTCAAAAATATATGGGGCGGGAAGATTATAAATGTGCCTCTTAGGTTGAGGAATTATTTTTCTGAATTATTATACGAAATATCTAAGCCCAGAGGAATTGTCTTAATAAATAATGTTCAAGGAAATAAAATATTTGTAAATACTGAAAATAGGACTATAGTCCCCATCTATTATTAGATCGTGTTTGGGAAAAATATAAAACTGAATTATTTAAGCGGGTAATAACCCAAGGGATGACTGTGGTAGATATTGGGGCTAACATTGGATATTATAGTTTAATTGCAGCAAAACTAGTAGGTAAGAATGGTATTGTATATGCATTTGAACCTGAACCACGAAATTACGAACTTCTTTGTAAGAATATTAGGGTAAATGGATTTAGTAATGTAATCCCGATTAAGAAAGCGGTTTCTTATAAAAGTGGAATGTCCAAGCTATATTATGAAAAAGAACGGATAGTAAATCCTTCCTTTTCAAAAGAGAATGTTTTAGCCGCTTCAGGTCATAATATCTTAGAGAAGGGCGGATTTATAGAAGAAGAGACAATAAGTCTCGATGAATTTTTTAGAAAGGTGGTTGGAAATAGTAAGGTAGATGTAATAAAGGTAGATACTGAAGGAGCTGAAGGGCTTATGGTAGATGGATCTGAGAGGATATTGCGAAATAATAATCTAAAAATGTTTTTAGAATTTTGGCCAGATGGACTTAGAAATATGAAGAGCGATCCAATAAAATTATTGCAAAAATTGCAAGAATACGGATTTAAAACAAAACTCATAAATGAGGCAAAAATGTCTCTGACGCAAATAGAAAATATTAAATTTTATAAAAATATGATACCTGGTCAGAGAGTTGATTTACTATTTGAAAAATAAAGTGATAGAAAGGATAAAAGGTGAAATACCAAATGCAGAAAATACTAAGAAAAATAGGAATAGTAACAAAGAGGATAATATATGGAACTAAAAATTTAATCTTTAGAGCTATAGGTATACCACTTAAGCCTAAGTGGGTAGTTTTTATGGTTACAGATAAATGTAATTCAAAATGTGTGCATTGCAATATTTGGGGAAAAAAGCCAACAAAAAACCCTTTAACTCCCAAGGAGATTGAAAAAACCTTTAGGGATAAACTCTTTAAAGACGTTGAGTATGTCTTATGCACAGGAGGTGAACCAATAGTTAGAAAAGATTTAGAAGATGTGTTTTTAGGAATACACAGAGCGTTACCTAAGGCAAGGTTGCAATTAAGTACTAATGGGTTATTGCCAGATCGAGTCATAAGTATTGTAAATACAGCTATGAGGAATGATATTAATCTTGAGGTAGGGGTTTCCCTTGATGGAATTGGCGAAGATCATGATAAGATAAGGGGGATTAAAGGTAATTTTAATAAAGGAAATCAATTATTGCATGAGTTAGTGAAAATAAGAAAGAATAATAAAGATAAATTAAATATAGCTATAGGGATAGTAATTTCTGATCTTACATTAAATTCTCTTTCAAAAGTTAGGTCATACGCGAAAAAATTAAATATAGAATTAGTAGAAGCTTGGTATAATGAATCGTCATTCTATGACAACATCGAGAAAAAGAATATATTTAATAATAAATTAATTAATGCAGTAAAATCTCAATTACCTTCACCACTTCAAGAAAGATGGCTTAAAGCACTAAATGGTAAATCGATTAAATTTTCATGCTTTACTATGAATACATTTTGTGTTTTGAAATGTAATGGTGATATTGTTCCCTGTTTAAATCTATTCGACAGAAAAGCTGGGAATGTAAGAGAACAATCACCTACAGATATTTGGTATAGTGATGAAATGAAAAAAGTTAGGAAAATTGTTACAAATTGTAAAGGATGTTTAAATTCCTGGGGTGCTGGTTGGAGTTTTAGTTCAAGTTTTTATCCAATTTTATTATTTTATTTAATGCATCCTCGAATTACAGTAGAAAAGTTATTTAAAAATGAAAGTAAAATATAATTTTTGTGACTTATAAAAGGATAGTGATATTTTTGAATTTATATAATTTGTTTAAAAAAATATACCATAAACTATTTGGTAAGTATAAACATTGCCTATTATATTTACTTTCTAAAGAAATTGATGATGAATGGACTATACTTGATGTAGGCTGTGGTCGTTGTTCCCCACTTAAAGAGATAAAAAAAGAATCATATAAAGTTGGTCTAGATCATTATGAACCCTATATTTCAAAGAGTAAAGAGCAATCTATTCATAACAAATATGTATTAGGTGATGTTAGAGCATTACCATTTAAATACAAAACTTTTGAGTGTGCTATAGCAACTGAGGTTTTGGAACATTTAAATAAAGAGGATGGTTTAAAAATGCTTCAGGAAATGGAACGAGTCGCAAAGAGAAAAATAATATTAACTACACCTAATGGATTTTTAAGAACATATGCGGGTCCTGAAGATAATCCTGAAGAAACACACTTGTGTGGATATACCGTAGACGAGCTAAAAAAAATAGGTTTTAAAGTTTATGGGTTTAATGGTTTAAAAGTTCTTTGGACTATAAGAAACGGTAAAGCAGTTCTTCGATTTAGAGTATATATCCTATTTGTATACTTAAGCGGGGTATTTGTATATTATTTTCCGCAATTTGCTTTTCAATTATTCTTTTTTAAAAAAATGTAAATAAAATAAATGGAGGATAACAAAAGTAGTTTTTATGAAAATAACATTTATATTACCAACTATTGGAATATCGGGAGGAGTAAAAGCAGTATTCGAATTTGCCAATTATTTACACATTCGAGGTCACAATGTATCTGTAGTATACCCTTTGATACCAATGGGCTCAAGAGGAAAATGTTATAATTTTAAGAATTTAATTTATGAGATCATGGTAGCTATTAAGAGGTTAACACAAGGTAATCGAGTAGAATGGTTTAATCTAAAAGCAAATCTAATAAGAACTCCTACACTCTCTGAAAAATTTATACCCGATGCTGATATTGTTGTAGCTACTTGGTGGGAAACTGCATACTATGTAAATACATATAGAAATAATAAAGGTAAAAAATTTTATCTTGTTCAACATTATGAGATTTGGGGTGGTCCTAAAGAAGAAGTTGATAAGACTTATAAATTAGGTTTACATAACATTGTTAATTCGACTTGGTTAAAGAATATACTTCAAAATAAACTTAGTGCAAAGGTGGAATCTCTTATATTACATGCCCCGGATTTAGAAGATTTCTATTTTGAGAATAAGAATAGAAATAGCAATGTAATTAGGATTCTAGCGCCTTATCGTACTCAAGAATGGAAAGGTGCTGAAGACGGGATTAAAGCTTTTGAAATTGTAAAAAGAAAATTTACCAAGACTCAATTTGTTATGTTTGGACCATATAAAGGTCAAGATGTGCCTAAATATGTAGAATTTCATGAAAAACCAAGTAATGAAAAATTAAGAGAAATATATAATTCATGTGATATTTTTGTTTTTCCAAGTCGTCAAGAAGGTTTTGGGATGCCACCAATGGAAGCAATGGCATGTAGATTAGCATGTGTTATCACGAATGTTGGAGCAGTACCTGAGTATACAATACATGGGGAAACTGCTATAGTAGTGCCTCCTAAACAACCAGAAAAACTTGCACAAGGCGTATTATATTTATTGCAGGATGATCGAAGGCGCCAAAGAATTGCGGGAGCAGGAAATGACTATATAAAACAATTCAATTGGAATAAATCAACTGATCAATTAGAAAAAATATTTCAAAAATATATATAAATTAAATAATTCTATTCAAATGTTTTTGTGATAAAAAGTTTTGATATTGGGAAAAATTATAATTGAGGAGTATTGATGAAAATTTTAGTAACAGGTGGGGCAGGTTTTGTCGGAAGCCATTTAATTGATTTATTGATTTCTAAGAATTATAAAGTGGTTGCAGTTGATAACCTTTCATTGGGGAAAATGGAGAATATTAATCATTTGATAAAAAATAAGAAATTTAAATTCATTAAAGAAAATTTATTGAATCTTTATAAGTTAAAAGAGATATTTGAGAATAATAATTTTGATACAGTTTTTCATTTAGCTGCAAATTCAGATATACAAAATAGTGCAAAGAATCCATGCATTGATTTAGAAAATAGCTTTATGACAACCTGGAATACTTTGGAGTGCTGTAGATTTTTTCATGTTAATAAATTTATATTTGCTTCCTCATCCGCTATCTATGGGGATACAATGGAGGAGCTAACGGAAGATTTTGGACCACTGTTTCCTATATCTTACTATGGTGCAGCAAAACTTGCCTCAGAGGGTTTTATTTCTGCTTATTCATATATGAATAATATTCAAACTTGGATTGTAAGATTTTCAAATGTTGTTGGGGGAAGGGTGACGCACGGGGTAATCTACGACTTTATAAGAAAATTGAGAAATAATCCAAATGAATTAGAGATACTGGGCAATGGCAAACAAAAGAAACCTTATATTTATGTTAAAGATTTAGTAAAAGCTATATTTTTTATTTATCAAAAAGCTAAGAATAGATTGAATTACTTTAATATAGGAATAGAGAGTCAAACTACTGTTAGTGAAATAGCACAAATAGTGTGTGAAGAAATAGGATTAAGAAATGTAAAATTAAAATATACAGGTGGAAATATTGGCTGGAAAGGGGATGTTCCGCACTTCAAATATAATTTAAGTAAAATACATCAATTGGGCTGGGAAGCTAAACATTCCTCTACCGAAGCAGTTAGAATAGCTGTAAGGAGAGTTTTAGGGAAATGATAATTTTTATTCTTGCAGGTGGAAAGGGAATAAGGTTAAAAGAAATCACTAGAGATATCATACCTAAGTCAATGGTTAGTATTGCTGGTAAACCAATTTTACAATATCAAATAGAATTTCTCGCTAAGAATAATTTAAATAAAGTTATTTTAAGTGTAGGTTATCAGTCAGAAATTATTAAGGATTATTTTAAAGAAGGTAAGCAATTTGGTATATCTATAATATATTCAGAAGAATCTAAGCCGCTTGGTACTGCTGGGGCTTTTAAATATGCAGAATCAGTATTTAATAGCGAGGAAGATATTTTAATACTGTATGGGGATATTGTATTTGATATTGATCTTGAAAGAATGATTAAATTTCACAAAAATCATGGCGGTATAGGGACTTTGTTTGTCCACCCTAATGATCACCTTTATGATAGCGATTTATTAGAAGTAGACAAAAAGGATAATAGAATAATTAGATTTATTCCTAAACCACATCCAAAGGATGGATTATATCAAAATTTGGTGAATGCTGGGATATATATACTAAAGTCTAAGATCTTACAATACATTTTGCCTGAACGAGAATTGGATTTCGGAAAAGATGTTTTTCCAGAGTTAATCATACGCGGAGAAAAACTTTATGTCTATAGAACGTCTGAATATATAAAAGATGTTGGAACCCCAAATAGATACGGCGAAGTAGAAAAAGACTTAGAGAGTGGTAAAGTATACTGTAGAAATTTAAAAAACAAACAACAGGCTATTTTTTTAGATAGAGATGGCGTAATTAATAAAGAAGTCAATCTTTTACATAAACTAAAACAATTAAAACTAATAAATAAAGCTGCAGATGCAATTAAGAGATTAAATGGTTCTGACTATTTAGTAATTGTAATAACTAATCAGCCGGTAGTAGCGAGAGGTTTTTGTACGGAGGAAGATATAAGAAAGATACATGAAAAATTGGAAACATTATTAGGTAAACAGGGTGCCTTTATAGATAGAATTTACTATTGTCCCCATCACCCTGATAAAGGATATCCAAATGAGAACAAAAAATATAAAATAGAATGTAATTGTAGGAAACCCAATATTGGTATGCTTCTGAAGGCTGAAAAAGAATTTAATATTGAAAAGAAATTATCTTTCATAATAGGAGATACTACAACAGATATCCAGACAGGTATAAACTATGGTATTCAGACTATTTTAATAAAAACTGGTTATGAAGGTTTAGATAATAAATTTTCTGTCAAACCAGATTATGTATTTCGAGATTTAAAGGAAGCTGTAGATTTTTTACTTGGCAATTAGAAGAATATTTAAATTTTGAATGATATTTTAAAAGAAAAGAGGAGTAAAACAAATGATTATTTCTCGCACACCTTTCAGAGTAAGTTTTGCAGGAGGAGGGACTGACCTAAAAAAATATTATGAAGAAGAATATGGCGCAGTAATAAGTACGACTATAGATAAATATATGTATATAACGGTAAATTCTCTTAGTTCATTTCATAATCATAAAATTAGAATAAGTTATTCTAAAACAGAATTAGTTAATAATGTAGATGAAATAAAACATCCCGTGATAAGAGAAGCATTGAAATTAGTTGGGATAGATGGAGGAATAGAAATTGCTTCAATGGCAGATATTCCCTCTGGAACAGGAATGGGTTCTTCCAGCAGTTTTACAGTAGGATTGTTGAATGCTTTATATACTTTTCAAGTAAAAAGTGTTTCGCCTGAACGATTAGCTCAAGAAGCCTGTAAAATAGAAATTGAAATTTTAAAAGAACCCATAGGAAAGCAAGATCAATATGCAGCAGCATATGGAGGACTTAATTATATTCAATTTAATTCTGATGAAAGTGTATTTGTTAAGCCTGTTATTTCTTCACGCGAAGTAAAAGATGAATTAAATAATAATTTGATGATGTTTTATACTAATATTACTCGAAAGGCAAGTGATATATTGACAAGACAGACTGAGAATACAAAAAACAAAAAACAAAATCTAAGAAAGATGAAAGAAATAGCCCTTGATATAAAAGAAATTTTAAATGAAGGTAAACGACTAGATAAAATTGGGAATATATTACACCAAGAATGGTTACTAAAAAAAGAATTAACATCAAAAATATCTAATAATATAATTGATAGATATTATAACAAAGCATTGGATGCTGGAGCATTAGGTGGTAAGGTACTTGGCGCAGGAGGAGGAGGATTTATTTTACTTTATGTTGAACCTCAAAATCAGCAAAGAGTAAGAAAAGCTTTAGGGAGTCTTAAAGAATTATATTTTAAGTTTGAATATCAAGGGAGTACCATTATATATGCAGGGGGATAGATTGATGAATATTGAAATTTTTTCAAAAGAATATTTTAAAGAACTAATAAATTTAATTAATATAATAAATATAAATGAAATAAAATATTTTGCAATAGAAATAGAAAATGCATATATAAATAGAAAAAATATATTTGTTATGGGGAATGGTGGTAGTGCAGCTACTGCTTCTCATTTTGCTTGCGATATAAATAAAGGAGTTAGTTTAAAATTACAAAAAAAATTTAAAGTATTATGCTTAAATGATAATATACCTATAATACTTGCTTATAGTAATGATATTTCTTATGATTCAGTATTTATAGAACAGTTAAAAAATTTCATTATGAATGATGATTTAGTTATTGGGATTTCAGGAAGTGGTAATTCTAAGAATGTTTTAAATGCGATTGAATATGCCAATAAAGTGGGTGCAAGAACTTTTGGTATTATAGGTTGTGATGGTGGAAAACTAAAAGATACTGCACAAAAATCATTGATTGTTAGGTCTTTTGATATGCAGAAGATTGAAGATTGTCATATGATATTAACTCATTTAACAATGCAATATTTTAGTAAGAAATATACAAAAGAAATGATTATAACTTAATTTTAAGAATTTCAAAAAATTTTCTTTAGGTTAGAATTAAAAAATAACTTTTAAAATATATAACGAATTATAAAGGAGCAAACCAATGAAAGGCATAATCTTAGCCGGTGGGACAGGGACCAGGCTTAATCCCCTGACTAAAGCAATGAGTAAACAGTTAATTCCAGTTTATGATAAACCGATGATATATTATCCCCTATCTACTTTGATGTTAGCCGGGATTAAAGATATTTTGATAATCTCTACCCCACAGGATTTACCGAAATTTATGGAATTATTTGGTAAGGGTAGAGAGATTGGTCTAAATATTTCTTATAAAGAACAGCCTGAGCCAGAGGGGATTGCCCAGGCCTTTATAATCGGAGAGGAATTTATCGGAAATGATTCGGTATGCTTAATATTAGGGGATAATATCTTCTACGGGCATAGTTTATCGATGACTTTACAGAAGATGGCAGGGCTAAAAGAGGGAGCTTGTATCTTTGGTTACTGGGTAGCCGATCCTCAACGATATGGAGTAGTGGATTTTAATGAAAATAACGAAGTTATAAATATTGAAGAAAAACCCAAATATCCTAAATCAAATTATGCTGTTCCCGGACTTTATTTTTATGATAATGAAGTTTTAGATATAGCTAAAAATTTAAAGCCTTCTGCCCGAGGGGAATTGGAGATAACTGATGTAAATTTAGCCTATTTAAGGAAAGGTAATTTGAAAGTAGAAATTTTAGGTAGAGGTTATGCTTGGTTAGATACGGGGACCCCAGATAGTTTAATCGATGCCTCAAATTATATTGCCACTATTGAGAGAAGACAGGGCTTAAAGATAGGTTGTATAGAGGAAGTGGCCTTTAGAATGGGATACATAGATAAGATGCAATTGGAGAAGATAATTAATAAAGTACCTCAGAATGATTATAAAAAATATTTGGAGGTAATTTTAAGAGATTCTAAAGAATTAAGCGAGCACAATGATGAATTTTAAAAAAGGTGAAATTGAGGGAGTAATAATTAAAAAGCTGGCTAGATTTTCTGATGAAAGAGGCACATTAGTGGAGACCTTTAGAATAGATAATTTGACTGATGGCATAAGGCCAGTGATGAGTTATATTTCTTATACTAAAGTTGGGGTAGCACGGGGTCCCCATGAACATAGCAAGCAGACTGATATCTTCTGCTTTATGGGGCCGGGTAATTTTAAGATAAAGCTTTGGGATAATCGAAGCAAGAGTAAGACTTATGGAAATTGTATGGAATTAGATGGAGGAAAAGATAATCCTATAACTGTGGTGGTACCTCCAGGAGTAGTTCATGGCTATAAAAATATTTCTGATAATGAGTTGGGAATGGTTATAAATTATCCCGATGAATTATATCGGGGTTGGGGTAGGGAAGAGAAGGTTGATGAAATAAGGCATGAAGATAAAGAAGATGAGTTTTATTTAGATTTTATAGAAGAGGATAATTAATCTATGATCTGGCTTATTGGTAATAAAGGGATGTTGGGAAGTGAGGTAGAAAAATTATTAAAGAAGAACAACTTATCTTATATAGCCAGTGATCAAGAGGTGGATATTACTGATTATCAAGCCTTAGAAAGTTACGGGAAAGATAAGAAGATAGAATGGATCATTAATTGTTCGGGATATACTAAGGTGGATAAGGCGGAGGAAGAGGTTGAGCAGGCTTTTAAGATAAATAGAGATGGAGTTAAGAATATTGCTTTATTTTCTTTGAAAAGGCAAGTTAAATTAATTCATATTTCTACAGATTATGTGTTTAACGAGGAGGAAGAGAACCCCTTTTTCTATAGAGAGGAGGATAAAGCCGACCCCCCAAGCATTTATGGAAAAAGTAAATTGGCTGGGGAGAAAGAGATTGAAAGAGTTTTGAAGAATTATTTCATATTGCGGACCGCCTGGCTATACGGATTAGAAGGTCCTAACTTTGTCTATACTATGTTAAAATTATTTAAAGAAAGAGAAATTGTAAGAGTGGTAGATGACCAATGGGGTTCTCCTACTTATACTGCCGATTTAGCTGGTGCTATTTTAAAGATAATTAAGAGTGGTTCTGATAAATTCGGTATATATCATTTTACTAATGAAGGTGTAATTATCTGGTATGAATTTGCCCGGGCAATTTATGATAAAGCAAAAAGATTAGGCGTACTTAGGGGCAGCAGAAAAGTAGAGATAAAACCAATTAAGACCGATGAGTATCCGACAGCAGCGGTAAGACCTAAGTATTCGGTTTTATCTAAAGATAAGATAAAGAAGGAATTTAATTTAAAGATTAGAAACTGGGATGAAGCCTTAGAAGATTTTTTAAATATTTTGTCATCAAGAAAAAGTGAAGTAAATTAATTTTAAATAAAAAGAATTATTATATTCTAAATTCAAATGATATGTTTATAAGTTAGAATACCTTCTTGCTTTCGCAGGAATGACGAGTAAAAAGGATTATTTACGATGAAGAGAAAATTAAAGAGTATTTTAGTAACCGGTGGAGCTGGATTTATCGGCTCAAATTTTATTCATTATGTCTTTAAGGAAACTACATTTGGCGGGAAAATTGTCAATGCAGATAAATTAACGTATGCCGGAAATTTAGAGAATTTGCAGGAGATAGATGGTAAATTTGGAGGAGAAAGATATTTTTTTGAAAGAGCTGATATCAGTGATTTTGATAAGATTAAAAAGATATTTGAGAAATACGATATCGATATGGTAGTTAATTTTGCTGCTGAATCTCATGTGGATAGGTCAATCTTTGGACCTAAAGAATTTATGCAAACCAATATTATGGGAACTTTTAATCTTTTGGAGGTTGCTCGGGAATGCTGGAGGAGGAAAGAGAGCGGGGAAATTTTATTTCATCATATCAGCACAGACGAAGTCTATGGCTCGGTTGAGGAAGGTGAATATTTTCTAGAAAGCACTGCCTATCAACCGAATAGTCCTTATTCTGCTTCAAAGGCTTCTTCTGATCATTTAGTGAGAGCCTATTATAAAACTTATGGATTACCTGTAACTATTTCTAATTGTTCTAATAATTACGGTCCCTATCAATTTCCAGAAAAACTAATTCCTTTGATGATATTAAATATTTTGGAAGAAAAAGATTTGCCAGTATATGGGGATGGGAAGAATATTAGAGACTGGCTATATGTAAAAGACCATTGTGAAGCAATCTGGATAATAGTTCAGAGAGGGCGAAAAGGGGAGACATATAATATTGGTGGTAGTAATGAATGGGAGAATATTGAGGTTGTACAAAAAATATGTGATATATTAGCTGAGGAGATAGAGAAAGATTCTCAAGAACTTAAAAAATTGATAACTTTTGTTAAGGATAGGCCTGGTCATGATTTTCGTTATGCTATAAATTCTAATAAGATTAAAAAAGAGCTAGGTTGGCGACCTAAAGAGAGCTTTGATAGTGGATTAAGAAAGACTATCAAATGGTACTTAAATAACCAGACTTGGGTAGATAATATTAAAACAGGGACATATAAAAAATGGCTTAAACATAATTACTATGATAGGTAGTTCTTTTTTAGATCAAGTATTATATTTATTTTACTTTAAATTTAAATTTATATAAAATCCATCGATAAGGGGGAAAATGATGAAGATTACAGTAATCGGTGCAGGTTACGTTGGCTTGGTAGCTGCTGTAGGATTTGCTGATTTAGGAAATGAAATAATATGTGTGGATAAAATGCCTTTCAAACTAAGTAAACTTTCCAAGGGAATTTCTCCTATTTTTGAACCAGGATTGACCGAGATGCTTCAAAAACATATAAAACAAAATAAAATTCACTTCACCGATAAAATAGAAGATAGTATTGCTTTTAGTGAGGTAATTTTTTTATGTGTAGGTACTCCTCAAGGAGATACGGGAAAAGCAGACTTATCCCAGATAGAGGAAGCTTCAAAAGATATAGCTAAGCACATGAAAAGCTATAAACTTATAATTGAAAAATCGACCGTTCCGGTAAATACACACCAGTGGGTTAAAAGGGTGATAAAAAGATATGCAAAGGAGAATATAGAATTTGATGTAGCCTCTAATCCAGAATTTTTAAAAGAAGGCTCAGCAGTCTATGATTTTATGAATCCGGACAGAATAGTGGTTGGCGTAGAAAGTAATAGGGCTAAAGAAATTTTTGAAGAGCTTTATAAGCCATTCAAAAAAAAAGGGATTCCATTAATTGTAACCACTCCAGCGGCAGCAGAACTTATAAAACATGCCTCCAACTCTTTTCTGGCAATGAAGATTTCGTACATCAATATGGTTTCTGAATTATGCGAAAAAGTTGGTGCAGATATAAATATGGTGGCAGAAGGAATGGGGTATGATAAGAGAATAGGTAGAGATTTTTTGAAAGCTGGCATAGGTTATGGAGGAAGTTGCTTCCCCAAAGACGTGAAAGCATTTGTCAAAATAGCAGAAGAACAAGGAGTAGATTTTAGGCTTTTAGAAGAAGTAGATAAGATAAATTTAAACGGAAGAGTAAAATTTTTAAAAAAGATAAAAGAAGCTTTATGGATAATTAAAGATAAGAATATTGCCCTCTGGGGGCTTGCCTTTAAGCCAGATACAGATGATATAAGAGAAGCTCCATCAATAGATATAGTAAGAGAACTTGAAAAAGCGAAAGCAAATTTAAGGCTTTATGACCCCCAAGCAATGGAAAACTTTAGACATATATTTCCCGATAAAGAGCATATAAGATACTTTAATGATAAATATGAAGCCTTAAAAGGGGCAGAGGCATTAATAATTATCACCGAATGGAATGAGTTTATCAAAGCTGATTTAGATAAAATAAAAGCCAATATGAAACTACTTATAATTATAGATGGAAGGAATATTTATCAACCTAAAGATATGAAAAATAAAGGATTTGAATATTATAGTATAGGAAGAGAAAATTTTGACCTGAAAGAGGTATGGAAGTGAAAAAAATTCTCATAACTGGAGCAGCAGGTTTTATAGGAAGTCACCTATGCGATAGGTTTATAAAAGAGGGATTTTATGTAATAGGTTTGGATAGTTTTCTTACCGGGAGTCCGGATAATATAGCTCACCTAATAGGCAATGAAAGATTTAGATTTATAAAATATGATGTGACAAATTTTATCTATATTCCTGATAAAATTGATATAATTTTACATTTTGCCTGTCCTGCCTCACCGGTAGATTATCTTAATCATCCTATTCATACTATGAAAGTGGATTCTCTTGGAACTATAAATACCCTGGGTTTGGCCAAAGCTAAAAAAGCGAGATATATCTTTGCCTCTACTTCTGAGGTTTATGGTGACCCCCAGGTTCACCCTCAACCAGAAACTTATTGGGGCAATGTAAACCCTATAGGTCCAAGAAGTGTATATGATGAAGCAAAGAGATTCTCCGAGGCCCTAACTATGGCTTATTATAGAAAGCATAAAATTGATGTAAGGATTGTAAGAATATTCAATACTTATGGACCTAAGATGAGGATGAATGATGGAAGGGTAGTTCCTAATTTTATAACCCAGGCATTGAAGAATAAATCAATAACTGTTTATGGAGAGGGAACACAGACCCGAAGTTTTTGTTATGTAGATGATTTGATAGAAGGAATTTTTAAGATAACTATTGCAGAAGGTTTGGATGGAGAAGTTTTTAACTTAGGAAATCCTGAGGAATACAAAATATTAGATTTTGCAAAAATTATAAAAAGATTGACTCATTCAAAATCTCCAATCATATTCAAAGGTCTTCCTCAAGATGACCCAAAGCAAAGAAAACCAGATATTACCAGGGTAAAAACTACCCTTAAATGGGAACCAAAAATCAGTCTAAACCAAGGATTAAAAAAGACTATAAATTGGTTTGAAGAAAAATTGTCTTGCTCTAAATAATTTATGATTTATAAATTGCAAATTTATAAACGAGAAAATTGATAGATTAACAAATTCTGAAAATTTAGAAATAAATAGGCGACTAAATAATATTAAAAATGATATTAACTTTTAAAGAATGATTTTATGGAAAAAACTTCAAAGATATAATAAATTTAGTTATTTAAGGAGAGATTACAATGATTCGTAAAAGAGCACTAATAACCGGCATCACTGGCCAGGATGGTTCTTATTTAGCAGAATTTTTGTTAAATAAAGGATATGAAGTATTTGGTTTGGTTCGCAGAACTAGTATTTTAAATTTTGAAAGAATAAAGCATATACAAGATAGAATTAAATTAATATCTGGGGATTTATTAGACCAAAATTCTTTAATGAATGCTATTAAAGAATCTAATCCAGATGAAGTATATAATTTAGCTTCTCAGTCTTTTGTTCCCGCTTCATGGAAGCAACCTGTATTTACTGGTGAAGCAACAGCTTTGGGCGTTGCTCGAATGTTAGAAGCAATTAGAGCAGTTAATCTAAAAATAAAATTTTATCAAGCTTCTAGTAGTGAAATGTTTGGAAAAGTCAAAGAAGTTCCTCAGACAGAAAAAACACATTTTCATCCAAGAAGTCCTTATGGTGTAGCAAAAGTATATGGACATTGGATTACAATAAATTATAGGGAAAGTTATAACATGTTTTGTTGTTCTGGAATATTATTTAATCACGAATCTCCTAGAAGAGGATTAGAATTCGTAACCAGAAAAGTAACCAATACAGTAGCTAAAATTAAGTTAGGTTTAACTAATGAGTTAAGATTGGGTAATTTAGATGCCAAAAGAGATTGGGGTTTTGCTGGTGATTATGTAAAAGCGATGTGGTTAATGCTTCAACAGGATGAGCCAGATGATTATGTAGTATCTACTGGTTTAACACATTCTGTGAAAGATTTATTACAAATTGCATTTGATTATGTTAATTTAAATTGGAAGGATTATGTTATAGTTGATCCGAAGTTTGTAAGGCCAGCAGAGATAAAATTATTATTAGGTGATCCTTCTAAAGCGAGAAAAAAATTGGGGTGGAAGCCCAAGATAAGCTTTGAAGAATTAGTTAGAATGATGGTTGATGCTGATTTAGAGAAAGTTAAAAATAATATTCACCTATCTAATATTCAGGTACAAAAAATAAAAAATAAGGTGTAAATTATGAAAGTTTTAATTACGGGAATTTCAGGTTTTGCTGGGTCACATTTGGCAGAGTTTCTTTTAGATAAAGAGTATAAAGTTTTTGGAACTTTTTATGATAAAAGTACATTTTCAAATCTAAATTGTTTTATAGATAGAATTACATTGTTTCAATGCGATATAAGAAATTATGATAATTTGAAAAAGATTATTGGAAAAGTAAAGCCTGATGAAATTTATCATTTGGCTGCTATATCATTTATTCCAACTTCATTGGAAAATCCAAAAATAACATTTGACACCAATCTATATGGTACATTAAATCTTTATCAGATAATTATGGAGTTAAAAATTAATCCTAAAATTTTGTTTGTGGGTTCTGCTGATGAATACGGAATAGTCAATGAAAATGATCTACCAATAAGGGAAGATTGTCCTTTACGCCCAGTGAATTCTTATTCTATTAGTAAAGCAAGTACAGATTTTTTAAGCTATTTTTACTTTAAAAATTACAATTTGAATATAATTCGAGTACGACCTTTTAATCATATTGGGCCAAGACAATCTCCTGAATTTGTTTGTTCTAATTTTGCTAAACAAATAGCTGAAATTGAAAAGGAGTTAAAAGAACCAATAATAAAAGTTGGTAATTTAGAAGCAAAAAGAGATTTTACAGATGTTAGGGATATGGTTAGGGCATATTGGTTAGCAGTTCAAAAAGGTGAATTTGGAGAGGTTTACAATATCTGTTCCGAAAAGGCGATATCAATTAAAGAAATTCTTGATAAACTTTTAAGTATATCTAAAAAAAATATTAAAACAAAACAAGACCCAAAAAGGCTGCGGTCTTCTGATGTCCCCATTTTGTTAGGTGATTCTGCTAAATTTAGGAAGCAGACCAGCTGGAAACAAAGTATTCCATTTGAGAAGACGCTTCGATGCATATTGGACTATTGGCGAGAAAGAAGTATTTGACAAAGCTATATAATTAAGCTAAACTTTTTGTATATGCTCCCATATCTTGAACCTTTTGGCCTTGTCCCGTTAGAGGCAATGGCTTGTGGAACGCCTATAGTAGCTGTAAAAGAAGGTAGAGTGAAGGAAAGTGTGGTTCATCTCGAAACTGGGTTGCTGATAGAGCGGGATGAAAATGAATTTGCCGAAGCCCTTACTGAACTCATTGTAAATGATGCAAAACATCGATTTATGAGTCAAAGAGCTACAGCTGGACATTGGAATACGCGGCAAGAAAGCTTCTTTGCCATTTGGCACGCGCCATAAAGGTGTGAATCATGAGGTGGTCGGTATTGAACTAAAATGGTAAGGTAAGGGTGTACAGGAGAAAGGCTATGAGCTATACTAATCGCAATAAAGTGAGGAAATGGTTATGAAAACTCAGCAGAACATCAAGATACAGCAACAAGAGCCCAAAGTCTGGCCTAAGGTAGCCATTATCATCTTAAATTGGAATGGGCCGAAAGATACAATTGAGTGTTTGGAATCGGTCCGCCAGCTTAGCTACTCTAATTATCTAACTATTGTTGTGGACAATGGCTCCTGGGACGACTCGGTAGAAAGGATAAAGGTGTGGGTTGAGGGAAATTTAGGCGAGGGGCATGCCTTGGTGGAGTATACTCAAGCGACTGCTCTACAAGGCGGGGAGGAAGAAAGAGAAGACGCTCTTGGAGCTGCTTCGCCCAAAGCCAAGTTAGTGCTGATTAGGAACGAAGAGAACCTGGGGTTCACCGGTGGAAATAACGTGGCCATCCATTATGCCCTTCAGCGAAAGCTCACGGTGGATTATGTGTTCCTTTTAAGTAACGATGCCAAAGTCGCGCAGGACTGCCTGCAGCATCTGGTCGAGGTAGCTCGCAAGGCAAATACCGGAATTGTCGGTGCTGTTATAAAGGGCGAAGATGGGCAAATACAATTCGCTGGACTCAACGGAAGTTTTCCCCTGGTCCGTCAATTCTTCGATCCTATAGTTCGCTGGCCTACGCCACCCTATGAATCAGAACACGACTTTTGGCCATCCTTCAGAGTACATGGTGCAACTATGATGGTCCGGAAGGATGTTCTCAGGAATATTTACAACCGCACTGGGCGATACTTAGACAACAGCCTGTTTTTTATTTATGATGAAGTAGAGTTCTGCTATGTTGCCCGAAAGGCTGGGTACGAAAGTATGATTGCAAAGCATGCAGTTGTCTATCACAAAGAGGCCGGAAGCTCCGGTGGGCGATATAACCCCATAACTTATTACTACTCTAACCGCAACCGTATGCTTCTGGCCAACGAGTTACTGCCCATATATTGGAAGATGTTGTTTCATTTGGTTAACGTGCCCTTGTGCTTAGGGCGAGTCCTCAAGAACTTGGTGCATCGCCGAACAAGTTCTGTGCGAGCAATTCTTTGTGGCTTAATAGACGGCTACAGAGGAATAACCGGGAAATGGAAGCATCATGATCGCGAGGCACTAGGATGGCACAGGTTAAAATAGCAATTGTTCACCCACAGTTTGGGGAGGCTCAAAAGCCGTGGCTTTGTGGGCAGTAGAGGTAGTTAAAAGATGATTATGATGTTTCTTTATTTGAAATCATGGAGTAGTCTATGCGAATCTTAATGATTGCGTCCTATCTCCCCTGGCCTTTATATGGCGGCGGTGGTATTCGGATGTTTAACATAATTAAAGAGCTTGCCCGACGAGGACATCGGATCGTTCTGGTGGCGGGTCAACAGGGCACGTCGCTGTCATCAGATAACACACTGAAGCAGTTGTGCGAGCAAGTTCATTCATATGCGCTGCCCACAAAGAGCCGTTTAAGTTCTACGATCCGTTCCGTATTCTCCAGCCGACCCTATCCCGCATTGAAGTTCCAAACCCCAGAACTACGAGAGAAGGTTCATGATTTGCTACGGAACGAGTATTTTGACCTTATCTGGGTGAATTTCTTGATTATGGCTGACATGCTCCCTGAAAGACTCGTGGGAAATGTTCCTACCGTCATGGACCAGATTGAAGCGGATGAACTCCTCTGGCAAAGGTACGTCCGAAACGGGGACTTGCTACAAAGAATGTTTTCTTGCTTGAATCTCAAAAAAGTGCAAAGTCTTCAGAAAAAAGTTCTCAAGCATATGGATGCTATTCTTTGCGTCTCAGAAGCGGAAGCCAATTTCACGAAATCTGTAGCGCCTGTGAATACAAAGGTATGGACGGTTCCTAACGGCGTGGACACGAATTTCTTTTGCCCCGCTTCAGCTCAGAAGCAAGACCCGATTATCTTAACGATAGGCGGGATGAGTGTATTCAGAAATGTAGACGCTACCGTGTGGTTTACTCAAGGCATGTTCCCGAAAATCAAGCAGACTATTCCTGACGCTCAATTTTGGATTGTCGGAAGCAGCCCAGATAAAGAGGTTTTGGCACTCCAAACGATCCCCGGTGTTGTGGTGACCGGAGAGGTCGAAGATGTGCGGCCTTACTATGAAAAAGCAAGAGTCTGTGTGGCCTCGTTTCGTTTCGGAGAAGGTACGCGGTTGAAAATCCTTGAAGCGATGGCCATGGGAGTTCCGATTGTAACCACAAATGCAGGCTGCCAGGGGATCGAGGTTGTTAATGGGCAACACGTGCTGATTGCTAACACCGAGGCTGACTTTTGCGATCGGGTTATTGAATTGCTGCACAACCCCCAGCGAGCGCAAACGATAGCCGTAGCTGCGCGGGCGCTGGTCGAGCAGAAATACGAATGGAAGGAGATTGTCGGTGCCCTTGAGCCAAAACTTCAGCAGATTGTGCAAAAGGCTATCCTAAAGGAGAGGACGAAATGTTAAACATTTTCAAGGAACTATCTTATCAACCATCAGTGAAGAAATTGGTGGGTGCTCTTTATCTCGGCAGCATTGCCCGAAAGTTGTATTGGCTTTGGGCCAAGCCACCTAATAGCATCTTGAGCGTTAAGGTAGCAGGAATAACTTGCAAATTCTACGTTCACACGGCCGGTGAGTTACGGTTGTTGGAATCACTAATCTACAAAGAGAGGTACAGTCTGGAGCAGATAATCTTGATCCTCCATCCTGGAGATGTGGTGTACGATATTGGAGCTAGCGTAGGTCTCTATGGTATCCTGCTGGCTAAGGCTATAGGAAAAAATGGTCAAGTGATTGCCTTTGAGCCGGAGAAGGAAAGCTTTCAGCGACTTCGGGAAAACTTGAGAGTCAATGGATTACGTAATATTCACCTGTTTCAGAAGGCTTTAGGTGAGCGTAGCGAACAAGCGAAACTCTACGCAGGCGAAGATGGCAAGTGGTGCAGTTTGGTCAGCCCTTCAGTTAGCAGAACAGATATTGGTTCACAGATAGTAGAGGTAGTAGTAGGCGACCAATTTCGAAAGGCTGAGAAGTTACCCGTCCCTCGGATGATAAAGATTGATGTTGAAGGCTATGAATACGCCGTATTGCAAGGGCTCAGGGCAACCCTTTCACAACCCACTTGTGAGGTAGTCCTTGTCGAGGTTCACTCTACGATGTTGCCACGAGGCATTACAATTGAGTCGATTGTAGAGCTGCTAAAGGTCGTGGGCTTTATTTCCTTTCATATTCATCGGCGTGGCAGCGAGCATTACGTCATTGCTTTAAAGGCAGAAGGAGTTTTATGTTGCGGATAGGTATTGATCTTATAAACTTGCGCACTATGATTGAGGGTGTCGGTCGTTTTGCCAACCAATTAACCGATGGGCTCGCTGCCATGGACCAAGAAAATGAGTATGTGCTTTTTATCAATACGGAGATTGCGCAGCAAATTGACGTGGATAATCCAAGATTCCATAAGCAGGTCGTGAAAATCCCACAGCGAAGATATGCACCATGGAATCAAATCTATTTTGCGCTCAACAAGAAGCAACTTCAGAGAATCGACCTGTTGCATTCGCCTGTGTCCCTATCTCCCTTGCTAATATCCCGGAAGACAAAGACGGTGGTGACTATGCTTGACCTAACATTCAAGGTCTTCCCAAAGAAGACAACGACGATGTGGGCAAAAGTGGGAGTATTATGGTGGAATCTAGCTTGGCCCAGAAGCCTGAAGCACAGCAACCACATCGTAGCGATTTCAGAAAACACAAAACGGGATATCATGAAATTTTACGGCATATCTAGAGAGAAGATTTCGGTGATTTACCCTTATTGCTCACTTCGTTTGCCGCAAGGCTCTTCAGTAGCCTTAAATATGCTGAAAGCGCGATATGATTTACCTGAAAGATACATCCTTCATGTGGGGGTACTTACACCTCACAAGAAGAAAAATCTGGAATTACTGGTCAGGGCATTTCACATTGTTAAAAAACAGAATGGAATTCTTCATAAGCTCGTCTTAGTTACACCCAAGAAGGGTAGGGTTGTTAGAAGCCTTATAGAGGAGATTATTAAATTAAATTTGCAAGATGAGGTCATCTTCACCGGCCAAATTAGCGATGATGATTTGGCTTTGTTTTATCACGCCGCTGATGTGTTCGTCTTCCCTTCACTGTATGAAGGGTTTGGCTATCCGCCCTTGGAAGCTATGACCTGCGGTACGCCGGTTGTGGTCTCAAATGTCGCATCGCTACCTGAAATCGTTGGCGACGCGGGTCTATATGTTGACCCCTTAAACCCAGAGGATATCGCTGACAAAATACTACAAGTGCTTTCCTCTCCAGGCTTAGCAGAGAAATTAAGAGCACTTGGTCTCAAACGGGCGCAACAATTCTCTATGGAAAGGATGGTCCAAAAATATTTGGAAGTCTACCGAAAGGTATGCGAAGTAAAGCTATTGTAGAGGTTATGGTATTGAAAACACCAGTCGTTTTTATAATCTTTAATCGATCGGATACTACGGAGAGGGTATTTGCCGAAATTGCTAAAGTCAGACCACGTAAATTGCTGGTTATTGCAGACGGTCCAAGGCCGGACCACCCCTCTGACATAGAGGGGTGCAAGGCAGCACGCGCCGTCATTGAGAGGGTAGATTGGGATTGTGAGGTGCTGACCAATTATTCGGAAGCAAATTTTGGGTGCAAAGCTCGTATATCGAGTGGATTGGACTGGGCCTTCCAAAATGTGGAAGAAGTCATCATTTTGGAGGACGACTGCTTACCCCATCCCACCTTCTTTAGATTTTGTGAGGATTCGTTAGAGAGATATCGGGATGATGAGCGAATCGCTCTTATCAGCGGAACGAATTTGAAGATCGTTCAAAAGAAAAATCCATACGGTTACTATTTTTCTCATTATCCTTTGATCTGGGGTTGGGCCACGTGGCGGAGGTTTTGGAAACATTACGATGTCAATATAAAACAATGGCCGGAGTTCCGTGACAGCGGCTGGCTTGAAAGCATTCTGGGAAATAAAGGAGCTGTATATCATTACTGGCGAAAGGTTTTTGACGCAGTGTATAAAGGGAAAATCGATACGTGGGATTATCAGGTCGTTTTTGCCACTTGGCTTCAGGGGGCATTGGCTATCATTCCCCGCGTAAATTTAGTGTCTAATATAGGTTTTGGGGAAGCTGCGGCTAAAACGAAGAGAAGGTGGCATAAGTTTGCCAACCTGAAAAGATTCGAAATGGCTTTTCCTCTTTCTCATCCGCGTGAGGTCTCACGCAATGTGGCAGCTGACAGGTTTGTGGAGAGATATTCCCTAACCCCCTTCAGACCTTTGCCGATGAAGATATTTCTTTATGCTTCTTACAAAGTAAAGCGATGGTTTCTTGAGCGCTTCACAAGTAAGAGCGACAATTATAGGAGGTGAATATGAAACTGCGCGTATTGGTCTCAGCTTATGCCTGTCTCCGAGACCCTGATAGACGATTTGGGGATGGGGGAGAAGGGGTCTTGGGCTGGAACATTGTAAAGCAATTTGCCCGCTTTCATCGCGTTTTCGTTCTTACCTCATCCCAGAATCAGGAGGTAGTGGAGGAAGCGCTCCAGAAAAACCCTATCCCTAATTTAGGGTTTTGTTACATAGACCTCCCCCGCTGGCTTCACTCTTTAAATCGTTTCAGCGGAGGGGTGCAGATTTATGCTTATCTCTGGCAACTGAAGGCCTATTTTGTTGCCCGGAAATTACATCAAAAATTTCATTTTGATGTTTTTCACCACGTGACTTATGCCAATGACTGGATGGCGAGTTTCATCGGTGCGCTGCTGCCCATCTCTTACATTCGAGGTACGGGCGGGGGAGCTCACCGAGTACCCAAAAGTTTTTTATCCGATTTCTCTTTTTTTGATCACCTTTCTCAATATCTACGATCAATCGGTCAATGGTTTTTTAAGCATGATCCATTTTTCATTCTTGGTCAAAAAAGAGCAAGAGCAATCTTAGTTTGCAATCGAGAATCTTTCGAAGCAATACCTAAAAAGTGGCAATATAAAGCTCATCTTTTTCCAGTAAATGGGATTTCAAAAGAGGATTTGGATTTACTTTCAAAAATTGAAAAAAAAAATGGTAATAAATTTAAGGTTCTTTCGGCCGGAAAACTTTTAGCAATCAAAGGTGTTAATTTGGCAATAAAAGCATTTAAAATATTTTCAGATAAAGTTCAGAATGCTGAACTTGAAATTATCGGTGATGGACCAGAATTTCGTCATTTAAAAAATCTCGCCCAAAAATTGGGAATTCAAAATAAAGTTCAATTTAAAAAATGGAGGCCGCGTAATGAGTTCTTAAAAGAATTGATTAATTGCGATGTCTTTTTGTTTCCAAGTTTAAGAGATGGTGGTGGAGCAGTAGTTGTAGAGGCCATGGCTGCTGGCAAACCCGTCATATGTTTAGATATCGCCGGCCCCGGTTTGCACATTACAGAAGAGCGTGGTATAAAAGTAATACCACACTCCCCAAAGCAGGCTATACAGGATATGGCAAATGCGCTGGAACGCCTTTATAAAGACAGAGAATTACGCTGCCAAATGGGAAGGGCAGCCCAAAAGCGTGCCGAGGAGGGGTATCATTGGGACCGGTTGGGTGATCATCTCTTAAAAATCTATCAAGAGGTTCTCGAATTATGAAGTATGTTTCTAATCAAATATCAAAAAAAATTTTAATAATAAGTTTATTTCTCTGGCTCATGCTCTGGGGCGGTTACAATACCGGCATCGAGCGATTAATTGCACCAGGCTTCCCAAGCGGGGCTCTCGATCTATTTCATGGGCTCCGCGCCTTTTTACCGCCTGTGGCTGCCTACTTGGCCATTATTATGCTACTGGCTCGACATTCTCTTTCTTTACAGTTTTTCAGGGGCTCTTTGGGTTTATTGGTGCTTTATACAATAGTTGGTATTTTCTCGTCTATTTTCTTATCACTTGAGCCACTTATAGCCCTCTATTGGTCTATCCAGTATGTTTCTGTTCTCATTGTGCTCTGGTTAATCTTTTCAATGCCTAATCCTTCAGCTATTCTTTCTCGTCTGATTATCATTAATTGGATTATCGCTGCTATTCTTATAGTTGGCTTATTTGCCTTTCTGATCTTTAAGGTAGGTATGGTTCCATTAGTAACCTCTGGTGATTTTCTGGTTGGAAGACCTTACGAAAACATAGGTGGTATCGGGGCTGGAGTTGAGATATTAGGAATGCCTGGAACACGACCTACAGGTCTTGGGAGATACGCTGGCGTGGTAGCGCTTGGAGCTTTGGCCATGTTCTGTAGGGGGAAAAAATTGTGGGAAAAAACCATCCTGCTTTTATTATTTTTCTTTTTCTTGTTCATTCTTGTTTTTTCAAAGGGCCGCTCAGCGATTCTGGCCTTTGTTGCAGGAGCAATTGTAATCTTCATTTTATATAAAGGAAGAAAGATATTTTTCGTTTCAGTAATTTTTGTAATGTTTTTACTTTTATTACTTGGTCTTACCGGCTTTTACCAGGCCTTCTGGATCAATTTAATAGAGAAAATGCCCTTTGTTTTTACTTTGAGTGGTCGAGCCACTGGCATCTGGCCGGAAGCTTGGAGACTTTTTTTAAATTCTCCTTTGATAGGTTATGGATTTCATGCTGGTCGCATTTTTCTCCAGCAACACACGCACAACGCTCTGCTCCATGCGTTCACTCAAACAGGTATAATAGGTGGTATACCTTTTGTGGCTGCCCTTATAAGTGTTTGGATTTCTATAATGCACATCTCCCATAATCCAAAGGAAAAACATTTCAGTCTGCCACTTGAAATACCCGCTCTGGTTGCATTTTTTACAGTTCTTTCTATTACTGAATCAACATTTGCATTTTACGGTACTGTCTGGCTTTTTTCGGCACCGCTTTTTGCTTACATACAGTGCCAAAAACAGCCAAGGAAAGGAGTTATATTATGAGAGTTATCATTCATACGATGTATTTTTTGCCGGATTTTGGAAGCGCACCCATCTTAATGGGCGAATTGGTTTCATCTCTTGCACAAAAAGGGCACGATGTGTCTGTTATAACAACACTTCCAACACAACAGAATGAAATAAAATATAAAAAACGTATCTATTTAGAAGAGAGAAGAGATGGCTTTTTTATAAAAAGGTTCTGGACTAACTCAGGCAATCGTCCATTGGCAAGGCTTCTTGCATGGAATTTTTATATCTTTTGGACTGTGTTAAATATTGCGAGGATTCAGAAAGGGGACATTTTATTTTTACGTTTGCCACCTTTACAACTAGGGTTTACTGGCGTAATAGCAAAAAGGTTAAAAGGTACAAAAATTATAGTAAATGTCCAGGATATACATCCTGATTTGGTAATAGAGTCTGGGAACTTAAAAAATCCTTTTATCATAAAAATAGCAAAGCACTTTGAAAAGTGGGTATATAGAAACTCCGATATTTTAGTTGTGATTAGTGAAGGTTTCAAGAAAAATTTAGAGGATAAAGGGGTGAATCCAGAAAAGATAAAGGTTATTCCAAACTGGGTGGATACAGATTTTTTAAAACCACTTCCAAAAAATAACAGTATAGCTAAGAAATTTTCTTTAGATAATAAATTTGTAATCATGTATTCAGGCACTATTACTGTTAGTGGTTTCTTGAGCCTGGAACGAGTTCTGGATGTTGCATATTTATTAAAAAAAGAAAGGGATGTTCTCTTTGTAGTTGTGGGAGAAGGATTAAAGAAGCAATCTTTACAGGAAAAGGCAGATAAACTTGCCTTGCGGAACGTGATGTTCCTACCGTTTCAACCCTATTCCGAAGTCCCCTATCTCTTCGCATCCGCTGATGTTCTTCTTGTGCCATTAGATGAAAGTAAATCTTCTTTATCAGTTCCGTCGAAATTATACAGTTGTATGGCGGCCGGAAGGCCGATACTTGGTCTGGCTGATTCTTCATCAGAGGTCGCAAAGATTATTATTGATGCAAATTGTGGTGTATGTGTTCAACCTCATGATATTGAAGGAATCGCCAAAGCAATTACAGAGTTAAAAAAATTTTATGACTACCGAGAGACTCTATCTATGAATGCGAGAAAATATGCTGTAAAAAATTTTAGCAAGAACCGTATATTACAAATCTACGAAACACTTATTTCTTCAATATGAGTGTTTTTATTTGTTGGAGTTTAATAAAAATAAATTTTATAGGAGGTTTTATGAAAAAGGCATTAGTTTGTGGTGCAGGTGGTTTTATTGGAAGCCATCTTGTAAGGAGACTCAAAAAAGAGGGTTTTTGGGTAAGGGGTATAGATTTAAAATATCCAGAATTTAGTCCAACAGAGGCTGATGATTTTGTTATTGGTGATCTAAGGGATCCGGATATCTGCAGGTATGTTACTGATATAAGATTTAATGAAGTTTATCAATTTGCTGCAGATATGGGTGGTGCGGGATTTGTATTTACAGGTGAAAATGATGCAGATATTATGCATAATTCAGCGACAATTAACTTGAATATGCTTGATGCCTGCTATAAAAGAAATATAAAAAGGATTTTTTATTCTTCTTCTGCCTGCATATATCCTGAATATAACCAGTTAGAACCTGATAATCCCAAATGCTCAGAGGATTCTGCATATCCTGCCGCTCCTGATAGTGAATATGGATGGGAAAAGCTCTTTAGTGAGCACCTATACCTTGCATTCCACAGGAATTACGGATTGGAGGTGAGAGTTACCCGTTATCACAATATATTTGGTCCTGAGGGAACCTGGTGTGGTGGAAGAGAAAAGGCACCAGCTGCCCTTTGTCGAAAGGTTGCCATAGCTTCTGATGGAGGAGAAATAGAGATATGGGGTGATGGGAAACAGACAAGATCTTTTTTATATATTGATGAATGTCTCGAAGGAACGCTAAGGTTAGTGCGCTCTAATTGGACTGGCCCTGTGAATATTGGCTCAGAGGAAATGGTAACTATAAACCAATTGGCTGAAATTATTATGGAGATTGCAGGCAAAAAACTTTCTATTAAGCATGTGCCAGGACCGCTTGGTGTAAGAGGTAGAAATTCTGATAACAGCTTAATAAGAGAGAAATTGGGTTGGGCATCATCCATGCCATTAATAAAAGGACTGGAAATTACCTATAGATGGATAGAAGAGCAAGTAAAAAAGGCAGGGCTTTCTCCTTCAGCATAGTCCATAGAAAAATATAATAAAAAACCTTCTGCGATAGTTTTATATTGATAATGGAGGCAATAAAGGAGTAGCACGCTTTAAATGTTGGCGCGAGTTTGGCGATTAAAGAAGGTTATGGTGGGTTTTAACTATGGATCAAGATAGTAAGTTTATTGATGATAGTATTGATAAAATAGCTCGCGCTATTTCTATATATAACAAAATTGCTATTATAAGCCCATTTCAGGCTACTAAATTTGTTAATTTTCCTAATAATAAAAGTAAGTTTTCGATAGTTCCCATGACAATGACATCAGGAAATTTATTTATATTTTATTTACCTCATTTAAGATTATGAGAAATAAAAAATCCAGAAAGCGCAATAACTATATGGATTTAACTCAGGAAAAATTTATTATTTTTTTAAAAAATTAAGGTGATTTTTTTTAAAAAAGAACAATAAAGATAAAAATTACGACTGGAAACTGAAAACTTTCCTCAAAAAAAAGAGGATTTTGAAATAGTTTTGTAGTAATATAAATGAAAATATAAATAATAAAAATAATGGTACAATGAATTTAAAAGCTTAGGGTAGTAGTAGTTTAAAAAATTTTTAATAAGGTAGTTTTATAAATCCGAAAAAGCAGAGGGGAGAATATATGGTGTTTTTAATTTTTATAATATCATTCGCAGTTAGTTTTGTGGGATTTCCCATAATAATCCCTCGTTTGAAGAAAGCCGGGATTGTAGGGAAGAATATGAATAGTGAGAAGCAGGAAGAGGTTGCTGAGATGGGAGGGCTGATGTTGGCAGCAGGTTTTGGAGCAGGGATAATTTTTGCTATTAGTTTAAGGACCTTTTTTGATCTATTTCTTTCAGTTAGTTTGACCACTATTTTGGCTACTTTATCGACTGTACTGATCGTGGTGATAATAGGAGTTTTTGATGATTTAATTTCTATACGGCAGTGGATTAAGGCGATTATGCCAGTGTTTGCGGCCTTACCTTTAATGTCAATTAAAGAAGGATATAGTCTGATGAGGATTCCTTTTGTGGGTATGATAGATTTTGGTATTTTTTATCCTTTAGCTTTGGTGCCTTTAGGGATTACCGGGGCAGCTAATGCAGTAAATATGTTGGCTGGGTTTAATGGTTTAGAAGTAGGTATGGGAGCAGTGGCGGTGGGGTCTTTGGCTATTATTGCCTATATAATTGGGCAGACTAGTGCGTTGATAATATTAGTGGCAGCACTTGGAGCGTTATTGGCTACTTTGCATTATAATTGGTATCCTGCAAAGATATTAGTAGGGGATGTAGGAACTTTGAGTATTGGGGCAGTTATTGCGAGTGCAGTGATTATTGGTAATTATGAGACAGCGGGAGCTATTATTATAATTCCTTATGTTATAGATTTTTTAATCAAGGCAAAAAATCATTTTCCCTATAGTTTTGGGATTTATAGAGAGGGGAAACTATATTGTCCTGATGATGGGCCGGTGGGGTTGGGGCAATTGATTATGAAGGTATGTGGCGGGATCAGCGAGCGTAATCTGGTGCTGGTGCTAATGAGTATTGAAGCGGTTTTTGGAGTTATTGCGATATTAGTTTATATATAATTAGTCAAGTCTTTAGATAAATTAGAAAAAATATTAGATAAAGATAGTGTAAAGGAACTTGAGTTAAAGGAGATAAGAAATGAGTCTTTATGATTATGAAGAGTCAAAGAAAATAGCAGCAGAAGGTCAGTCATTTGCATCTTTGATAATGGTGGCCGCTTGGAAAGCTGATACTTTAAAATTTGGCAAACTAAAATCAGCATTCCCAGAGATTATAGGGGAGTTTGAAAAGAGATATTTCACGGGTGGAGCTTATCACGAGGACATTAGAGAACATTAATTGTGGAAAAGAAAAAAGGTGACTACTTTTTAAATCCAAGATTCGAGGTGCATTTAGTATTTCGTTATTCGTTAGTTATTAAATATCAAGACATCGAGAACCCTAGAGGTCGATCTTTGATAGATCAATAGAGCTTTTTAGTAAAATATTAGGAATATTGCATTATCTACAATTTTTACTTTTCAGTCAGCTTTTCCTGCCACATACATAATACGTAAAGCATTTAAATAACCAGGTTTTACTTTTACCAAGGCTCTGATAGATCTCCTTAGGAGATTCACCGTTTTTATATCTTTTTATAGCTTTTTCTCTAAATTCTTTGATATTCATACTGACTTCCTTTTTTAAGTTCAGTATAGAATATTTTATAAGTATAGTTCACGATGTGTTGATACAAAATACCATTAAGGTTCACGAGGTGTTGATATTTTTAAGTTCGCGATGTATTGATATTTGTCAGTTAGTATTTAGTGAGGAAAAAACAAAGAAGGAAATAAATAGAAGATGCAGGGTGCAAGATATAAAGTAGTTTTAGGGATGACAATACATAAATAAGATTTAGCAAAGCAAGCAGAAAAGGGATAGGAATGACAATGGATAAAGTGAGAAGGAAACGATATAATAAATTTAACGGCAAGAAGATATTACCTGTTTTGGTCATACTTCTTGCTTTTTTTATTTTTTTAAGCATATTTATGGTGCATAATTTAGGTCAATGGTTGGTAGTTATGGATGAATTGCAGGAAAGTGATATGATTGTAGTTCTTATGGGAAGCGTATATGATAGAATCCTTGAAGCAGCAGATTTATATAATGAGGGCTATTCTGATAAAATCGTTCTGATTAACAGTTACATTATCGCAAAAGATACCATTATAAATAGAGGAATAAAAGTTTATGGAAATACTCTGTTAAGCAAGATGGCTGCAATAGATTTAGGAATTCCGGAGGAAGATGTATTAATCATCGAAGGTAATTCCAGAAGTACGCAGGATGAAGCCCTGACCATTAGGGAGTATATTAGAAATAATAGAGAAATAGAATCAATCATGTTAGTTACTTCAAAATATCATTCAAGTAGAGCAAAGAAGATATTTAAAAAAGCTTTGAGTATTTTGGACAGAGAAATAGATATCTATTCTAGTCCCAGCAAATATGACCCTCCTAATACTAATCAATGGTGGAAGGATAGAGAAGATATTAAGTGGGTGGTATTGGAGTATCTGAAATTGGCAAATTTTTATTTTTACGAACAATTTTGCTGGATTAAAAATACATTAGTCCTATTCATGCGAGGGGGAGGGAAGAGATGTGTTTATTGTTAGCCAGTGTACATGTAATTTAAAAAAAAGAAAATAATATTGTCATAGTTTTCCCATCTGAAGAAGAAAAAGGGGATAGAATACTTTTATTTTTAAAAATTAAGAGTATCTTGTCCACTTTTATTAATGGTTTTGTTCAATTTCCCCACGTATAAATAAGTGAATTTGACGGGGTGAACCCAACTCTGCTTTCATACCGGAGAGTTCTTTCTGCACTTCGGAGAAACGCAGAGAATAATATTCCCGGTTTTGTTGATTTAGAGTGGTGATAGTATTATGTATTTCTTTAGTATTCTCTAATACCTGACGATAACCATCTTTCTGAGCAATTACTATCTCTTGCATAAATCTATCGATGTGAAAGATTAGAAGTATTGATAAGGAGATAGGGAAGCCCTGATTAGCGATGATGTCCAACAACATTTCAACATTCATTTGATTTCCTCCTTCGTCGAAAATGGTTGCAAGTTGCAAGATGCAAGGTATAGGTTTACGGTTTTCAGTTTACGGAAAATAAAGACGGGTTCGATGAATCGAACCCCTACAGTTGAGATTGCCGCGCTCCCTGTGCTCCATCAGACTATTAATTAAGAATATATTAAAATAAATTAAAGTTTATTAAATTACACCAGGTGCCGAATAAAGAAGGCTGAACAAGTCTATGCAAGCTCAAAAGTAAGACTTATATTGCGAATAAGACCCAGTCTTCTTGATGATTAAAGCTAAATAGTGCTTTCGTCGCTAAAAAGCGATTATTAATGGAGTAAGCTCATATCATCGTTTGTTCGGCCCAAGAAAGGAATATTTATTATGAAAAAGAACTTATTTTTTATCGGCCTTGATATCTCGAAAGCTGATTTTGCTGCCAGTATCTATCAGACTCCAGATCAACCCATTGTGACCAAGGAAGCAATCCCCAACAACCCGGAGGGCTTTGACCTGCTCTCTTATGGTTAGTCTCTAATCTATAGCTTTCTTTAGGTAACCGGCAAAAGTAACCGGAGGCTGTTCTTTATAATCATAA
>Ga0209991_10000062_pt1 | contig 44894 bp, 69 predicted proteins | sample ChitaG_FD_183167 | JGI IMG/M metagenome (GOLD analysis project Ga0209991, IMG submission 183167) | Deep subsurface microbial communities from South Pacific Ocean to uncover new lineages of life (NeLLi) - Chile_00310 metaG (SPAdes)... | ecosystem: Environmental > Aquatic > Marine > Oceanic >... | reverse complement strand
TAAATCCACTCCTGGAGCCATCACTACAAGTCTAGGGCCAAAATTACTCCAATCTGGTCTTTCTCCCTTTTTGTCGATAGCTCCTATCCCAAGAGTATGCTTATCATTAGCTGGGAAGAACAACAGGTCCCCTGCATTCCCACCAGCACAGACTACGATGATTCCCTTGTCAGCCATCCTCTTCAGAATAGGCTGAATTCTAGTCCCGGTGTAGTCGCCGCCAGCAGAGATATTAATTACTTCGCACTCTTCTTGCTCGGCCCACAGTAGCCCCTTCTCTAGCCAACTCCAATCTCCCGAACCATCATCTCCCAGAATCTTTGCAATGTAGAGTTTGCATTTCGGGGCGATTCCCTTGAATCTGCCGTCAGCCCCTATGCACCCTGTTACCCAAGTACTATGACCATTTACATCTTCAACCGGGTTATCGGTAAAGTTTACAGACTTTTCAACTTCAATATCTGGATGATCAGGTAGCCCAGTATCCAGAATAGCAACCTTGACACCCTTACCTGTAATTCCCTTTTCCCATATCTCCTTGATTTTCATACGTCTGATGCCCCAGTTAGACAACTCCTCATCAGCAAGCATCATCGGTATTTTCTCCACCTTGAAAGGTGGTAGATGAAACCCATCTTTTCTCATTTGTCACTCCTTATGGAACTATTTTCAGCAAAGCTAGTATTAGAGCTATACACAAAGTGCCCAGAATTGTAAGAATAATGGCAAAACCTTTCCACATGCGACTATCAATCCTATCGAGTCTGGTTGTGATATGATTTTTTATGGATTCCTTTACCCAGTGAATTTCCGCCCACAGTAAGTTATGCTCTGGATCTTTGAACTTATTCATTCCATTCACCCTTGACAAAACTTTTTTTTCTGCTATATCCTCCCACCGAGGAGGTGAGAAAAATGAAGAAAAAATACTTAGTATTGCTAGTCTTGATTTTAGTATTGACCATATCATCTTTTAGCACGACTGCACAAGGTGTTACTCTTGGTGACATTCTACTGAGGCCCCCTGACAAAATTCCAGAGTGGGGACGACCACTCAAGACCCATTCCCCTGAATTCGAGCGACATACATTTTTCATAATTCCATTAGCGTCAGATAATACCACAGTGCTTTGGTTAACAATGAGTTACGTAGCGTTTTCTTTAATGTATCCAGATGCGACACCACCCCCTGAATTCTCAAAATTCTTTAAAGTTAAAATCAAAGACGAACCCGTAGGTGATTTTGGACGATCTATACTATCGAGTATTTTACTGACGATGGCTCTCCAACAAGATTATCGAATCAGGCAAATTACGGACAATTATATAATTCTTGCCAAATCCATCTACAAGAAAGAGCAAAAGCCCAGTAAGACTCCTTAAGTTATTCCTTTGTCCCCATCAAAAACTCAGATGTAGTAGGAGCTTTACGACCAATCGGACTAGGCTTTGAAGGCTGATAGCCTGGTTCAAACATCTCATATATCGGCTCTCTATAGCGTCTTTCTGCTTCCTCTACCGTAGTAAATCCTAAACCTCGCAGTATAACCTCGGTCTCATCAGAGATATAAATAAGCCTTCCATTTTTATCACGTTTGCCATATGTGCCGGATTGAATTTCCTCTATAACTTGGACTACATCACTGATAGCTAACTTGAAGGGAGCTATAATTTGAGTAGACCTCAAAAATTCCCGCTTGGCCTCGTTCAAGTATCTGTCAGATGCTCCCTTAGTATAAACAGCTACAGCTTTTCCACCGCTGTAAATAATCTGAATGGCTGGACTAAAACCCGACGGTACTGAACCAGTCCAGAACCAACCCCCAGGAATAAGAGAGATACGATGATTGCCGATTTTAACATCCCCATATCCGTATGGATTGGTTTCTATTCCCACTTTTCTCAAGCCATTTTGGACAGCCATCGCCGCCAAGTAATAATAAAGAATCCTCTCCCAATGACCTGTTTTTACGAAATGAGCTTGCATCTCTATATATTCTATAGGCCAGGACATAAAGACAGAGGCTAATCTACCCGCAGAGCCAGCAAAAGCTAAAGGCATATCTTCTGCTTCATAGGTATATTGTCCGAGTTTTACGAATTCCTCGCCCAAGACGTTAGCGTATTTCTCTATCTCTCCATCGTTGAATAACTCAATAGCTTCTGGTCGTCTGCCAAAGGGAAGCAAGTCAAACTTTGTTTTCTTCAAGAATTGTTGTTTGTTAATTTTACCTTGGTGAAGGAGTTTGTAAGCATCAGAAACCATTTCTCTAGTGCCGGTTAAACAAACTCTTCTATTGAGCGAGTCCACTTTCCTAAAGAGAAAATTACCAGCATCGGCTACTTTCTGAGGAACAGAAGCAGGGTTGTCTATCCCCCTTCTTTCTAACTCTGCTCCGTATTTTCGCAGAATGTTAAGGGACTCTATTACCTCTCTTTCTTCTGTTTTCGGACAATTAAGAAAACCCTTAACCCAGTATTTTACGCCTAGAATCGCCAGATTATGAGTTTGCTGAGTTAAATTCTTGGTAGCTGAAATAACTCGGAAACCTATACCGCCAGCATATAGACATTGACTGGTAGCACGGGTTAGATGCCTAACAGCAGTAGTACCATCAACTCCCCATTTATTCATAATTTTGTCGAACCCAGGGATATTCTCCACTCCTACACCAAAGGTAGCATCAAGACGAGTAGGATGACGTAATATCCTATGTGCTAGCCAGTATCGGGCTAGTCCCTTTATCCCAAAGGGTAAATTCTGAACGTGCTTAACAAAATCAGGAATAAGACGAGACTCATATAAGTATTTATCCCGCAACCCTGCGTGTATATAAATTCTCGTAATCTCCAGGGGATCCTCTTTTTTCCATCTCAGCTCACCTATTCTGTGCTTCTTAAACCAAGCTTCCATCTCAGCAGGCATAAGCCCGGGATCTCCTCCTCTAAAAGCGACCATAATTCTAGGTAAGTAATCTTCTATCATCTGCTCTTCGGGTATTCCAAATTCCTTACCTAGAAATCTAAAGAAGTTCCTCATACCTTCAAGAGTAACCTTCTCTCTATCTGATAAATCTATCTCTTTACCTTCCATTGCCTTACCGATAGCAATTCTTCTATCCTTCGGGATACCTCTTAAGATCTGAGCAAGAGTACCCCTTAATGTAATTTCCTCCCGCCTCATCATTTTTGAAGCGTCAGCTATTGGTTTATAGCCTTCTGAATAAATAGGAATACCAGTAGCTTGCTGATAGTCAGAAAATAGATAATCTACCCTTCTAAGCCAACCGAGAGGTCCCACGTCTTTATTTGAAGTCGGCCACGGTTCAATGTCCACAGGAATATCCTCTGGTGGTATAATGTCTAAAAATAGCTGTTCACCCTTAATAGGAGGCTCAAGTCCAGAACCTACGTCACGGGGAGGAGTAGCTCCCTTCTCAGAGACCACATCTCCAAATTTTAGCTTCATTTGCTCCGTAGCTGTAATCCTAGCTTTCTCCTGCTCCATAATCCAATCAATCGCTTTTTCTTCCTCGGGCTTTTCTACCAATGGTGTAATCCTTTCCTCCTCCAATTTTGGTGAAGGCTCAATCTTTACCTCGGTCTGGTCAACTACTGTCTCCGGCGAAGGAGCAGGTTGTCTAGCTCTTAGTTCCAGTAATGCACTTTGATAACGGTCTCTCTGGTCTAATAATTCCATTCTCTTCATATAGTTAGGAAAATCACCTAAATTGCGCTCTATAAGTTCATAAGTCTCATTGTCAAAATCCGATGGTTTGGGTCTAGCTCTGTAGGATGCTAGTCGCTCTACTAAATCCTCAATGTCCATCTTGAGTTCATCAGCCATCTCATCAACAGGTAGTCCGTCTTTATTCTTAGCCGAAACTGGCATCTGCTTCCACTCTTCGGGATAATCCTTCATGGCCGAGCTATACTTAATTCCACCGCGCTCTTTAACTCTACCAAGTATAGACTTCACTTCTTCAGGAAATGCTTCCGTGTAGATAAAATCCCTGACGGAGTTAAATTCAGTGTTCGCTTCCTTATTTAACCGAGCTACTTCTTTATCGAGAGTGGTCATCTTCAGAGCAACTTCCTCAATGCTTATCTGCGGCACACCAGTCGAGAGTGCCTTATACGCTACAAGATTATTTTTCTCTAGCTCTTTTTCAAACGCTTTAATGAGCTTATCCGACTCCGTGATGCTCTTCCCCGTATGATTATAGACATAAAGACCTTGCTTTAAGACATCTGGAGGTATGCCAGTGGTAAGAACTGCCTCCTCAATATCCGTATTCTGCCTAGTTCTTATTTCTGTGCTCAGTTCCTCTACTACCTCCTTGGCGGTGGGGTATGGCACCTTAGCCTTCGGTGGTACTTTGACAGTTTTCTTTCGCTCAAGCTCTAGTTTTTGGTCAGACGGAGAGAGTGTATCCCAATATCTTATATACTCAGATGTGCCAATTTTAGGAATGATACCACCGGCTTTAGCAGCAAGAGGAGCAAATTTGGGCAGTAGCTCTAAGGATTGAGGGGTCATCTTGGCAGGGACAGAAAAAACTGGAGCATATTCTGTGCCCTTAAAATGCCTGGCGATTTCCCTGAACCAAGGTTTTGTAAGATATTTACCATATCTAGGACTGACTTTAAGCTCTTCCAGTAATACTTTCCTAGCTCCGGGTGCAGCTACGCCAGACAAGTCTGTCTTTAGCGTCTTAGCGAATTTAGTAATTTCTTTTCTAGCCAGATACCTTTGAGCACCCTTTAAGAGTTTAGTCCCGGGTGCAAACCACAAAGCCCAAATTACCGGGTCAGTTACAAATTCTAACCCAGCACCCCCCATCTCAACGAGGAAATGCTGCACGGGATGGTTGAGGATCCAATCAGGATCATCCAAGGGAATACCCAAAGCATCGAGTATATCTCTACCCTTGGTCTCTTCCTCACCAGTTAATCCGCCTTTAATAGCAGGCAAAACTTCTTTTTTCTCAATCTTTGCCTTTATACCTGCCTTTACTGCCTCTGCTGGTCTTCCAATGTAACTTAAAATCTGTTCATAGTATCGAGGAGCTTTGAGGATTCTTTGTTGTTCTTCCTCAAGTTTCTCTTCATCCCAAGCAAATATATCCTCAAATCCTCGCCATTTTAGTAAAGGCTCTTCCTGATTATTAGGGAGTGTATTCCTCAACATTGATGGACTCCTCACCGTAAGCACTAGCTAATATGTCTAGCACTTTCTGTATATCTTCCCTATCGTACCCTCTCGCCTGAAGATCTTGGACAATCTTACCGCCTCTTTCCCGATAAGGTCTAGTTCCAACCTTTGCTGGCTTCGTGAATACTCTCTCACCCTTTTTGCGGGCTACTAATCCTGCTACTATGGTAGGAAAAGTAGCCGCTGCGGTAGCCACCGGTTTCATCCAGGAAGGCAGCCAACCCTTTTTTTCTGGTTCAAGTTCCTCTTTACCAGCTTGTAATAAACCTTTGGCTATATTTTCAGGAGTCAGCCCAGAGGGTGTACCTTTAATACCAAACTCAGTTTTCCTCATTATCTCAGTTAAATGTCCACCTATAGTTGCCATAACGACCTCCTTTACTTAGCGAAACCTACCTCAGCTACTATTCCCTGCCTTATCGTCTGATCTACAGCCATACCTAGCATAGCTCCAACTTCTTGCACCGTGAAATAACGCAGAAGTTTCTTAATTGTCTGGAACCAATCGGGTGAGAATGGAGTCTTAGAAGTAAGTGGCTCGTGAACAAAATCAATTAACCATTGAGGAAGGGCTGATGTTTTCCCCTTTATAGCATCCATTTGAGCAGGACTAAGCATTTCTGTACCATAGGTTGCCATTCTCATTCTATCTAGGTTAGGCATACCCTTAAGTTTATCCAACGTAGGCCACTCTTGAGAGAAGATTATCCTAAGATTCAACTGACTGTAGGCTTCAACCTCATTTTCACTCAGGTCATTTACCACAACTCCCGCTTCCTTCTTTATGCCAAAGTTAGGATACTGTGATTCTTCTATCTTTTCTACCCAGCTAGGGACTTTACTTTTATCAATAAAAGTCTTGGCTGCTGCTACTCCGTATTTGTCTAACATACCCTTGGCTTGAGCTTGGGTGATTGTTTCCTCCTTCTCTCCAGCCAGCATTTGAGGAGTCCATTCCCCAGTGATAGCCGTAATTCCAGGCCACTGTCCAGCCTCTTTTCCTCTTTGTCTTGCTGCCTCAGTAGTAGACAAAACGCCTTCAACTCCAGTAGGTATCATTCCCCTGCCAACCTCAGTTATTCCAGGATAAAAAGGTTCGGCTCTTTTGAACCTTCTTGCGAACTCTCCCATTCTCTTGTCTTCCGGTAACTGTCCTAAACGCAATTCTGGCTCAAAACCAGGTTGCGTTCCCCCCATGAGTTGTTGTAGTCTTGTTCTAGCTCCTGCTGGAGCTGGCTTACCTCCTATCCGCCAAGTCTCAATACCAGTGGGCGGAGCTTCACCTGCTTGCTTTAGGTAATACTCAAGAAGTGGAACTGACTCAACTCCTATTCTCTTTCTCACTTTCTCAATTGCTTTTTCTCTGTCTGCTGCACTAAGCTCAGGCAGAAGTTTCGCTAACGCTTCGATGTCGGCTATATCACGCGGATTCGCTAAAGCTTGCAATTTCGCTAAAGGACTCATCCCCTCTCTTTCTCTTCTTGTTGCGAGTCCCTTCATTAGACCAGGCATACCTTGCGCAATACCACCTAATAAACCTGCTATTACACCTTGATTTGCCATTTTTCATACACCTCCTAAATTTCGATTTTTAACCAAACAAACCTGTAATGATACTAATAATGATACCCCCAATACTACCCCATATAGACGATGTTGTTTCAGCATCAACTCCCATTCTCTTTAATTCTAGTTGAAGCTCTGCATAAAGATCCCACATTATTTTATCGAATTCGTGTTTGAGCTCTAAGAACTCGAACTGGAACGCATATCCAGCTTCCATTTGACGCCATCCGAACAACAAATCTCTAAAGGTGCTGAATTCTCTCCAAGCAGCATCCCAACCTCGTGCCTGAGCATCGAATTCAGATAAGCCCCCTTGGAAAGAGGATTGATATACCCGCTGGTATTCATCCCTGGCTACATTGAAAGCCATCTCCTGTATGCGCTGACCAAATTCAGTCTTAGCTACCTCTGAAGAGAAGGCTTTAGTATATTCAGTCATGGCTGCATCCCAAGCTCTAGTAGAAGCCTCGTAATGAGCCACACCAACCATTATTTCAGACTCATACACTCTCGTATATTCCCTGTTGGCTGCTTGCCAAGCATCTGTTTGGGCTCCATATCCGAGATTTAGATGTTGCATAGCCAGACCCAAACCAGTTACAATTCCATCTTGCTGCCTGATTACAGATTCCTTTTCTAACTGAGCCCGATATGTTCCTCTTGCTGAGGCAGCCTTGCGTGTTACCTCCCTTTCAGCCTCTCTTTCCATACCGCTTCTTAAAAGGTTTTTCCCTGACCAATATTCCCTTAGCTCTGGCATATATTCTTCCATTGCCAGGCGCTCTTCCTCGGTATAAGCCGCCATTAACTCTTCTACTGGCAAACCTAAGCCCTCACCCCTGAGCATACGGCTTATCACATCCTCAGCCTGCTCATACATCGGGCCGAGCTTAGGATACTCTACCGGGAACGGCTGATATTTTGGAAGCTCCAGCGTTGGATAAGGTGAAGGAAAAGGCTCATAAACAGGCAAATCAGAAACAGGATATTCTGCACCAAATGCTTGATAGCGGGGTAATGTAAGGCTAGGATAAGGTGTTCCATATCTTTCTTCCCAAGCTTCTACTTCCTCAGGTGTGACTTCATCCCCTTCATCTCCATCTCCATCTTCTTCTTCTGGTCTTGGTTCACCTATGGGCCAGCGGTCGGCAGGGTCTACTTCCCAAGTTATAGTACCTCCACCCCAATCAACCTCATGTAGAAGACGACCATCTGGACTCATCTTAGTCCTTCCGGTATAACGTTTAATTGACCCACCTGTATATACAACAGAAGATTCCCAAATTGCATCTCTCGCTGCCTGTTCTTCTTCACTAAGTCTCTCACTAGGAAACAACTTCTCCCACGCTTCCGCTAGTGTCATTTCGCCTGCCATATCACGTCACCTCCTAATCAATACTTACTTTAGGTTTTTTCTTGGTAATTATTTCTTCCTCATCTGCGTAACTAATTGTAAAATCAAGCCTTACTCCAGTGAATATCGCGATAGGACTATATTTATCCCAGTTATTCTCTATTACTTCTTTTGCCTCAATTTTGTTTTGACACTCAAACACCTCTGCTTCTTTAGTTTTTCTATTTTTACTGACTACATAGACCATTTTATTTACCCTTTAACTCCTTTAATAAACTCATAACATCAATTAGAAAGCCTGGCAGCTTCACTAAAGCACATTCGCCAAAATCTCTTCTAATCCCTTTTTTATCGTCATAGCCTGTAACAGTAAAAAGGGCACACTCTTCACCCAAACATCGCTTGAATTTCTGAAACGGGCATTTGCGCTTGCTGATGAAGTATAAACTACCATCTTCTCTGGTTATTTCATCGTAATGTCTCATTTTCAATCCTTTCAAGTCTTAATAATAAATGCTATTTCGTAATAAGGTGGAAGATGATCTTTACTATCTGTCCCTGGGGATTCAGAGCTACAGCTAGGAGCAACAGAGCTACAGCTAGGAGCGACAGAACTCATCCCGGGAGATTTACTGTTGGTATTAGGAGCAGCACCGCCAGTTGCTCCATACCAACTGTCTGTTCTAAGTCCCCAGCTAGTAGTCCCGCTTGTAAGGGCAATACAATCACCCCCTTTTGAAGATCTCCCTACGAGGGTTATAGAACGATGAAATTCGAGACTGCCGCCGGAATGAGAATGAGAACTAACCGTATGGGAGTGAGAGTTCACAGTATGAGCATGAGAGCCTATTACATGAGCATGAGAACCTATCGTATGGCTATGAGAGGCTACAGTATGAGAATGAGAAGTCGAGCCCCCTGTGCCTCCTGGATCGGTTGCAGCAGGCGCTCCTATAACAAACTTATCTCTTAAATCAGGAGTTCCCCCACCTCCATCACAAAGAGACCAACCACTAGGAATAGTTGCTAGAATTCCCGACCACATTACAATTATCCCACTAGGAATAACAGTAGGTAGCTTATCTGCTGTCAAAACTGGTATTTGTGCTAACGGAACCTCGGCATCTCCATCCAACTTAACAAAACCATTAGCTGCGTTTTGCAGAGCTGCCTTGATATTAGCCCAATCAAGATTATCGTTAATTTCGTTATATAAAATAATCTCGTTGGCATTGACATGATCCGGTCGGGCGACAGCGCCGTCTGGATATGAATGAGGTCGAACAATAGTTCCCATTATCTTGCCCCCTCCCTGGGAAGTAATCTTAAATTTAGACTATATATTTCAAGTTCTGAGGTATCCCCAACTTCTCTCATATGAATTTGTATACATTTACCCTTCAACTTTTTTGGTAAGGAAAATTGCTCATAGTCTGGCGTAGCCTCAGTCCAGCGTAATGTATCCTCATTCCAGATAGCGTAGCCCTTTTCCGCTCCGGCAGTGCCAGTGTAGTTTGTAGTTAGCACCAGTGTTTTAGCTGGAATATTAACGCTATCTATTATGTAAGAAGCACTGTCCCCATCAACCTGGAATGAATCTCCCGCAACTACGTTAGTCCAGTCAACATTGGCATCCCCAGTGACATTAGCAGTACCATTGACGGTGACAGTCCCCGTGGACGTTGCCCAATTATGTGAACCCCAAAAGGTCAGACCAGTAGCCACGTCAAGTGCTTTCAAATAAGAAGATAATCCCCTATCAACAACCATAATAAATTCGGGTGAACAAGCACTTCGATAAACGTTCATCCCCATATATCTATAAATCTTGGTTAAGTAAGGCGCGCCAGAATCAAAAACTTTAGTTGCCACTTTTAGCTGGATATCAGAGTCATCATCAGAAAGTCCGCTATCAATTATATATACTTGTCCTGCCCCACTAGCAGCATAAATTATCCCATTAAGGGCTCTGCTGTAGGCATTCATACCATAAGTCCATAGTGCCCAGGGCTTATGAGCTTCTTTAGGACCCAAAGCGTTTTTTATACCATCCTCGCCATAAACTAGACTTTCGGTGGGATATGTGTTAGACCCCGTGGGGTAGCTAACTCGATAATTTTTACCATCCCAGAAGGCTGAACACCACTCCTTGTGTGCATCAGCCATTTTACCTAAAAAGTAATCAACTCTATCGCTTTGCTTAACTATATCAACCGTATTGGTAAACTGAACTCCATCGTTAGATAAAAACATCAGACCACCAGGGACATGGGTAATGGTGTTGAAGGCAATAGACCCAATCCTTGGATGAGCACTAACAAGGTTACTCGCTAGTGTTAGCTGCTGTTTTGTAGTTCCCCCGAGTTTGTGCGTTGAGGACTCCTTAAATAGCATTAGGTAGCCATACAAAGAAGCCCCGCCAGTGAGTTCCTGGTTATCGTCGGTATAGACAATAAAAAATGCGTCTGCATCAATAGTCTCGGGAACCCCCGCTTGAGAGAAATAGACATAATTAGAGTTGTTAATAGTAGCTATGTAAAAGAGTTTATCCCTGTGAAGAACGAGCCACTTAGCTTTAGGTAAAGAACCGGATAACTCAGTCGTTGCACTCCATACCTCATCTGCCTGTAACTGCGTGTGAGCATAGGTTAAGTTCTGAGTCATAGTTAAGGAAACGCCAGGGTCAATACCACCTACATCTATAATCTTAGTCTCTTCCCTAACTCCGCCCTCATTGATAACTACGGTTTTCCCTTCCTCAAAGCCTGTGGTAGAGGCAACTTTTAACACCAGTTGCCCGCTGTTAGAATCATCATCCACCTTGGTAGTAGCCCTTACTCCATCCCATTTCCAAGGCGTATCTTTCCCATTGGACATATAGACCGTGCCATCATAGACAGCGTAGCTAACAGGGTATCCTGCCGTTAGACCGGTAACTATAGAAACAGCTACCCCCGCTGTAGTTATGGCAAAGATTTTCGTGCCACAATTAGCTAATATGTAAGAGCCGTAGACAAAGACTGATAAGACCTCAGTATCAGCTATTAAAGGAGTTTCGTTTAGCTTTGTGTAGCCTTTGCGTTTAACAATAGCCGCCGAGTCCAGGAAACAATTTTCTGCTGTCCACAGTTCGTCATCTTTAATCTCGAAATCGGACAAACTGCGATTGAGTCCGCCAGACCAATTACTAAGACGCAAAGGTTTTAGGCCAAGCATTACGAACTCCATCTAGCCAATTTAATTGTTCTTCCACTGGCTATATGTTTCATTTTTCTTTTCTCTTTTATCATGTCATAAATGATCCCAGTGCGTGTTGCAGGCTTATAATACTCATTTCGCAACGATGCCGCAGTAATTAACTCTTTATCTTCCCGTAATATCTGATAAGCGGCAAATAGAGCAGGTGCTAGGTGAAACTGGTCGGGGATAACTGGCACGTGAGTATCATCTGATAGAACAGCGCACTTATGAAAGCCGTAGCCATAGACTGAATACTCTGCATCAGGAGTAGGATATATCCCAAAGGCTCTATCCCAAGAGTGATACCAGTTCTCTGGCGGGCCGGTTGCCGCAAGCCATACTATTCCCGTCTCCTCAGTTACTTCATCCATACCTGGTATATCACAAGGAGGTAATTGCTGATTGTTATATTCCAGTCTAAATAGCCTCAGAGCCTCGGTAGGATAGGGATATTCACGCTTAGTGGCTACCGTAGTAATTAGCCACTTCCAAGTAAGATAACCTGTTTTGATAGCTATATCTTCTAAGCCTCGATTTAGCCAACGCAGTATCTCAGCTTTAGAAAAGCGATCGAAAGTTTCTTCCGAAATTAAATCCTGACACGTTTGTATTAGCTCTATGGCAGTCATTTTTTCTCCTTAACTAAGATGGTTTATCTTGCTTTATCCAAGTTCCAGTGGGTCTATCTTGCTTCACTGCTACGCCTGATGGTTTATCTTGTTTCACCCAAACCCCCGTCGGTGCTTCCAATCTCTGAATCAACTCAAATAAGTCGTAGAGAATATTCCTCTCTTTAGATACTTCTAGTACCGAGTCGTAGCGAATATTTCTTTCTTTAGAAAGCTCCAGAACTAAGTCATAAACTATATCTCGCTCTTTTGATAACTCAAGAACCGAATCGTATACAATATCTCTGGTTTTAGAGAGCTCAAGCACCGAGTCATAAAGGATATTTCGCTCTTTGGATAACTCTAAAACTGAGTCGTACACTATATTTCTAGTTTTTGACAGCTCTAAAACTGAATCATAAACGATGTTCCTAGTTTTTGATAGCTCCAAGATTGAGTCATATACTATATTTCTCTCCCTTGATACTACTATAAGGCCGCTATACATATCGTCCAAATAAAAAGTGTTATTACTATCGGCGTTGACGATAGTAATTATTATCTGGTCAATTGCATCCTTATCTGCATCCGCTACGGCAGATATATCCAACTCCACCGCTTGCCAAGCACCAGCCGAAGTAATATTAGGAGTAACTTCCGTTGTTACCCCACCGCTATCGTGAATACCAACTTTAATATTGCTCCCCGTTCTTGAGGAATATATATACAGATACCATACAGGTAGTCCCGACAAATCTATCGTTGGGTCTACTGTGCGAGTGAGAGTCTGGTTCAGAGAATTAGTTTGCTTTGCTACTCCCTTTAGACTATAATTACCTTGCTGTTTGATACTAGATTCGGAGTAGCATTGCAGAACCTGAGCATAAAACTCTATTTCATATATCGCAGGGCCCCCACCAGGAGTGTTAGTTAAATAGAATCTCCAATATCTATGACTGCCAACGTCAGACCAGGTTTTTTCGTTCCAACCAGCACTACTGGGAATGAAATTTGTCGCAGCATCATCCCAATCTGCTCCATTATCTGAGTATTGAACGCTGTAATTTCCACTGTAACTAGGTTGATCAGCATATATTCTCGCCTTTATATATGCCTTATCATTTCCACTGCCTAAATCTACTGCGACATAGGCTCCTGGTGTAGAATCATCAGTGTGCCAAGCGGCAGAGCCAGTGTTGTTATCGACAAACACTGTATAGTCACTGTATAAATACACATCGTTGCTACTCAGCATATCAGAGGTAGGGTCTTCATTGGAATATTCATCGCTAGTCACCCAAGCCGCCTGAATCGCAGCATTATTGGCATACTCAAACATATCGAGAGTTACTGGCATTTTAGGTAGTTGTCCCCTTTATTTTTAATGTTGCGGTAATTGAGGCATCAGGAGCTTGATTTTCTGGTATAGTCTTTTTGAGCCAAACTCCAATAGCTTCACCAGAGTCTAAATTCCCGTCCCCTGGCAGGGTATGAGCAGCACCTTCTGAGGCGTGTTCGGCAAAAGAGTATCCAGCCGGAGCAGTAACTCGGTTAGTAGAAGTATCATTTCCATCTACGCTTGCCTCTAGGTCTAAAGTGATGTAGTTGTGCTCATCGGCACTCATCCAAACCTTCACGCCAGACAAGGCAATAGAACCATTGGTATTTTTAAGAAAAACTTTCCTGTAAACAATTCTATCTCCGTCACCAGTCTCTTTAGAATAGGCATCCTTAAATACTTCATCAAGACTTCCTGTTATCTCCGCTCCAGTATCAATTGCCCCGCCGTTCGATGAGGTGTCATCCGCAGGCATCGCTGCCGCTGCATATAACTTTAAGTCCGTTGATACGACAGACATAATTACCTCCTTACGCTAACTTAAATACTCGTATATACAAAGTCCCTGAAGCCAAATCAATGGCTCCCCCGGTATTATTAGCTAGAACACAGGTCACTTTATCGGTAGCCGTAACCTGAGCGTTCAGAACTAAATCTGCTACGTCTTTAGAGAAAGAAGCCAGGGCAAAATCTCCCAACTCTGCTCCTACAACGTCAACTTCCTTTGCTTCCTCATCCCCGTCTGCAATAGAGCCCGGATCCCAAGTGGCAGATGCGTCTATATAGTCAAAAACAGGGTCGCTTCCTTCTTTCTTATGAGTAGACCCGTGCTGCTTTAGCGGATGCTCTTCCCCGTTAGACATTTAGGCTACTTTTTCTATATCCTTTTGAGCGTATTGCTTTTTGTGCTCCATTCGGCAGTGTAATTGTGCCTTTTGTGCTGTATCAAACGGCACACCTTTCTTGCTTTCCGTTTTACCGCAAACGGGGCACTTAAATAAATCGCCTGATCCAATTACTACCTTTGGCTTTTCTTTGGCACGCCCTACCTCATAGAAATCCTGCCCAAAGTTAGGAGCATTCCTTAGCTTCTCCGCGTAAGCCTCATTCTTAGTCTCGTATTGCCCATTGGTAAACTCTGCCCATTTTCCGCCAGACGGCAACATCTCCAAAAATACACTGAAACCTCTCTGATTACTGACAAACTTAGCCAATTTTTTCTCCTTTCCTTCTTATTTTATTGAATTTAAAACGTATTCTTCATTAACTTGGGTCTCATCGAAAAATAAAACATCCCAACCAAATTCTTTAAATACTAATGCTCGTTCTTTCTTCCAATCTTCAACATCTAGGCCATTCTTTTCCCTCCAGTAACGAGCATAAACTTCTATAGCTATTTTTTCTCCATTGACGTTTATAAAATCGGGGTTGTAATGTCCTATCGTGAAAGAACCGTCCCCAACGTACTTATAGGGAAGATTGTGGCTAATTAGTATGTTCTGAAATTTTTCTTCGAGTGAAGTCGGTACTCTTCTCCGTAGAATATTTCTAAGTTGCTCTTTTGAATAGACACCGGTTTTACCCTTGTTCCAAGGCTCAGGCATTACTCCTTTTTTGCCCTTATTCCAAGGAGTAAATCCTTTTTTGAATTCTGTTTCAGGTGATAAATGTTCTCCCTTTTTGGCTTCACTCATTTTTTGTTTTGCTTTTTCTGAGATTGTTTTTCCTCTATTACTTTCAGCGATTTTGTCCTTGGTCTCTTTTGTATGATGTCTACCGTAAACTGGGGACAGTTCACCAGATTTTCCATACATAGGATTGTTTTCTCCCACAAATCTGCCAGTAAGCGATTCTCTTATTTTATCTTTTGTCTTCTGAGAACGAGCCTTGCCTAGCCAATGTCTCGTAGGATTTGCACTTTTAGCAATACTTATCTTATCCTTAGTTTTTTGAGTATGACGTTTTCCCTTGATCCAACCTCTTGGCATAGTTACTCCTACCTTACCGAGAAAGGTGATAAAATCTTTTCACGTTTGAGCGTATAGCCCAATCCAACAACGTTTCCTGTCCCCCCCTCCGTCAAATCATTATCATTACTGCCCTCGTCAAGATAATCTCCCTCAAACTTCCATCTAGCCACCAGACCAACTCGCCGAACATGGTCATCTGCGTCTCCGCTTGCAATTGTGCCTGTGGTATGCGTTGCGGTAAATACTCCATCGTCCGCCAGCGTACCTCCCTGGTAATCTAAAGTATGAGGAGTTGCCGTCACATAGCCGTATTTTTTCCCGACTACTAAACCCGCAACAGTTCCAGCGCCATCGTGCAGGTCTGTTTGCACTGCGTCTGCGTATAGACCCCACAAATTGCTACTGTATTCCGAGATGTCCAAAAATACATTTCTACCCTGTGCTCGCCAAGTGATATAGGCCTCGTAGCTCTCCTGAGTCGGAAGCCCATCCTTGCCAAAGTTCCAGACTCTCACCTCATCGATAAGGCCTCTAAAATTTTGCGTTGAGTTTTTATTTGCGCCTATTATTACTCTCTCGGCATTATCAATAGTGGTAGATACAGTGGTAATAGCTTCCACAGTACCAGTTACAGACCCATCTGCATATCTAGCAGCATTCCCTGACCTGTCAAATATAATCGTGACATAATGCCAACGACCGTCAGCAACAACAATTCCTGTATCATCTCCAATCACGTATGCTACACTGTCTTCGATAGTGTAAGAGAGCCTACCTGAGATAATGTATAAAAACATGTGCCAACCTACTAAGAAATATTTATTGATCACCATTTGGTAGTCGCTGGTGTAAGCAGTCTTTATTCTCGCCTCTATCATAAAATCACTGAGCCCCATATCGAGGCCAGCCTGGTCAATATCGGCGATTTCAGCCCAACCATTACCATCTAAGCGAAGTGCTTGATACGAAGCATGGGAAGGCAAAGCAAAGGTAGGCAATAAAAGCAAACTAAGTGCTATAGAAAGAAAAGCTCGTTTAGGCCATTTTCTCAATTTAATGCTCCTTAGCGGTAATAGACTATGTAATTTGGGCTAGTCCCTTCAATGTCAGCCCAACAGCCTGTGCCAAATCTAATGGGTAGATAGAATACAACTCCACCGTAATTGTCTCCACCGGCAACTTTAGCTCGCCACAGCACCGTACCATGAGCAGAATCGGGGTCATCGTAGAGAATGAGAGTTACATCATCGGTGCCATTGGTTATAATGAGCACCGCGCCCAAATACCCATCAGTAGCCTTTATAGCGACATCACTCGTTTGCAATCCCGAGGATTTGTAGCTATCAAACGGTGGAACATCACTTATTGACAGAGCGGGAGTTAAAGTTACAACTAACCCGCATATCAAGCTTATTAAGATAAACTTTTTTAGCATTTTAAGCTCCTTTTATATCCTCCTATTAATTCTCCTTGATAATCTTTTCTAGTTTTATTAAATCAAGTGGTTTTATCTTAACATCTCCAAGTTCTGATAGAGCAATTGTCTTTAAATCAATTTCTATTTCCTCGTCCATTATGGTTCTAAACTCTTTTTGAAATGCAACCATATCAGCCATATCGTATTGATTATTTTCTTTATCAATTATTGGCTCGCCTTTTTTATCTCGCTTACAGTATTTTTCTACAATTTTCAAGCGAGTTTGCTCAAATGTTTGCAATTCCCTTGATAATTTACTTGCATCACGAGCTAACCAATACGAGGCTTTGGCTGGTAATTTCTCTTCTATGATAGACTTTAATCCCTCCACCAAACCTTGAATTTCGCCTACTTTAATCTTCATTCAGCTCTCCTTTCTTATGTGGGGCTGTTAAGGCCAGCCCCGAGCCTGTGAATCTATTATGTAGTAACAGCCTTCCATGTCTCAGCAGCCATTAGATACAGAGTCGGAGTAACTCCCTTTACCCTGATTGGGATTTTAACATACTGGTCAAAAGCACCAAGTTCATCGGAACCCGTCTCGTCCCCAGTGGTCCAAGCATCTGAAACCGATCCCTGGAAATCAATCGCATAAGTTACAGTTCCATCAATCTCCATCAAGATACCGGAAGTCGCAGATGCACTGGCGCTGGTATTGAGTCGAATTATTGAATCCAAAGCAGCATTCGTGAAGCCACCGAAATCTGCAACATAATAGTTGCCTGTCACTGCGGCTGCGCCAACGACTACAGCTATCAAAGCGCTTAACCTTGAGCTGACAGATATTGGTCCAGCTCCAACATTCAGTTGGAATGCACCAGCACTCGCTTCTCCTGCGATAGTCCGATTACCTACGATATCCAGTTCTGTCTGTAAGACATAAGCATCCTTGATATTCTTTGCGACATTGATAGTCCAATCAGCACATTTCAACCGCAGGTGAGGCATTTCTACAGTATCGTGGTTGAGTTTGGCATATATCATATTGACTGTGCTGGTGCTAGTCGGAGCTCCATCAGGAGCTTTGAAATCCATATTTATTTGAATGGGCTCGAAGTGCTGACTAGCAGCGTTGTGCATATTAACAACAAGCACATCGTTTCTGTCGCCTATTCCGATGGCAAAGTTTGATTTGGTGCTTTCTGGTTCGTAGGACACGTCAGCAAAGTCAATTCCCTGGGTAACATTTCCGCGAATAGCCAAACCGGTCGTGATGGTATTGCCACCCACAGTCCAAACTCTTATTCCTTCACCCAAAGTGGCTGCTGACGAACCATCAACTCTTACTTCGGCCCCTATCGAAGTAGCAGGTAGGCCATTTCCGTAGACGTTGATTATCAGCCCTCTGACCTTGCCTGTAACTGCTGAATTACATTCCATATTCAGGTTCATTACCGCTGCTTCTCCACCGACTGCGATTGCGTTGGTGTAGAAATCCATCCCGCCAGTATAAACGTAGGCGTCCTGAAGATCTTTTTCGATATACATATAGGAGTTGATATGCCGTAGTCTAAGATTGGACATGGCAAGAGCGCTATGAGTTGAGGATATACGAATCAGGCTGACTGAGCTTGTACTCGATGGGTTGGCACCTACTATATTGGCACATATCTGAACGGGGTTGAAATTCTGAGAGTTTGCATTGAGCATGGTAACAGTAAGTGGATTCGCCCTACTGCCTACTTCTATAGCTATATTCGTTCTACCAGCATTGGGTAGCAACGTTGCATTATGGAAAGCGATACCCGTAGCTAGTGCACCCGTGAAGTCAATACCAGTGGCACAGGCTCCAATCCTAATTGCTGCAACCGCATCTGAAAATGTATGTGTCCCCGTCCACGGAATATCCTCATTCCTGTATTCATCCAGCATAGCAACAACTCGATCCTCGTGAATTGAAATCCATTTATACAAATCTTTAACTCCATCTAGAAAAGCCATCTTATTTCACCTCCAATTTAGTTTAAGGGGAGGCCGAAGCCTCCCCTCAATTTACTACTATACAACCTTCAAAATCCTGTGAACTTCTTTCAGTCCGAGCTTGAGTCCCAATCGAGATAGATACTGGTCCTTTCTCTCCTGAGCGTCATTTGCCTGGAGTCCAGTTTGAAGCTGGGTAGCTGCACCATAAACTTTGAGTTTCAGGTAGTTCATATCCAGAACAATCCCGTAACCTTCAAAGCTGTTCTTAAGCAAAGGATGGTAAACCAGGTTGAGCTTTCCGAAAGTGGTAACATAGGCAGGGACAGTCATTCCCATAATGGCACTTAACTTATCGTTAATTACCACTCTTCCCATGGCCCACTTATCGTTTGCCTCAACTATCTGGCCTCCGCAAAGCATAAGCTTTTCTTTGCTACCTTCAACGGCAAAACAAAGTCTCAGGAAGCTTCTCCAAGCCTCTTCGGTGAAATCAGCCGTTGCTATACTCTGCACTGTAATGTCGCTGTGGAGAAGCCCACCCGTGGTGTAAACCATCTTTCGCTGGCCACTAACAGTCTCGTATCGTGCATCCCTGTCGCCGAGTATAAGCTGTAGTTCTATGTCCTTTAGATGCTCAATTGCCTTTCTTGCCTGAAGTCTCTTCAATTCAGGCCCGCCTTTGAGTTCAGCAAGCATAGTCTCCTCATCAACATCATAGGCAAGCTGGAATTTCTGAATGAAGTTGAAAACCTCAGTCATGGCAAGGGCACGAGCAACCGCAGAGCCTCCACCGTCGGGATAGACATTGGAGACCTTTACGATTCTATCTCCGTCAAGAGGGTCAGTATGAGTATCAGAAGTCGTATCACCGCTGACATCCGCCGTCCTACCATCAAAGAGCGCGGCTCCTTCTCCCTGTCCAGCGTATTCTCTGGTTACAGTTATCCGGCCAGTATCATAATCAACACTAGTGACGAGCATGGTATGGTCGTGCACAGGATCATAGAGAAGGTCTCTCGTTTGAATGTAGGCTGCCGCTGCTACGTGGTCATCATCATCTTCCGCAATCTCTAAATCCAAATCTGTCAAACTACCGACTCCACCAACAGCTTCTCCTACATAGAACCATCTCAGGTAGGGTCTATCCTCAAATGAGATGAACTTCTGGTTAACTGCTTTTTCCGATCCGAGCTTCATGGAGACAACCAGGAAAGGAGCAGAATCAGGTTCAAGATTGAGAATCTTGTTTCCCCAATCCAAAGTTCTTTGGTCGGTCAAAATATCATAAATTCCCCTAGCCATCGTATTTCCTCCATAATTCAGATTTTATGGAGATTAGTTCTTACTTTCCAGCCTCAGCTAGAGGTATTCTTCCAAAGAAGAGCTCATAGCCTTGAGGGTATTGAAAATTGTTTCTAATCCCCCTTAGGTTGTTCCGATAACACTACTTTTGTTTTTTTGTATTCCTTAATTACATCATCAGTATATTTTTCGTCTTCCGATTTCTTCTCTCCTGGAGGTAGTTTTTCTCCTCCGCTTTCACCGTGTCCAGCACGCATATCGGCAATAATCTTTTCCCTTAATTTTGCTTCATCAGGCAAGTTCTTAGCTTTAGCTGCCTGATAAACTGTCTCTAGGAGTTCTTTGGAAGGACGCATTTTGGTCTCCGGGGGCAATCCCGCCCAGATTTCAACCATTTTGGGCGCCAATTCCTCAAAATCCTCTTTATGAGCAGCCCGAACTTTATTGAATAGATCAGTTTGCTTTCGGTCTGCAACGCTTTGACGCTTGAGGTCACCCCGCTTTACGAAACCTTGCGTAGAAGCATAAGCATCAAACATTCGATGAAACCCCCTCATCATTGCCGCCGGGCCTTTCTTAGATTCCTCGGCAAACTCTTTTCCCATTCTCTCTAAATTCTGGTCTAGCTCCTGCTGTAATCTCTGTTTCTCCTCTTCCGTCTTAGCCTTTCTTATCTCCTCTTGCTTCTCCTCTACTAGCTTGCTCTTTTGTCTTTCTATTTCCAATTCTCTTTTAGCGTCAGCAAGCTCTTGGTGTGCTTGAGTAAATTTAGTCTCTCGTTCTTTCTCTCCTTTTTCGGCTTCCTCCATCGTCTTATACTTCCCAAAAATAAGCTTTTCACCAGCGTCTTTGGGAGGTGTCCCCTCTGGGGGCTCCTTACCAACGGTATTGGTTTTTTGCTCTTTATCCATCTTACTTTCTCCTATCTATGAGTTTTAATTTGTTTAGTAGGAAATTCCTTGCGTAGAATACCTGCGATTTTTCGATAAGATTTAACTTTGCTTCCGACCGATATTTCATTCGCACCCTTTTTAAGCAAGCTTCTACTAACCTCTAAAACACCCCTATCATGCTCGGTCATCTATTCCTCCTTAATTTGGTCTATAGTCGCTAATTTCTTAGATTTTGTTTCAGCAATTCCCTCTACTATTGCCTCGTTCTCTTCTTCCCCGGTTGGCTTAATGAGATTGCCTAAATCCTCAGAAATAGTACCAATTAAATCTGCCAGTTGTAAATCTTCATTTTCTAAAAAACTAGCCTTAGCCTTTTCTATAATTGCCTCTATTTCAGAAAACTCCTTTGCCCTAAGTAAAGTTGGATGTCCAGGCAGTTTGTAAGTATCAGGCCAATGTCCCTTCTCGTCAGGTTCCACGCCTGCTTTGAAAGCAGCTCGATAATCGTAAAAGTGTTTCGGGTCATCTGGATCGGGATTTAATCCCAACTGTTTCGCGTGTTTGGCATACCAAGTCGTAAAGTCATCTTTATTCGTTACGCTTTTCAATTTATCTAAAATTGCATCAACCATACTATTTCCCCTTCTTCTCCTTCTTCTTTTTTTTCTCTGCTTCCTTCTCCAGCTCGTTCTTTCGTTTGATAATCTTCTTAGGATAACATGAAGCCTTTGCTAATCCTATGAGCTGTCCCTTCAAAAAATACAGTTCCTTGAGCTCATCAAAATCGCCCTTAATAATTCCTTCAGAAACTTTGTTTATCTCTTGACCAATAAAACCCGAGACTTCTTTCCAAAATGGGGTAGATATTCCCCCCTCTAAGATTTCAGCCTTCTCGATAATTTCTTTATTTTTCATTTTAACGCCCTCCTAAGCGGCCAAGTTCACGGCCCATTAAACCGCCAACCGCCTTTCCCTCCGTCCTTGGTGCTCCGAGAGCTGGTGTTGCCCCCCGAACTCCTCCTCCCATTCCTTGCCCCATAAGACGCTGCATTAAGATCTCGGGTGTCATCTCCTCTGACCCCTCCTCTCCAAATATCTCTTCTAGCTCTGGCATATCAAAGGTTGCCAGAACAAGGTTCATCAGCTTCTCTACTTTCTCTTTCATTGGAGGAGGGAGAGTCATCAGTATTTGCTGGGCCTGAATAATTATCCTCAGAGTCTCCATCAATTGAGCCCTTTTAACTTCCTTCATAGCATCAGGGTCAAGAGAAGAAATAAGTTCTTTGAATTTGAAATCACCCTGAATACTCTTGCGGTTGGTCTCTCTAAATTCTTGAATTCCCTCTTTGGTGCCTCGAAGAAGATAAAAATATTTATCGGGAAGATATTTCTGATCCCAGGCTATCATCTGACGAGGTAGAAGGGTGAAAGCCGTTCTAAGAGTCAGTAGGATCTTGTACCGGAATAGTATGCCTCCGGCAGCCTGAAGACGAGCAATACCAGTAGCAGTTTCTCGTTGCTGTGGGACTTCTCCCAGAACGTAGTCAAACATACCGCTTATGATCTGAATATTTCTCTCTAAAATTGCCGTTTCTTGATAAGAGGAGGCAGTGACAAAATCGAGTCTCAGGGGCGTGAGAACGGTAGCAACGTCAACACTCTCAACAACGTCGATCTTGACTTGGAGGCCGGGTCTAAGTTGCGACAACTCATCTTCATTCTCGATCTCAACATTGATGTTCCTCAGTAAAACAGGATTGAGAGCCATATTGACGTTATCCATCCTTTGATTTTTGATGGTCGCCATTTCTCTTACATACGGCTCAATTGTTTCAATCTCACCCGTCCCTAAAATGCCTTCCAGCTTGGGAATACCACAGGCACAGACAGCAGGCACAAATCCTACTGGATTTTCAGTCTTCAAGATTACAGTTTCCTCGTTGGCTACAACGACTTTCTTATCTAGATCCCAGTATTCTAAGATATGTTGTAAGCCTTTCTTTTCCTCTGCGGTATACTTATCTGATTCGTCCTCCATTATAGTCACTTGCCGTTCCTCAAGCTCATCCAAATTGTCATAGAGCAGTTTCCCCTTATGCGTTTTCTTAAAAGCTTCATTCTCGGTCTGTATATCTTTAAGCGAGCGATATAGCTCAAAAATACCCCAGGGCAAAATGGTCAAATCCTCGGCGTGAGGGGAATAGTGAAACTTCCTAATATCCCAATTCTTGATGGTTACGTCATCCGGCGTAAAATCCCAACCAGTTTTGAGAACACCGAATCCATAACATAGAACTGATTGAATAAAACGGTTAATTTGATAAAAAGGACTTTCTCTATCTATTTGGAAAAAGAGTACGTCATTAGCTATTTTTGAGGATTTGATTGATTTCTTGTTTAGGGGGGCTGTGGAAAAATAAGGCTTCTGGCCACAAATGGTTAAAATGAACCGAGCCAAGAGATGATTTACCGTTGTTTTGGGCCAGGGAGGCAGGATAGCAGATCTCTCTTGAGCTGCTCTGTCTCTAGTTTCCTCAGAGGTCCCTTCGTAATAATCTTTGTAGGTGTCTAGGTTCGTCTCAAAGTCATTAGAAGTGCGATAATCTGTGGAAAGCTGGTATTTATCGAGAACTTCTTGTAAATCCTCGTCTTTTTCTTCTTCCGCCATTACTTTTTCCTCTCTATTTTCCACTCTACCCCTTCGCCCACTCCTGAACCAGAACCAAATTGTTCTCCAGTTTCTCCAATAGTTACATCTCTGTCACCTATATGAATGGACAGAGCAGGTTCTTTGTAAATATCTGATACATCTCTAACCTGCACAAAACCTTTTGGGAGAAATGGAGTCCCAAAATTTTGCTTGATTATTTTTTGCAATTTTTTTAGAGTTATCATTACTTTTTTCTCCTCTTTCTTCCTCTCTTTTTCTTAGCAGTCCTTTCTTTTTTGCTCCTAGCGCCAAAGACTTTATCGTGTTTTTTGCTGTTTAACATCGCATGATACACAGCCTTGGCTCTTTTGCCATATTGCTTTTTCAGGCTTCTATAAAGCTTTTTTTCCTTGGTGGTATAAGGAATTTCAGCACCTCCGCTATATCCATAAAAAAAGCGGCCAACCGTAGCACCTACCGATTGGGGGACTACCCCTTGGTTAGAATGCTAAGATTGACCGCTCAAGTTCAGAGTAGGTCAGACTATATTAAGTTGTCAAATTACCCATATTTTATTTGTTTTAAAGCTTGACCAAATAATATCGAATCCCTTACTTTCTCTGTCACGGCAATACTGCTCGAACTTCTTTCGAGGAATAAGTTTCTTTCGACCCAGTTCAATTACTTCATAAAATTCACCTATTCCCAATGTGCATAACTCCGTGTCTATCCCAGAGTAACTTTATCTTTTTTCCTTTATATTTTTCAAGAGTTTTTAAAATATCCATGTGCACTAGAGTTAAGTCAATACCTAAAATGTCTTTAGCAAAGGCCATCAAGATTTCACCCGAATCCGGGGAGAAGGAATAACATCCTGTACTCCCCTCTGCTTATCATAAATTACTCTAAGTTCCCCGAAACCTTCTTCTAAAATCCTATCCAGCTCCTCGGAGATTCTTTTCATGAAGTTCTTTTTGAGTTCGCTATTATTGTACATTTATACTTTATCACATTTAAATTTTTTGTCAAGGGCTTGCACTTGCATAACCTCTTATTTTTACATTATGCTGACGTAGAATTCTATAAATAGGAGTAATGGATACTTCATAATCACGGGCCAATTCAACTCCACTTTTACCCATTCGATATTTATTACATATTCCAGTCTGAATTTCAATTTCTTTCAACTTTGGCGTAGAATGATATCTTTTTCTAGTGTTCCATTTCGACAAAATTCTGTAAATTAAACCACGACTTAGTTTGTATTCTTCAGCCAATTCAACTGTTTCCTGTCCATTAACATATTTTTTAATTATTTCCCTTTGGATATTTATCGTAATTCCTTTATTATGTCCAGCCATATGACAAGAGTTACAAAAAATTTCAATATCATTAAGAGATAGAGCAGGATATTTACGATGATGCATAGACAATCTTCTCACCGAACCACATTCCTTACAATGTTTTTTAAGTGGAGCAATGAATCTCCGTAAAATACTAAGACTTTCCTGTCCTCCGTTTTTGATGTGTTTGAAATATTCGTCAATGGTCTTGAATTTAGGTTCGCCTCCTTTCGCGTTTAGATGACTTTTGCATCTAGGCATACCTAATCTTTCCATGATTTGCCGTATTCGTTCCCTTGTAAGTCGAAACCTATCTCCTATTTGTTGCAACGTCATTTGCTCCTCGTAATATAATTGGAATAATTGTGGCCTCATTCCCGCATCTCTTTTAAGACGTTTTAAATGAAACTGGTTTTCCATTTGTCACCCTCCCTAATTTACTCCAGCGATAAAATGTAATACGAAAACTGGCAAAGCGTTCCTTCTTGCAATATATAGCCTGCCATTACTTAAAAGCGCCGGGCAAATATCAATCCACCTGTAGGCATCACGCCATCTACGATTAAGTGGCAATGAAATTTGCTCCAAATTGAGATGTGGTACGAAAATCGGTTCATATCTCATTCTGGTGTTCTTCCCTTATTGTTAATGGCTTAAAACATTTCATACAGACTACCGAATAATCTGAACTCTTACTATACTTAAATACGGGGTCGCGACATTGGCAAGTCCGACGTTTTATCTCTTCAGCGGAGATTCCCATTTATTACCCTCAATTTTTTCCCATATTTTGAAACCAAGTCTTTTCTAATTTTTGAAAAACGTTTGATGAATTGACAGTTCATACACAGGGTTTGATAACCAGGAGGATAATCGTTTCTTCTCAACCATCGATAAAAAGCACCTCCAATTATGCCCAATTCCCTACGATGTTCTGCTCCATTATCATTGATATGGTCTATACTAAGACAATCTAATCTACCTTCGCCACAGATAACGCAAGAAAGCTTGTTGTTGCCATAATGAATTAATATTTGTTCTTTCAACTTTTGAATACCTCTAAGCTTAGCATTTCTATTTTCCTTTCGATATTTTTTTAGATATTCACGTATTTTTTCTTTATTTTCGAGACGGTAGCGAACCCATTGGTCTTTATGAGTTTTGTAATAATTTCTACTGCGTTCTAATCTCCTGGAAATCTTCATTTAGCTCTTACCTATTGGCGGAAATTGATTTCTCCGAAGACTTTCTATAATCTCTCCTGCGCTTACAACTCTGGGAGTCCCCCCGTTTATTATACCCCAATTATAGAGGAAAATCCAATAGGGATTTCGTTTAATTGATTGCTTCAAAGAAATCTCTTTGCCTAGACTCAACTCAACTACTCTCTTTTGTCCAAAAAGAGCCCTCACCATTTCTCTAAACTCATCTGGTGTCATATCTAATATCCTGTCATTTTATCCGCAATCTGGCGGCCCAATGTAATAATATAAAGACATTCCGAGCACTGATACCCTCCAGACCGTAGGCGAATTAATTCGTCTCCGCGACAACGAGGACAGCGGCGCCCCTTCCTCTTTGTCCTCGGAGTAGCTAACTCTAAGAACATAGCTAGAGTATCAGCCGCATCATCGTGCATTTTCTTTTTGGGATTCCAGTGCAGGAGTTGAGATTCAAGTATTCTCTGCTCGGGATGAACTTTTGTTTTCTCCTTATTGCCCGCCAAGTGATAAATCCTTCCCTCTTTATAGGGTGTAATTAAAGCTCTTATGCGAGCCTTCTTGGTCTGTTTCCCGTAGTGCTTTAGCTCAAAGATGGGCAGTCTCCCTCTAAACTTCGCTTCCTTGTCAAACTGCCATTTGAAAAGGTATTGCATACCGTTGGTTTCTATCCCCATTTTATAGGGATGATAGTCAAAGAAAAATTTGTAAAAATATTCAATAACCTCATCCGGCTCAAGACGAGCGTGAATTATCTTGCGGATAAAAATATTGTTTAATACGTCCTGGCTAACTACTTTGATACAAGTATAATCAGCGGTTGATTTTTGGGAAATGGCTGGATCGAGCAGAACGTATGTTTTGAGCTTCTCTGGAAGTTCTTTTTCGAGATAATATCTCCACCATTCTCTTTTGAATTCGGCTGCCCCTCCACTGGAGAGAGAAATCATATATTGTCCGGCAAAAAATGGGGGATCCTTCGCTTCTTCATCATCCAAGTATTCTTTGGTCAAAACATTCGGCATTAAAAGAGTCTCTTCTGGGCCTTCCGGTAGCTGCATGAAGGTTTTGCTAATTTTAGGAAGAATGCCTGAATCTTTTCTAGCTTGGCCCACTAAAATATCGTAAGCCTGGAGCTCGGCTGGATTCTCCAAAATATAGTGGTAGATTCCATCAAATGAGTAAGGAGTACCAATAACTATCATCTGACCGCCCTGTTTCAACATCGGCGAGAGCATTCTATAGTTGTCCAGCAATTTCTCGCAGGCTTCCAGACTTGAGGTATTGTCCTCAGTTTCAGGATCGTCAAGAATGATCTTACGGGGATGGGGACCAGCTTTCACCGAGTCTATTCCTGCCGTTGCGATAGAAGGTTCTTTGGACACCCAATCAGTTCTCCCATTAACAGTAATCTCCCATTCCTTCCAACCCCAGGACATCTTAAAATCACGCCCATTTATAGCAATAAGTTCCTCGTTTTCCAACATCTGCTGCTTTATCTGACCCAGAATCTTCATAGAATAACTCCTCTCCTGAGCCAGAATAAGGATAGTATCATTGGGGTCTCTTATAAGGTCAAAAATTGGGTCTCCTACGGAAACACAGGAAGTCTTGAAGGACTTACGGGACATAAAAAGCAATTTTCGGGAGCAACCTTTCCGCCAGAATTGAATAAAATTACAAACCTTCTCGTGGGGATCAGAAGTCATCTGGTGTTCGGCAAGCTTAAACAGAACAAACTTGTTGAGGTAATAAAGGGAGTTATGTGCACAATGGGAGTGTCGGCGGAGTAGTTCTTTCTGGTCTAATTTTTCAAGCGTTTTAACTACCATTCACCCTACCTTTTCTGGGAGTTACTTTTGTAACTTCTATCTGACCAACCTTTTTGCATCCTTCTACAATATCTACTACAGGAGCTCTTATACTAGCCCACGTTTCCACAAGTTCCACGCCTTCGGTTCTAAACCAATGTATTAGTTTTTGTCTAGTCATTCCTTTATTCTTCCCACAAGAACAGTTAGACATCAGATATGAACATAGAATCCAAGGGTGCTTCATTGAGCAGTCAAGAAGTAATTGCCACAATCCTGATTCTGCAAATAACCACCCTTTCAAGCGCATTCCAAATTTATCCTCAAAAAAGCATCTACATAGAAAACAAATTATTATCATTCTGTTCGATTACCTAAAGGCAGCCTAAAGTTTGGATGGGGAGTTTTTTCAATTTTTGAAATTGCTAATGGTGTAGGTATAATGATCTTACCCTGCGTAACCTTCTGCCCGTCAACCGTTACCAACCTCCACCCATTTTTCATCATCTGCGTAGCTGATACCTGTGCTGCCTTTGTAGCTTGTTCATGGCCGATGAAATACTGACGTGATGTGACAATGTTGAACTTCGCAGAAACTTCCAGAGAGAGTCCCCCTTTTTCTAGCGTACAGCTAAACTCAGGGATGGGTTGCCCATCTTGACTAGACATCTATCACGTCCTCTTCTTCCGGTACGCGCTCCATGTGCTTGGCCTGCTCCGGGGCCACAGTAATATTTATATTAAAAGATCTGGTTTCACTGCGTTGAATATTAAAACCTTGCATATCGTCAATGTGCTCTAAAATTCTAAAAGTAACCGAATCAGCATGAGGAGTGGACTCTTTGCCTGTTTTATCGGCCATTTCCTTGTACTTTATAGCCCGATACTTAGTATTAAGACCTACATCTTCTAGGTCAGCCATGTACCTATCAAAAGAAATAGCTAAGACTGGATGTTGTTTGAGATCATAGAGTTTCCTGGTTATATTGGTTATATCGGGGTAAGCTCTTTTTACGGCCTCGGCAGGATCTATACCTTGATCGACGGCCCTCTTAAATGTCTTCTGCTTATCAGAGAGTCTCATATAAGGACCCACTGCCTTTCTTTTGGCTTTGAGTCTAGCTCTACGCTTATATTTCTTCCACGTTTTCTTATGCTTTTCGTAGTATTTACTATTAGACTCACGGCGGTCTTTAGGCATTTATCCAGTCCTTACCATCCCACATTTTGTTATATTTTTGCTGCATTACAAACGCCAACCATAACTGTTCCATTGAGGTAAAAGACAATCCATTAACAAATTTCTGTGGTGAACCAGGATAACTTCCTCCCCAAATGTGAAAAGCACAGTGTAATGCCCAAATATTATGTTTTATACTTTTATTTATAACCATCTTTTGCAACTGCTCTTGCCGAAAGAGTTTAATTAAAAGGCGATTTGAGTCAATCGGAGTAAGAGGAGCAAGTCTATGCCAGACTTGAAGACCAGACATAACTTCAAAATCACGCTTTCTTACCGTTTGCTCCATAGCAATAAAATCTAGTAGCTCCATTTTATCATAGACGCTAGGAAGGTCTTCTTTAGCCGCCTTCTCGCACATCTCAATATATTTTTTGGTGGTGTCCATTTACACCCCCTTCTTCTCCTTTGCTTGTTCAAGAGTCTGTTCTATTGCTTCTTTCCAAGCTTTCTCTAGCGGTTGCACATATTTCTCATGCTCGTTAATCCACTTAACTATCTCGTTTACTTTAAGAACTGCCTCTTCATATTCGACCTGACCAATAATCGGTTTGCCGTCCATCGTACAAAGAGCTATTTTCTCCATTATCCACGCTCCTTTTTTGCTTTATTTATCTGTATCCTGAGCCATATATTGAAGACTACCGAGATAACTAATACAAGAATTAAGAAGTAACTAAATATTGTCATTTCTCACAATTTCCTACAGTGGTCAGCTATAAGTTCACCCAAAAACGCAACACTGATCCCCCATTTCTTTGCCAACCACTTAAAAGTCAGACCTGATTCATGTATCTCATAACAGAGAATCTCGCCAAAACTACCGCCGCAACCAGTTGGGTGCTTCTTATAATCGCGAACTATTTGATTTCTAAACTCTTCAATTTTGTTCATTCTATGTTCCGATAATAATTATGTTAATTAGATTTATTTTTCAATTTTAAATGTATCAAAGCTAAGTTTCATCTCGATTATAGTTCCTTTTGGAGACCTTTCTAACAAATCATAACAAACCACTAAAACATCTTTATCGTGTTTTGTCATCTTCTCCTCCTCGTTTTATGTCAACCAAACCAATTCTATCAGAAAAAGATGGGGTGTCAAGGGTATTTGAGCGGAGAGATTTACTCGAGAGAAAAAAAGGGGGCTCTGTGATAGGTAGTGAGAGGGATACACGGCGGGGTAAAATCTACTCGAGAGAGTTTAAAAACTGATAAATTACAGATAGTCCGCCCTGGCAGGATTTTGTTCCCGCAAGACTCACTGAATGTTTAGACTATAAATTGGGTCTGGTATCTGACCCTCAAGCCCAACCTAAACAGGGAGTATCTCAGGTTTACCAAACCACAGGACGGACTATGATTTTAAGTCTCAAAGTAGATTTCATTACTTTAACTAAACTATCCATCCACCATTGCAATTTCCGTGTGGTTCAAATGGAATGTGATTTCCACAATTCAAACAGCATAAATGTTGATGAGAGTCGACAAGGTCAAGAAATAAAAACGGTGCTTTGCCAACGAGGGATATATGATGGCATTTAGGGCATAGGAACCAATACACAAACATTGGGTCGTGTGAGGCGTTCATATTGATATTATAGTTGAAAAAAGGCGAAAGTCAAGGTTGAAAATACGATAAAATTCAGATGTGGGGTCTCTATCTTTTGGGGCGAATCGCTTTGGGGCATGGGGGGGGATCTCTCTTTTGGGATAGTGGGAGGATCAAAAGAAAAGGAGTAGTTAAGTATAAACCAGCCCGGATCCTCGCTAATACACGCCAATCTAGCCCCTATATTTCAGAGTGACCAGGTAAATCACCTTAAAGGATGTTCCGATAAGGAGCATTATGTCACCCACCACCCTCTAAAACCCTTTATCTATCAATATCTAGCCAAAACACAATACTAAGGTTCCTGCGCTCCAAAAACGCTCAAAGCCTGTGTAGTAAAGCCTTTTCTTTCCTTCTCTCAATCTCTCCTACCGACCTGTCCTCCATATTTCCATCATTTCTCTCCTCTTATCTCTCTTACCCCTCTAAGACCGCATCTTACCGCCACTCAATCTAATATATAAGACCCCGAACTACGAAGCGTACACACGAAGGACACACTAACTGACCTCCGCAACTCTTTGTCCATCTATTCCTTAACCCTGTCCAAATTTACGAAGCGAACACCTGAACGGTACACCAAAACACCCTTTTTATTTACGAACGGTACAACGATCTACCGCTGAAACTCTTTCCTATTCTTACGTTGAACCCTCTCTCTTTTTACGAACCGAACACCGTCCTCTGTGTTGTGCTGTTTGCTATTACTATCTTTCTTTATCTTAGTTAATATAAGAACTAACTAAGTAATTAAAGAAGCAATCAGTGTGCCAAGTTTTTTCCGGAAAGAGAGGATCTTCTTTTTTGCGAGGGCCGGAGGTTATCTTCAGCCCTCCCTTCTGTAGTGCTCTTTTAATAAGAGTTACAGAGACTTGACAAACACAAAAAAGTTGATATAGTAGGGTCATCTTTGAGAATGGAGGTAAAGCGATGATGCTACTTACGAAGCAACTACGAGGCAAACTTCCGCCACTCTACGCTAACGAGAAGAAGAAACCAGAGGAAACGCCGGTTATAGTTAAATTCTTTGATCCTTGCGGCTCCTATACTTGGTATGCAACGGAGTTTGACGGAAAGGATACATTCTTTGGATTTGTTAGGGGTCACAACAACGAACTGGGTTATTTCAGCTTGGGAGAATTACAAGCGTACAGAGGTAAACCCTTGGGCTTAGGTATTGAACGGGATATGTACTTTGGCAAGCATACCTTGGCAGAGGTAACAGCAGAGCAACTATAGCTTTACATCCGGGGCCTTTAACCGGGCCTCGTAGTAAAGTTGTTTGACAATCAAGAAGGAAAGAAGCATAGGAGGTGAGGAAGGTGAGAAACAAACTTAAAATAGCCCTAATAGCATTGGTGCTCAGTATTAGTGCCTTAGCTCTTGCAGGATGGTGCGAGATTGATATACGAGCTATGAGGCAAGCAAACGCAAAAATTATGACAGCCCTCACTAAGCGGGTAAATACTTTCATCTCCCAGCAAAAAAATTTAGAGAACTGGGTCAGCAAGCTGGACAAAAAAATGGACGTGGCCCAGGAAGAATTGAGGAAAGTCCAGATCTCGGATCTCATTCAAGAATGTGACCTTTGTTGCCTCAGAGAAGATAATATACTCCCTCAGGGCTTCTTAGGTGTTGACTTGGAACCATGCCAAGAAAGGCAAGGCGTTGTTATCCAAAAGATTCATGGCAATTCACCAGCTCAAGCAGCAGGTTTAGCGGAAGGAGATATTATCCTTTGTTATCGAAATACGCAAGTCTGGTCAAAGGAACTGCTGATTCGCGACATCCAAGGAACAAGACCCCTAACTCCAGTGGACATATTAGTATCCAGAAGAGGAGAAGAAAAAAGATTGATGGTCCTCCTCATTGCTAAACGAAAAGAATAATAAACGGAATTTCTCCCCATTTCTTGCACCTGATAGACAAGCACTTGACAATTTCTTGAGATGTAGTATAATAAACTAGATCGTTGAGGGGTCAGAGAATGTTTCTTCAGGTACAAAAATATGGATTATTATTGCCTTTGTTTCGAGTTTTCACTCGGATAAGAAGGACAAAGGTACTGACCCCTGCCCCACTCCCTCTGAAAAGAGATGTGGGGCCATTTTATTTTAATACCAAAGGTGATGCGAGAATTTTATGTAACTTACCCATCAACCCGCCACTATCCTACCATACAAGAGATAAATTAGGGTGCTGGATTATCTCTTATCGGAACATAAACGCCTTTTTCTCATCGCAATTTCTTGGCAATTTTCTCTCAAACCTAAAGCTATCCTTCAACAGAGACACCCCTACCTTACTCCACTTAACCTATCTAATAAATCTTAATGCTATATTTGTCCTGTTTTGCTACTCTGAAAAGGACAAAAAATCTACCACAGGAGGAGCAAAATGCAAAGCAGGTGTTTAACTTTGGAGTCAACCTATATTCCGGTAGCAACCAGGCGCAAGGCTCTTAAGCGTGATAATTACAGGTGTATTTGGTGCGGAGAGCATGAAGAACATGATGTAGGTTTATTCATTCAAAAGCAAGCTGGGGGAGCTATTTGCTTGGAAAATGTCATTACGCAAGATTACCAATGCAAACGAAAAAGGCATTACGATACGCCAGCCGAATTTATTGAGACGCTCAAACTTGAGCAGATTGACTTTCCCAAGGAGGTAAAAGCAATGAAGGTCGAGGTTGTCTGGCCTAGTGGTAAGAAAGTGGAGGGGATAGTTGAGGAACTCCCCCCGCTTGGAGCGAAGGCGTTTTACCTGCGTTGCGATGGGAATGGTAAAAGAAGACAAATTTATACTGAGCCTGGTATGCAAATAATAGAGTTGGGGGGTGAGAAGTGAAAGTAAAACAGAAAGGTAAGGTAGTTGTAATCACACTAGAAAAAGAAGAAGCACGGCTGATGGAGCATGCCCTTAATTGCGCATTTTCTAAGAGCTTAGAACGCTATTGTAAAGAGCACAAGCTTGATGGTGACGCATTGTATGAGTTCACGACAAAACTATGGGCAAAGCTTGATACTACTATTTACGGAGCCAGGCAGGAGGATAAGAAAGTTGGGAGGTAAGGAATGAAAACTTTTGACGAGGTAGGTAAAGCAGCGGGTCTTGATGATGCTACTCTTAAAAGGTATGTAATTTACATGAACAGAAGATGGGCAAATAAAGAAGAGTCGCAGTGTCAAACGGGATACGCTCAGGAATGGGCGGAAAGATTTAAGGGAGGAGATGAATATAATTGCTCAGATCCTGTTGGTCAGAGCATACTAAGAGAAATGCTATAGGGGGGAAATAGGTATATAGCGGACAATGTACCAAGACATGATGGAGAAACTATCGAGTCGAGTGTCAAAGTTCAAATTTGCTCCCTTTCCTGCGTTATTTTCAGGACTGGAGGCTGAGGGAGGAAGAAGCTATGGCAAAACCTGAGCATTTATCTCCCAGCCAAATAAATACCTACTTAACCTGTCCCTTGCAACATTTTTGGCGCTACAAGGAGCACCTTAAAATTCAACCCAAATCAGCTATGACTCTATCCAAGTCCCTTCATTTCGGGATCGAAGGCAATTATAGGCAGAAGATCTCTACTCACGAAGATCTATCCCTCAACAAAGTGCTCGGTATTTTCTCGGCTGATTTCAACACTAGGAAGCACGAGACACTCTGGGAGAAGGACGAAAAGGCAGGCAAAATTAAGGACGAGGGGGTCGGCTTACTCTCCGTCTATCACAAGACAGTAACTCCTAAGGTCCAGCCCTTGTACGTAGAGGACAAATTCAAAGTCACATTCCAGAATTTTGCTGTTCCTCTCATCGGCTACCTTGATTTAATCGCCGAGCCAGGCATCATCGTCGATCACAAAGCCAGCGGCAAAGCACCGTCAGTAATGGAAACGGAAACTAAAAACTCCCTTCAACTTACTGCCTATGCACTCGGCTACCGATCCAAGTTCCAAAAAGTTGAAAAAGGGATCCGGGTGGATGTTATGTTCCGCACCAAACCATCAAAAGCCGCCAAACCCAAACCTCCGAAAGAGCCAAAAGTGCTCCCCTTCCCTACTACCAGGACCCAGCAGGACATCAACCGTTTCTTGAAACAAATGGCTTACGTAGCTAAAGCTATTGAAGAGGAGATCTATTACCCCCGTCAACCAGGGTGGCAGTGTAGCGAGGCCTGGTGTGGTTACCACTCGATCTGTATGAAGGAATGGTGAGACTCAATGAACCTTGACATAATCTATAACAAATCCTCTCAGCGAATGCCCGAGCTTCCCGATTGGTCAATTGATACAGTTATGACCTCGCCACCCTACTGGGGCCTCAGGGATTATGGAGATGATGTAAAAGAAATTTGGGGAGGAGATAACGACTGTTACCATAAATGGGAAATTATTGATATTTTACGGAAGGCCACTCCTGGTGATTTGCCTTCTCCTAAAAGTATTATAGCAGGTAAAAGAACTAATGCTGAGAATAGGCCAGGAAAACCTTCTGAATTTTGTCAATTCTGCCATGCCTGGCAAGGCCAACTCGGCCTCGAACCCACCTTCCAACTTTACCTTGACCACCTGATGATAGTATGCGCCGAGATAAAGCGGGTGCTGAAAAAGACAGGCTCGTTCTGGTTGAACATGGGAGATACTTACGCAACTCATACAGCCAAGAGAAGCGGGCAGTTTGGGAAGAATATTAAGAATGGCTTTGATGATGTATATCGAAACAATAGAAAGCCACAGAGCGTGGGAGAGAAGTGTCTTATCGGTATCCCCTGGCGTCTAGTTCTTCGTCTTATTGACGAGCAGGGATGGATACTGCGCAATGCAATTATCTGGCACAAGCCCAATGCAATGCCCTCCAGCGTCAAGGATAGATGCAGTAATAGCTATGAATTTTTATTTCATTTAGTTAAGGCTAAGAAGTATTATCACGATTTGGATGCAATAAGGGAGCCATACACCGAACCTCTGAATAGATGGGGTGGGGATAAATTAGTAGCAAAGGGAAAAAGTGAATGGGATGCTGGTACTGGTCAAGATAGATACCGAGACCGAGATATGCGACCTAATAAAGCTGGCAAAAACCCCGGCGACGTGTGGACTATCCCCACTCAACCACGCCCTGAAGCTCACTTCGCCACCTTCCCCGATAAGCTCTGCATCAAGCCAATCCTCGCAACTTGCCCTATGGAGATATGCAAGAAATGCGGGAAGGCGAGGGTGAGGATAACGAAAAGCCATACTACTTATGAATCTGGTAGCGGTAAATCAGGCAATAGACCGAAAGGAAAATATAAAGATCTCGAGGGAACTGGCTTAATCGGGAAGAATTTAAGAATGGGACCGACCTCTCATGTGGAGACTATCGGCTGGACTGACTGCGGTTGCAATGCTGGCTGGGATAGCGGTATATTACTTGATCCTTTCGCTGGCCGGGGAACGAGCCTTATTATGACAAAGAAGCTAGGCAGGCATTACGTAGGGTATGAGTTGAAAAAGGAATATGCTGATATGGCAGAGAGAGAGTTAGAGGAAATAGATCCATTATTTAGGCGGGACAATTAACGAGGAGGTAAGGAATGCTACTCGTAGATCTTAGTAAGAACAAGGTGACGATAATAAAGGACAAGGGAGGAAGACCGAAGAAGAAAAATGACTACTCAGCCCAAAAAGCCAGGCATGATTTTGAGGAGGAGATAAAGGCAGAATTACTAGAAGACGAAGGAGGTAAAAGTGATAAGCGGTGAAACTGCTTCGTATATGGGAATTAAGTTCCTCAGGGAAGAAAGTAGATGAAACTTTTGAGAAGGCAGTTAGAACCTTAGGTAAAAAGAGAGTGGCCCAGCTTTACAAAAAGCTTCCAAAACAATTAAAAATTTACCTGCTGTGGATGCTTGTACCATTAAACAACAAAAGATTTGAGGAAAAGTTTATGAAAATTTACGACAAGCACCAATACCTTCATATGATGGTCTGCCGAGACAGATGCAAAGGCTTCAAAGACTATTACCGAGAGTCTGAGGAAGCACTATTAAAGTATCTCGGAGCCAAGTAATGAATAAAAAAATTATGGAGAAAGCAGGATTTAGCAAGGAAGTAAAAAAAGTAGAGCAAGGGCGCTGTCCTTTTTGCAAGAGGCAAATTAAGATGGAAGAATTCAGGGACGCATTGAGCAGGCGGGAGTTCCGAATATCGGGGGTGTGTCAGACCTGCCAAGATGCTGTTTTTGGATAAAGGAGGTAAAAATCATGGCAAAAACTAAACTAGCAGTCCCCAAGGTCGAGCTTCCGAAGGAAAAACTCCCCTCGGAAGTGGGCAAAGAAGCAATGAGGACTATGACTGACTCAGCCGAAATCTTTCAGTTAATGGAGGCCAGGGACGAAGTTCAGATGATGCAAGAAGTGATGGGGGTATATAGTAAGGAATATATCTATGACATCCCCTTCAAGGGCGGCACGGTCTCAAAGTGCGATACTCCAAACTGTCGCCTTATGAAAGCCGGCACAGCCCATACCCACGTCAGAGGTCTTTCCTGGTCCGGCATCAAGGAAGCCCGTAGGATCTTCAAGGGCATTGATACCCGGGAGGTCTCCAAACCAGTTATTGTTGACCAGGACGGCAAGATGTATTACGAGTCCTCGGCTACTGCGGTGGATCTCCGTACTGGAAACTGTACCACGGTACATAAAAGGCAGCCTCTAAAGAAGAAAAAGAGATCCGGTGAGTACATTGAGGACGAATTTGCCTACGAGATCGTGCAGTCTAAGGCTAAAAGAAACGCTATCGCCGAGCTCCTTCCTCAGCCCCTAGTCCGGGGTTGGATCCAAGACTGGATCAAGGGCACAAAAAACTTCGATCCTAAGAGAGTTGTTGATCTCCAGAAAGGCGAAGACTACTCGGTTGAGGATGAGGAAACCGAGAGGGAGAAGCCTCAAAAATCGTCAGGGGAAAAGATGGCTTCCGGGCCTCAACTCACTAAAATCTACGCCGACTTCCGGGCGATTGAAAAGCTAGGTGGCAGATCCTTTGATGCCTCACTCACCGACTGGAAAAAACACTTCAACGTCGACTCCTTTAAGGCTCTAACTCTCGTCCAGGCTTCCAAGGTCATTAAAACCAACCTTGAGAATATCGCCAAACTCGCGAAAGCAACCGCGGAAAAAGAGCGTCCAGAATCCCACGACAAACAACCCAGTTCCGAGGGAAATAAGGCCAAGAAAATCCAAGCTATCAAGGATGCCCTTAAGAAACTCGGATGGAATGTGGAGGATCCCCTGTCCTTCAGCAGCCTTCTCAGCCCTTATGACCTTTCGTCACTTGAGGATCTCGAAAAAGCAGATGAGTCCACCTTGGACGCTATCTTAAACGACGTCGGCGCACGAAGTAAGGAATTATAGCCTATAGAGGAAGGCAGGCCCGCTCTGTGGCATTAAAATGCTATGAGGGATAGATGACTTTGGAGAACCGATACCCTTAAACTGGGGCGGCGTCATCCGCAGGGCGGGCAAGGAAGGAGGTTGGGTCTATGAAGTATTTTTGGCTTGAGGTGGCAACATACATAATAATAGCTTTAGGACTCTATGTAGTGTTTCTATTCCTGGTGTGGAAATACTGTCGTATAAGTTTATATTGATCAAAAGAGGGAAGAAGAGGTAAACGAATTACAAATCCATTAGGACATCACACCCCCTGGAAGCCTGAAAAATGTCCACACTGCGGTTACCTTTCAACTTGGTGTGTCCACGGGAAAAAATACTATTGTTTCGTATGTGGGAAAATTTTCACAGCGTTACCCAAGGTGAGGAAGAAAGGAGAAAGCGAATGAAAAAGATTAGTTTACTCGATTGTCTCATCCGTTTTCTATGTCAATATCTAGGAAAACAACGGCGTTTCAGACGAGTCTTCTCATCGATACGTAAGAGTGCAAAATGAGAAGCGCAGGACTAGCTCGTAGCCAGTCTGGAGTTTGGACTCTCTGGATTTTTGTCGGCAAGTTCAGGCTGATTGTCAAGAAAAATAGGACTTGGGTATTATTAGAATGCTGGGTCCCAACCCGGTCTTTCACGATAGAGACTGGCTTTTCCAGGTTCCTGGGATTCAGGGTTCATTTATGGAGATCAGCATGGTAACGCCCGGTTTGATAATTCTTGACCTCTGTGGGGGTACTGGAGCTTGGAGCAAACCATATCGAAAAAGCGGCTGGTATGATGTCAGATTGATTACATTCCCACGTGATGTCAGACTTTATAAGCCTCCCAAAAATGTCTACGGAGTTTTAGCTGCTCCTCCTTGCACTCATTTAGGTATTTCCGGCGCTAGATGGTGGAAAGAGAAGGGCCAAGAAGCACTATTTGAGGGTTTAGCGGTCGTAGATGCTTGTATGAGGATAATACTGATAGCAAAACCAAAGTTTTGGGTGTTAGAAAATCCAGTCGGAAGATTAGTAAATTACTTGGGAAAACCAAAGATGTATTTTCAGCCGTATGAATATGGGGATCCTTGGAGCAAGAAAACTTGCCTTTGGGGGAATTTTAATGTTCCCAAAATGGACGCAGTTCTTTGTTTGGACAAAAATAGAATAAACTACATGCCACCCGGTCCAGACCGAGCGATGCGAAGAAGTATAACACCCCCGGGATTCGCAAAAGCATTCTTTGAAGCTAATCAATAAACTACCGAAAGGAGCTAAACATGGAAGGATTCATTGCTACTCATCCATCAGGTAATGAGGAGTGGACCGTTAAACGCAACGGTCCCCAATTAACCAAAACGGTCATTAGATCACCCAGCCCTGAGGCGCCAACTCCTCTGACTCGGATCACCCGCACCACTACGCTCATCTACCGTCAAGCTGGCATTTGCCTTACAGCTTTCCACGCCGAGAAGAGAAATGCCAAAAAGAAAGGTTTCCACGTCACCAACATCGACTCCACCACTGAACCGGAGCGACCCAAAGTTAAAGCGCTAATCAAAAAATTGCCCAGAAAGGTCAAGGTACTCGGCCGCTTCATTGAGAAAGGTTAAGGTTCAGTGACTAATCCCGAGAAACTGGGCAGAGGCATGAAATTCACCTTGGACCGGAAAATCTGGCAAGCCTCGCCCTGGAAACTCAAAATCTGGATTTACCTCTGTGAGCAAGCAAATTACACAGACGGTAATCAGGGAGGTATCGAAATAAAAAGAGGACAGATACTCCGAAGCTATGACCAAATCGCAAAAGCTTGTAGCTACAAAATAGGTTATCGAACTAAAAAACTCACGATCTCTGCGATACGAAAAATCTTGAAAGAACTTATGAAAGAAGAACGAATAACACAACGAAGGACACCCCTCGGTATTCTCTGCACCATCTGTAATTATGAGACTTTGCGGGCTTTTCCAAAACCACGAAGGACACAGCGAAGCACACAGTCAGAAGAGCTTGTTTCCCTTCCAATTGACGATGATACATCTAAGGAAATTGATGAGCTTATTAAATTGTTTCAAGTCAAATTCCCCGGACACGTTAAACGGCTTGGTAGAAAAACCGTATTCAAAATGAGAGACATCATCGAAGGGGCTCTTCAAGATGGTATCTCGCTTGAAGCCATAAAAGAAAGAATAGAGAAAGCAAAAGATGGTACACCCTGGAAGATACTTAGTGAAGAGTGGATCGCTAAAATGACAAAGGAGAAAGTAAGCTATGAAAAACTTATTAAACTCTACGGTGGGAAAGACAGCTAATCCCTTTAAGGACATTTGGGATCAGTACGTTCAAGGAACCATTACCCTTCAGGATCTTCAACGAAAAACTAGAGGCTGGATGCTAAAGAGGGTTTCCTCTTACGCCTATCAGGAAATGCCGCCTCCTCCTTCCTTTCCAAAAAGAAGCAAAAAAAATATGGAGGGTTGGGCCGAAGCGTGTCGCCAAAGAGTCCTTGAAAACTTGGCAAACAGGCATCGCCTCTCTGTCCTGCTAAGAGACTTACAAAATGGTCGCCTTCCTTGCGAACCAGGGAAAAAAGAGCAAATCCAGATACTTCTGGAAGAGTATCCTCATCATTCCCCAAGGAGGTAAAGAATAAATGACTACTGATGAGATGAAGCTGGCCCTCTCATGGTATTTACGTTGGAAGCTCTGGTATCCTTTGGTGATAACTGAGGGCACCATCACCAAAAATTATTATGGAGTATCTGATATATTGGCTCTCCGCAAAACAATGGCGATCGAAGTGGAAATTAAGAAAAGCTTTTGCGAAATGAAACGAGATCTCAAAATAAAATGGTCGAAACATTTGTTTTATCTGAAGAGCTTTAACTCAGACAAAATCCCTAACAAGTTCTATTTCGCCCTGCCCTCAGGCTTCAAAGATGCCACCTTGCAGAAATATAAAGATATCATTCCCAAACCCTATGGGGTGATAGTGGTGGAAAGAGATGACTTTCGACCTCATCATTGCCACATGGCCAAGCAAGCCCAATATTTAACAAGACGCACAGACCATTTTGAAAAGCTCAAGGAAAGAATGTCGTGGCGACTCAGTACCGAGAATATCGACCTGAGGCTAAAATTGATGGAGAGAAGGAGCTAATTATGAGGGAGAAATGTCCAAAGTTTATTAAGTGTAATGCTCCTTTATGTCCGCTGGACAAAGGTATTCAAGAAAGAGTTTACCTCGAGGGAGAACCAACTTGCAGAATGAAGCCCGAAGATTTAGTTGCAATAATAGGCAATGGATTCAGAAACGACTATGAAAAATTCAATAAGATTTGCCTCCGAAGGGGAATGAGATTTGTCGTTTGGCGCAAAGTCAAAAAAAAGGTTCGCTCCTGACGCTCATTCCCAGAGGCGTTTTTTCGTCAAAAATAATAGGAGTATAAACCTTCAAGGAGGGAGGAGAAAGGAGAAAATAATGTCACTAGCCCGAAAATTTCTAAACTGGTTCACCGGGAAAAAGGATAAAGAGCAGTTAAAGGAGCTAAAGGAAGTTTTGCCCGAAACTCCTCCTCCGAAGTTACAAATTAAAACCATTCAGGACCTAAAGGCTGCTACTAGGATAAAAACTTTCCAGGACGTGAGGGCTTTCTGCGGAGAGGTCCGCAAGACTCTCACAATTTATAAGAAGTCCTGCGAGGAAATGCGTGATGCTTCTTGGGTCCACAAGAAGGCAATAGATAGCCTCTACGTGGAGATGGGCAACCTCAGTGACAAGATAGATAGGCTTATTGAGGGCAAGAAAGGAGAGAAATGATGAAGAAGATTGAAACAATTAAAGAGCTTTCACAAACAAATCCTTTGCCAAAGAATCTTTCAGAACTTACGGCGATAGCTATAATGGCAATAGACAGGAATACAAGAGCAATTAACAAAATAATTAATTGGGTTAACGAATATGAAAAGCACTAGACAAATCGGGAATATTTTCCAAGACTTTTGCTCCGCCTGGTTAACAGACCAAGGCTATGACGTTTATAATCAGAAAACGGTAGCCAGAAAGATCAAAGCCGGTATCTGGATCTCACAACGCCAAGACATTTTCGGTATGGATATCCTCGCCCTGAAAGCAGGTGAGAAGCCGTTGTTTATTCAGGCAACGGCACATAGTAACGTGCAGAAAAGGCTTGATGAAATACTCAGGCATCCCTGGCCTCTGAAGTATGTGCGAGTAGAAGTCTGGCAAAAGAAGGATAAGGATATTAATATCAAGCAATTTGACGGAGAGAGGCTAGTGGATTATGCAAAAATAATTAGGAGAAAACTGTATTTAAAAGGAGAGAAATAAAATGGATAAATGGATTCATTTAGTAGGTCTGGGGATGAATTGTCCAAAAATAGGAATTGAGGGATTAACTGATTATGAAGCGGTTTTGTGGCTCAGAGAAGCCATTAGGATATTAGAAAAGAGAAATACTGGGCTGAGAATTGAAGAATATGAGGAAAGAGCTTGTAAATAGGAGGAGTGGGTGAATGAAGCTCAATATTATATTCATCTGTTTGATTTTGACCTTCTGTGGCGTTGTGTTCGCAAATTTGCAGGCTACCGATCCCCAGATTTCGAGGAACTTCAGGCAATCCGAGTTCGTATCCCCGGATACCGGCGAAGCAAAAATGGATATGCAGGTGATAATTAATTTGCAGGTAGTCAGGGATCACTTTGGCAAGAAGGTAGTCGTCATTAGTGGCTACCGCACCTCCAGGCACAACCGGAACATCGGGGGACACTCAGAATCCTTGCATCTGAAAGGTATGGCAGTGGATTGGTATATTGAGGGAGTGTCTGTTTATGAGATGGCGCGGGTCGCCAAGGAGTGTGGGTTCACCGGCATAGGCATATATAAGTATTCTGTGCATACAGACATAGGAGAAAGAGAAACATGGTATGGAGGATCTTGAGAATCAGGGAGAGCGTGGAGGAGAGATTAAGTAATAAAGGGAGGCAATGATGACCAACAAAATAAAACGCAAAGTAGTAGCACCATTTGACATTACTAAACTTAAAAGGTGTCCATATTGTAGTAGCACGGACATAGATTATGACCCCATAATGAAAAATTGGAGATGCAATGTATGTGATGAAATTTGGGAGGAATAAGTGAATAAGAAAATTATGGAAAAAGCAGGTTTCAGTAAAGAGGTGGAGAGAGTGGAGAGGGGGAACTGTCCTTTCTGTGGCAGACAAATCAAGATGGAAGAATTTAAGGATGCATTAAGCAGAAAGGAATTCCAAATATCGGGGCTATGCCAGACCTGCCAAGATACAATTTTTTAAGAGAGGAATAAATGTCAGAATCGGGGGGTTATACGCTGGATTTGTACTGTGATTTTACTGCCGTTGTGAGAGGGCAAGTTACGGATTCAGTTGGACACGAATATAATGATTTTTATCAGTACGCCGGATCGAAAAGATCTGATTGTGTAGCTGAGGCACGATCTGATGGCTGGATGTTTCATAGGGATGGCAAACATAGCTGTCCAAGATGCAGACGAGGGAAGAAAAGAAGGCACCCACCGACATAGATGAGTACCTTCTTCCTCACCAATTTCTTGTAATAGACTACCCGGCTGCTACTTTCTGCCCGAAGTAGAAACCAATCACTGCACCTAGAACTCCAACGAGTCCGGTCGGAAGAGACTTATTCACGAAGAGATATACAACACTAGCCCCAACAATCGTTAGAGCTAATAAGGCTCGCACACTACCTTCTGGTAATCCCAAAGGTTTGTCAAACATTTTTCCCTCCCTTTATATTGACATTCTTCTTAACGTTAATGAAACCCCAAACCACCATTTGTCATCAGACCAATAGATTCCTGGACGAAACCGGGAAATAGCCCTGCCTAAGTTACCTTTCAAATCCAACTGGAGTTCAATCCCAAAAAGCACATGGGACGGCTTCTTGTTTTTGAGAGTTATCCCCCCTGTTAGGTTGAGCTTGGGGTGAAGAAACCCCTCTACAAGCGTAATCTCTGCCGCTCCCAGTGCGTGTTTGTCTCGATAGAGGCCCAGAGGATTTGTAGTTTTCAAAAACTGAGCAAACATCACAACTCCCACATCAATGACTACCTCGGCATACTCAAAGGCATTCACTGGCTGTTTCTTGATTTTCTCCAAATTCACAAGGTCCCCCGCCCAAGCAACCGAACTGAGCAAACTCACAATTAGCAATGCCATTATCGGAACCAGCCATTTTCGCATCATTCTTGCCTCCTTACTCTACTCTATATTTTTCATCACCTATGTAATAGGCAGCGATGAACAAGGCCAGACTAACCAGCCAATTCATATCCAGCTTCTTACTGACTTTTTCCAATAGCATAAATTCGTGAGCAGCGATTGATCCCCAACCGCTATCAGGTTGCCATCCAGTGTTTCCTATATCTTCTGAAGTGAAGACAAATCGAATGATAGCCTCAGTAAGACTTAGAGCGTGTCCTTCCTCTTCTAATGCTAGAACACCAGCCGTCATTGGACTAGCCATGCTAGTACCGCTTACCTTGGCGTATTCGTCATTTAGCCAGCACCCAAGTAAATCCACTCCTGGAGCCATCACTACAAGTCTAGGGCCAAAATTACTCCAATCTGGTCTTTCTCCCTTTTTGTCGATAGCTCCTATCCCAAGAGTATGCTTATCATTAGCTGGGAAGAACAACAGG
>Ga0209991_10000061_pt1 | contig 45089 bp, 40 predicted proteins | sample ChitaG_FD_183167 | JGI IMG/M metagenome (GOLD analysis project Ga0209991, IMG submission 183167) | Deep subsurface microbial communities from South Pacific Ocean to uncover new lineages of life (NeLLi) - Chile_00310 metaG (SPAdes)... | ecosystem: Environmental > Aquatic > Marine > Oceanic >... | reverse complement strand
GTCTGCGGGCATGCTTGACTTCTGGATCGCGGGCCACGCGAACAGCAAGCAAAGCTAGCGGCCTTGCATCTTGAGCGTCAACTTTGAGATTGTTTCTCTCGACATGCCAGGTCAGATTAAAAAAAAGCTTAATCCGAGCTTCTGGGTCTGACTCCTCGGCATATGCCTTGGCATATTCATCAATAGTTTGAAATTGGGGAGAATTATTCAACGCCGCAGCCGGGATGGGGATCGGGAAAATGGTGGCTACTGCCAAGAGAAATAAAAGCCATGTTCTCAAAATGTGCATATTTACTGCCCCAGATGGCACCGTGGGTCTATCTATCTACCTACCTCATTTAATTATTAGGTAAGAAATCTGAACCGCATATTCAAGTATGTAATTGTCGGTCTCCCAGCTGGACTTGAGCTAAAAGGGCCAAAAGGGCATTGCAAAGCCTAAGATCGAGGAGATTTGCCGCAAACCAGCTATTTCCTTTTGAGTGAGGAAGCGTGCTCACCGGAATTCCGTTGTCCTCCGACTTCGTAAGCCGGTGTGCCCCTCACCTTGGTCGGGGAATCCGGCCCGAAATAAAGGTTTTGTCAAACTGACTTTGACCCCGCGTAACTCGTTGTCTTTCAATGGAAAATCTCTCGCACGTCACATATTCTGTTGTGGGGGTCTGGGCAGTGTCCTGTTGCGATAGCCGGGGATATATGCTAAACTTACACCGGGAAATGACGCGAAAGATCGGTTATCCTGATGGTCGCTGATTTAGCTGAGAAACTGAAGTCTGAGGGATGGGTTGAGCGATCCACGGCCTCCGGAGCCCGCTTGCAGGAGGCGATGGAGAACTACCAGTTGCTGGGATTCGAGGTCAAAGCCGTTCCGGTTAAGGAGCTGGCGAGCGATGGGTGCACCGAGTGCTTCGAGGATGAAAACGACGCGACGATGATGATTTTTACCCGGGAGACGGGCATCGCGCGAGCCGGTGATTTGCTGGATGAGAATAACAAAGAGTAGTCTACGTGGCCTGGCCCACAAGGACGCCTGCTTGGTACATTTTGGCGAAAGGATAAAACAATGAAAGCTGCGGTATTTCATGGTCCGAATCAGCCGCTGAAAATAGAGGAGGTTCCCACGCCGACCCCGGGACCCGGCCAACTGCTGATTAAAACCGCCGCCTGCGGGGTGTGCCACACCGACTTGCATTACATTGACCACGGTGTGCCGACATTCAAGAAACCCCCGCTGATCCTGGGACATGAACCGTCGGGAACGGTGGCCAGCTTGGGGGAACGTGTGAAGGGTTTCAAGGAGGGAGACAGGGTATTGTTGCCGGCGGTCTTGACATGCGGAAGCTGTGAAATGTGCCGCACCGGCCGGGAGAACATCTGTGCCAAGATGATCATGTTCGGCAACAATATCGATGGCGCCTACGCCGAGTATCTTACCGCCCCGGCTAAAGATACTTTTCACCTTCCCGATGAACTTCCGTTGGCCGAGTCGTCAATTATCGCTGATGCTGTCTCCACCCCTTTTCATGCGGTCAAAAACCGGGCGCAGGTCAAGCCAGGAGATACCGTGGTGGTCCTGGGGTGTGGCGGTGTCGGGATTAACCTGGTCCAGGTCGCCGCCGCGGTCGGGGGGTCGGTGATTGCGGTGGATATCTCTGCGGAGAAGTTGGATTGGGCGAAAAAACTGGGGGCGGATGTCGTCATCAACCCGAAAGACGATGAGAAATGGGCCAAGACGGTTAAGAAAATGACCGGTGGGGGAGCGGATATTGCGATCGAGGCGATCGGGACCCCGGCGACCATTGAAACGGCGTTCAACACCCTGCGCACCGGTGGGCGATTGGTCATTTTAGGTTACACCGCCAAGGATATTTCGCTCAACGCCGGGAGAATAATGTTTCGGGAGATGGAGATCGTGGGGTCATTGGGCTGCCGGCCGGTCGATTACCCCAAGCTCATTGAATTTTGCCGTCTAGGAAAAATCAAAATCAAGGAACTGGTGACCGCGAGGTTCCCGCTGGATGAGATCAACGACGCCTTCGATTTGTTGCGGAAGGGGCAAGGGCTGCGGTCAATTGTTGTGTTTTGAGCCGATGGCGGTGATGTGATACGGCTTCTGCCGGACCAGGGTGAGACGCCATCCGGAATGGACAGGAGATAACCTGGCTGGAACTCAAGCATAAAAAGAACATGGAGAAGATGATGGAGATCAAGAAGGTTGGTATTTGCGGATGCGGACTGATGGGTTCGGGCATCGCTGAGTTGTCCGCAAAATCCGAAATGGAAGTGCTTGTCTGTGAGGTGAACGACAAGCTGCTGGAAAAAGGCAGGGGCCGAATTGAGAAGTCTTTGTCCCGGGCGGTGGCAAAAGGCAAACTTGATGAAGCCAGCAAGAACGCAGTACTGGAGAGGATTCAGGGGACAACCAAGCTGGAAGACCTCAAAGACTGCGATATTGTCTGTGAGGCGATTATCGAGAACCTGGGAGAAAAGCAAAAGCTTTATCAGCAGCTCGACGGTCTCGTCAAGAAAGAGGCGATCTTTGCTTCCAATACATCATCGCTGTCGATCACCGAGATGGGCGCGGCGACTAATCGCCCGGATAAATTCTGCGGGCTGCATTTTTTCAACCCGGTACCGGTGATGAAACTGGTCGAGGTTATTAAAACTGTAGCCACTTCGGATGCTACCTTTGAGGCAGCGAAGGCATTTGGTGAGAAGGTGGGCAAAGTCGTTGTCTCCTGCAAGGATACTCCCGGTTTTGTGGTCAATCGCCTGCTTGTTCCCTACCTGCTCGATGCTATCCGTGCTTTAGAAGCCGGAGTGGCCACCAAAGAGGACATCGATAACGCGATGAAAATGGGCTGCGGTCACCCCATGGGCCCGCTGGAGCTGACTGATTTCGTCGGCCTGGACACGACCTATTATATCGCGGAAATCTTCTTTGCCGAGTTCAAGGATCATCATTATGCCGCTCCCCCGTTGTTGAAGGCGATGGTGAAGGCCGGTTACCACGGACGGAAGACCGGACGCGGATTTTACGACTACACGAAAAAGTAGGGACGAAACGATGGAATACAAAAACATCCATTTCGAAAAAGAGGGGGCTGTTGCCATTGTCACCATTGACCGCCCCCAGGCGTTGAACGCCCTGAACGACGAGACCATAGCCGAGTTGGATTCTTGCTTCACCACGATCGCCGGTGATCCAGACATTCGGTGTGTCATCCTGACCGGTGGTGGTGAGAAGGCATTTGTTGCAGGGGCGGACATCGGTGAGCTGGCTGTTCTGGATGTTCCCGGTGGTCAGGCTAAGTGCGACACCGGCCAGGCGCTGATGTTCAAAATCGAGAATCTCCCCCAGCCGGTTATTGCCGTGATTAACGGCTTCGCTCTCGGCGGGGGATGCGAAATCGCCATGGCCTGCGATGTCCGTCTGGCATCGGAGAAAGCCAAACTGGGGCAGCCGGAGGTCAACTTAGGAATTATCCCCGGCTATGGGGGGACACAGAGACTGGCCCGACTCGTCGGTGCGGGCAAAGCCAAGCAGTTGATTTTCACCGGAGATTTTATTTCCGCGGACGAAGCCCGCCGCATCGGGCTGGTGGATGAGGTTTATCCACCCGATGAACTGATTTCCCGGGCCAAAGAAATGGCGCAGAAGATCGCGGCAAAGGGACCGTTAGCGATCAAAGCGGCCAAGCGGGCAATCAATCGGGGCCGCAATGTCGATCTGGAATCCGGCTGCGCGTACGAAGGAACCCTCTTTGCGGCCATTTGCGCGTCGCAGGACAAAACCGAAGGGACCAAGGCATTCTTGGAGAAACGCAAGGCGCAATTCGTCGGGCGATAGCAGGTTTTGCTGAAGGTGTGTGTGGATGGACCAAACCCGGCCGGTAATCTGCTCGGGATCATATTGAATAAGAGAATAGGACCTGTACATGGACTTTGCCCTTACTGAAGATCAGTTGGCGGTGCAGGAAGTAGCCAGGGGTTTCACGGAAAAGAAGCTGAAACCCCGGGCGGAGGAGTTCGATGCCGAAGCGAAATTGGATAGAGGCCTCCTAAAGCAGATGGGAGAATTAGGCCTGTTGGGTGTTGTCCTGCCGGAGGAATACGGCGGGGGCGGGATGGACACCGTCTCCTACATGATTGCCATCGAGGAGCTGTCCAAAGGTTGCCCCTCCCATGCCGCGGTCGTCGGCTTGCACAATTCCCTGTATGGCTTTCCGCTGGTTGAATTCGGCACTGAAGAGCAAAAGAAAAAATATCTTCCCGGTGCCTGCACGGGAGATCTTCTCGGGGCTTTTGCCCTGTCGGAACCGGGGGCCGGTTCTGACGCTGCTTCCCTGGCGACGACCTACACGGAGAAGGATGATGGTTTTATTCTGAACGGCACCAAGATCTTTATCACCATGGGGGCGATGGCGGATAATACCCTCGTGTTTGCCATATCCCAAAAGGGTGCGGGTCCGGAGGGGATCACTGCATTTTTGGTCGATAAAGGCACTCCGGGATTTGAGATTGGGACCGTGGAAAAGAAAATGGGATTCAAGGCCTCGCCGACCACGGAGTTGATTTTCAGTGACTGTTTCGTGCCCCGGGAGGATGTGCTTGGTGAGGAAGGCAATGGTTTTGGGATCGCCATGTCCACTCTTGACGGCGGACGGATCAGCTGCGGCGCAATGGCGGTGGGCATCGCCCAGGCCGCTTTCGAGATCGCGTTGAATTATGCAAAAGAGCGGGTGCAGTTTGGTCGGCCGATATCGTCATTCCAGGCGATCCAGTTTCATCTGGCGGATATGTCGATCATGATCGAAAACGCCCGGCTGATGGTTTACCGGGCGGCATGGTTAAAGGATCAGGGGATGCCCTATACGCTGCAGGCAGCCCAGGCTAAACTCTACGCCTCCGAAATATCCACGACGGTAACCCATAAAGCGGTCCAGGTGCTGGGCGGTTACGGGTATATTAGAGAATACCAGGTGGAGCGAATGTATCGCGATGCCCGGGTGACCGAACTTTTCGAGGGAACCTCGGAGATCCAACGGCTGGTTATCGCGCGGCAACTCTTGAAGGGGAAATGAGAAATTCCCCGGACATGGTTGTAATCTTAATGATTGACCGGGATCAGCAGACTCTGGCAATGTCACAGATGGGCCGATGAAAGAGATCACGTTTTTCGGCCGGGGTGGTCAGGGTGCGGTGATCGCCTCTGAGATTCTGGCCGAAGCTTACTTTCGGGATGGATATCATGTGCAGAGTTTTCCCTCGTTCGGCGTTGAGCGTCGCGGCGCCCCGGTTACTGCATTTTTGCGCATCGATAGGGAGTTTATTTACCTGAGAAGCATGATCTATCAGGCCGATTTCGGTCTGGTGTTGGCTGCCGATATCGCCGCGTCGCCCACGTTCCGGCCCTCCCTGAAAGATGGCGCCGTGGTGCTGATAAACTCCCCGGAAAAGTTGCCCGCTCTTGCCGGATTAAGAGCGTCGTATGTGGATGCCACCACTATTGCTCTTGAATATGGCCTGGGCTCGAAAGCTCAGCCGGTCGTAAATACCGCGATGCTGGGGGCCTTTGCCAGAATCAGCGGCAATTTGGGGTTGGACAATCTTCTGCAAGCGGTGGAGTGCAAGGTGCCGCAAAAAACCGAGCAGAACCTGGAAGCAACAAAAAAAGCGTACGAATCGGTGATGAATCTTGAGTAAGTTTATCGTTTTCAAATCCGTTGATGACATGCCGGAAATGGCGGTCAGCCGGGGATCGATGAGCTGGAATAAAACCGGTTCGTGGCGGTCGTTTACTCCAATCCATCGGGACAAGATCCCGCCGTGTAATTATAACTGCCCGGCGGGTGAGGATATTCGCGGTTATATTGATTTAATCAAGAAAAACAAGGTCGCCGAGGCCTTTGCGCTTTTAACCGAGACTAACCCTTTCCCCGCAGTATGCGGCCGCGTTTGTTTTCATCCCTGCCAGGCTGACTGTAACCGTCACGGGTTCGATATCGAAATCCAGGTCCGTTTACTGGAAAAATTCATTGGTGATTGGGCGATTGAGAACAAAAAGAAGTCACCGTTGCGGGAAACGACAGGAAAGAAGATTGCCGTTGTGGGTGCGGGTCCGGCGGGACTGGCCGCGGCTTATTATCTTCACCGAAAAAACCTGGCGGTTACGGTATATGACGAAAACCACCTGCCGGGTGGAATACTTCATTACGGCATACCCTCATATCGCCTGGCGAAAGATGTCTTGCAGGCGGAAATCGGTCGGGTCTTGCGGGGAATTGAATTTAAAGCAAACATGAGGTTTGGCTCGGATTTCGATATCGGTGACTTGTTGGATTATGACGCTGTCTTTCTGGCTACGGGTGCACATTTATCGAAGAAGTTAAATATAACCGGTGAACATTACCCGGCAGTGGAATCCGGCCTTGATTTTTTGAAGCGCGTCAATTCCGGCGATTCTTTTGACCTGGAAGGAAAACAGGTGGTGGTCATCGGTGGGGGTAATACAGCGTGTGATACGGCCCGTACGGCCTACCGTCTCGGCGCCGCGGTCAGTCTGGTGTACCGGCGGACAGAAAAAGAGATGCCCGCCTTTGCCGAAGAGGTTGAACAACTCAAATCCGAACCGATAGAAGTCCAATTCCTGGCCGCGCCCCAGCGGATTGACCGGGATGACCGGGGCAAGTTGAAGGTCACATTTTCCCGGATGAAACTTGGTGAACCTGACAGAAGCGGACGTGCCAGGCCCGTGCCGATTAAAGACTCGAATTTCGAGATATCCGCCGACACAATCTTCACAGCTATCGGGGAAGATCCCAACCTGTCGTTTTTTCCGGAGGTACGAACAAAAGACGACGGCAGTTTCGATTTTTCCGGGGTGGATCAACGTCTGGGCGGCAAGCTCTTTGTCGGCGGAGATATTCTTCCCCAGCCGAGGACGGTTCCGCATGCCGTGGCCTCAGGAAGGCTGGCGGCGGAGAAAATCGCGGCATTTCTGCGTGGCGAGACTCTGGCGGTGCCGCAGGATATTGCCGAGATCGCCGGGCCGGAGGATATCAATTACAGCTATTTCACCCGGGTAAACCGGGCCAGGTGGAAATCCGATTTGACCGTCGATGGCTCCCTCGTTGATCGGGATATGGCGCTTAAAGAGGCCGACCGTTGTTTCTCGTGCGGAGTATGCAGCCGGTGCGATAACTGTTACAACTTCTGCCCCGACCTGGCGGTGATCAGAACACCGGACGGCTACCAGGTGAATCTCGATTATTGCAAGGGGTGCGGCATCTGCGTCAAGGAGTGCCCGGGTGGTTCTCTGGTGATGGAGAAAAGCAAAACGGCTTGAAAAAGGTAATCTCAGGAAACGAAGCCACCTCGCTGGCGGTAAAGCTTTCGCGAGTGCCGGTGATCTCGGCTTATCCGATAACGCCGCAGACGGCGATTGCCGAGAAGCTCTCGGAGATCTGTGGCTCGGGGGAACTGGCGGCCAGGTTTGTTCGCGTGGAATCGGAGCACTCGGCCCTGGCGACGTTGATCGGGGCGGCCTCCACCGGCGTGCGCACGTTTACCGCGACTTCAGCGCAAGGGCTGGCGTTGATGCACGAGCTTCTATTCTGGGCCTCTGGTGCGCGATTGCCTGTAGTCTTAGTCGATGTCAATCGCGCCATGGCTGCCCCGTGGACGATCTGGTGTGACCAGACCGACTCTGTCGCCCAGCGTGACACCGGCTGGATGCAGTTTTATTGCTGGTCGAACCAGGAGGTTTTGGACAGTGTTATTTGCGCGTTCAAGATCGCCGAAACGCTGATGGTTCCCTGCATGGTCTGTTATGACGGTTTTTTCATTTCCCATACCTGTGAGGCGGTGGATCTACCCGATCAGGATCAGGTGGACAGATTTCTTCCACCAAGAAAGGCAGAATATTTTCTGGATACGGGAAATCCGCGGACGTTTTCCGGCGGGACGTTGCCGAAAGATTTCATGGAGTTCCGCTACAAGCTGCAAAAGGCCTTTGAGCGGGCACAAGAAATCATTGACCGGACATATAAAGAATTCGACGAGATGTTCGGCCGTTCATATAAGAGCGTGGAACCCTATTTTATAGATGATGCCAAAGTAGTTTTGTTGGCCTCAGGCGCGGCGGCCTCGACAGTGTTTCATACGGTCAGGACATTACGCCAGGCGGGCAAAAAAGTCGGGCTCTTGCGGCTGCGACAGTTGCGGCCGTTCCCCGCGAAGTCCCTGCTAAACCTGGTCAAGCCGGAACAACAAATAGGTGTCCTCGACCGAAATCTCTCACCGGGCACCGGGGGAGTGTTTACCCAGGAGATCAGAACAGCCTTGCAGCGCCATGGTCATCATAACCCGGTATACGAATTTATCGCCGGTCTGGGTGGACGAGACATTACGGTAGACAATATCGAAGACATCTTTGCACGGCTGGAAAGCGGAGAAGGCAAAGCATCCCAGATCAACTGGATCGGGCTGAAGGGTTGATCCCGTAAAACGGATACATTTCAGGATATTGAAACCGGGCAGTGATGATGGATAAGACAGTGGATTATGATTTTTGTGCCAGCCATGATATGTACGGCCATATGGCCTGCCCGGGGTGCGGCGAGAAGATTTTGTTGCGGCATGTCCTGGATGTTTTGGGTGCGGAGACAATCATCGTTTGTCCCGCCGGGTGTGCGGCGGTGACTGACGGCATTTTTCCCCATTCAATTTGTCCGGTGCCGTTTTTGCATGTGCCGTTTGACGCCACCCCCTCGACGGCGGCCGGGGTGCGCGCGGGCCTGGATATGTCCGGACGGGGAGACGTAACCGTTTTGGCCTGGGCCGGTGATGGCGCCACCTTTGACATCGGGATGGGCGCGCTCTCCGCGGTGGCCGAACGAAACGAAAATATTCTCTACGGTTGTTATGATAACGAAGCCTATATGAATACCGGCATCCAGCGCAGCTCGGCGACGCCGTACGGGAGTTGGACCACGACCACTCCGGAGGGACAATTGGAATCCGAGCCGAAGAAGAATATCGGTTTTATCATGGCCGCGCATCGTATCCCGTATTTTGCGAGCTGCTCGCCGGCGTTCCTTGATGATTTAAGGATGAAAGTGGCCAGGGCCAAAAGCATCAAGGGCTTCCGATTTCTGCATCTATATTCGCCCTGCCCCCCGGGTTGGAAAGCCGATCCCCAGGACGGCATCACCATCGCGCGGCTGGCCGTGGAGTGTAATATGTTCCCCCTCTATGAGATCACCAACGGTACCAATTATACGCTCACCCATAAATCACAGGGCCTGCCGGTTACCGAGTACTTGCAACTTCAGGGAAGATTTAGATACTTAAGCAAAAGGGATACTGAGATCATCCAGGCGGAGGCGGACGGGTTCTATAACCACCTGGGCGCGCTACAAGAAAGCAAACAGGGGGAACAATGACACGAAAACTCTCGGGCAAAGCCTTGATATATGATTGGAATAAGCACAAAGGGCTCAAATTACATCATCAGAAAAACCTGCAGCTCGACGATGAGACGTTGCGGGACGGTCTGCAGTCGCCATCGGTAACCGATCCCCCAATCACTGAGAAGCTGGAGTTGCTGGAGTTGATGGAACAGTTGCGGATCGATTCGGCTGATGTCGGGCTGCCCGGTTCCGGGCCCCGCGCGCAGGCCGATATCACCGCCATGGCCAAACACATTGCCGACAATAAAATGAAAATCCGGCCGAATTGCGCGGTCCGAACGGTGAAGGCCGATATCACGCCCTTAATCGAGATTTCACAAAAAGTCGGTTACCCCATCGAGGCCTGCACCTTCATCGGCTCCTCCCCGATCCGGCAATATGCCGAGGGCTGGACGCTGGACACCATGGCCAAGTTGACCGAGGAGGCGGTAAGTTATGCCGTGGATAACGGCCTGCCGGTGATGTATGTCACCGAGGATACGACCCGTGCCGATCCGAAGATTCTCACCAGACTTTACACCACCGCGATTAACGCGGGAGCGAAGAGAATTTGCGTCTGCGATACGGTAGGCCATGTCAACCCGGCCGGCGTGAGTCATCTGATGAAATTCATCCGGAAGTTGGTGCAAAAAACGAACCCCAGGGTTAAGATCGATTGGCATGGGCACTCGGATCGCGGTCTGGCGATACCCAATACAATGGCGGCCATTGCCCAGGGAGCGCATCGGGTCCACGCCACCGCCCTGGGCATCGGCGAACGCGTGGGGAATACGCCGATGGATTTGCTGCTGATTAACCTCAGTCTGGAGGGAGTATTCCGGCGCGACCTGACCATGCTGGCCCGGTATTGCCAGTTGGTCGCGAAAGCGTGTAATGTGACTATTCCGCCCAACTATCCGGTGATGGGCCAGGATGCCTTTCGGACGGGCACCGGTGTGCACGCTGCGGCGATAATCAAGGCGCAGAATAAAGGGGACGCTTGGTTGGCCGACCGTGTTTATTCTGGTGTTCCGGCCAGTATGGTTGGTTTAAAGCAAATAATTGAGATCGGGTTTATGTCCGGGGTGTCCAATATCGCCTACTGGCTGAAAGTCAGGGGTATTGAGCCTGAGGAGAAGCTGGTCGATGAAATATTCCGCGCCGCCAAACAACACAACCGGGTTTTAACTGATGAAGAGGTTGAAGAGCTGGTGCAGTCACACTCGTAAGAGCTAGAGGTGCTCCCAATGCTCTTTCACTTGACGATGAACATGTCCGCTTGAATAACAATTGAGTGAAATATGGGTCAGACAATTGCCGAAAAGATCATTGCCGATCACGCCGGTCTTGAGACTGTCATGCCGGGTCAGATCATTAATGTCCCGGTGGATATGGCGATGGCCAACGAGCTCTCGGCGGCCTTATCGATAAAAGAGTTAAACGAGTGGGGTGTGGACAAGCTGTTTGACCCGCGGAAGGTGTGTTTGATTCCCGACCATTTTACCCCCAACAAGGATCTAAACGCGGCCGCGATAGCCCGAGTTGTCCGCGATTTCGCCAACCGGCACAGTATTAAGTGGTATTTCGAAGTTGGGCGGGGGGGCATCGAGCATGCTGTTTTGCCTCTGGAGGGCGTCATCCTCCCCGGCCAGATTGTAGTCGGCGGGGATTCGCACACCTGCACTGCCGGCGCCATCAATTGCCTGGCCACCGGCATGGGTTCCACCGATATTGCCTGTGCCTGGGCCACCGGCGAGGTCTGGTTGAAAGTCCCCCAATCGGCCCGGTTGACCTACACCGGAAGTCTCCGCCCTCACGTTTATGGCAAGGATTTGATATTATATACCCTGAAGGATCTAACCACGTCAGGCGCAACATATATGTCTATTGAATATCACGGCGATGTGTTTGACAGGCTTCCCCTGGCCGACCGTTTTACGATGGCTAATATGGCCATTGAGGCCGGTGCTAAAACGGGTATCTTCATGTTTGACGAGAAAACAAGGGAGCTGGTGGAATCAACTCCCCGGTTTTCAGCCGATAAACCATCCTATCAGACGTATGTACCTGATGATGATGCGACTTATGCCGTGGAAAAGACGTATGATGTAACAAATGTCGGACCGCACGTGGCCTGTCCTTTCTCTCCCGATAATGTCAAGCCGGTATCCGAGATCAAAGACGTAAAGATCGACCAGGCGGTCATCGGGGGTTGCACCAATGGCTGGCTGGAGGATCTCATCCGGGCCGCGGAGGTTCTCCGGGGACGCAAGGTTCACCCGAACGTCCGCGTAATGATTTTCCCCGGTTCACAACGAATTGCCCGACAGGCGTTCGACCTGGGATTGCCCCAGATCTTCATTGATGCCGGTTGTGTATTCTCCACCTCGACCTGCGGGCCGTGTATCGGCGGGCACATGGGTGTCCTTGGCGAAGATGAAGTCTGCGTTTCGACGACGAACCGCAATTTCAAAGGACGGATGGGGCATATGACTTCACGGGTGTACCTGGCCAATCCAGCGGTGGCAGCAGCATCGGCAATCATGGGTCGAATCGGTTCACCGGAGGAACTATGAACTTTATTCAAGGTTATTGTTTACTCGTTATCAATTATTCGGTCGAGTTGTCGTGCTATGTTGAAAATAATACGTGCGACTTATCGGAGGAAAAATGATCCTGAAGGGTAAGGTATACCGCGTGGGGGATGATATCAACACCGATGTAATCATGCCCGGCCGCTGGTGTCACCTGACCGATGAAGCCGAACTGGCCAAACATTGCATGGAAGATTACGATCAAGAGTTTCTCAAAAAGATCAAACCCGGCGATATAATTGTCGCCGATCGCAACTTTGGCTGCGGCTCTTCCCGGGAGGTGGCGCCGCTATCAATCAAGGCGGCGGGTATCGGGGCAGTCGTAGCCAGATCTTTTGCGCGGATATTTTATCGCAATTGCATCAACATCGGTCTGCCCATTTTCGAGTCAGGCGAATGTGCCGCGGTTACGGAGACGGGTGATGAGCTGGAGATTGACATGTTCGGTGGAAAGATAACCAATCTCACCCGAGGTAAACAGCTGACCTTTACCCCGTTCCCCGAGTTTATGCAGACAATCATCAAGCAGGGAGGCCTGAAAGCCTGGGTCCTGGAAAAACTGGGAAAGGGCCAAGTAGGTCAGAACCCCTGAGCCGCGCGCAACAGCGCGGGGCGTGGTCCTGATGTGGGCCGCAGGCCCGATCAGACTCTCTTGCCGCCATTCGGCTATTTTTGTATCATAGAATATTGAACATATCGAGGGGAAGGGAGAATAGTCGGTTGCACAAAATCGCAGTCATCGGTGGTGATGGTATCGGGCCAGAGGTTGTCGACGAGGCCCTGAAGGTCCTCAAGAAAGCCTCGGGAATTTACGGTTTCAATTACGAAACAACGAATTACCCGTTCGGCTCTGAACATTACCTACAAACCGGTGAGTTGATGCCCGATTCGATTTACGATGAATTCCGGCAGCATGATGCGGTGTTAATGGGCGCGATCGGTGACCCGCGCTGCGAGGTCGGTTTGGTGGAGCGGGCGGTAATTGCCGGTATCCGGTTCAACCTCGACCTGTACGTAAACCTGCGCCCGATCAAGTTGTACACGGAGGCGCTCTGCCCAATCAAGGGCAAGACTTGCACGGATGTCGACTTTGTCGTAGTGCGCGAGAACACCGAGGATGTGTACACCGGCATCGGCGGCATCATGAAAAAAGGAACGCCGGATGAAGTGGCCATCGCCAACATGGTATTCACCCGCAAAGGATGTGAACGGGCGGCGCGCTACGCTTTTGAGCTGGCCCGATCACGGAACAAAGACAAGAAGGTAACCCTGGTGGATAAGGCCAACGCGATTCGCGCGCAGGATATCTGGACGCGCACTGTTGAGGAAGTCGGTCACGAATATCCCGACATCACGCACGATCATGCATATATCGACGCTGCTTGCATGTGGATGATCAAGAACCCGGAATGGTTTGACGTGGTCGTGACGACCAATATTTTCGGTGATATTTTCACCGATCTGGGGGCGATGGTTCAGGGCGGGATGGGCATTGCCGCTTCGGGCAACATCCACCCCGGCCAGGTCTCGATGTTCGAGCCTATTCATGGTTCAGCACCCAAGTACAAGGGTAAAAACGTTGCCTGTCCCATCGCGGCGATTATGGCCGTGCAAATGATGCTTGATTTTCTGGGTGAGAAAAGGGCGGCCGGCGGTGTGGAAAACGCTGTGACCGCGCTCTTACGATCAGGGCGCATCAAATCTCTGGACGCCCGATCCGGTATCTCCACGTCAGAGATGGGCGATTTAGTAGTGCAGGAGTTAGACAGAAAACCGTAGGTCGGGTTCCGACTGAAATGTAGGTCGGGTTCCGACTGAGCGCGTAAGCGCGAAGGAGAAACCCGACATTCTATCTAATTGACATAAGGAGGTCAAAGGTGGCGTTCACAAAAGCATATATTCCCTATGGCGGATACTGGACAAGCCCATACTGCAAGTGGCAGGGCAGCCTGGCCAATCTCCATGCAATGGAACTTGCGGCGAATACGGCGCGTAAGTTTTTCGAATTACGCAAGATCAACCCGGAGCGCTTTGACAATCTGTATTTGGGGCTGACCATTCCCCAACTGCAGTGCTTCTACGGTGGGCCGTGGATGGCCGGGCTTTTGGGCAACGGCCAGATCACCGGGCCGGTGGTCAACCAGGCCTGTATCACCGGCGTGGTGTGCGTGAAGATGGCCGCGCAGGATATCGAAGATAAGATCGCCGAGACAAGTCTGGTCATCACCGCCGACCGTACCTCCAATGGACCACACCTGTATTACCCCTCCCAAACTGCGCCCGGCGCCACGGGAAAGGCCGAGGACTGGGTGTGGGATAATTTCAGCCGTGATCCCTGGGCTAAAGGTTCAATGATCCAGACTGCGGAAAACGTGGCCAAGGCACACAACATCGGCCGGGACGAGCAGGACGACGTGGCGCAAAGGCGCTACGAACAATACCAGGCCGCTCTATCGGACGACCGGGCGTTCCAAAAATCATACATGGTCCCGGTGGAAGTCGGCAGGGGGAAAAGGGCCAAGGTCGTGGATACCGATGAAGGCGTTTTTCCCACGACCCGGGATGGCCTGCGCACACTCAGGCCGATGTTGCCTGAGGGAACGGTGACCTTTGGCTCGCAAACCTATCCGGCGGACGGCAACTCCGGGATGATCGTCACCACCAAGGAACGCGCCGCAGAGTTATCTTCGGATGCAAACGTGGAGATCAAGTTCGTTGGCTTCGCCACCGCCCGCGCAAAGAAAGGCTTCATGGCCGAAGCCGTATTGCCGGCGGCAAAGGCGGCCCTCAAGGACGCGGGGATCGAGGTATCCGACCTCGCCGCGGTCAAAACACACAATCCCTTCGCCGTAAATGACATCTATTTGTCCCGGGAACTGGGCCTTGATATAAACGAGATGAACAACTACGGCAGCCCTCTAATCTGGGGCCACCCCCAGGGCCCAACCGCCCTCCGCGTTTTAATCGAGCTAATCGAGGAGCTGAAAGCCAAAGGCGGCGGCTATGGCCTATTCGCCGGCTGCGCCGCCGGCGACACGGCCGCCGGCTGCGTAATAAAAGTATCAGGTTGACCGTATTTGTTATAGCCTTTGTAGGCGGGTGGCCCACCCTTCAGGGTGGGATTTTCCCATGGCCGGTCGCTTCACTTACCGGAGCCAATGTGGTCATCGACCGTTGACAAACAGTGGTTATTCTCGTTCGTATTCTTTGGGTTCGGAAGCGGTTTCGGAGAGGATAATGCGACTATTTGATGAGTTACAGTGTTAGGGAGAGCGAAATGGCAGGCAATCTTGATGGAATATTCAGGCCCAAAGCAATCGCGGTAATTGGCGCCTCCACGAGGAAGGGCACGATTGGCCGTGAAATCCTGCACAACCTCATCGAATGTGAGTTTAACGGCAAGGTCTTCCCCGTCAATCCCAAAGCCAAAGTAATTCACTCGATTAAGTGCTATTCCACCATCCTCGACGTTCCCGATGCGGTCGACCTCGCAATAATTGTCGTGCCCCACGAGCATGTCGCGCCGACGCTGGAGCAATGCGGAGAGAAGGGGGTCAAGGGAGTTGTTATCATATCCTCCGGTTTCAAGGAAACCGGCGAAGAGGGCGCGCGCAAAGAAGCGAAGCTGGTGGAAATCATCCGCCGATACAACATGCGGATGGTCGGTCCCAATTGCTTTGGCGTTTTAAATACCGACCCCCGGTACTCGATGAACGCCACCTTTTCCAAGACTAAGCCGTTGGGGGGAAAAGTCGGCTTTATGTCGCAATCGGGTGCGCTGGGCGAAGCCATCCTGGATTATGCCAACGCGTTGAACCTGGGATTCTCGATGTTCGCCTCGGTGGGCAACAAGGCTGATGTCTCAGGCAATGATCTTCTCCGCTATTGGCGGGACGATCCGCGTACGGAAATGATTCTCCTTTATCTGGAGAACTTCGGGAATCCCCGGCAGTTCACGCGGATCGCTCGCGGGATCACCCGTAAGAAACCGATCATTGCGGTCAAGGCCGGGCGCACCGCTGCGGGCGCCAGGGCGGTCAGCTCGCATACGGGAGCACTGGCCGGGCTGGATGTCGGCACGGACGCCTTATTTGACCAGTGCGGCGTCCTGAGGGTGACCTCGGTGGACGAGCTCTTCGACATTGCCATGGCCCTTTCGAACCAACCGATACCGCGCGGAGATAGAATAGCGATTATTACCAACGCGGGCGGACCGGGGATCCTGGCCACCGACGCCATTGTAAACCTGGGAATCGAGATGGCCAAATTTGAGAAAAAGACACTTAAGTATCTTAAAGCAAATCTTGCCGCCGCGGCTTCCGTCAACAATCCGGTGGACGTTATCGCCTCCGGGGGCCCTGATTCGTACCGGGTGGCGATGGATGCCGTTCTTTCGGATAACAACGTTGATGCCGTCATTGTGATCTTTGTTCCTCCCGTAGTGGTAGACCACCGCGCGGTGGTCAATGCAATCATCGAGATGATCGAAAAGCACAAGAATGACAAGACGGTTCTGGGCTGCTTTATGACGGCTCCCGGCGGCATCTCCGGCTCGGAAGAAATGGCCAAACACAAAATACCGATATACGCCTTTCCGGAATCAGCGGCCAAGGCCATGTCCTTTATGGTCCGTTACCGCAAATGGATCGACCGCCCGGTGGGGAAGGCGGTCACTTTTAGAGTGGATCGGGGCCGGGTCAACAAAATCATCGACGCCGCCGTCAAGGCGGGGCGTGAGATTATCGTTGGTGAGGAGGCCTTGGAAATACTCGACGCTTATGGCATTCAGGTCGCCCGTTCGCTCAAAGCCGGAACTCAGCAGGATGTCAAGAAGGTCGCTTCCCGGCTCGGATTTCCCGTGATTATGAAAATCGATGACCCCAAGATCACGCACAAAACTGACGTCGGAGGTGTCACGGCCGATCTCCGAAACCAGTCCGAAGTCGTTGAGGCTTTCAAAGTTATGAAAGAGAGGTTCGGCGGGCCCCAACGCGAATTCGCCGGGGTTATTGTCCAAAAAGTAGTCAAGGACGGCCTGGAAACCATTATCGGGATGGATCAGGACCCGTCGTTTGGCCCCTTGATGATGTTTGGCCTGGGTGGGATTTATGTCGAAGTGATGAAGGACGTGGCTTTTAAGATCCACCCGTTGACGGACTATGACGCGGAGGAAATGATAAAATCGATCAAGGGGTATCCGCTTATGACGGGTTTCCGCGGCGCATCCAAGGTGGACCTCAAGGGTCTCGAGGAGACAATTCTGCGGCTTTCGCAACTCGTTTCCGATTTTCCGCATTTGGCGTCCTTCGACGTCAATCCTTTTATCGCCACGGCCAGCCGTCAAACATCAAAGGCCGTGGATGCCCGATTTGTCCTGCGGGCGTAAGAACACATTAAATATCAAGCGGTGCCCCGCCGTGTACGGAAGATATACAGCCCGAAGTGGATCGCAGCGAATGTCGGCACCATGGCGATCAGAAACACGGGCGTACGGCCTTGCACCAGTTCCCAGGCAATCATGCCCAGCCAGCAGACGCCGACGATCATTAACGTAATCCGGTTGGCCAAAAGCCAATTCAACCGCTGCTTGCCGTCCATCCTGAGCAAATCCATTTCAGATTTCATGGCCCACCTTTATTGATCCTCGATAGTAATACACGCATCGGCCCGGTGCTATTCAAGGCACACCCGTCGGATAAGGGAGTGTATTCTAACGCGCTGCCCCATCGTAACTTACGAGATTTATGGGAATATATGGCAGGTATGCTGGTATTAGCTTTTGTGGAGGGGTATGGTAGGGTGACCCGGGCCGGTCGGTTGGTTTTTTGCACAGGCCGGGCGGTATCTCGATAAGTAGCGGCGATCGACTGGCGACTTGCAGGCGGTTGAAGATCGGCGCGGCGGGCGGGAAGGAGTCCCGCCCGTTCTTTATTACCCTCGCTAAAAACCGGCAAGCTGGCTAATTTTCAGACTGACCGAGTGATAACGGTTGTTTCCCAGGCCGGGGAGTTCGCCGAGGAGAAACGAAGGATCGATTTTCGTAAAAGGTAGTGGGGGGACTTATAAAAACATGCCCAGCCGGTCCCAGCGGACGCGGGAGGGAAAATGAGCCAGGTTGTAGAACGTAATGGAAATCAGTGGCCAGATATATGGACTTTTCCATGCGGGCGCACCGGGATCGGGCGCCCATGACCAGTAAATACCCAATCCCCTGCCCTTGATATATTCTCTCTCCAGAAAACCCCAGACCCGCGAATCGCGCGAGTTGTCACGGTTGTCCCCCAGGACAAAGAGCTGCCCGGGTGGCACACGCAGGGGAGCGAAGTTGTCGCGGCTCGAAAGCGCAGTGGGAAGTATCTTGGGATCGGAAAACACAACAGTCGGAAGCGGGGCTTCCTCCTTCCCGTCGACATAAAGTACCTTATCCCGCATCTCGACGACCTGGCCTGCGACGGCGACGCAGCGTTTGACGAAATCCTTGTTTGGGTTCAGCGGGTACTGAAAGACCAAAATATCTCCGGGCCGGGGATCACGGAAGTGATAGGTAAACTTATCCACCAGCAGGTAGTCCCCGACCAGCAGGGTACCTTCCATCGACCCCGTCCGGATGTGATAGGCCTGCACAACGAAGGTGCGCAGGACCACCGCGATGATCAGCGCCACGATGACGGCTTCGATGTATTCCCGGCGGGCGGAGCGGAATTTTATGCGTGCCATGACTGTTTTATACTCTCCCGCGTCACGCGCGGTTTTCGCCTCACTTTTTTTATATCGGCGCCGGTGGACCAGGCGTTTAGCTTTGTATCAACGGCCGCCGATTTTGCTGGTGTTCAAGGGGTTTGTTTTTCATTTTCCGGCATGATGAGTTACCGCGGGAAGAAGGTTTTGGTGACCGGCGCGGGTGGTTTTATCGGCAGCCACCTGACCGAACGGCTGGTGGCCGAGGGCGCAAAAGTGCGTGTTTTTCTGCGCTATAATTCCCAGAGCCGGAAGGGATGGTTGGAAGAGTCACCGGCGGAGGTGTCCGATCGCACCGAGGTAGTCTGGGGTGACTTAAAAGACCCGGAGGCCGTACGCCGGGCGGTAAAGGGAACCGAGATCGTTTTTCATCTTGGCGCCCTGATTGCCATTCCGTTTTCATATCAGAACCCCACGGACTTTTTCCAGACCAATGTCATGGGGACGCTGCATATGGTCAACGCTTGCCGGGAGTTTGGCATTGCCCGGCTCGTCCACACCTCCACCTCGGAAGTATACGGGACGGCGCAGCAGGTGCCGATGACCGAGGATCACCCCCAAACCGCACAGTCGCCGTATTCGGCATCCAAAATCGGCGCCGATCGGGTGGTGGAGAGCTTCACCCTGTCGTTTGACACGCCGGCGGTGATCCTGCGGCCGTTTAATACCTACGGGCCGCGCCAATCCGAACGCGCGGTGATCCCCACGATTGTTAAGCAGGTGCTTTTTGATGATATGCTCAGGCTCGGCTCTTTGCATCCCACGCGGGATTTCACCTTTGTAACCGACACGGTCGAGGGGTTCTGCCTGGCCGGGTCGGCCGAGGATCTTACCGGACAGACCGTGCACTTCGGCACCGGGAAGGAGATTTCCATTGGGGATCTGGTCGAGGCAGCCATGCGCATTGCCGGCCGCCGTATACCGATAATCCGTGAAGATGTCCGGGTACGACCCGCTTCCTCCGAGATTGATCGTCTGCTTTGTGATTCTTCCAGGTTTCGTCGATTAACCGGATGGACGCCGAAGGTCGCCATTGAAGAGGGCTTAAAGAGCGTAATCGACTACCATAAATCACGGCCGCGCCCGGCAGGCCGGGAGGAGTTTGTCGTCTGAGCGTGGTGGACAACGCGGGAAGGATAAGATGATCAAGGACCTCTGGCTCACTTTACGTCCCCCGCAGTGGGTGAAAAACGTTGTCGTTTTTGCCGCGGTTATCTTTGCGCGCCAGTATCACGATTACGATAAGCTGCTGCTGGCCGGGATTGCGTTCGTTTGTTTTTGCCTGATCTCCTCCGCGGTTTACCTCACAAATGACGTCATCGACCGCTCGCGCGACCGCAACCATCCAACCAAAAAAGACCGGCCCATAGCTTCGGGCCGGGTCTCGGTGTCCACCGCGCTTGTTACCTCGGTGGTGTTGGCCGTGCTCGGTTTCGGAGTTTCGGTGGTCTTTTTCAATTGGTTTTTTCTGGCCGCGATTGGCGGTTATGTGGTTTTGAACCTGGTATACTCGTTGGTCCTGAAAAACGTGGTCATCGTGGATGTGATGTCGATTGCCGGGGGGTTTGTTTTACGCGCCGTCGCCGGGGCGCTGGCGGTGGGCGTGCCGATCTCGTCCTGGCTTCTAATTTGCACCACACTTCTGGCGTTATTTTTGGGGTTTGGCAAGCGCCGCCATGAACTGGTCATCCTGGGGAGTAGGGCGAACGAGCACCGGGGCATTCTCACGGAGTATTCGCCATATTTCTTGGACCAAATGATCGGCGTGGTCACCGCCTCGACCGTGGTGGCTTATTGTTTTTATACCCTATCGGGTGAGGTACAGGACAAACTGGGCACCGACAAGCTGGTCCTCACCGTCCCCTTCGTCCTCTACGGTATTTTCCGTTATTTATACCTGATCCATCAACGGCAGGTCGGCGGCAACCCCACGCGGGTTCTGCTCACCGATTGGCCGTTGATGATTAACGTGCTTTTGTGGCTGGCCTGTGTGCTTTTGATATTGGGATTGCATTAAGAGATTGCCACGCTCCCTGCGGTCGCTTGCAATGACGTTGTTGAAAACCTCTCTTGTGCGCGGTAGATATCCAGAGGTTATCCCAAAAGTTATGTTTTGGTCAACCTACGTTGCCGCAAGCGATGGGACTTTCAAAATGAGGCTGGAAGAGTCAAGCGCCACGAATGTTTAACCTACCGCGTTACTGCCTTCGCCCGCAAAGCCTTACGTGTCATCCCTGCGGAGGCAGGGATCCAGGTTGTCGCCGGGACTTTCTTATGGATTCCCGCCTGCGCGGGAATGACAACCCCGGGATCTATGCTTATGGGACAGCCTCTCCACATCTGCCCGGTCATAGCATCATAGCCCGTAGGTCGGCGTTCCGAGTTCCGTCATGAGATGACGGGACGAGAAACCCGACATCTTAGTTAACCACTCAAACCAGGGCTGTAGTGGCGGGTTTGAAACCCGCCAGGGCAGGTTTTAAACCTGCCCCTACGGTTTTTAATCTACCGAGCCAGGTTGCGCTTCCGCCGGATTTCTGGTATATTAAAGCGATGCTGAGTCAGGCATCTGAACTTTTCGCGATACGGGTAAGCTGGAGGGTTTTCCGATGAGCAGCCCGACGGTTTTTATCAGTTACAGCCACAAGGACAGGAAGTGGGTGAAAGACTGGCTGTTGCCCAGGCTGGAGGAAAACGGCTTAAAGGTTATCATAGACTTCAGGGATTTCCAGATCGGATTGCCAAGCTTAATCAATATGGAGCGGGCTGTCGAACGTGGTAGCATAACCCTTTTGGTATTGACTCCAAATTGGGTCAGAAGTGAGTGGGCCAATTTTGAGGCCTTAATGCTTCAATCGTCGGATCCAATCGGACTCAAAGGAAGCATAATGCCCCTCATGCTAAGAGACTGTGAACTCCCAAAGCGCTTGTCTATCCTCACGTATGCGAATTTCAAGAATCCAGCTAATTGGGAAACTGAATTCTCCAGGTTAATGAGCCAGATCACTCAGAAACCGGCGGTTGCCGCCGAGCCCGCAATTGATACAACTCCCCTAGAAGACACGAAGCCGGAAGCCCCAGAAAAAATTTCCTTAGCCAAGATGCCGTCCACCAATCCCGAGTTGTTTGGCCGGGAGAAGGAACTGGAAATTCTGGATAAGGCCTGGGAAAACCCCAAGACGAATATCCTCAGTTTGGTGGCCTTTGGGGGAGTGGGTAAAACGGCGCTGGTTAACAAATGGTTGTATGGGGTGCGGGATGACAATTGGCGGGGGGCGGAACGGGTGTTGGGCTGGTCTTTTTATAGTCAGGGCGCGAAAGAAGGCAAGCAGGTATCCGCTGACCAGTTTATTGCCTTCGCGTTGGATTGGTTTGGCGATGACGATCCAACAAAGGGTTCACCCTGGGATAAGGCCGAACGTCTGGCCGACCTCGTTAGAAATCAGCGGACACTGCTCATCCTGGATGGCCTGGAACCCCTGCAAAATCCGCCCGGCCCGGAAGAGGGCCGCATTAAAGACCCGGGCCTCCAATGTCTCTTGCGGGAGTTGGCCAATCACAACTCGGGATTATGCGTAATCACCACCCGCCTGAAAGTGGATGACATCAAGGACTTCGTCGGAACTTCTGTCGAGCCGATCAACCTTGATCAACTCTCACCCGAAGCCGGCACCCGGCTCTTGCAGAGCCTCGGCGCAGAAGGCACACCTGGTGAGCTGAAGAAAGCTGCCGATGAATTCGGCAGGCATGCCCTGGCCTTGACCCTATTGGGCCGGTACGTCGTCGTCGCATATAGAGGTGATATCAGGCAGCGGGACAAGATTCCCAAGCTCATAGACGAGCAAAAGCAAGGTGGTCACGCGCGACGGGTGATGGAATCATACGAAAAATGGTTCGAGGGAAAACCGGAGTTGGATATCCTGTACGTCATGGGGCTTTTTGATCGTCCCGCCGAAGGCGGCTCAATTAAGGCACTTCGGGAAAAACCCACCATTGAGGGTCTGACCTCTAACCTCCGGGATTTGTCCGATATTGATTGGAAATATGCGTTAAAAAGCCTCCGAGATGTCAGATTTCTCTCCTCACAAGACCTGAACCATCCTGACACCCTCGACTGCCACCCGCTTGTGCGCGAGCATTTTGGCGAGAAACTACAGAAGAATAATCCTGCGGCACGTAAAAAGGCCCACAGCAGGTTGTATGAGTATTACAAATCAGCGGCCAAGGAATACCCTGACACCATCGAGGAGATGGCACTGCTTTATGCGGCAGTGGCCCACGGCTGCCAAGCCGGCCGGCATCAGGAAATGTTCTACGAGGTTTATTGGCCGCGGATTTCAAGAGGCGACAGTTTCTTTAGTTGGAAGAACTTGGGAACCTTTGGTGCGGACCTTGCTGCTTTATCTGGCTTTTTTGATGTTCCATGGCAGCAGCCGGTTAGCATCCTCCGTGATAGTGTTAAGGGTTTCGTCATGGGTCAGGTAGGGTATTACCTCCGCACGTTAGGTCGCTTGGCGGAAGCGGCGCAGCCCATGGAGGCCGGTCTCAAGGCCAGTGAGACACTGGAAAATTGGGCGAATGCTGCAAGATCCGATATCAACCTTAGTGAATTGTACCTCACCATGGGCAATTTGGGTCAGGCTTTGACATATGCCCAGCAGGGTGTCGAATATGCCGACCGCAGTGGCGATAAGTTTGAGCAATGTAGTGACCGAACTACCGTAGCTGACGTCTTGCACCAGGCCGGCCACCTAAAGGAAGCCGAAGCTGCATTCCGTGAGGCCAAAAAGATACAGAAGGCCTGGCAGCCAGACTACCCACTTCTCTACTCTCTCCGGGGTTTCCAATACTGCGATCTGCTATTGAGCCAGGGGAAGTACTCGGAGGTATTGAACCATGCAGAGGAAACACTCGCATGGGTAACAGAGGAAGGCTGGCTCCTCGACATCGCTCTCGATCACCTTTCACTGGGCCATGCCCACCTTGTTAAGAGTCAATCGGAACGAACTGAGAATTTCTCAAAGGCCGGCGCTCATCTGAATGAGGCGGTGGATGGTCTGCGGCAGGCAGGGTATCAGGATTTTCTCTCCCGGGGTTTGCTGGCACGGGCGGAATTGTACCCAGTGCACGGAGAAAAAGCAAAAGCGGAGCGTGACTTAAGTGAAGCCAAAACCATTGCCACACGTAGCGGGATGCGGTTACATGAAGCTGATTGCCATCTGGAATATGCGCGGTTGTATTTGGCGACGGGAGAGAAGGACAAGGCGCGGGAGAATATTAAGACCGCGGCGAAGATGATTAAGGAAATGGAGTATCATCGGCGGGATCCGGAAGTGCATTTGGTCTATGCGCAATTATATGTTGTTGAAGGTGACCAGGGTAAGGCGCGGGAACATTTGGATATGGCGACGAAGATGATTGAGGATATGGGAATGCATCGGTGGGATAAAGACGCGGAGGATTTGGAGAAAGTGTTGGCGTAGTTGGAACGCTGAGATTGCCACGCTTCGCTCGCAATGACGTGGTAGAAAGTCTGTCGTCGCGAGGCCTGTCCTGCACTTGTTGCGGGGAGTCCCGCCAAGCGGGACGACATGGCGACCTCATTCGCATTATCTGCATGAACAATCACGGGGCATGGTGATGACATGCAATTTGACTGCGGCGAAAATGTGGGATTTTTCTTCGCCGGGGTGTTATATTCCGGCTTTGATGAACCGGCTGCCGGTGCGAGTCGGCCAAGTGGGCCTGGTGAGGAGACGACATGGAAACCGCGATCTCAGTTGAAAACCTGTCGAAATACTTCTCGGACAAAAAGCGCGGGCTGGTCAAGGCCACTGACGATCTCTCGTTTGCCTGCCAGGCCGGCACGGTCTTCGGACTGTTGGGCTTAAACGGGGCTGGAAAGACTACCACCCTGCGGCTTCTGGCCACGATGCTTAAGCCCACCTCGGGGACGGCCAAAATCGCCGGCTTTGATATCCTCACCGACCCCGATAAGGTGAAAGCCAAGATCGGATTTTTGACGGGGAGCACGGGGTTGTACCTGCGGCTGACGCCACGGGAGATCGTCTCCTACTTCGGCCGGCTGGCCGGGATGGATAGCCCAACGGTTAAAAAAAGAACTGCGCTGCTGTTTGATATGCTCGGCATCGGCGAGTTTGCCGACCGCCGCATCGACAAGCTCTCCAGCGGGCAGAAGCAAAAAACCTCGATTGCCCGCACTTTGATCCATGATCCGCCGATCTTGATTCTTGACGAACCCACCGCCGGGTTGGACGTGGTCACCGCACGGGCGATTATCGAGCTCATCCGCAATGCGAAAGACGAGGGCAAATGCGTGATCTTTTCCACGCACATCATGCACGAGGCGGCCAGTATCTGCGATGAGATCGTGGTGATCCACGAAGGCCGGCTCAAGGCGCAAGGAACGCTGGAAGAATTCCGCCGGCAGTGGGGCAGGCAGAACCTCGATGACATCTTTGTCGCCATCATCGAAAACGGAGGTGCCCGGTGATCTCCCCCTTAAAAATCCGCATTGTCTATTTCAAGGAACTCCGGGACATCCTGCGCGATCGTCGAACTTTGTACTCGATGATCTTGATGCCGGTTTTGCTTTATCCCCTGTTGTCGATCGGGATGGGCGCGCTGGTCGGCTCACAGATAAAAAAAACCAGGGCAGCCCGGCAGAAGATTGTCATTCTCGGCGAAGAACACGATCCCGCGCTCGCTGCGGCAATACGAAACCTCGATCAGCTTCAAGTCGTTCCGGTCGATACCCTGCGGCAGGCCCTGCTGAGGCTGTCCGCCAAAGATACAACTTTACACAGCGGCTTCATCGAGAGGCTTTTCACCCCCGGTCGGGGTATGGCGTCCGATTCATCGCACTTTCGGATTCTCTCTCGTGCCATCGATGAGAGATTGATCCGCGCCGCAGTGCAGATCCCGCCGGAGTTTCCCTCGCGGGTGGCGGCCGGGGATTCCGTCGAGCTGACCATCCTCTACGATCAGGCGGAAATAAAATCCGACGCCGCCGCCGACAAATTGCGCGATTGGGCGGTTGCCTACCGCGACAGCATCGTTTCTGGTCACCTTGCCGAACACGGATTGGATAAATCTCTGCTCAAGCCGTTCTGGATTCACCGCGCCAACCTGGCTTCCAAGGAAAAGATGGGCGGGCTGATCCTGGGCATGATGCTGCCGTATATGCTGTTGATTCTCGTGATCGTTGGGGGGATGTACCCGGCCCTGGATATGACTGCCGGGGAAAAAGAACGCAATACCCTGGAAACCCTGCTGGCTGCCCCGCTCTCGCGCTTTGATATCGCTGCGGGGAAGTTCCTGACCACCTTTACCGCCGCCATGGTCTCCATGCTCCTGGCGCTGACCAGCATGACCCTGACCGCCAAGTACGGCTTCGCCTCGATGGCCGGGGGGGAAATGACTATCAGCATGTCGGCCTCCTCGGTCTTATGGCTGCTTTTTATGATGATCCCCACCGCTACGCTTTTCTCGGCGTTGATGATTGCCGTGGCCATCGTGGCCAAGTCGTACAAAGAAGGGCAAAGTTACCTTACCCCGATTCTCATGTTGGCCATCCTGCCGGCGATGGTGAGCTTTATTCCGGGTATCGAGCTGGCCGGTGGTCTTTTGTTTATCCCCGTGGTCAATCTCTGCCTGGCGCTCAAAGAGGTGGTGCTGGGCACCTATAAAGTATGGCGGATCATGGTCGTCTTCGGCGTGACCACCGTGTATGCCGTTGTCGCCCTGTTTGTGGCTCAGCGCATCTTCGAGCGGGAATCGGTCCTCTTCCGCACCTGAGGTCGGTTCTCCCCGACCGCGGTCATCCGGTAGCGTCGGCAGTTACCTTGCGACCAAAGATAAAAAAGCCCCCAAAGCGGGGGCTTTTTCTTTCCGTATGCTGCTTTGCTTATCGGCTCGCTTGCCGGGTGGGACCCCAGCGGCGGGACTTCGTGATCGGAATGGTATATCGCGTGGCGGCCGAATCGTTCAGTTCGATGGTCAGCGACTTGGTGAATATCTGATCCAGGACCCGGTCGTCGAACCGTAGCTCGATATATCGTTCCTTCCCCGGTTTGATGTCCTTCTTCGGGAGTTTTATTTCGAACAGATCGGTCGGGCCGCAGACCAGGTGGGCTTTGACCTTCTCCTCCCCAAGGTTTTGCAGGGCCAGCTTGAACTTCCATTTCTTCCCGGGATTGTCCGGCCGGACGCTGTCCAGCATGACCGACATCGGTTCGATCGTCAAAGGCTTTGCTGTATCGGACGGCTTTAAGACGTAGGCCTTGATTTGGATACGCGCATTTTTCTGGGCGTTGGTCTTTATGCTCGCCGACTTGCGGGTTTTCCCCTTGTAGTGACCCGTTCTGAAAATGAGTTCCGCATATGTGCTGTCACCGGCAGCAAGCTCCTTTTTTTCCAGCGGAGCCTTTGCGCAGCCTCACCCGGGTTTGATTTGCAGGATGTACAGGGAATCGCCGCCTCCGTTCCTGATGATAAACGGATGCGAAACACTCACATTCTGCACAACATACCCAAAATCAAATTCCTTTTCCGGAAGCACCATGACAGGATCGCCTACGTCGGCGAAGCTGACCCACAGGGCGACCATAGTGAATACCGCCGTCAAAAGAACAACCGTTATCAACCGTGGGTATTGGCCTTTCATCAGCTAAACCTTCCTCTGTATGTCGGTCCAGTAATACCGCCTCACCATTGAATACATATATAATACCTTATCTGTTGAGAATAAAGTTATTTTTCCCGAGGCCCGCCCACCAAGACTTCACCAAGCAATGAGTTACCTCAGACCAGGGAAACAGTCTCCCGCATATCCTGTCATCTCTCACATCGGCCTAAATCCCTGACCTATCAAATATGTTTTACCGCGTCCGCCGCAATTTGGCGTTTTTTTTCTGTACCGGGAAAAATATGATTGACATTTTAAACAAATGTTCAGTATATAATTTGGGAAGCCGAGACATTTGGACAGGCGGCTAATTGCTGGTAACTGACTGGTTAACAAAAGGATGGGTTGAAAAAGAGAAGAGACTCGGGTGGTCCACCCCTTGGGGTGGGAGACAAAAGTCAAGTAGGTCAAAAGCCTGGTGCTTTTGAGAGGGGCTGTATCAAAAGGTCTTTGTGGTGCCTGTCAGCCCTTGGGCTGACGGATGGCTGTTTACGGCGATGCTCCTTAACTTGATGTCGATCCCCGTTGTCGAAACCACACCTTTCGCTCTGCTAAAGGCTCAGGGGTTTCGACCTACTCAATCTGGGACTTTTGATACAGCCCCATAATTATCGAAATCTGACGCCTTTTCCGCGAGTTGAGAAAAAAGCGCAGCAGGCGCCACAGGAGGTACCGCCTATGAAAGAGGAGTTGACCAAGCGGCAACAGCAGATTTTCAATTTTATTCGCGAGGTGATTCGGACCACCGGGATCCCGCCCACCATGCGGGAAATCGGACGGAAGTTTTCCATCCGCTCGACTAACGGGGTGCGCGAGGTGCTGGTAGTGCTGGAGAAAAAGGGACACATCCACCGCAGGCCATATCTCTCGCGGGGTATCGAGTTGGCCGATGAACCGTCGGTCCCCTATTGGCCGGTGCCCATTGTGGGGCGCGTCGCCGCCGGGATGCCCATTCTGGCGGTGGAAAATATCGACGGCCACTTTGCGGTCGACAGGTCGTTTTTACCCTCGGGGGAGGTGTTTTCCCTGCGGGTGAGCGGGGATTCGATGAAAGACGAAGGGATCAAAGACGGCGATTACGTGCTGGTCAAAAAGCAGGACTCTGCCCGGCGCGGGGAAGTCGTGGTGGCCGTCATCGGGGAGGAGACCACGGTTAAGAAGTTTTATCCTGAGCGGGGGAAGGTTCGGCTCGAACCGGCCAACCCCGCCTTTGGACCGATCATCGTGGAAAAAAGCACCCCCGGCTTTTTCATCGCCGGCAAGGTAGTAGGGCTCATGCGGCGCATGTAGACGACTATCCAAAGTCCCACGAGACAGGTGGCCCACCCCTTGGGCGGGAGATGGTGGCCCACCCTTTGGGCGGGAGATGGTGGCCCACCCCTTGGGGTGGGAGATGGTGGCCCCACCCTTTGGGCGGGAGATGGTGGCCCACCCCTTGGGGTGGGAGATGGTGGCCCACCCCTTGGGGTGGGAAAACTCGGTGATAAATACATGTACCAGGACCTAAACGATCCCATCGAAGTGATCGCCGTCTTTACCGATCATCGGCTGCGACCCATCCGGTTTAAGTGGCGTGACCGGGTGCATAAGATTTCGCGCGTCACCGGTAGCTGGAAAAAGCTGGAAGGGGAATACATCGTACGGTATTTCGCCGTGGTTGATGAGGAAACTAACGTTTTTCAACTGGTCTACAATGAGCGCCTCACCGACTGGACGATCAGCAAAGTCTGGGTGGAGTAACTCGCCGGAATACAATCCGGAATCGATGATATGCCATGTTTGGCAGAAGTTGGCAGGACCGAGTCGACGGGTTTATTGAATCGCGCCCCGGGGAAGAGGCCTCCCTATTCTCCGAGAAAACGGGTCGGCGGCACCGGCGGGTGATGCATGTCGATATGGACGCCTTTTTCGCTGCCCTGGAGGAGAACAAAAACCCGCACCTGGCCGGTAAACCCATCGTGGTGGGGGGATCACCCAACGGTCGCGGTGTGGTCTCCACCGCTTCGTATGCCACCCGCCAGCACGGCATCCACTCCGGAATGTCCGCCCGCAAGGCGCTGCGGCTCTGCCCGCAGGCGATATTTGTCGGCTCGGAACTGGAGCAATACACCTATGTCTCCGCGGAACTGATCAACATCTATCACCGGTTCTCTCCAAAGGTCGAGGCCACCTCGGTCGATGAGGCGTTTTTAGATATCACCGGGTGCGCGCACCTGTACGGCTCGGAAGAAAACCTGGGCTATGCCCTCAAAAAGGAAATCCGCGACCGGCTGTCTTTGACCTGCTCGGTGGGGATCGCCCCGACGAAGGTAATGGCCAAGGTGGCCTCCGCGGTATTTAAACCCGATGGGCTGACTGTACTCGACGAAGACGGGATAAAAAGCCTCGTTTATCCTTTGCCGGTATCCAAGCTCTGGGGTGTGGGACCGGCCACGTTGATAGTCCTCGAAGAGATCGGCATCAAGACGATCGGGGATTTGGCCGCCTGTCCGCTTGACCTGTTAAAAAAACGTTTCGGGAAGTGCGGGGAGGCTTTGGGCTTGATCGCCCAGGGGGAGGGTGAATCAGCGGTTTTATCCTCCGCAGAACTCCCGCTGGAAAAATCGATGGGGCATGAACGCACACTTCCCTTCGACGTCGATGACCCCGACTATCAAAAAGCCACGCTGCATTACCTCTGCGACAAGGTCGCCCGGCGTATGCGCCGGCACAACTTCGCGGGCCGCACGGTGACTTTGAAACTACGCTGGTCGGATTTCAAGACCATCACCCGCGCAATAACTTTTTCTCATCACACGGATGATACCCTGCACCTGTATAAAATCGTCCTCGGTCTATGGATCGCAGCGATCAAAGAATCAAAAAAGAAGGTCCGGTTATTGGGTGTATCCGTTTCCCACCTGCGGAAGAAGATGGACAATCCTCAATTGGGCTTATTCGATTCCTCCACCGCCCGCAGGAAGAAAGAAACCGATCCCACTATAGACCGCCTCCGCGACAAGTACGGCGAATCAGTAATCCTCCGCGCCTACTCCCACTTAGCCAGCGATTGAGGTCATTTTCCCCGTTTTTCGTTCGAAAATTTATTGCCTATCCTCTTACAATTCTTTATGCTACAGCGGACTTGGCGGGCGGGTGGCCCACCATTTTATGGTGGGTGCATATTTACATATCCCACAGCAGCGGTGGCCCACCCATGTCTGCTGCCCTTCAATCCGTTGTTTTGAAGAATCAAGCTAACGGGTGTCACAAACCAAGGTGGATGGCGACGCCGCAAAGGACAATGACCAAGCCGGCCAGGGCATGGGAGTAACGTTCTAGGCGGCCGAAGGGCAGAGATTTGACTCCCCGGGACAACAAGAGCACGATCCCGGTCATTGTGGCGATGGTGGTTACCCCAAAGGCCGTGGTGACCAGGACCATCCCGGTCATGCTGCCCCGGGCGGCGGGGTACATCAGCATTGGAATGAGTGGTTCACACGGGCCGAGGACGAATATGGCAAACAATACCCAGGGCGTGATAGTCGATTTGGATTGGCCAGATTTACGATGATGGTTTTCAGGCGAATGGTCATGGGTGTGGTGACTACCGGTCAGATGGCGATGAGGAAGATTGCGCAAGGCTCGCCGCAAGCCCCAGACTGCGTAGACCAGGCCAAAGGCGATTAACACCCACGCCGCCAGGTCGCCGCGCACCGCCTCGACGGCCTCCAGTCTGGTGACCACAATCCCCAAGCCCACGCCGAGTAATCCCAAAACCGCCGAACTCAACACATGCCCCAAACCACAAGCGATAGTAATTATCGTCGTGCGGGTCAGCGACCAACCCCTGGCTTGAGCCATACCGACAAACGGCAGATAATGGTCAGGTCCCAGTAAAGTATGGAAAAACCCAATAGAAACGGCAGCAAAGACTAGTGCCCAAAGCTCAGCGGTCATCTATCGTGCCCTTTCTCCTCATGAATTCGCGCGGTTTCTGGGACAACCGACTCTACGGCGTGTACGACCGGGTACATAGGTTACACTTTAGATCGGGTGCATAGGTAGCACTTTTTGCTCACACTTTTCTTGTTTTCATTGTTTTTTGAGTTTTTCTCTTCTCTGTGGTAGATGGATCAACCGATATTGGTGGGTGTCCAGTTGGGCCAGTTTGATTGGGCCGAAGTAGATATCCTACAAGCGGTTGGTGGTTTGGACAAAGAGACCTCAATTCACCTGTCGTCGCCCGCGGCGAAACACCCTCGTTACCCACGGCCAGTAATACGTGCTTTCAATCGTCGGCCGGCGCCGCTGCAACGGGCGGTACGCCGCAAGAATGACAAACGCGCACCCTGCACCCAGTATCCAGCCGGCCAGAAGATCACCCGGATAATGAATCCCGATATAGACCCGGGAATAGGAAACCAAAAGCGAAAGCCCCACCAGTTCAGGGAGTATCCGCCGATAGCGATAACCGAAAAACACTGCCGCGGCCATCGTATTGACCGCATGTGAGGAGGGAAACGCCTTGGTATTCCCGCAACCCGTCAATACCCGGATACCCTCCGGTTCATGACACGGCCGCACTCGGCCAAAAAGATCTTTCAACAGATTGGATGAAAGCTGGTCGGTTATCGCCAACAAGACAACGCCCATAATCACCGAGACCAGACCATACCTCCCCCCGAAAACAGCGATCCCGGCCAGGGCCAGCAAAATCGGGATACGCCAGAAATCAAGTCGGGTAATGACCGGCATGACGGCATCGAAAAGCGGGTTGGCCAGCGTCGCGTTGAAGAACTTCAACAGGAGGACATCCACTTTAAGGGCGAAATCGAGCCCGGCCGTCCAGGTCATCGTACGCCCTCACCGGCATGCCGCACTTCGATTGCCCCGCGCCCCGCATCGACCAGCCGGCGGCAAAAGGACGGCCCCGCGGACCGCTTGACCGTGACCCCCAGACGTACGCGGCTGCCCAAACCGGTGGAAGTCACCAGGCCCTCGAATTCGCCGATCACCCGGTACACCGCACCGGTCATGGCGTGATCGAAACGCAGGTTATAGCTCGAAACCACCCCCCGCGAAATCAAGGTCACATCTTCGAGTGCCACCTCCGTCACCTTCCGGTACGCCCGCCGAAGGCCCCCCGGCCCCAGCTTAACCCCCCCGAAGTAGCGCGTGACCACCGCCACGATATCCCAGACCCTTTTCGACTGTAGAGCTTGCAGGATCGGCCGCCCGGCTGTGCCGGAGGGCTCGCCGGCATCGGAGAAACGTTCGATCCGGCCGGCAACATAGCCAACGCGGAAGGCGAAGCAGTGATGGGTGGCATCACGGTATGCTCGGCGGATTTCCTCAACGACCCTTTCTGGCCCCGCGGTGCTGCTCACCGGGGCCACCCGGGCTAAAAAGCGCGATCCTTTCACCATCAGGACGGCATCGTACGCCCGAGCAACTGTCAGAAAGCGATCCTCATCGCTGACGTCTTCTCTTTCAGGCATGGGGTAGTATCCGGGTTTCACCTGTTGTCTCCATGCACCAAGGCACCGCAGAATCAATACGCCGGCCGCCGCCAGCGCAAGTACAAACACTACGCACACGTCATGCCCGAGCAGTCGATTCCAGATCGAATATCCCCCTGCGCCACATCCAAATCATTGACAATTCCTCGGTGGCAATTACATTTCCCCCAGCAGGAACGATGCACGTGGAAGTACCCAAAAACATGGCCGGTTACAATCCAGTGGTCTTGGACCACTTCCAAAACCCGCGCAACTGCGGCGAACTGCCCGATGCCGATGCCGTGGGCACCGTCCGCCATGGCCCCTGCGGAGATTTCATCAAGCTTTACTTGAAGCTCAACGGTGACCGCATTGCCGACGCTCGCTTCAAGACCTATGGTTGCGGGGTTGCCATCGCCTCCTCATCGGCCTTAACTGAACTGCTCCGTGGGAAAACCATCGCCGACGCCCGGCAAATAAGAAATGCCGATGTGGCTGAATACCTGGGTGGACTGCCTCCGGAAAAGGTCACCTGCAGCGAATTCGCCGAAACACTGATCAAAAACACCCTCGATACCGTGTCCAAAACTGACTGACAGCCGCTACTTTTGCGTGGGGAATCCCGTATCTTCTCCAGAGGAACCTTCCTCTAAATCGGGGTAAAACAGGACCAGGACAGTGATGTATCATTCGGCGCCCGAGACATACCAGAAGCGATCGGATGACGATCTCAAGGCCGCGATTGCGGAGCATCGAGCCCGGTGGGGCAAGAAACTGACGATTCTCACCCACCACTACCAGCGCAAAGAGATTGTCCGCTGCGGGGATATTCTGGGTGATTCGTACTACCTCTGCCGGCGGGCAGCCGAAGAACAAGAAGCGGAGTTTATCGTCTTTTGCGGCGTCCACTTTATGGCTGAGGCCGCACGCGTCCTCTGCCGCCGCGAGCAGCGCGTTTTCTTGCCCAACCTGTATGCCGGCTGCCCGATGGCGGACATGGCCCCCGTCGATGCCGTCACCGACGCCTGGGAAGCCGCTGCTGGGGATGGTGATCTAGTGCCGATTTCGTATATGAACTGCACCGCCGCCTTAAAGGCGTTCGTCGGTGACCACGGCGGCCTGATCTGCACCTCTTCCAACGCGGAAAAAGCATTTGCGTGGGGCTTCAAGCGGGCAGGGAGGATTTTCTTCTTCCCCGATGAGCACTTGGGGCGCAACACCGCCCGCCTCCGGGGTATCCCGGAGGACGACATCGTCGTCTTCAACGCCGGCGATGCCATGAGCCAACCACAGATCACCAACCACACGCGGGTCATCCTCTGGGCCGGATATTGCCACGTGCACACCAACTTCCGCCCCGAACATGTCACTCAGACGCGGGAGAAATTCCCTAGGGTAAAAATAGTTGTTCACCCGGAGTGCATCGCCGAGGTGGTCGAGGCCGCCGACGCTGTCGGCTCGACGTCATTTATCGTCAACTACGTCGGAGAGCAACCCCCGGGGGCAACCATTGCCATCGGCACCGAGTTGAACCTGGTCTCCCGCCTGGCCGATGACCACCCCGATAAGACGATCTTTGAACTCTCCGGGCTTTCCTGCCCGCTGTGTGTTAATATGTTCCGCAACACGCTGGCCGACTTGGCCTATACGCTTGATTTCCTGGGCCGGACCAATGAGATCCTGGTGGACCGGGACGTGCAGCACTCCGCGCGGTTGGCGCTTGAGCGGATGCTTGAGCTTAACTAACCCGGATAATTCACAAGCATTCCCCGCGCCCGACATGGCGAAGCGCCGTGGCAATCTCTTGCCACCAAGGGAGCTGTGGAAATGAGATCCCCACCGACCTTTCGAGGCTTCTTGGTTAATTGACGGACTATGCGCCGTTTTGGCGATTTCTCAGGATCGTGGGGCTTACCGCCCACCGGCTGGTGGGTTCAGGTTTGTCGGGCAGCAATAACGAATTGGCCATCCCGCTCAGTGCCGGCGGTCACTCCGCCAGGCGCAGCGGCATGATCAGGCACAGATAGTTGTCGCGCATCGGCCCGTCCAGGGCCTTCACCACACCCGCCGAGATTGATGTCGACAGGGAAAACTCAACCTTTTCGCTCTCTAAGTTTTTCAGAATATCCAGCACGTATCCGGCATTATACCCCACCTCTAAATCATCGCCGATGTACTCACACGGGATCTTTTCCCTGGCCTCGCCGCCGATATCCTGATTCATCGCCGAGAGCTCCAACCCGCTCTTGGACAGGGAAAACTTCACCTGGCGGGTAAGCGAGTTTGAAAGAATAGACACGCGGCGCACGCCGCCGGTCAACTCATCAACGCCGACCTTGAAAACCTTATCGTTGGTCTGCGGGATCACCTGCTCATAGTTAGGGTAGGGGCCCTCAATCAATCGCGATGTAACAGTCGTCTGCCCGAGATCAAAGACGATATTTTTCTCCCCAAATGTGACGCCAACATCTTCCTCAGAGTCCGCGGCCATCTTGGCCACCAGTTGCAGGGTCTTCGGAGGCAGAATCAGGTCCTCGCCAACACCAGCCAGCCGACCCTCCGCCACTGTGTAACGCGCCAGGCGGTGGCCATCGGTGGCGACCATATACATCCCATCCCCGGAGGCCCGCCACAAGACGCCGTTTAAAGCCGGACGAGTTTCGTCAAGAGACACGGCATATGCCGTCTTCTTCACCATTTCCACCAGCTGTAGAGCGGGAATCTTTGCCTGATTGGCACCCTTGATTTCGGGTAATCGGGGGAATTCATCCGCAGCCATGCCGGAGATCTTATACACGCCCCTGTCTGTCTTTATCTCCATGCGATTGTTTTGCTCAGTGCAGGTGACTTCTTCCCCGGGCAACTCGCGGATAATCTCGGCAAACACTCTCGCCGGAACCGTCGTCTTGCCGGGCTTGCTGATCTTCCCCGGAAGAGAAGTGCAAATAGAGAGATCCAGGTCAGTCGCCGAGAGACTAATTGTTTTTCCCTCTGTCTTAATCAGCAAGTTTGCTAGGATGGGCAATGTCGTCTTGCTGGAAATGACAGATAAAACGGTCTGTAGACGGTCGGATAATTCCACTCTGGCCGCAGAGAACTTCATGGTCTTTTTGCCTCCACGAATGAATTTATGATCTCCAGTTCTGGGGCCATTTTCCCCCAGTAACGAATTTGCTAATGAGATATATCAAAAGCAAGTAAAAATAATCACCCTGTGGATGTTGTTGAAAAATCGACTCATTTGCGCTTACTCGCTATCCAATAACGTGCTAATGAAAACCCGCACACATGCCCCGGGTTGATAAGACGTTGACTAACAATAGGTTTAGCGTATCTTTTCCACAGAGCATTCCCTTTCAACAGGGTGATTGCGCGTCTCAAGATATCTCCAACGTCTTCTCCACACATCAGGAGGATGCGGAATTTCTGCGTTGTTTAGGCCAGCGGTGCTCGATAGAGCGTGTTGATGACTGAATCGACCTGATGCTTGAGGTGTGGGTCGGTCTTAAGTGCTGTGCGGATAAGGTTTACTGAGTGAATAACCGTCGAGTGGTCACGCCCGCCAAAGTAACTGCCGATGGCTTTCAGCGACATTTGGGTCAGCGTGCGCGCGAGGTACATCGCGACCTGCCGCGCCTGAGCAACCTCCTGAGTTTTCTTTTTGGAACACAAAAGCTCCTCGGCCATGCGGAAGTGCTGTGACACCTTGCTGATAATGGCGTCAATCGTGACCGGCTGCTCCTCGGCCGATAAAGTGTCTTTTAGGATGTTCTGGGCTAAACCCAGATTGATTGCCTGACCGCGCAAGGAAGCGAAGGCAAGCAGGCGAATCAATGATCCCTCCAGCTCCCGAATGTTTGAGCGGGCATTAGAGGCGATATATGCCAGGACGTCATCTGGAATGCTTACCCCTTCCGGCTCCATCTTTTTCTTTAGTATTGCCATGCGCGTTTCGAAATCCGGGGGCTGAATATCGGTGACCAAACCCCACTGGAACCGGGAGAGCAGCCGCTCCTCCAAACCTCGGATATCCTTCGGCGGTCGGTCGGAGGTCAGCACTATTTGCTTTCCATTCTGGTGCAGCGTGTTAAACGTGTGGAAAAACTGGACCAGCGTTGATTCCTTCCCCGTGAAAAATTGAATATCATCCAGCAAGAGCACGTCCACCGAACGATAGAGGTTGGTGAACTCCGATGTTGTATTGGTCGATAGCGAGTTGATAAAGTCATTAGTGAACTTCTCGGAGGTAGCATACATAACGCGCAGTGACTTATGCGTTTCGCTGATCAGGTGGCCGATGGCCTGGATTAAATGCGTCTTGCCCAGCCCCACCCCACCGTAAATAAAAAGTGGATTGAACTTTGTCTCTCCTGGTGACTCGGCCACAGCCATTGCGGCGGCATGGGAAAACTCGTTTGACTCACCCACGACGAAGGTGTCAAAGGTGTACCGCGGGTTGAGGAACGGTGATGGGGGGTTCTCTTGCGGAGTCCGCATGTCCATGGTGATCGAAGTCTCCTGTGTAACTTGCTGAACAATCACTCCCTCGGAGCCGTCTATTTGATTGGCGGTGACGCGGAAAGTAACCTTCTTTGGTGGGGAAGTTATCTCGGCGAGGGACTCGTTGATCAAGTTCAGGTAGTGTTGTTGAAGCCAGCCGGCAACGAAGCTGTTGGGCACACCGACCAATAGCGAGCTGTTTTCCCAGCCGATTGCGCGTGTGGGCACAAGCCAGGTGCAGAAGCTCTGCGGGTTAACTCTTTTTTCTACGCGGGAAAGACACTGTTCCCAGACTTGCGCGGGTGTCGGTTCCATCCGTCAATCCTCCGGACGGTGACTTGTCCAGTTTTTCTTTAACATCGCTCTTTTCCACGTTTGTGGAAAAAAACAACCGGCTGCACGGGATAGGGTTAGATAATTGTCCCGTCCGTAATCGGCAGGTTATCCACAAAAGTGAGACGTATCGCAAGAGAGCAATCTATTTGAAAAGCAATCACTTGGCGACGGCCCCACAACCTTTCAACACTTTGTTAACACATTACTCTTCAACAACTTCCAGTACTATAATTGCGGCCAGCTTTGCAATCTGTCAAGCCGAAAGCGAGTTTTTCTAGACATTTTTTGTAATAGGTTACTCGTTAAGAGGTTGTTGGTGTAAGTTTGCGTAGGTGAATCAGAGCCGCCGATCGTTTGTACGCTCAAACAAAATCCCGCTTAGTGTAATCGGTTGATGTTTTACGCATTAGGGCGCAGAGGGTGAAGACAAGTCCGATTGGCTCTCGGAGGTGGAGGCGTAGGCTATAGACGGCGTGGGCTCACAGGTTCTTCAGCCAGACATGGACCCCGACCCGGTAGCGGCCTGTGGCACAAAAGGGGAGATGACGGAGATGGTTATGGGGAGTGCCGTCTCCTAGCATTTTGTGCGACGAAAAGGGGCGAGCAATGGCGCCGGTTAGACCATTTCAGCCGTATTTTGAGGTCTCGATGCGCGTTATGTTGCCATTGGCGCGGATGTTGCGGGATCTCGGATCTGCGTTACTCCTGTTCCTGCCTGTGGTTGAACATATTTATCAGGAATCCGAAGAACAGCGCGTTGGTCATGCCCCAAGTAGAGTAGAACAAATACCCCTCGATAAAGGAGCGTAGGATGATTACCCATACGAGCACACAAACCCCGATTGAGTGACCTGCGTGGGTGAGGCGCTTTGTCCGCCGAATAACAAGAAATCCGGTTTGCGCAAACTTGGCTAGAAGCCAGAGTAAGGCAACTACACCGACCGTCCCGGTTTCGGCGAGGTATTTCAAAAAAGCGAGGTGCGTTCCCAAGCCGAAGGTTTGCATGCCGATCGGGTCGAAACGGAGGGTAGCGATCATATGATGCCAAACCTGCACCTGAGCCAGGCCAAGGCCCAGGACCGGGTTAGCAAGGTAGCTGGCAAATGCCGTTTTCCATAGAAAATAGCGGTAATTGAGCGTGGTAGCCGCGCTACCGACTCCTTGGAAGCGCTCGATGACGGTCTCGAGAAATGGAGGCTTCACGGTGGCGGCAATTAGGATCAAGATCAGCCCGACCACGGCGAATACCCGTACCCGTGAGCGAGGCAATGAGACTGAATGGACACGGCCCCATCTCGAGGCGACCACCAGTGCAATGATAATCCCGACAACGGATACAGCGATCGCCGCGCGACTCTGATTGGCAATTTGCCCCATGATGGCCACCGCCAGTAGCACCGTGTATACTCGGGCACGGCTAGTACGGTGTTCGAAACATATCCGTGCAGTTAAGTAGACGATAACCAGCGTTAAAATGCCGGAGATAGGAACGCGTGCCACTCCAAACACCCGCTCGACACCTCCGGATTTTATGAAAGGGAAGATATTGAAAAGGGCAAAGACGGTGGCAACTGCGATGAATAATCCCATAAGACGCTTTGCCGTGCGGGCGTCGGTTAGCCCCACCACAGCATAGAAAAGCAAAAAAAGCTGCACATGTCGCAGCCAGTTGACGATTCCCCTTGGCAAGTCGTATGCGTTGACCAATGATAATGCCAGAATACCCAGCCAGACCGCTACCGGCAGGTCAACCGGTGTGCGCACCAGCCCCGGTTTGCCTTCCTGCGCGCGATGCAGCCAAAAACCAATTACCACAAGGAAAAGAATGACGTCGGCGGGGTAAGTTGTGACCCCTGTCCAGATCGCATAAGGGAAAAACAGAGAACACACCAAAACGTACAGTCCCCAGACGGGATTGATAATACAGATCATGAATACAAGCAGAATAATCGGGGCCAGACTCCAGATCCATCCCCACAGAACGCCGGCCACCCCGGCACAGGTGCACGTTAGCAGAACACCAAGCCAGACTCTACCTGAAATCGGACTCTTGGTGAGTGGATTGTCCATTAATTTAATGTCCATATTACGTTCCGGCCGAGGATGTCAGTCCCACTTACCGTTCTTGATTAACATCACTGTGCCCTCTTGCCCACCGTGAGGCTTGACGCCACGATAAACGTGTATCGCGTACGTACGAAAGTCAAATTCCATCACGACGGAGCAATCGTGTTATATCTCCTCGATCTCCGAATCTTGTTCTTGCATGTCTGTAATAGATCCTTCTTGATCTCCCATCCTGTAGAAAACAACGAGTGATGCCAGCGGTGGGTGTGGATCAGAATGTGAAGCAAACCGGATTTACAACTGCCCTGATCGATGGTGGACCAGAAATTCCGGTAACTGCGCAACGTATCTGAAGCATACACGGGATGCCAGCGATCCTTGATCGTCGTATATACCTCGGCGGCAACCCCTGCCTTTTCCAAGAGGTCGGGATAGCGTTCAAAAAGCTCCCAGTTGCATTCATACCCATTCTTGGGTAGGCCGCCTTCGCCGTGGCTGCACACTGTTGTTACTGGAAAGCCATCTTGGCGAAAACGTTCCACTTCGCGCAAAAATAGCTTCCGTGCGGCTTCAAAATTTCCCTGGCAGCGATCGAGGCATTCGTGGTGGTATCCGATTTCATGCCCCAGGTCTCGTATAACGGCAAATATCTCCGGATCATAACAACCTGATCGCGTGTGGAAATACATCGTACAGGGGATTCCAAGCTCATGTGTTTTTTGTGCCCAGAATAAAGCATGGGGAAGGTTTCGCTCGATGTCACAGCGCAAAACCATCACATCTCGGACTTCCTGTGGGTTATACCCACAAAGCGTTTTCATCGTCACGACAGTCTTGACTTTCTTAAGTTCTGTGATGGTGTGAAGAAGTCTTTTTAATTGGTATGGCATATCTTTATATCCATCTCGGACATCGGTTCAGCCTGCCTTCTTATGATCGCCCTGGACATTCAATGGAAAACACTGACCTTAATCAAGGGATTTGTGACTTTCCCGGGTCGGATTTGACCCGGAACCGCCGGATTTGCGTCGATTTTGCCTTTGAGCGATTGGTTCGAACAAGTCCTTCCGGTGATCCGCACCGTGGACATCGCCGGGGCGAGTTAGCCCCGGTAGCTAGTCAGCGCCGGAGGAACACTGCAGAGAAAACACCATCGGCATTTTGATCTATTCCGTCACATTTCCTTGCTCCGCAGCCGCGCGATTTCGGCTTCGATCTCAGAAACCACTTCTGTATTGTGGATTTTCTTCCTTTTTCCATCTTTGATCGAAATTATGTAGAAGACCTTGCCTCCATATTTGGCGGTAAATTTCTTGTGGGTTAAAGCCTGAATGGAGCGCTCTTTGAATATTTCAGGAATGTGGGATACACCGCTGGCGGGTTTTATCTGAAGGCCAATAAACTTATCGTTAATCTTGATGAAAACGTCGACATTATACAGTCGATCCCATTCGTCTGGTGCCGGCTGTATTTGCAGGCCGAGAATCTCTTCCAACTGGCCATAGATAGTCCTTATCTCCGTCATGTAACCGTCAAACGTTCTGTCTATGACCATCTGAACCATGTAATGAATACAGTCTTCTTCGGTGATGCTTTCCACTTCGGCAGACACCACCTCAGTAATCTTTACATATAACGTTCTCCCTAGCTCCTCAATGTGCTGCCGTGGCCTCACCTTGGAAAAGTAATATTTCTCCCATTCGTCAATCCTTCTGGGGGTGCACTTCCTGATCTCCGCTGAGACGGCGCCGACATTGCGTTTGAAGTTCAACTGAAAGCGATTCATTACGCTATTAAGTATCCACTCTTTCGCCATTATTTGGCCTCCCTTAGGCGCAGGAACTTAGCTTTCTGTTGATAGTCGGTGTCAACATCTACGTCGACGAGACCACTTTTCACCAAATGGGCATTGATGAATGTGCGGTTTTTCAGGTGAAGATAACAAAGGAGGTTATTAGTCGTGTCGTATTTTTCCTGGTCAAACGTCAAGAACACGCGTTGTCCCTGAGTCTTTTCTCTCAAAAACCGCATTGCATTGGCCCGTTTGGCTGGAATTTCTTTGATACCTAAGAGCCTAATTCTGAGGTCATTGCCGAGAACCAAGAGTTCGGGACTAATGATGTCCTTCACAGAGAACTCTTCGGCTTTCTTTTCTACTGAATTGTCAATCTTGGACCCGAAACGCAACTTTCTGGGATCAATCTTTTTGTCGAACCTCACTGGGTCTTTGAAAATGTATGGCAGTTTCGTTATTTCATTGCTGAAATCTCCACGAGGTTTAGCGCGCTTGGTCATCGTAAAATGCACATCTTGAGCATCAAACATCGAGTCCAGCCCCAATGTTCCCTCAATTACCTGGTGAAATTGGTCATTTATCTCATATCCTATTGAATTCCTTCCCAGGTTCCGAGCGGCCAGGGTGGTTGTTCCGCTGCCGAGGAAGGGGTCAACGACCGTGTCACCGGCAAACGTGAACATCTTTATAAGTCTCTTGGGCAGTTCTTCGGGAAACATGGCCAGGTGTTTATCCTGTTTTTCGCCGGGGAAATGCCAGTGGCCGGCAAAGTACTCATTCCACTCTTCTATCGTGAGCTTGGATTTCTCTTTTATTGTTTTGGCTACTTTGGGTGGGGGCCCGGGTTTTTTGAAAATCAATATAAACTCATAATCCAGTTTGAGAATGCCATTCCGGGGGTACGGAAAAGAACCCATGATTGTCGCCCCGCCGGTGGTATGGCAGGTGGTGACCTTCTGCCAGATGATCGCCCCCATGTAGTCAAAACCTGCCGCCTCACAAAACTTAATAATTTCCGTTCTGATCGGGATGACTTTATATCGTCCATAATATACCGAACGAGCAAACTGATCGCCAATATTGACGCACAACCGGCAGCCGCGATGTAGAATCCTGCGGCAGTGATGCCAGACGAGATTGAGATTGTTAATGTACTCTTCATAACTATCGTGAAAGCCTATCTGATTGCTGTTCCCGTAGTCCTTCAGTTGCCAATAAGGGGGCGAGGTAACCACAAGATGCACCGATTCATCAGATACTTCCGTCATCCGCCTCGCGTCCCCAAAGATTATTTTATGAGCAGTTTTCATTCTTGTCCCTCGGGGAGTGTTGAAAAAGCGTACTGAAACGGAACATCAGGTCAACGACCTCAACGGGTCGTCTTTGCGAGCGACCGAAGGGCGCGCGGCAATCTCTTGCCTGGCAGTCGATTGCGCAAAAAGAGATTGCCACGTCGCTCCGCTCCTCGCGAAGACGATTTCCCCCACTTTTGCCCAAAGAGGGGTTTTTCAACAGGCCCCTTGGTCGGCGTTTCTTGGTTTTTTCCAATGTATTGCAACGTTCGGAACAGACCTCATCAATTCCAAGGTGCACGCCGGCTTTACCTTCTCGTCCCTGGGCGCTTGACCACTGCGAATTCGTGGCCTCGCGCACTCGACCACGCCGCACCGCGTTGAATTCAATATACTCAATCGCCCGACAAACAGCCACAAGATTTTTGTGGGCGGCAGACGTCCTCGTCTGCCGCATTGCAACACTTCGTCTCGCCTCTACCTTGGGCAAGAAATATGGAATGCCCCCTGCGAATACAACCGATGGGTACCTCACCTAACAGGTTGGTTTATTTCAAATAGTCTCCGAATCCAGGTGTCAAGTCTACGCCTCAGGCACAGATAGCGAAACCGACCCGACGCATGGGCGCAAGCTCCCCCGCTCTGGGTGGGCTACCGGCTACGACGAACGCCGACAACATGATGCGCTCGGCGGACTACCACCGTCGACTTTCCGCGCCAGAACAACGGCCGGAAACTCTACTTCTTAATTGTCTGCTTGACAGGCAAGCGTACGCAGATTATCATTAAGCGGTATTTAACTAAGTATTTGTAATAGAACGAGGAGGAATAAAAATGAAAATAGGAATGATGTGTCTTTGGAATGCCGCCAATGGACCCTCGATTCACGCGGAATTAGTTGGAAGGGCTTGGGTGAAATTGGGTCACAAGCTCAGAGTGTTTTCTGCTGAGAAACATCCTGATGCCAGGCCTACTCTTCAAAAGGACGAAGATTTTGTCATCCGGCATTTTCGTGTCAATGAAGTTATCCCATTCACCAGAGCTGCCTCCTTTGATCCCTCTCCGCTTTTGCATGAAGCGTACGAGGTCTTTGTTGCACAGAACGTGGAGAGATTACCTGCCGATAAATTACTTGAGGTCTTTCCTGAAATCAAGAAAAAAGCCGTCACTGTTCAAGTTGTCCACGAGGGCAAGGCCCCTGAAGATCCCCTTTACTACAAGTTTGACTGGGATGCTATTGTTTGTTTTGATCAGAGATATAAGGACTACCTGGTCAGATCATTTCCCGCTGAAAGGATTCATATCGTTCCTTACCCGTACCGTCAGCTTGAACTTGGCGATAAAGGGGACGCAAAAGAAAAGCTGGCATTTCCATTCGATAGAAAGATCGTATTCTCCTTTGGTTTCAGACCAAAAGACATTGTCTCGGTTTTACCCGCTCTAAAAGAGGTAGACAAGGAATATCCTCTCAGGTATGTGATTATCGCCAATCCCGAAAGCGAAGTTGATGAATTGCGCGAAGCCCAAAAGACATACCACTTCATAGACCTCCAGGTCAGACCACTCCCCCAGGATGAGTTGTATACCTACCTGCATGCTTCGGATGCCCTGCTTATTCATCGGGAATCCTCGCAAAAGTACAAGGCAGTCGTGTCCAGTTCAGTTTGCCAGGTTCTGGCGTCGGGTTGCCCAATCCTGTTTCATGAGTCAAACTATGTGGAATTACACGGGGACGAAATCGTGAAATATCGTGATTTTCAGGATATGAAAACCAAACTCATTGACATCTTCGGGGGTAAGTTCGACCTCGATAAAGTAAAGGCTTTTCTAAAAGAACATAACGCAGGAAATATCGCTAAAAGCTTCGTTTTATTGTTTGAAGAGCTGATGAGGACTCATGACAACAAAAGGAGAAAAGAGAATGGATAGAGAACTCACTAAAATAGCAATATTTTCTAAATGGAACGCTGCAGATGGAACTTCTATCCTTGCAGAGCTTCTGGGGAGGGAATATACTGCTCCCCATTAGTGCGTGAGGGTTGATAAGGGAGTATCTTGTGGCTGATTTCACAAAGGAGATCAGTCATGAAGCGACGTCGGTGGGACAGCAAAACCAAAGCAAAGATCG
>Ga0209991_10000058_pt1 | contig 45491 bp, 75 predicted proteins | sample ChitaG_FD_183167 | JGI IMG/M metagenome (GOLD analysis project Ga0209991, IMG submission 183167) | Deep subsurface microbial communities from South Pacific Ocean to uncover new lineages of life (NeLLi) - Chile_00310 metaG (SPAdes)... | ecosystem: Environmental > Aquatic > Marine > Oceanic >... | reverse complement strand
TGTGCCCAACAAGCTCAACACCCGCCTTGGCGATTAACGCCACTCGATCCCCCGTCTGTGGAGCTATGGGATATGTGGTGTCGAACGTAGCCTCTAGGCAAAGCACATTATTAACCCACCGGTACTGTTGACGCCGAAAGCGCCACAAGCCAATCGTGCGGTGCTCTTTCGTCGTTCGCAACTCAACGTTGATCGTGACCCGCTTGAGGCGCAAATCGATCATAGTTCCATCACATCACCTGCCCGCGTTCAGGCCGCCACGCGCCATTACACGGCCCCTGACGGCACCCTGCGGGGCCGCCAGCACTCGGTCGCTTGCCCGTCAATCTCCCGCCCTGATGGGCCGTCTGACAATACCGAGCGACCGAGTCTACACAAAGTATACTAACACGTAAACCCCTATGAGGCAAGGGGTTGTAAAATGTTTCACGTGAAACGGGGGCTTGACTGGGGGTCAAGAGGTCGCTGGTTCGAATCCAGTCGCCCCGACATAAGTCTTTATCTGACAAGGGGTTGCAACAGACATCCGGCGTATGGTATACTAAGCATCGGGCGCTTAGCCGTCGACTCGGACGCTTGATTATGGGCTGGACATCGCAACCACGATACGACAAGTCCCGGAATTCGTGGTTCTGCCGGTATCGAAACCGGAAATACTACCTCGGAACCAAAATGGCCCAGGCATATCGCCGGTTCGGCGAGATCGTAGGCCACGAGGCGCCCACCGACCGACCTGAGACCGTCGCCGAGGCTATCGCCGCCTGGCAACTCATCTACGGCGGTAAGTGGGAGGTTTGGATACTGAATGCCTGGGACGACTTTGCTGGCACCACGGAACTCGATCGCCTTGGGTTGGACCATCTGGCCAAATACACACGTCACCTCAGGCGACAAAAGCAAGCCGCCAGCACCATCCGCCACAAGGTCCGGCTTGCCACTCGCGTTCTGCGGTGGTGCATCAAAAACGACTATTTGGCGACACTACCGGAGGCGCCCAATCTTCCCAAACCGCTCGTTCGACCACGCGATGCCCGGCCGGCGGAATTGATGGCGACCTTTGCCAGCCTGCCGGAACGGGCCCGCAATGTTCTACGCTTCATCTTGGAAACTGGCGCCCGTCCTGGTGAAGCCGTTGGATTGCGATGGGAAGACGTACAATTGCCGCGAGCCGTTTGCGTACTTGGCAAGCATAAGACCGCACGGACAGGTACCGCACGCACGTTGTATCTGTCACCCGACGCGATAGCCGTTCTGCGAACCGTTCCTACACGGACCGGATACGTTTTCCGCAGCCAACTCGGCAAGCCCTACACCGTAGCGGGGCTTCGGTCGATCCTTCAACGGCACGGTCTGCAAACGATCTATTCGCTCCGGCATACCCGTGCTCAAACGATGCTGGATCAGGGATGCGATATATCGGATGTGGCCGCTGCGCTCGGACATCGTGACCTGTCTATCGTCCAGATTTACGCACAAGTGCGTGACGCTCGCGCTCGGCACGTGGCACGTAGCCTCGTCTCGCCCTTGCAAGTGCCGCCCGCCGATCATAGTAAGACTGCGGCTTCCGTTGCTTCCGAATCGAAACGCCGAGCAAGACCCACACCGAATCCGCGAACACCAACCACTCGCCGCGGGGGCCAATGCGCGTAGCCCGGAGCTGACCGCCCTGGATCAGGTCGCGGACGTACTGTGGTCGGCGGTGCAGGGTCTCCGCAACCTGGCGGACGGTCAGCATGTGGGGAAGGTCGGTCATTCGAGCTCAGTATTCTCTTCATCACTCTTCGCCCACTCGCCACACCAATCCGACTGCTCTACTTCAGGCCACGCCACGTAGTCCTCCGGGTCATCACCGAAAAACACAAAAGGCGGATAACGATGACACAGACCGAAAGGGTTCGGGTCGTTAGGATTGAGCTGTTCATACCACCGACAGACACGGCATATCTTCTCATTCATTGTTCACCCACACTCTCCATCCCGCACGGCCATCTCGTGTAACTGCATCGCCGCCTCAGCCGCTTCGCATTTCCGCATCTTCTTTCGCGCATGAGCGACCGTACTTTGGTCTATCCGCAGGATGCGCTCGATCACCGGATGCGAGACCGAGGGCCACTTACCCAGTATCGCCGTTTCTGACGTCGCAAGCGCGAATTGTGCAGGTCGGCCCGGTTAAGCGCGTTTGTAGGCGAACGTCTCGTGCATCCATTTGATCAGCCCCCAGCGGACCTCAACCGTTTTCCTGTCCTTGTCAGCGGGGTAGACCAAGTCGGTCGGTAACACGCCGTGGACCTTGCAGTATTCCATCATCTCGTCGCAGATCATGGCATTCATCCACAGCGGGATATTGACCTTAGCTCTCATCGGACTCCTCCCCTTTGCCCTCAGTTTGCTCCTCCATCACATCGCAATACGCACGGGCTACGCGGCCTAGATGGTGCAATTCTTCTATGGAATCCCTCCGCAAACTAAGCGATGGCTGGCCACTACTCTGGCTGCGACACCATGCTCTGCGCGCTGCCGCGTACTCAATAGCTGCCAGCCGAAGAGCCGCCTCCGCATCGTCAACGGTCATTGCTTTACTCATCGCCTTACCTCACTTATGCCCCATCCACAGTATCGCCACGGTAATCAGGATCGCCCCGACGAAATACAAAGCACGCGACCAATCCCGCTCACACGCAGCGGCAAGAACGATCAGCGTACGCAATCGCTAGGGCGATCATCATCCAGGTCGAGACCATATGGTGCTCCAGGTAGGTCGCCTAATCACTGAGCTTGGCCCAGAACGCCGCCGCGCCCATCACGAGTGCGACACTAAAGTACAGAGTGACCGCCACTACCCAATACGCCGGATAGTAGTGGCCATAAATTAGTCCCCCCACCAGGCTAGCCAACGCGATCAAGAAGAGCAGGCCCGGTCGATCCCACCCGAGTAGTACAAGAGCAAGCAAGAGCAGGCAGAGCGCGACAGCGATCGGCAGGCAGATCATCATCACGGCACCCCCGCCTTGCGGGCGGCAGTTGCGTCTCCGTCCCGTAGCCACGTAAGATGCAAGGGGAAACACGGGATTAGACACACATATAAATGGACAATGCTCGCCGGGGCCGGCACATCCCTCGTCACTCGCCAGAACAGACCAATCCACATATCCCGTGGCTCAAACTGGATCTGTACCTTTAAGCGATCGGCGTCAACCAATCGTAGGTGTGGTGGAGTTTTCATAACATCACCACGGCACATCCGCCTGACGTGCCTTGATTAGGTCCCTGGGTGTCACCCGACCATCCATCGGGCGCGCACATAATGCCTGAGCGTCCAACGGGATCATCACGTCGATCGGTTCGCTGCGGTCGCCGACAAGGATGACGGACTGGACCATCGTCCGCCAGTGACCGGTGTCTTTGCCGTAAGACGGGCTGATCCGCACTGCCGAATACTTGGCTTCTCTGAGTACACGAAATCGGTACGTCAACAGGACGCTACCGCCCTCCGCCGGTGTGAAGCTCGCATGGGGATTGCTCCGGTCGAACAGCACGGCCATGAATAGGGATACCCCCTCCTTGACCAGGTCCTCGTGCGACTTCGTGCCGTCCGCGCCGACGGCCGTGATGCCCCATCCGATGTCGGCCGGCTCGACGGCTAAGAACTTCAGGATCGTCGGGTCAAAATTCACCACCACCTTGATGGCCGTGACCTTCACCGGCTCCCCCACCGGGGTGGCGACAAGGTGGAAGCACGCTTCCCTGCCAACGATCACATCGGCCTTGCGCTCGATTGTCAATCTCATCTGTTGGGCTGAGGCCGACAGGGTCACTGCCAGCAACAGCACACACGCTAGGATTAGTCTTTTGACCATCGTTCAAACTCCTTTGTTAGGTCTTCCCTTTAACCTTTTCTTGGTACTCGCGAACGGCGTCCCGCAGACGACGCAGGGCCACATGTACCTTCGGACTATCAACGCTCTCTGTATTATCGCACATCACCACATAGTGACACGCCGCCTCAATCACCTGCCGTTGAGCTGTGAGCTGGACTTGCAGCCTCTCGCAGTCGTTGTCCCGTTCCTTAAGCTCTGCCCTTGCATCGTCATACATCCAAACGCTCCTTTGTCAGGTCGTTACTCCACTCTCAGCCCCTGCACTATCGTCTCGGTCGTTTTGATTTCGATAATGCGAACACAGCTCCGCAGGGTCTCGCGGTTATACATCCATTCACACCGCCTTCGCACAGACGCAAGAGCAGTACAATCACGGACAGACACACAACCTTGTGCCCACTTCCCTTCAGGCCACCACGGTTGTCTCTCTTCCACCCGATAGGTCGTTGTGGTCGTCACCTCAGGGTCTCCAGTGCTTCCTCCAAGAACTCGCGGGTGTCTCTTACGATAGCTCGCTTGGCCGCCAGGGCTGTGGGGCAATATACTAATAGCAAGAAGATATGAGATTCTGTCGAGGTAGCCTCCCCACGGAATACTGGAGTGCCTTTGGTGCGCTTGACACAGAAGCGTAAGTTTCCCAGCTTCGCCGTAGCGTAAGAGCTGTATCCGATACAACGCTTTTTAACCCACCTCACCCGTTTCATCTCGATTGCTCCGTTGCGGTCTTGTGGTAATACGACTTCAACAGCTTCAGGCTGTGAGCATCGAACGTAAGCAAGCGCCGCTTGTCGTCCATATCACCAGCATGGGGGAAAAGGGCAGCGAATAGCCAGGGGTCCAGACTGCCCACCACGCCCTCATTGTGTATGTCAGCTTGCCATTCATGGAAATCCTTAAACCACGTAGGGGGTCTACTGGTCAAATACACCGCCACAGCAGGACCATTGGGCTCATCACCTACCGCAAACGCATACAGCTTGTTGGGTCTATTCATCTTGGACCTCCCGTAACGCCTGTTCTTTCTGTCTCTGGCCCCGCCACCACACACACAGTCCAATCGCATCAGATATATCGCGACCGGGGTCTTTGCCCGCATCCATGATCGTGCGGTAGGCCGGGAACTCAGCAGCAATTAGCGCCTGTCGCCGTGCCTTGGACGTGCGGGGGGCTACCCATTCGTCGGCCGGCAGGGCAGTCATGTTCTGCCAATCAATTGCCGCACCGATGGCGTAGAGAATTACCCCTACGGCCATCCCGTAAATGGCTAGCCCGTGGCCTCGGGCGCGAGGCAGAACATGACCGTGGGCATGTAGAGCTGGCGTTTCGATCACGACGTGGGTGATTTGTTTGTTCCAGATAATCGCCCTTACGTCAGTGGCCATCGACATCGCCCGTTCAAAAGGCGATGCCTTCGCATCACAAGGACGGCATATTGTTGCGTCCTCAATCTCGGTCGGGCTGCTCATAATGACACAGCCGGTGCGGGTTGATGATGGGTCTACGCCGAGGAGACGGATGGTGGGAAGCTTACTCATCGCTTTGGCTCCTTTCCACCGCCGCCTTGTGCCGGTCGTCAGCCAGCGTTTCAGCCCGTAGCCGCTCGTTCCACATCCTGTAGTAGCAGACGCCGCGCGCGTGCTCGATCACCCGCTGATCGACCTTGTGCCGGTGTAAGGCCGGTGGCCGCCGGACTTCCTCCAGGTAGATCTTGCCGTTCTCGTTCTGGTTGGCGTGCATAATGCCCGCCCAATCGGGGAACTTCTCCTCTGCCAACGCCTGTGGCACGACGTAGGTGAAGCGGGATGGCCCCTTGGGGTCGCCCGCCGCGAGCTGGGAATACTTCCATCGTTTTGGCGGAGACCGACCGGTGTAGAAGCAGGCTCGCCCCTGTCGGACCTTCTGTTCGTCCGCCCGAAGATCGGTGGCCGTCAGCTTGATCTCGAACTCATGCCAATAGCCAGACCGCATGACGACAAACATATCACATTCCCACCACCCGGCGGGTGTGTAGTTCGGCATGACCAGCCGCGCACTGCGCCGTCGCCAGTAGATCGCCAGTTGTACCTGCCCCTCAGTCATCATCGCTTACTCCACATTAACAACTGCGATCGAATGTTGTTCACCATCAGGGGATTCATATAGCGGCTGATGGGAGCGTCTTTGAGAATCTTGACCTGCCCCCTGCGTGTCCCCACGGCAATCAGGCCGATGCCCTGTTCGTCGAGAAGAGAGCGGTCGACGCGATGTGCGTGTTTGTCGTACATCGCGACATATGACCGCTGCGCCGCAACCTGACTTACGACAGCTTGCGAAATCGCCCGTTTCCAGGCCGCAACCTTGGCTTCTATCGCCCACAATTCATCCGTGTCCGACCGCAAGACAACTACGTCGATCCGCCGCTCATAGTGCTCGACTTCATAGCCCACGATGTGGTCGGCCTCGAAATACTGGACAAGCACATCCACGAGTTGCTGTTCCGTTACGCGACCGGGCTTACTCATCGCCCACCTTTCGCAAATGCCCACGGTTGACGACGTACATCACCCCATCAACCGCGATCCCGTGATTACGGGGCCCCGGCCCACGCGAGACGATCACGATCGTGCCGGTCAGACCGTGCAAGGGCATCGTCTTGTCACGGTACCACATCTGGACTACCTGACCTTCACGTGGGTACGACAGCATCATCCACCTCCGCAAACAGCGGGTTGACACCGGGCAGCACGTCGGCTTCGATGAATCGAGTGGTCATCGCGGGAACTCCCGCACGCACAGCTCGGCCGGAATCACCACACCCTTTGGTCCTTGTTTGAAAAAGAACGGCACCCCCGCATCACGACATTGCTCTTGGATTTTCATCGCCCATTCCAGCTCCATCGGCCGGGCGTGCGGGCCGGTCTCGGCCCCGACGATGACCCAGTCGATGCCAGGGATACGAGCAGGCAGACCCCATTCGCCCCGCTCCTCCGGTGGAATGTCCTCTCCGCTGTCGTAGCATGGCCATGCGTCCATCGGAATATGGATCGGCCCCAGCAACGGCTCTAACGAGAGGAACCGCAGGGCCGCCGGACACTTGAGCAGCTCATCAACCCGCCCGAAGTTGGCCCCGTTCTCGACCGTCGTGCCGAGCCAGACGTTAGCAGGAGGATCTTGCCTCTCCTTTTGGCTAAAGCACAAGAATAGTTCAACCTCCGTAGCCATCCGCTCTGGCCGTTTGGTCAAAAACAAGAACGTATGCTCGGGGCGCGAATGTGCTACCGCAAACACGCGCTGGATGAAACTGCTCGGCACCCCGTCGTGAAAGAGATCGCTCATCGAATCGACGAACACCGTGTGCGGCTTCCGCCAGCGGAGCGGCACGGCGAGCAGCTCATCGTGGCAGCGGACTTCACCGGTCCAAAAAGCCCCGTCTCCCCCATCGTTTGCCAGCCCTGCGTATCGTGGGTGGTGCTTTAGCCGCGTGACCGCTATCCCTGCCGCGTAACAGTTCCGGCACCCAGCACTGATCGGGCTGCACCCCGTGGTGACGTTCCAACTTACGGGGACTGTGTCTTCCCTACGTACCCACGCGATCTTGGTCATTGTGTTGCCTCACCGCTCTCCGCGTTCGGATCGTACACAAGGCGAAAGATGACTACACGAGTGTAGTTCGGCTTGGCCAGCAGACGTTCAACCGCTGCATCTGCAAACAGTTTGCTCGAGTATAGGCCTTTACCTACCCAACGTTGTTCAGGGTTGTAATATCCCACCACCTGAAATACATCCAACGGTTTAGCAGGCACCTCACTAGCTTCAATCACTTCTGCATCAATCAACGGCATCTGATTCATCGTTCAGCTCCGAAAAGAACAGCGGGCGCCGCCCACACAGGCAGGCGCACGGCGAGCGTTTGGTTGGAGTGAAGTCAGGTACCACAATCGTGCTCATCGCCGCCCTCACTGGCCGCTGTTGGGTTTACGTCGAACACCACTCCTCTATTGTGTTCTTAAGCCAATCATACTGCATCTCGAAACTGCTCCATTCCTTGTTTACAGAGGCGAATCCTTCTCGCAGTCGGTCCACCTCATCGACCACTTCCAAGATCACCTTATGGGCTTCAGATTGTTTACCAGCCGTCATTGCCCGTTCCTTGAGGTCCGCCCATTCTTTGTCAGTCATCATACCCTCACTGGCCGCTGTTGGATCATTCCGCCGGATCGTTCTTCCGGCATTCCCGTACCACATCCCATGCCCCAGCTTCACGTGCCGAACAGGTTTTCGGCCGTTCGCCCAATAGGCCACGACATACTTCGCGCAGGCCGTTTTGCAAGTGATCCACCTCGTCGAGTACTCGTGAAGCGTCTTCACACGCGGCTATTAAGAAGGTGCGAGATACTGCAACGTATCTGGCAACTTCTGGAAACGTGTGCTGCTCTCGAAGTCCTTTCATCACGGTCGGTAGCCCGTCCGTGATCCGTTTCCTAATTGGTTCCAGTTCTTTGTCAGTCATCGCATCGCCTCTTAGCTTCGGAATAACACCGCCACCATGAGCACTACAAGGAGCAAGCCCAACCAAATAACTGCTAGGCGCACCGTGTTCTGGAGCCCGATCAGCGCCTCGATAATCCGTCGCAATTGTTCGTCAGTCATCACGACACGCCTCCAGCCACGCATAGTGACATCGACGGCACTGGCGGTGTAGGTGTTCGCCCCGTTGGCGAAAGGCACATTCCCATGACCAGATACTTCCCTTACAAAAGCATATCGCGATGTCGCAATCGCCACACTTCGGACATTGCGTCGATTCGTCAAACGGTGGTAAGGCCGGTTTGTCAGTCATCACCAAACACTCCCTTGAGCTACTTCCAGAACTACGCCATCGTCCACGAGCCGGTGAGCTTCAGCGTCCGGGAGTTGAAGCGTAGGAGGTCCGCCGAATCCTTCTTTGTTAGCACGTAGCCGAAAAACCGAGCGAAGAGCTTAAGCTTGATAATGCCTTCCACATCGGACCATGCTTCTCTTTCCCAATTTTCTGTTCCTTCAAATAACTCCCAGACCGGACATTTGGAAGTTATCATCACTCTGCCAGTAACACCTAGAAACGCATACAGATTCATCTTGCGGTCTCTTCTTTTCGATCCTATCGGCGGCCTGCCGCGACCGCCGGGGTGCCAGGGTTTACATCCAGCACGCTTGCGATTACGTATGCGATGTTTAGAAGCGTGGAGTGCGCAGTGATGGGTCGTACCAGCCAGTTCGCGCAACTTTCCACAGGTAATACACCTGCCCTCGCCTTGCCAGCGAATTTGCGTTAGACGTTGATGCGATACCGTCTCGCCCGTCATCTACCCGCCCTTCGTTAAAGTATTCCGAATAAGCCACACGCAACCATAAAACCTATCACTCCGCCCGATACCAGTCCCACAACAATGCCGCATTGATGGCCTGCACGATAACACGATGGACTGATACGCACGACACGAGCATGATCAACCATGGGCGAATCTTGTGTCGTCTCTCGATACCACAGAAAATCACCCCACGTCGTTAGGCTAGTTTGTTGCGTCATCATTCAGGTTCCTTTCTTTCTCGGTTGTCGTCATCTACTTGCCCTCCGCTTCCACCCGGCGCCGCGCCTACTCCTCGAACAGTGTGTCGGCCTGTTCACATGCCCACTGTATTGCCTGATTGTCACGCCCGGACGCTAAACCGGCCGACATTCGTAGGAACACCAGTGTGGCGACTTCCCATTTGGTAAAGCCCTCAAGATCCTCTTCATAGTGTGTCGGAAACGCCGACCGTTCGCCGAGTTCTTTACCTGTCATCATCACCTGGTTCTGAGTCGTTGAAGGCCACGATTGGACTGTATGAATGTTCCACATCGACAGCAGGCTGAAATTCCTTCCGTGCTCTATTGAGATGGTATTGCACCTGAGGGTGCTCGCTACAAGCTCTAGTCAGAATCAACACTGCTAATTCCAAGTTCTCAATTCGAGCTAAGAGTTTCAGTTCGTTACCCGCCATCATCGAGCTCCATTTGTGCTTCGGCAGCCCGTTCCTGCGGCTCTCCATATGCGCTTCGACCGTTGGATCTGTACTTTCTCATCACCAATTCGTCCATTGTGACTATGCTGCAACCCACATTACACACCTTGCACAGATAAAAACTCGTCTCTCCGCAATGCGTGTCAATGCCAGGCTTCCGCTCTGCCAAACACTTCGGGCACCATGCTGTGGTGGTCATCGTTGTTGACTCCTCTCGTCTTGAAGTATGGGCGGCCGGGCACAATCCGGCGATTGTGAACGCTTCCCGGCCGCCCCGGAGGCACTTTCTGTTTTCGCCGCGCGGCGGGGATCCATCATCAGCTCATGGATCACATCGACCTCATTATGCACCACTACAGCGAGCACACCGGCTTTGCGCAATCGTTCGATCTCCACCTCTTGTATCCGTGTCAAGCGCTTGCCCGGACACTTGACTTCAAAGGCGTATGACCGGCCATGCCAGATGAACAGGATGTCCGGCACTCCGCGCCGCTGGAAGGACGAGCCGTGGACCTTCAGCACCCAGGAGTCGGGGAGCTCTCGTAGATGGCGGATGATCGCACGGACGATGGTGGATTCAGTAGGCATTAGTTCACATACTCCCCCACGTTCACCGACATCCCGCTGGACGGACGGCAGACGTATACGGCGCGCCTCGCGCGGGTCAGCGCGACGTAAAACACCCTCAGCACGACATCCCGGTTGGTGCCGTGTGAAAGCCATTCGCGCATGGCCGCCGGTGACAGGTCGGGATAGATGAACACCACGTCCGCCTCCGCGCCCTTAAAGCTGTGGACGGTCCCGATATAGAGCCGCGGCAATTCGGCCAGGGCGACGGTGCCGTGCGTCTGGACGACACGGAGTGGGTACTGGGCGCCCTGTCGTCGGCCGGCCTGTAGATGGTCCTCCCACCAGCGCAACGCCACGTCGGCTGAGAGCTCGCCGTTGATAAGACGATGCACGATCGGCGCCTGGTCCGGCTTGATCCAGCGATCTACGTGCTCGTCCGTGAATGGCTGATGTGAAAGCGCGCTGTCACCGGCTGCACACCGAGCTAGCTCGTCCCTGGCACCTTTTCGTAAGACTCCCGTGGTGAGGGCAAGAAATTTGTAAGCATCGCACGTTTGAAAAAGTGCAGCAATCGTGGACTTTACGTCCCCGTCGGAATCATTCCACCCAAAATTGAAGGAAATCCCGCCTTCACCCCGTTCGTGGCGCTCACGTACTAATGACCGTAATAGTGCCAGAATACGCTCGGCCGTCGATACCCCCCGTGTAACGCGTAGCGGGTTCCACTGCCCCTTTTTTGCTCCCCACGGGTTGCTGAACGGCACGCCCCGGTCGCGCAGGACGCGCAGCGTCGGGCTGAGCATGTATCCCGCTGTGGCGCAGATCATCACCGTCTGGCCATCGGCTACGCACTGCTCGGCCTGATCGATGATCGACTCCGGGGCAAGCCGGGTGGTTGGCATCTCCGTCGTCAGCCCGTCCTCGTCCCGTGGTTCGTAGCGAATCGGCTCATACGTACTGAGCTGCCCGATCCACCGCAGGGCCGCCCGATGGACCGCCCGCGGCACTCGGTAGGATTGAGACAGGACGGACCGAGATTCGAGACCCACGCGGGGGCTGGCAAACATCTCCGGATAGGACCCCCGCCAGGTGTAGAGCGATTGCCAGGGGTCGCCGACCAGGACGAGCTGATCGGCATATCTCGCCCAGGTTCGTAGAAGTTCAAGCTCCGCTCGACTATGGTCTTGACACTCATCGACGAGAATGACGTTGGGATTGCCGGGCGCCGGACCGCCGCCCTCGCGTGCATGGTCGATCATATCGGCGAAGTCTAGGACGCCCAGTTGTTGTTTCCAATCCTCCCACGCCTGGGCGAAGCCTTGGACGCGGGTTGGCCAGAGGGCCCGGTCGATCATGCGGGCCCGGAGCAGGTCGTACTCCTGCCGCAATTCATCACCGAGCGTCTGTCCTCCACGAGATTGGTAGGGGTCATCACCGTCCACGATCCCGCTGGATAGCCCATACCCGGGCGCCACGGCGTTGAAGTCCGGCAGGTGGGCCTCTGTCACCCCCGGGCGCCCCAGCGAGCGATAGGCATGGCTGTGAAGTGTTCCAATGCACTCCTGACTGACCGGTAGGTCCCGGCCTGCCACCTCACGTGCGGCTGTTCGAGTCAGGCTGCAAATTAAGACCCGTGATCCATTAGTAACGGCCTCGCGCGTTTTAGCTCCCAGGGCAGTCGTTTTACCACACCCCGGGGGGCCGATGACCAATTCTGTCTTACCCATTTTAACAATTACCAATACTTGCGCGCGCCATTTAGCGTTTCTCTAAATGATTTCACAATGTTCTGATTGCTAAGTCCTTATGCCATAAGGGTTATTTAGCTATTTCTTTAATTTAGGGGGGTTTTTAGGTTTCTCGAAACGCTTTTACCCCCTCTGTACCCCCCTGGATTATTTCGTTTTGCAGGACCGTCCAGTAGTGACGCGTGGTTGGATTGCCACTTTTGCCGCGGGCGAAAATGACACGCGGTGAGAAGCTGGCAGACCGCAAAAGCATCAGTACCTCCCGTTTTTTCACAGGCTCATCCAGCGAGTAGCGGACGAACCGAGCCAAGGCGTTCGCCTGCAGGAACAGCTCTCCTTCGTGTGTAAATGGATGGCCACCGCCAGCCGCTTGGGTGCGGTCTTCGGAGGGGTAGACCGTGACGTGTTCCGTGTAGGCAGATACCCAATTTCGTAGCCGATTCACCCTCCCGGTTTCCGGGTTTTCATCTAGCTCGCGGATCAATCCCAGATAGTTTTGCACCTGGGCCCATTGGTGGCCCTTGACATTCTTGCTTGCTGTGCCCGTCGTCTCATACAGACGGCCGCGAAACGCCACCTGATTCATCACATTCGTGACCGGCCCGATCAAAATGTCCGTCCCGTCTCGTAAAATCAGGCTGTAAATCGCTTCCTCACGACTGTCTTGAACCCACCGAACGATCGGAACGCCCAAGATCTTACTAAGTAGGGCTAAAATCTTTTCTCGGTCAGCATCCTCGACCGGTTCGTCGCCGGCTGAATGGGCAGGCCGTCCCATCCGCTCCAATTCCCCCACCGCCGCTCCTACCTGCTGGTGCGCCTTGGCCGTTCCGATCGTTCGCTGAACGTAGTTCAGTCGTAGGGCCTTGGCCGGCGCGAGGTCATGTTGGCAGCGGAAGTAGCCGATGAGGTCCGCCACTTCCTGGTCGGTCCACCCGGCGGCCAGCGCCGTGTTGGCCAGCGCCAGGTCGTACGCGCTTGGGCTCTGGTCGGTCAGATCCGGCCGGTCGTGATCGAATGTTCGGCGGAACCGCCGGTCGTTCTCGCGTAGGGCCGTAAACTTCCCCACCGGCGGCTCGGCCTCGGCTCGCAGCACCAGCATATCGACCGTCGCAACGGCCATCGGATTGGCCGCGTCGTACTGTGGCTCGGCACACCAGCTTCGCAGGTCGTCTGGCTCGCACCGGGCGGGGGCGACACCTATGCCGGAGATGACGTCGACGCGGATAGGCCTGTCCTTACGGTTGAACGTGCCGGGCACTCGCAGCACTCGTGACAGGTCGCCCACGCTGTCCAGGTCGTAACCCCGTGCTCGGGCGACCGCCCGGACGGTTGCCGACCATTGGCGGGCCAGCTCAGCCGCGCCGTCGGCTGGGCTCATCGCCTCGACGAACGGCCAGTAGGCGTGCAAGCCGTGGCCGCTGTTGACGACGATCGACGGGCCGATACCGACTCCCCGTAGGATTTCGTGTGCGGCGTCCAGATCGGGCGGCAGCTTCGGCTTCTTGTGGTGTGGGCCGAAATCGATGTCGGCCCACATGGCCGGACATGCCACCACATCCGCGGCCCGGCCTCGCCCGCGTTTGATCCCCGGCGGGTAGAGGCAGACGCCCATGTAGACGTCCGAATCCCCAGCGCGCGACATGGCATAGTCCGCAGCCTGGGCCGTCTGGTCAAAAAATCGCGTTCTCTTGTCAGGTAAGGTCCACACGGCTATCAGTGCGCAATCGTTGACCGCCAGCCCGAACAGGGCATCAAAAAACCATCGCGCGACGGCCTCCATGCTCGTCCCCCCTAGGCCGATACGTTCGTCTCATCACCGTCATTGATCGTCACGTCGGCCGCTACGCGCTTCAAATGCGGTGTCAGGTGGCTCTTGACCGCTTTCATCCGAGCTGTAATCTCATCATCAAGTTTTTCGACGATCTTGAACGTCGCTTTTGCGTGTGGCGGAGTGCCGTTACCGCCGGCCGTCTCCAGCCCGATGTGTGTGACCACACCGTAGTACACGAGCTGCTGGCCGGCTAACCGGTTCAAGAAATATTTGCGTGCGTTGGCCAGCGATGTCGGCGGCAGGCTGAGAACAAGCGGCAGCAATGACTCGGGCCGGGCGATGAACAGCAACCGGCGCTGTGAGCACGCCTGGCCCCGGCCGTTGCGGGCCGTACCGAACCGCGATAGTGGACATTCTGCACACGGACCGCCGGGCATACCCTGGCCGGTTTCACAGTCATCACTGAAGCAATCGGGCGGCGATCCACCGCCGTCATACTCTCCTTCGAAGTAGACCCGCACGTCGCGGAAACCGATGATTACCCCCGTGATTGACGCCACTTTTTCAGAGCCATCGCCGGTTGGCAGCTCAAACATCGTTCCTTCGCCGGTCGGAATCTTTGCCCGGTCTAGGTCGAACTGCGACACGCCGGCCGCACCGATGTTCTCTCGTATGACTTCCGCGAAGCGCTGGGCGTCCATCTTGACGATTGGATATTCGCCTACCTTTACCATCTCAGTCGTTGCCATCAGTTAACCTTTCGCTTTCCTGTTTTCCACCGTACTTTTCTCCGTCACTTTCACCGCGTCCTTAATCTCATCGGGCAGGATTGGCAGTCCTTCGTCAGTTCTAGGCAGTTCCCTGACCCATGCGGACATTGTGTTGCCGTTGACCGTCGGCTTGACGAACTCGGCCGTGTCGGCATAGCCAGCCAATGCGGGCACATCGGTCGCTGAGGCCCATATCTGGTGCCGCAAGTAGACGGTCAAGCCGTCTATCGTAAATGGGCCGAGGCCGATTTCCTCCATGAGACGCAAGACTATTTCCGCCGCACCATTCAACTCGCTTTCGATTGTCTCCAGCTCATCCTTAAGTTCACGGCGACGGTTCGCCAACTGGGCATAACGTTTGAGTGGTTGTAGTCCGGTATCGGTTACAGCCTCAGTCGTTGCCTCAGTTACTTCTGCTGTGCCAGACACAACTGCTCTCCTTTCTGGATTATCCCCAGTACGTGATTGACTACCTGCTCGCGACGCTGCAGCGCCTGGTATACCCGCTCGTCGATCGTTCCGGTGGCCACGAGGTGGATGTACGTCACCGGCCGCGTTTGGCCCGGACGGTCCAGGCGTGCTAGGGACTGCTGGTAATCGCCGAGGGAAAAACCGAGAGAGAAGTAGACGGCGTAAGCCGCCCGGCTGAAGTCCACACCGACGCTACCCGCTTGTATCTGGGCGGCCAGGACGGCTCCGGCCTCGCTGCCTTTCCATTGAGCCAGTTGATTTCGCCTGCCGCTCAGTTCATAGACCTGACGACCAACTTGAAAAGTGGCTTTCCCCACGGCGTCCAGGTCGTGGCGGAACCGGCAGAAGACGACGACCGGCTCGTCCGATCGGATGTCCTCCAGTAATTCAATCAGGGCATCCCGCTTCTCGGTCCCGATCTCCGGCTCGACGATCTCACCCCGCGTCTCCTCCGGATCGACGCGCAAGAACCCGCTGGTAAGCTGTTGCATTCGCAAGAGCTTGGTCAGGGCATTGCCCGCGGTGACCGTTCCGGCCTCGACCTGGACAACGAAATCGCGCTCCATCTGCCGGTAGGCGCTCAGCGTCGGCGGCGCGAGCTCGACGTGGCGCCTCTCGTGCGTCGTCGGCGGCAGGTCCAACACGTCGGCCTTGCGTACTTGGTGGGCGATGGACCGGAACTTCTCTTGCAGCTCGTCCAGGTTTTGGTAGCCCAAGACCTCGACGCCCCGGGTCGCTCCCGGCGGCCTGTAGCCACCCATGACGGCATAGCGGTTGCGAAAGTTCGTGACGTACCGGCCGAAGATATGGCAGTTGAGGAAGCGGTACTGGCCGAAGATGTCGAGCGGGCTGTGTGGCATGGGCGTACCCGTCAGTCCGACCCGCCGGCTCGCCAGGGAGGCCGTGCGCTTCATGAATCGGCTGGCCCGGCCGCGGGCGGACTTGATGCGATGTATCTCGTCGCAGACGATCAGATCCCATCTTTGGTCGAGAACGAACAGGCCAAAAAGAGCTCGCCAAACCGCCTCGTAGTTGACGATGAGAGCGATCTGCTCGTCGCGTACATGAGCGAGGTCCAGCGCTTGCTTAGCCCGCTCCGTGCGTTGGCTGACCGGGCCCTCCCCTAGCGCGATGACCTTGACCGGCCGAGCCGCGTGCTTGGCAAACTCTTCGGGCCAGACGGGGATGACGGACTTGGGACAAACGATGAGCGTTTGGTGCCAGCCGAAATTCACAATCGCATCGATCACGACTTTCGTCTTGCCCGTTCCCATGTCGTGTGCCAACATCGTAGCCGTCTGCGATTCCAGCAGCCGCGCGGCCTGTACTTGATGCGGCCAGGGTTCGGTCTTGGTAAGCCGAAGGGGGACGACTTGGCGTTCCTCGGTAGGGAAGCCCGTCGTCTGCCGGATCACTTCGGTTTTCGTATCCAGCTCGTCCATCATTGTGCTGGCTCCTCCGTCGCCACCTGCTCGCGCGGTCGGCGGGGCTTGCGACGTTTGGCGAGGAACTTGGCGAGTGCTTCGCGCAAACAGTCGAACAGCATCTTCTTATGCTCTTCACACAAATCTACAAAATCTACGGTGGTGTTGTCGGCGATGTTGCCTTCGTCGAGGCGAACCTGGAGAAAAATCTCGACGTTATGCGCCTCCGCGCGACACCGCCTGTCGTTGAAATCGCATTCGTACCCTTCGTCACGCGCAGGGACTAGCATCGTTCGTCTCCTGTTCTGCCTTCGCTTTGAGCAGCTCGAATACCGTCTGCGGATCGCCCCCGACCTCATGCACGGCATTGACACAAGCAATAATGTAGTCGCGGCGCTCGTCTACTTGCGGCATTTCACCCCAGGGGGTCGTTATAATTATGCCATTGGCGTCATAAACTATTCCGCGTCCAGGACCGGCTTTCCACGGTCGCGGACTATGAGGCAAGTTAGGCATCGTTCGTCTCCTTTTGCTCCAGGGCGACCGCGAGTTCCCGAAGTATCTTCGCCCATTCATCGCGTATGCGAGGTGACCCCCAGAAATCCGAATCGGGCAAATCACCAACTGCACCGCGCAATGTATGATACGCCACAGGACTGGTGGGTATCATAGAATCCCCATCCTCGGTGAATCCGTAAGCGGCATCCATAACTACTTTGGCTTGCTCTTGTTTCATCACATCACTACATCCGCACCGCTCGCCACTGCGCGCCGTTCCAGTTCATCGTAGGCCGTCATCACGTTCGCCCAGGCCACCGAATCGGGGGCGCTTCGAGGCGCACCCCGATCCGGCTGTCGCGGCATGGAACGGTCAGGAATAACTGGCGCGGGGCGCCCAGCCGTGAACGCCCCGGCCAGCCGAAAGAAGCCACACAGAATCGATCGCCACTGGGCAAGTCGTAGCATGTTAGACCTGACGCACATTGTCCTTAATGATGTTGCCGACAATCTTGCAGAGTCGAACACCGACATAGCCAATATTCTTGTCCCAGTCGTGATCCAAAAGGTCAGCCAGTTTTCGCAACTCACTCGCGAGGATTGTCATAGTCTTACACCTTTTCAACTTCGACGGACCCACAGGGCTCGAACAGCTCGACGATCGTTTGTTCCGCCTCGTGGTTGCCAAGATCGCATTGTGCTTTATCGAACGCCTCTTCAGCGTCCTCCAGGCTGTAGGCTTCGACAACTCTGCTCACGCGCACGGTAGCACTAAAGTCTTCCGAAACGCGGTAGTCCTCCAGGGGCGGCCCCGAGACATCCGCTTCAGTCACTCCGGCGGGATAGTGGCTCATCACCCGCCCTCCACTTCGACGCGGCGGCCGTCGGCCGTCCATCGTGCCGTTGTCACAAGTTCGGGTTGACCCTGGCCGGTCGGCACCCACCACAGTTCATTAGGATCAGTTGGGCCACGAATGCCTCGGAGTGCGTCTAGGTGGTCACGGAGCATCATTGACGTATCGCTGTTGTACCACGTCGAAAACTTGTCACGTTGTGGACGCTGTTCAGGTCTACAAGTAGACAGCTCGGCCCACGAGCCCTGTGCCCACATCCACACGCCTGTCCCCGGTTCATGGTCGGTCATCACACTACGGCCTCGTCTGGATACTTAGTGGCCCGTGGCTGGGAATTCTGCCCTGCCGTTCGTCCGCACTCAGGGCACTCCTCTTTCGGCAAGACGGACCTGTGAAAATAACTGTCGTCATAGGCCCAGCCCTCATAGTCGTGGCCGCAGTGTTCACAATAGAAAATGACGAGAATGTCACGCCGGTTTTGCGATACGATTTTCTTTATCCTCATACCTCACCCTTTCACTGCGGCGGGCCAGTCTTGCTCTGGCTGTAGCACCCCTACAGAGCACTCCTGTGCATCTTGTTGTCTGCCATCCGCCGCATTCAACCCCATCCGGCTAACTTACGCTTGGGCCGTTCTGTTTTTTCTAGCCACCAACCGTGCCACATCGCCGTCCACCACGCTCGCATTAGTGCCCAAGGCCAGAACCACGTAAGACATTCTGCCTTTCGGTTTACGGTAGTAAATTGTGCTGCCGTACTTACGCTAATCATCACAACACAGTGGTAGTCGGTTTGGCACTGCTCTATGGTTATCAGTTCTATCCGCATTCCACGACTCATTCACTGCGGCGGATCGGCTTCGAACCGACTTGTTGCCAGGGGCTACGGTTCATTGGACAACTCCGACCGCCTATACCCCATGCGTTTCCCACACGCCGCCGCCGCATCAGTCATCTAGTCGCACTTCAGCCATACACGTCGGACATCGCACTGCGAGAAGTCGCGGTAAATACACTTCACCCTCATCGCATAAGACTGGCCAGTCATTGACTGGCAAGCGAATGCGCTCACCACATGGACAACGAACATGTTTATCGTCAATGCGTTCGCCTGTGACTGTCATTGGTCGCCACGCCGCTGCCGCATGACCTGTGTCTCATCCCGTCTACACTGCCCGTCAGGACACAACACAGGGTGCCTGCTTCGTTGTTACCGAATTCTAACGTCACGATGTTGCAGTATGGGGAGCCCTGTGATTCATCGCAGTCGAAGAATACCACAGGACAATCAGGGCGAAACCCTTCTAGTTCAGCCTTCAGTTCCGCAACTGTCATAGCTGATTCTCCTCTGTTCGACGCACAAACAGGCCGGGGGCCGTTGTGGCTGTCTGTCCGTAGAACAGTACGCGACGCGCTTCGGCACCCCCGGCCTGCCTTTAGGAGACGGCCTCGAATTCACGCGGACCCGTGCTGCCGTTTGAGCGAAGTCGGCATGATCGACGACTGCTTGAGCTTTGCCCTGATGAGGTCCTGCTCCACCTGTTCCATGGCCAGCAGCAGTTCGATCCAGGTCCTCAGCGGGTCGTGCATCATGAGCTTGGCGACCTTGAGAAACGCCGGCGTCATCGCCTGGGTGACCTTGTTGGGATGAACGTGCAGAACCGCACCCGCATCCTTCAGACTCCATCCGTCTCTGGCCATTGGTCTCGCCGCGCATCACCGTCACTCCACTCGCCCTTGTCCTAACGTCCGTGTTGAACTTGCTACCGAATTCGCCATTGTCCGGGCTCCGGCCCGGTGTACGTTTCAATGGGGCTCACCGGCAGGCGGCCATGGGACAAACCGCGGCGCCCGCCGGTGGCCCCTGGTGGTACGGGAAGTCGCTCACCCGTCCCGTGCGGGTTTGTCCGTATCCTTGCCGGCGTCCTCGTTGGCGCCGGGGTTGTTGTTAGGGGGGCCGTTGCCCATGAGGCGCTCGAGTTGCTCAACCGCCCACTCAAAGCGTCGCGAGGCGAAATTCTTGCCCTGCAGGTACGTCGGGGCCATCGCTTCAAGGCGTTTGACCGGATCCTCATCTACTAAAAGGGTGATCTTATCACTCATGTGCTCGGTTCTCCGATGCTCTTAGATTCTCTAGGAAACCTAACACACCATTCGTCTGGTGTCAAGAGGATTTCTAGAAGATTTCGTTTTTCTAGACTTGATTCGTCGCAAGTCTCGATAGACGCTAAGGTTATGGCAGCAACAAAAAACCAGCGGAAAAACAAACCGCAGATCAACGTACAGGCAACAGCATCGTTGAAGTCGGCCTACGAGGGGGCCAGCACCGTTCTTGGGCTTAACAACGGTCGCTTGGTGCTAGCGGGCATGCTCTGGCTTTTCCAGCATCCCCAATTCAGGCAGGTTGCTCTTGATGAGCTTGAGCAATTTGAGACGGAGCCCAAAACGCCGAAACAGATTAGGGCGTGGCTTCGCTCGACGGTGGACAAGGACTTCGGAGAAGTCGTTGAGGCGGAGGTAGAAGCCGATCGACGGCGGCGACCAAAGAAGCCTGATCGTCGGCCCCCAGAAGCCGATACAGGGTAATCAGTTCGATTTCCTGTACAGTCAGATTGAACGATGGTTCCGGTGATGGCATGGTTCCCTCCCCCCGCGTTGCGGGCCCCCGAATCGAGCGGACGTGTCGCCTTCACCGTACGATATCGACCGACCGCCAGCCAAGCGAAACTGGACGTTATCGGGCTGGCGAATTCTGACCCTTTTGGTGTGATATGGCCGACTCGTTTCTGATCCAGCTCGACCTCGACCGTCTGGCGGCGAGCCTGGCCGCCGAGAACGGGACCGCCTATGATTCCGTGGGGGTAGCCGCCTGGCTCCGGGAGCATGACGTGCTGTCCGCGCCCGGGCATCCTGGCTGGTGGCTGGCTGAGGAGATTTCGCTGGGGCTGTTCGCCAAGAGAGAGGTAATCAGCAAGAGGAGGTTTGCCTGATGATGAAAAGTCTATGGATTTGGTTGATGTTGACTTCTCTGTCGCCGGCACAACTGATCGACGTACACCTGAGCCTAGGGCAGGGGGCGGGGATAGGTCCGGCAGAGTGGGTAAGGGTCGGCGAGGTGTTCGAGCTACGGCTTTGGGCGCATGCGAAAGAGCCCGCGTCATTCGATGTGTTTGAGATTTCTTTGGCTTGGGACCCGGAGCGATTCGAGTTCCAGGGATTGTGGAAAATGATCGGCATTTCTTGGGAGAGTCGGGATGTAGAGTTTTATCCGGTGCGTGGCGTCTCTGCCGAGGACTGGTGGGCGGTCGGGCGATTGTTCTACCGCGGCACAGTATCGCCTAGTCAAGAGCTGCCCGTGGATGGGAGTGCTCTGAAGGTGTACTTGCTTAGATTTTTGGCGAAGACACCCACTCCCAATGCTGGGGTAGGCTTCTGGCGGAGCTGGGGAACGCTTCCGCCCACGGGCATACTCTCTTTTGACCAGCCTTTCCCCTACTTTGTCGAAGGCAAGCTCAACGGGATATGGTTTCAAGTTCTGCCGGAATGCTCCAGGAATGAATCACAACATTCCTTGAGAAAACCACAACGTTTTAGCCACTGTTTCAATTGCCATCCTCGCACGTCACCCGCATCGACGCCGAGTTCAACGGCAAGAAGCCCTGCCGGGCGTGCAAGCCGTGAAGGCTGGGATCTCCGTTAGCCGGGTCGACGGATTGGCCGTGGTGACCCCAGCCGGCGCCCTAACCCCTTTGCTGCAAACGAGTTAAGCAGGTCGACGGGCCTTACTTGCCCCGCTTTGTCGCTCGTACAATAGCCTGCCGAGTCCACTCCGTCAGGCTGCACCCGGCCTGTCCCGCGCACCACTTGCTAATGACTTACTAATCTGTGCCAGATTAGCACAAACACGGCCCGCGAGCCGTAGCCCACGGGCCGCGGAGGCAAAGACGGAGCGCTCACGTCTTGCCGTTTTGTGTCTGGAGATGCTTCTCCCACCGCTTTCGCTTGACGCCCTTCTCCCAGCGCTTTCGTAGGCGACGCCCGACCATCGGGTAGTAGAGCGCGGCACCCGCCGCCAGTATCCAGGTCGTCAGGTTGTCGCCGCCGCCCCCGATGTTGATCTCACCGATCCGGGCGTCAACCTCACCGATCCGCTGTTCAGCCGCGATCAGCGACGTGCGGACTTCGCCCACGTCATCGGCCAAGCGAAGCGTGGCGCACCCGCTTATGATGCAGGCCAGGATGATTGCCGCCCAGACGATGATCAGCAACAGCCCCAGCAACGATTGGTTGCGATTGGTCATCACACTAATCACGGCGTACCGCCTTTCCGTTTCCTACGTCAGGGCCATGGTGTAGTCTTGATCGGCCGGCAGATTCCAGGTCCCTATGGTCAACAAATCGTTCCGAACGAGAGTAGACCCTTTCTCCTGATTCACCGTCGTATATGTCTTGGTGCCGCGGCTGCCAGTCATGTCGAGATGCCCGCCGCGATTTAGATTCACTGTGGTAATCTCGTCCGATTCCAATACGACATTGGTCTCATACACTGTTCCACTATCATTGATAGTGAGGCCCGCCATTAACATGTATGGTTCTAAGTAGACCGTTCCACCATTAACGACCATAGCAGGTAGGGTACTCGGTGACTGTATCCCGCTGTATATCCGCGTTGTGCCCGCTTCTTGAATCCACGCATCCCACCATATGGTCAAATAGCCCGAGCTGCTGTATACGCAGTAATCGACCTTGCTGTTGGCTCCCCGGACTTTGACATCGCCGAGTACGCATTCTACGTCCCCATCTCTATCTAGGCCAAAACCAACGCCCCCAGGGGCATCGTTGATCAGAATGTCAAAGCCATCTGTTACAGATATACCAGAAGTGAGGAAACGTACAGATGGCAAGTTTGGGTCCAGGCTCGCGTTACCAGTATGATGCACGACTACGCTAGCGTCTGCTTGGTTCTGTTCGATCTTGCATCGTCCGATTGCTGGTATATTACCTCCAGTCAGCTTACCTATGTTTATCTCAGCGAATCCGGCGGAGAGCCATTGATAGCGGTATTCTGGCCTATGGGCGCTGTGGGCCGTACCATCCGCCGACGTAATAAATATGTCACGACGAAGTCCCAAGAGCGAAAAAGTATTCAGGTGCAGAACAAGACTCGTAAGCGCATTCTGATCCATGCCCCACAGAATGCGAGCATCTGGGTCATCTATGATGACACTATCAGAATCATCAGGCGGGCCGCCGTCGCTCCAGTTATTCCCATCGTCCCAGTGGTTCGGCCCCGCGCTGGCCGTCGGCGTGGCCTGTTCGAGGGTGGCCGATCCGCCCGGCGTGTTAATCGTTATGACGAACGGCATACCGTCCACTTCGCTCGTCAGTACGACATCCGGGTCGTCATCGGTCGCGGCGATTATTCCGGCCGCGTAGGGACAAGTTGATTCATTGAAAGCAGCTACCAGCGCGGCAACCGTATCAGCGATGTTGGTCGTGCCGTCCGTATGTGTGGCGATGACCTCCCCGCCGATCGAGATCGTGAACGTCTCACCGGCCAGTGTCCCGCCCACGGTTACCTTTGTGATCTGCGCCACGGCAGGAGCACCACCGACCCAGTACACTTGACTCATCTCATATCTCCCACTTGTTCAGCGGGCAGCGCGCCCGCGCCATTGTTATCTTAACGTGCAGTTCACTCCGCCACCACTGGCCACACTCGCATTGTTTACAATACAATCTCTCTCCCTCCCGCTCACATCGATCGCAAGCTTCACAGATCACCAGTCGGGCCTGGATGGCCTCGGCCGTCAGGCGTGGACCGATTTCTGCTCTGACATAGCTTATTGCTTTCCTGGCCGCTCCCACAACTATGCGTCTTGTTCTCATGCTGGTACCGACGTTCAACGAATACCCTATTCCAAAATCAGATTACCGCCGATTGCGTCAGGGACGAACATCCATTGTTTGGTTTCCAGCCAGTTGATCGTCGCCTGCGCAGCCTCTCCCCATGTGTCGTAGAAGCCGATCAGTACCGGATCATTTGCATGTGTCCCCATATATGCCGTACTCCCCACGTGTGTGCCCTCGCAATCGCGACAGTAGCCCGCCTCGAAACACGCCATAGTCTGTCCCCACCCCGCTTTGGCAAAGATGGCTAACTTACCACAGATCGTGGTTTCACCCGACTCGCAGTTCCAGTGGAACGAGTTTATGCGTAGCAGCACCTCATACTCGATGAAGTTGGTGATAATGCATTCACCACTGGCGTGACACACGCTCTCTTCAAGGTGGCCCGAAATGTAGCGCAAATCACAGTCCCGTATTTCTAACGGCACGACAAGCCCATGGAAATAGTTCTCGGCTTTTTCCATGGCCCAGGCGTGACAGCCCATACAACGATGATCGCCGCACCCGGTAATCGGAAGTCTGAAGCAATCTAATGGTTCGACAGTACATTGGCCAGCGAAAATCCATTTGGGGCTATTCATGAACTCCATAAGGGCCAGGCACCCCTTATCGACGCACTGCAGCACATAGTAGGCATGGAGCTGGACCCAGCAGTCGGTCGGGCACTGTGTGAGGTCCGGCAGGTGGATTGTCCACGAAGCCCACCAGTAGGTCACCGGAGTTGGATCATAACAGACAGACCATTCCACGTGCTTAAAGCGCCACGTCTCGCCCCCTACGTTGATGGTCAGCGGCAGATCGATACCAACTATGTCCTCTGCCGGGTAACAGAGCACATCCCCGTAGTGAACTATCAGCCCTTGATTATCACAGTCCTTGTGGCTGATCGTTATGTCTTCATTTGCGCTAGGGGTAGAGACCAGCCGGATCTCGCACTGGCAACAGGGCAGCTCGTAAAGGGCCTCTATTATGACCTGGCAGCGCCCGGGGCATTCGTCCTCCGTAGGCAGCGTCAAGGACACGTAACGACTGCGGCGCGTGGTCGCGGTCTGGCTACAGAGGTAGGTCGTAACCTCTTTGAAGTAATAGAGGCGAGCATCATGGGTGATGACGACCGGGAAGGTCGTCTCGAACAGCGTGCCGCGTGGGTAACACACACCCGTACCGCTGTGAAGCTGATCGCTATACGTTGGGGGATCACACGTATCGTAGGACGTGACGTCGTAACAGTCCTTCGGCACGTCCAGGACGGGTTGACAATACGGCAGGGTACGAAGCTGGACCTCACACTGGCAGCAGTCTTGCGGTATCTCGGCCTTGAACTTCATCCGTTGGCTGACCGGATCGCGGGTCATCTTCCCTTCCAGGTAGCAGACGTCCGGGCAGTTGCAGATGCGTATCCGCATCCTCTGATCGGTCGGATGACGGACCAGCAGACCGACGAGTCGTTGGCAGCCACCCTCCGGTCTTAGGCTGTCGATCATCTCGTCCGCCACCCAAAAGGTCTTGCCTATCGGGATGTTGACGCCCTCGATGGTCGTCGGGCGATTGGCCCGGACCTCGGTGAATAGCAGCCAACAGCATTGGTTGGCGAGTAGCATGTCAAGCGCAGGCCTCGCAGAATGCGTCCGGGTAGACCGCGTGCAGACGATCGCCCATCAACTGCACAACCCAGTACGTGCCGTACTTCTCGGCCTTCATAATGATCTGGTCCGCGCCCTCGTAGTCACTAAGTTCCTGTGATGGCCAGGCCGCGGCGTCGAATATCTCGCCCACGTTCTGCCATTCCCGCCAATCAATCATCCGCACTTCCTGGCAGCGAAGTCGATCGGATAGGACGGCCGTGATGCGAACGAGGCGTTGCGCTGCGACAGGCGTAGAGGGCCGCTGGGTGATGGTCCAACCCCGCGAAGTCTGCATGACCCCAGCGCCCGTGAATGTCCGGCGCAACAACTGAGTGATAAGCGCTCCCTGTTCGGCACTTAGCGGATCACCGGGATGTGGAGTACGTAGCAGATGTGGATTCATGTAAGCGCCTTAGGCAGGGTCATTCCCTATCCAAACGTGATGTTGAACAAGTTGATCAACTCATACGTATTATACGGAGTATCTTCGGCGTCTATAAGTACAATGCGTTGAAATTTCTCCATGCCCGTAGGCGCGGCTGACCTGGCATAGTGGTTCCATCCGGTGGGCTTGAACAGGAATCTGTGTAGAATGTCCAACCGACTGCCGCTTTGACCCGGTTCCATCGTCCGGCTAACTGATGGACCGAGGTAGAGTAAGGTCTCGGGCTTAAAGAACAAGTGCCCCAAGCGGGTTGTCAACGCGCCACTGTTCACCTTGCCAGTAGCCTCTTGAGCCACCGGCGGTATAAAGGTTCCATTGAGCACGTGAAAAGAATATTCCCAACTTGGAAGCGCCAGACTGGGCGCTTCAGCGGGTTCCAGTTTTGTGTAGTCTTCCCACAAAAATCGGGAATGATCCAGCACTACGTTGTCGATCGCTGGTTCGATGCTTTCAACGTATTTGACATCACTGTAAATCTGACTACCCGATACACTATCGGCAGTACCACTGATACTCCTCGCTGTGTAAGCGCCCGGCGTTCGGTATTCAACAGTCAGCACCGCATCGATATATACCGGAAGCCCATCTTCATCAGCGGCCTGTTTACCAAACGGCTTGACCGCTACGCTGTGTACTCGTGCCTGCATGTTCGTCGCATGGGGATACAAATGGCCGGGCCACGCTATCAGTTCGGCTTCCAGCTTCTTGCGGTCCTCCCATGCGCATTGAAGTGTCCGGGTGGCTACGAACTGAAGTCCCTCGCGCCGCGTTTGGGGGGAGTCATCGCGTTCAGCATGTTCGACTGTTATGGCTGCCATTGGTCATGGTCCGTATATGCCGACTAGCGCAGTGCCGGGCTGCGGAATGTTCTTCAACCAATCGAGTACGTTCTTGATCGCGCGTGCTATCTTCTCTTGGACGGCGATAGCCATCTTCGTGTTCTGGGCGGTCTGTACGATGGGTGCGATAGTTGGATCAGCTCGCCGTAGTGCCGCTTGTTGAATGCGCCGATGCGTTGCAGTAAGGGCCTCAAATGTACCGGCTAGTGCCTGCCCACTCGTTTGGGCAGCTTGTTCGGCCAATTGCTTGCGGCGACGGGCGTAATCTTGCTCTGTAATCAAGCCTTGCAGCCGTAGTATTTCCAACAGCTTCAATTCCTCTTGCACACGTTCGTGCGTGGTCTTCGTGATCTCCTTGATGCGGTCTGCCTGCTCTTGGAGTTGATCGTTGAATTGCTGACCGCGCTCGTTCAAGTCCGCGAACGTTCGCAATAGTTCGAGTACACCACGGAAGGGAGCAAGAATATCTCGTCTACGTGTGGGTTCAGCGGTGGCTTTCTTGATTGCGAGTTGTATCTCCAGAACGCGGCGCATGGCATTGTCCAGCATCGGCTGATAGGCATCGCCCAGCGTCTTGACTACGTCTTTGAGATTCGTCCTGATGTCCTGCCATGCCCGGAGTTGGTTTGCAAGCGTTGGATTCAACGCCAAGTCCCTAAATGTCCGGCCGATTGCCGCCAGCCGTTCATTGTAATACTCTGCCTCTGCCGCAGCACGTTTGATGGTATTAGCCTGATCGACCCAAGCCCAAACGATTCCACCTACAAGCGCGGGTACGGCCAGTACGGCCGTCGCTTTCGCGATCACAGCAGCGACAACGGCCAGCTTTGCCCCATAGGCACTAAGAGCTGCAAGCCCCGCAGCGCCGAAACCGAGCGTAGCCAAAGCGGCGGAGAGACCAGCAACCGCAAAAGTTACCGCCCCGACGCCAAGTGCTACGTCCCCCAGCGTTCTAGCTAGTGCGACGTTTTGCGCGATCCATTCCTTAGCTGCACTTGTCATGCGCCTGAATAATTCGAGAAGACGTCCAATGCGTGGTATGAAGATTTGACCGAGTGCCACGGCGAGGTCAGTTACATCCGCCGTGAGTCCCTTAAGCTGATTCGCAAATGATTCGGCAGTTCGTGCAGCATCTCCTTGAGCGTCAGATGTCATTTCTAATAACAGTGCGATACGGGCGAGAACCTTCTCTTGCTCTGTGGCTGCTTTGGTGCCACCAGCAATACCCATTTGAAACAGCTTCTGATTCAATGTCGCCTGTGTGATGAGGACACCAAAACGGCGAACTGCTTCGTGATTACCAACAAGAGCCGAGGTAAGTAGCTGAATCGCCTCACTATCAGCCATGTTGTTAAATGATGCTAGATCAATACCGAGTTGTGTGATCTGCTTGGATAGCTCAAACGCCCGATCTCGTGCAAAACCAAAGGGCACAAATGTATCCTGCAATGTAGCCATATAGGCCAGAAGATTTGTGCGAGATCGGTTCAGGACTCTGGCCGTATCAACCGACCACTTTTGAGCGGCATCGCTCTGGTCCTTGAACACGGCCTTAAACTTTGAGATAGTCTCTTCGTAATCAGACGCTGCTTTCAAAAGTCCGGCCATTGCCAGGCCGCCCACCAGCAGCATCCGGCGGGCAGCCTGGGAAACGCGCTGCATGCGCGCCGCGACATTTCTGAGCACGCCCTGTAGGCGCGTCATCGCCGCGTTGAAGCGCTTGTCCCGCGCTACTAGGTCGATGGTGACCGATGGATTAGCCATGTTTGGCCCTCTGATCTAAATAGGCCTGCGCCTCTGCCATTGTGGCGAAACTCCTATAGCCCTCCCGAGGTTCGCCCTCCAGGTACATCATCTGCTGGTCCGGCGTCATGTTCGCCACCACCTCCGGCGGCCAGCCGTAGAGCGTGGCCAGTTGACGATACAGCTCTCCCCGGTCTACCGGCGCCGCGTCGGTATCCGCTTTTTTTTTGCGCCCCGTTTGCCTTTGGACGCCGGGGCGGTCCGCACCTTTGGCGTCACCCGCTCGATGGCCTTGGTCATGGCGTCCATCGCGGCCACATCAACTTCTTGGGTGCCGCTATCCACCAACAGGTCAAACAGCGTCTCTTCGGTCAAGTCGGGTTGCTCACGGCGCAGGTGAAGCCACAGGAGCTTGACCGAGCCCTCCATGGTGATGACCGCCTGGACGGCCTCCGGGCTGGCCATTGTGATTCGAGCCGCTTGATCGTAGGCGTGATGGAGGAGTTTTTCCTGGTTCTCGGGCGAAAGCGAATCCAGATTGCGCTGGGCCAAATCCATGTAGCGATCTTGCACCCACTTCTCGAACTCGCCGTAGTCCTTGTCGCGCAACGGGCTCACGCAGTATTGCCTGCCGCCGAGTTCGACCGTCGTCGGGGTTGCCGTTGCTTGTGCTGTTGTAGTCATCGGTGCCGCCTATTCCTTATGGCCAGAGCGTTGATGTATCCGGCTTCTTGATAAAGCCTACTGTGGGGTTACCGCTCACCTCGGCCACGCCTTTCATAACGGCAGTGAGCGTCGCCTCGACCAAACTGGCGTCGTTAATGTTCGCCCCCATGTCACTCAGGGCCGTGAAGAGCCCCCATCGGAATTCCCAGTACTCAGTTTGAGTCACATAGATTCGTATAGCTTGAACGTCATTGGGCGCCGGTAGGGTGCTGAAATCACTAGTGTAGACGCTAAAGGTGATCTCGTAAGTCAATCGACCGGGCGCACGCTCGGTCTCGCCGCTGGTATTACTTGTCACAAAAGACTTGAGGTCGGCCATGATTCGGATGCGGATATTCCGTACGTCCGGTACCACTGCGTAAGACGGAGCGGTCACATTGGCGAGTTCTAACTTGCACCCAACACTAGATGGCTCTTCTATGATAGTCGCATCAGCGGCAGTCTCAGCCTCGATCGTCAATGCACCATCGGCGCCGAATTCCACAGTGTGGACGATGGGCGCACCGTTCTCGATGTCGATGAAGATGTCTACAGCACTGCACCTGATTTGTCCATGTGCGCCGTTCACACCATCGATGCTTCCATAGAAACCATGTGATTGGTTTGGTAGAATGCTCGGGGTGTGGCCAAAGGCCTCATACGAACCGGACCAATCGTTATTTCCGGGGATCGTAGTCGTGCCGCCTTGTGTGTTACTGGCTCCATGGCTCGGCGCACCACTTTCCAGGTTTATGCTCCAGGCACCTACGCTGGCAATATCCGCGGCGCCCGACTTTTCGACCGCGCCGCTAATTCCACTTATCACTGCCATAATGTTACTCCTCTGCTATGAGGTTTACGGTACTAAACTGCATGAGCACCTCACATGCCCAGACGGATATCCAACCCTTGATGCCGCGACTCACTTCGGGATCGACCATTCCCAGCCGCGCATCAGTGAGCTTCATCACTCTAGCAAACGTCTCAGTTTTCCACGTCAGCGCTTTAAGGTAGGTCCCCCAGTCGGCCATGGCCCGCAGCAGCTCCCATTCGACGGGGAATAGGTATTTATGCACACGTTGGTCGGCCGTAGCCAGCATCCACTGGAAGCGCATGAGCCACGTACTGCTGCTGCTGGTGCGCTGCAGGTGCGGCGTACCGCCCAACGGGACTAACCGCAGCTCCGGCAAATCGGCGGTTGTCACGGTTGATTTAACGGGATCGCGATCATCATCCGCGTACGACACACGATTGCCAGCGCGGACCAACCGACACAGCGCCTCCCGCTTCCATGGAAGCTCATACAGGGCGTCATAGACCTGCGTAAACGGATCAGTCTCGGATGCCATTGGCCCGCAGCGATCGCCGGATCGCGTCCTCCATCTCTCGGCGCATCATGTCCACCGTTCGCCGATCGGGATCGACGATGATCGGGCGTGCCGGCAGGTTGCCCGCACCCGTCTGGTGCCATGTCGCCAGGTCTTGAACGGTCACCCGCCCATCGGTTCCGGGATGCGCATCGCGGCCGTACCCCACACGAATGCCAAAAGGGACGTCTTCCTGTAGTTGGCCGACTACCCCGCCGAATCGCGGCTGGAGGGCACCGACAAGGGTACCCGTCTGCCACAAGATGGCCGCCCGTGATGCACCAGCAGCCCGTGCGCCCCGGCGGCGCCCGGCCTTGTTTCTCCTCTGGCGGGCCTTGATCGTCGCCTCCTTGAGGCCCGTCCATTCGCCACCGCCCCGGCTGGCCCGCTTGAACCGCTCCTGGACGAAAGCCCGGTACATGGCGGCCCAGACCCGTATGGCGTCCCGGATCGGGCCGGAGCCGCCGGCCAGACCGCGCCGGATGTCATCCTGGAAGCGCCGCAGCGGTGCTAAGTTCACTTTGACAGACATCGGCTGGTATTCCTTATTCCGGCGTCGCGTCCGTCAGGGCCTCGCACTGGATGCGGGTGGCTGCCGCACCGGTCGTGATGAACACGCTCGTGACATCAGTTGTCAGCTTCTTGGTGTACAGGCTGTCGGTGTGCCAGACGTGTGGCTCGTTGGCGATCAGATCAATCGTATCGACAGGGCTACCCCCGTCATTAGTCTCGATCGTGACATCCTGATCGGCGACCATCACCAACAGCTTCAAGGCCGATACATCGACGGCCCATTCAACCTCCACGTCGGTCTGGTCGGCATCTATCGTCTCGTCGAAGCCGCTATGACCTGTACCGGTGAAAGTCAGGGTCCTGCCTATGACCACCCCCGCAATACCCACACCTACCGTTAAATTCGCGTCAAACGCCATTGGTATCTACCTCACTCTCTGGGGGTTGAAAAATGGACTGGGATTGTCCTGGTTCTACGTGGGCGCCCTTTGCTGTGTCCGCTGAAGCCGCATCGGCGGAAGCGGGCGCAGTTCCGGGAACTACGACAACCCTAGTAGCCAATGCCCGAATCACGAGTGTCGATACCAAGGCAAAGGCATTACCAACACCGGAATGACCTGCATTCCGACAATGAACCAAACCGGCCTGAACTCCCAGCAATTCCGCAGTCGGATCACGACCCTCGTATTCCTGTTTATCAAATGTCCCAGCATACTCCAACAGAAGGTTGCGGGGCTGTTCCGGTAATAAGTCGGCCAACATCAGCACCCCGTTCCGCACAGCTCCCCAGTCAATCGTCATCGTCATCCTCCGTAACTACTGCCGGTACCATCGATGCCTCATCGGGTTCATCGAGGCGCAGTTGACCGGCGAGAATACGTTTCAAGGTTCGGTCCGCATCCTGTTTGTGCCAGACGTACTTGTGGATCGGCTGGCCGGTTACGTCATTGATGTCCTGCACACCACGGGCTTCGTACAACCGAACACCCGCCAGGATGGCCGTCAGCCGCTTGAGCGTCGCGTGTGTGCCCGTTAACGGCAGGGCGTATGGACCGGCCCGCAGGGTGTCGTCAACGAACTCCACGGCATCGGCAAGCGCGGTTGTGATCCGAGCAGTGATATCGACCTGGACCTTAAGATTGTCCAAATCCGCCCACTGTTCGACATTGCTCTTGCCGAAAATGTTCTCTATGTCGGCCCGCGTCGCATACGCCATTGCACTGCACCTCCGGTTATGCCGCTACACCGCCGCAGACGGATTTGGCGGCAACCATCCGCAGCGACGGCGAGCGACACAAGTTAGGGACTACCAGCATGACCGCCCTGAGCGTTACCCTGAAAATGCGCCCGGACCCTGATTCCAGAATCGAGGCCCATTTTGAACGTTTCGTAGACGTAGAAATCGCCAGTGAAATCGGCAGTAACAGCCCAACTGACTCCCTGTTCTTGGGCAATTACTCGTACCTTGTCCACAATTAGCACTACATCATCAAAGTCCTGCGGCCCAGCCGATTCGCAGCCGCCCAGAAACGGCAGCAGCAATCCCAGCAGCCACCACAACTTCAACCATTCCCACACCATCGATACCATGATTTACTCCTTAGTTTTTTCCCGTTGCAGAGCTATGAACTCCATGTGCATCTGCCGCAGAATTTCTGTTTGCTTGTCAATGTTCTCGGCCAACTTGACGATCGCCTCTTCTAGCGACCGTCGTACATACCATATCTTGACCCCCTCGGCATCAGTAGCGGAATGCCAGTCATGTAGATCACGGTCCCAGTGATGAATCTGGCGCACCAATGCGAACAGATCTTTCCAGCGGTTAGCTTCCCTATCGTTGCCAGTGCGCGCAACCACATGCTTAACGAGAAGAAAGATAATCACTAAGGCGATCCCAACTGCGCCACCAGTCCCCAATGAGGTCAAGTCAACGCCTTCCACTCGCTGTCTCCTGTGCTACCGGTCCACAATTCCCATCCGGGCATTCGCAACCGAAGCCCGGCGATCAGCCCATTAGGCCCACGTACTCGAATGGGCTCTGACCAACACTTCAGGCACGGAGCACAGAGGCAGCTCGTTCGATTCCGTGTGCAGGTCGATGCCCTTTTTCATCTTCATCACTTCCTGCATCGCGTAGTAGGGCAAGGCCACGCTGTTGGCCGCGTCGATGTTGTCAGCCGGGGCAAAGGCTTCAAGGAATAGCTCAGGCACACCAACGGGGAATACATTGGCATCGCCTGCGGTGACGAACGCTCTATCGCCGACCGAGCCACTGTACTCCTCCCACAGGATCCCGCCGTAGGGGAACATCGGGCGCGGGTCGTTTCGCAGTTGCTCACCCGCCTGGTATCGCTCGTAGGCGGTAGTGACTGTTGCGTGCTCAATCAGGGCGTTGAAAAACGTCTCCGAGCACAGGCCGTGAATATGACCGATCAGCCCGCCATTGCCGAGCGCCCGTTCGATTACCCGCTTGATAGCTAGGCAGAACCCCCGGATATTTGACGTACTGGTACCGAACACGAAATCCTGCGAAGAGCGAGTGAGATTAAAGTCCGTCCACAGATCAACGAGTTTTGTTGCCCCGTCGGCGTCATAGACGTAGCCCGTCAAGGCCGCGGCCCGGCGGTACTCATGAGTGACTTCGTGCTTCGCTTTCATGCGGTCCAGCTTGTCGAGCACCGTGTCCTGTATGGTCTCCAGTTGGTCCTCCGTCCCGAATTTGCGGACGCCCTGGATTTCGCTGGCCAACACCACATCGTCGTGGGGCGTGTGGGGGATGGAAAACGGGCGCGCCACACGCTTGTCCGTCTTACCGACCGTACCGGACGAACCCCATTCGGCCGTTGGGAGGATGGAAATAGTCCTGTCTTTACGTTCAAGGACCGCCGTTCGGGTAGTGAGCGGCCGGGTGGTAAACAGTCCCATCTGACCAATCCGCATCGGTTTGGGCGGCTCCACGTTCATTGATTGGGTAAGCGACACGGCGCTGAATATGTCCGTATTGAAAACGTCCAAAATCGACATAGGTTATACTCCTTGTTGTGCCGCCAACGTTCAGTCAGTTCTTAGGCTTCGTCCCTGCACGTGATGCCCAGCTTTCGCAGGCCCTCGATGATGTCCAGTCGAATGCCACTTCCGAAGTCCAGCTTGGCCACATCCACCACTGCGGGACCGCCGGTTAGGAACAGCCCTCTTGTCGTGTATGCCCCGCCGGCCGTGATCACGTCCTTCAGGCAGATGCCATGCGGCGCCTCTTCGCCGCCGGGACCGCCCTTCGTGGTTTCTACAGCGGTAGAGGTCGTGGTGGTTGTCAGAGAACTCACATCGATTGATACCAAGGTCTTGATATTGCGACCTCGGTACATCGATCCATCGTAGGTGAAGACCAAGTCGGCATCCGTATCGATCTCGCCCGCGATGGTAATCTGCGGTATAGTTCCGGTTAGCAAGTCCAAGGCTGTCTGGGTCTGGGCTAGCGTAGCGTTATAGGCAATATCAGCCGTGGTGACCCGTGTACCATCCCAGTGATCGACGGTGATCGTGAACGTGCCAGCGGTTCCTAGCTCATCCTGGGTACAGGTGTGCACCTCATTAACCGCCGCACCGCCCCAGCCGCCGGTCTGCGTGCGCAGAACAGTCGCGTCCTCTGCTGTAGTCAGGGCCGAAATGTCCAGCTCCAGCAACGGTTGCAGCCGGCCCACGTAATCTTCGCCAATCCAGTGGACCGTGAAATCCGCCGGCGTGGTACCGGCGCTGATCTCCACGTCCCCGCCCGTGAAGGCGGTATCTAACCCGGTCAAAATACCCGCAGCGTTGGCGTTGTGCGCGATTGGATCGGTCGCTACCCGTGCGCCACTAGCCAGAGTCACGGTAATGATGAATGTCCCGCCATCGGCGCCCGTGACCAGACATTGCTGTTTTTCGTTCGCCGCCGCCGCATAGGCAACCACCCGACCGGATGCCCCCCGGCGGACGATCTCGCCGATGGTGAGCGCCTGGCTCTGGTCTACAAACGGGGTGTCCCGGCCGGCGTACTTATCCGGCTCATGTTTTACCAGATCGGCGACCCTAGTCGCTTCAGTAAGCGTAGCCATGTTTTATACTCCCTGTTGTGCCGCCAACTCTGTGTTCTTGTCCTTACAACAATTGGCGATCAGCCCGCAACCGCAGCCGTAGACCGGGCCTTGGCCCGGTTGAGCAGCGAATCCGCAGACGCCTCTTCGCGACTCAGCTTCATGTACGTCTGCGGGCCGGTCTTTTCGCCGAGCGCCACCGGGTCATTCTTCTCGAACAAACTGATCACGTCATCGAAGAGTCGATGCGTGCCATTGGCGGCCGATGCCTGGATGCGGTCGCCGTTGTCGCCGATGAATAGCGCGTGCAGACCATCGCGCACGGCTGGCGTGATCTTGCTCGCCTGGACCAACATGTCCAGTTGCGTGGCCTGCGTCTTGCGCGCCATGTCTAGAGTTACGGGTCCCAACTTTTCAGGCTCGGCCTGGACCTTGGCCTGGACTTCGGCGAGTGTCGTCTCCGTACTCTTCAGCTTGGCCTCATTGGCATTGAGGGACGCCTGAAGCGTAGCCGTGTCCTTGTTCTGCGCCTGAAACGCTTTGGTAATCAGGTCATTGGCCGTGTCATCATTCAAGCCCTCTACGCCGAGAGCGTTTTCGAGTGTTTCCCAATTCATTGTCGCATTCTCCACACGCCATCGACTAGCGGCTAACGGTATGAACGGATCGAGGCCTGGAATCAGCGGCTCTGGCGTGAAAGCCACGTGTTCAATAGCCTGCCCATACCGCACACCTTTTCCATCTACAAAGTCAAGAGGGACACTGATCGACACGTCGTTACGAGCAGCAGCATCAAGAGCATCCCGCCCAATCAGCTTGACATTGGCAATCAGCTTATCCCCATCGATAAACAAACTTTCGACATATCCCATATTGTGTGCCGCCTGCCCAGCCGTTTCGTGTGCGTCCGGCATAGGGATGGTCACACCATTGGCAGTCATCGCATCGAACGCTTCGACCCAATGCCGCATGACGGCATCGGTGACCGTGAACTCTAAGCCCTGATCTTCTTTGACGTACTTGCCAATACTGATCAGGTGCTTACGAAATCGACGATAGGGACCCGCATCGCCCGCGATCTCGGCCGAAATACAGACCGGCGGTTCTGTTTTGAGGACCAGTCGCGCGGCCTGCGGTTTGACCGACTTCTCGAATCGCCCCTTGTGCTCCCGGCAGAATGCCCTAGCTGCGGCTTCCGTGAAGCGGTCTACGGGGAACCGAAAGGACTGGACTTCGGATTTGCCGTCGGCGCGGATACCGAAGATCATATCCGGCTGGTCGCCCTTGCCCGTCTGTCGCCGGAAGCTCTTGTACTTCCCCGGGTCGTTTACCCGGCAAGCGTGTTCTGCTGTGTATGGCATATCATGCGCTCCTACGCTGCTAATCCCGTCCTGCCGTTCCTACCCGGATGGAATGCCCAGCCCTTGTCCGGGCCGGGCACAACCTCCGCCCCGCCGATGGTTACCGTCGCATCGGGTTTGGTCACCGGCCGTTCATCAAACACCGGGATGGCCTGACAACGGCATGACCAACCGTTAGGCGGCCACATCGTCTCCCAGCGGGAATCGTCTTTCGGTAAGGTCATACCATCCAATGCCGCATGATTGAGCCTCACCGCCTCGTCGCCTGCCGTGGCGTAGGTGTAGCCCCACAGTCGTTTCTGTACCGCCGGGTCCTGATCGGCGGCGTAGCGTCCGGTCGCGTAGCTCATCTGGGCCTGTGTCCGCAGGAGATTCTGCGCCGTGAAAGAATTCCGGGGTACCAGACCAGAGGCACGAAACACCTGGTGAAAGAGTTTGGTCCCTTCTCGGACGTGCAGGCCCTGCATGGTGACAACCGTAGCCGCTTGGTCCAGACGACGGCGCAAGAGCTGGCCGGTCTGGGCCACCGTAAGCTCGGCCTCGGCGATGCTGAATTCCTGGGCATGGCGCAAAGCCAACTGATCAGCGCCCCAGAGAAACGCCAGGTTTCGCAGCATCGTGGTATAGGGACTGCGCCGCATATCAACTGGCCGACTGGCGATAGCGCGCTTCATGCCCATCAACCGGGCGAGGAGCATGGCATCGGCCAGCAGTTCGGTCAGGGCCTCCATTTCGGTCGTCACCGCCGCCCCGTAATCCAACCCCTGGCGATAGGCCTTGACGGCCGCGCGCTCGGCGCGTGCACCGATCTGCCGCGCGCTGGTAAGGCCCTTGCGAATCACCCGCGACACATCGGCGTCCATGCGACGGACAAGTTGCCTATCAGCCTCAGTCGCCATTACCCGACTCCACTCGCTGTTCAAACAGTTCTCGAATGAGCGTCCCCATGCGTCCCCGTACATCTACGCCAGGCAGCGGTGGATATGTGTCGTCGTGGTCCACTTGCGCGACTTTCGGCAGGCCCAACACATCCTTGATCGCATCAAGGTCGAGGGTATCCAGTTCGCGGATCAGGGCGTCGGGACTCTGCAACAACTTGAGGTACAGGTCCCGGAAGAATGCTGCCTGTTCGTCCATAATCGGCGAGGCCACAAGCCGGACCTTGCCCTGCATGTCGTCGCCCCAGTTGAGGGCGAGTATCTGATCGACCGCATGGTCGTTGACCATCTGGGTGATGTACTGGTGGGCCAACTGGGCACTGGTCAACGCGATACCCTGATGGGCAACGGCCTCAGCCTTGGTACCATACTCGCCTTCCAAGACCGCGCGTTCAGGTACGAGTAAGGCCCGGACAAGCATGGCATCAAGATACTTGAGCCGATCGACGAACGATCGCTGTTTGTCGGCCGCAGTGAGTAGGCTGATGTCCCAGCTCGGCTCGGCGTTTTCCAAGTTAGGTGCGTCTCTGGCACGACCGACCGGGATGGTTATGCCGCCACTACTCTTCATCGCCTTGAGAATAGCGGCCGCGATTTCGTCGTTAGGCGTTTCGACCCCGTCGACCAGCTCAGTGCCGCGCGGGTATTTGACGATCTGAAAGATGCCAGCGATCTTCTTGTCATACCGAGCGGCACCTGAATCAGCTTCGTCCCACTTGGTATACAAAGCCCTGGCATTCTCCAGCAACGGCTCGCCGTACCAACTGCTGCCTTCGCAGTCGAACGGAATGTTAAGGGCGTATTCCAGAGGTAGTGATTTCTCGTTCCCGGTAAGGGGACGCTGAATGAATCCGGCGAATGCTCCGGTCGTGCCATCCACGCGGATTGTCGTGATGTCATGGAGCAACGGCTTGAATCGGCGGAGTACCACCCGTCCACGCTTGATACCGAACACCTTTTCAAACCCCTGCCAGCCGAAATCCACACGACCGAAGGTCATTGCGGTTCTGATGAGTGACTCCCTCAGGGGTAGAAACTGCTCTCGAATTTCGGTCACGATGTCGTCAGACACATCGTCGTCGGCCTCAACGGCCCAGTTGGCAGCCGCAACGGGCGCGACGACCATCGCGCGGGTGAGGGCGATCGTCGGGTGGCGGCGGATGATCCGGTACGTCGCGTACGTCGCAGGCAGGGTCTTGGACAATTCCCCGCCGTGCATGGCGACCGTCACCGTCTGGGCGCCCGTCTGCTCGCCCACGCCGGTATCGACCTTGCTGAGTTGTAGAGCCCGTCGCAATTGTGGCCATCGCTCGAACATGTTAGTCCGCTCCCATAGTGATGGTGATCCCACCCCTGTAGTCGGTCTCGTACATGACGGGGAATAGGGCATGGACGGCATAGCCCATGGCGTCCGTGATGTGGCCCCGGTCATCTTTATCCTCGACCTCGCGCTTGCCCGGTGGGCGAGCACGGGCCTCCAGGTCTTCGATCAGATGTTCACAGCAGGGATCAACGAACATCCGCCGCTCGTCCGCCGCATTGCAGAACATGGCATTACAGGCGGCGAACCGATCTTCGCGGGCGGGATTGACGTCCGGGAAGTGAACGGTTCGCCCAGCCGCCTTGAAACCCGGATGATTGAGGATGTGCAGATAATCAGTAGTGGTTGCGCTGGTCTTTCGCGCACGCCCGGTTGCATCACCGTAAAACTTCCACCCGCCCTTGTGACTGTCGCCGTACTTGCCCCACAACACCTTCAGCGCATCGGGAGTGTTGGTGTCCCGCAACCATAGCTCATCGAACCAGAACAGGGCGTCATCCTGTCGATGGCCAAGCGTCCAGGCCATGGGATCGACGTTAAAGTCCATACCGACGACGATGGGGCATTGCGGACTGTACTCGCATCGCCTGACGTTGTGAGTACGGCTAAAGGCATGAAACACGCCACCCCCGGCGTCCAGGAACTGGGCATCGAATTGCTGGAGGTATTCCTTGGCATCCATCCGGCGCCGGGCGGCCTCCAGTGTGTCACGCGACACGATGTCGCGGCTGGGCCACTGGAAGCCCGCAGCGTCCGGGTCATCACCAGTTGTTGCATCCTCGTAACCGGCCCGGAATTCGCCAGCGGATGGACCTTGGCGCTTGGGCACACCGATCCGCCAGCACCAGCCGTTGAACTGGGATAAGGAGGGGAGCACGTTCCGCTCAAACGTCTTGGGCTTGAGGTCACAGCTTTCGTCAAGCGTGCATCCATGCCACTGGTCGCCCTCGATGCGTTCTGGTTTGTCCATTCCAACGACGTACAAGATGCTGCCAAACACGGTTTCAATGCGCAGTTCAGAGATCGATATACCACCATCGGGCACCCATCGTTTCGGGATCAAGTCCAACAGGTGTTGCCAAGCAATGCGCTTGGCCTGCCGCTCGGTCGGCGCGCCGAAAAAGTACATGCGCTTGACCCACGATTTATCAGTCGCCAACCGGACCGGCAACCAGCGGACGTGATGGCGTTTGGCGATTTCGGTCTTGCCTGAACTGCGGCCGGCGGGGACATAGACGAACCGCTTGTTGCAGTTCCACAGCGCCTCGCGTACGGGGTGGCGCTTGAGCGGGAACCACGTGGCCGGTAGCTGGTCTCGAGTAGGCATCGGATTGGCAGCAACGGCAGTCATATCACACTCTTACGCTACACGCACTCCGTTGATATGCTTGACTACAACCGATTTTATTTCGTCGAGTGGACCGTCACCCAACTCGTTTATCTGCGGGTTGCCATCAGCATCGGGGATAAGACGGTATATGATACCGTGCGGTTGTGCGGGACCGCGCTTTTGAACGTCCCAAATCAATTCCATCTTCGTCACTAGAAGCTCCTCGCCGGTGTCCGAATCACGGATGGTAACTACAGGCGGGGCAGTATCGGCGAATGTCAGATCGATCGATGTCACGCCAAATTCTCCTTGACCTGGAACTTCTCGTGCAAATCAGTACCCCACTGATCGCCCGTCTCCCAGTGAACGAACGCCTGTAAATCCCAGGTGCCAGCCTGGTCGAGTATCGTGGTGTCCTCGACCTCGTATTTGATCTTGCCGTCAGTCCCGTCAGTAACGAATGCCGCGTCCTTGGCAAACGCCGTCCCATCGGGTTTGCGGAAGCGGAGTTGCTTGACATCCACGTCCGACACGTCTACTACGACACCCTTATCCTCGACAGTCACTACGAATACGGTACCGACATCATTCTGGTGTACATGCCCTTCGACCATGCTATCGCTCCAGGACCGCTTCTACTTCCGTCCGTATGCTCAGGGTTTCAGCCTTCTCCTGGACCACGGCTAATGTGACATCAACCTCTCGCCGCACAGCTAGGTCGATGGCCACTTCTTTTCGGATGTCCAACGTCACAGCTACTTCCTCAGCCATCGCTAACGTCGCCTCCACAAGTCTGGTTATTTGCAACGTCGCGAGTACCATCTCGCGGCCGTAGGTCCACATCCGAATGTCCGGCGCGGTCAACGTCAGGGCCACCGGCACGGGCTGGATAGTCAACGCCCCTAGCTCGAGCGCCACGTCTTTCGGCACGATGGCCAGGACCGTCGCGTCGGGGTGCAGGGTCAGAACCCGGGTCACCGATACGTCCGGAGCAGTCACCTGCAAGACGATCGGGCTTGGGTTGAGCGTCAATTGCAAGCCCAGCAGCACGTCCGGCGCGCCCAGCAAGAGCGCCGTCGGTTCGGCGTTAAGGGTCAAGGTGCCGAGGATTATCGTCGGTGCTGGTACGCCGAGTTGCAGCACCGTTGGCGATGGTTGCAGCAACAGCTCGCCAAGCTCAATCCCAATGTCAGGCGCCACGATGTTGAGCACCGTGGCTGTCGGCTGCAAAGTGAGCAGCGAGACGATCGACACATCTGGTGCCGTCATCTGTAAGGCGGTTGCTACCGGCTGTAGCGTCAGCGCGCCCAAGCCCAGAGCTACGTCGGGGGCGGAGAGCTGCAGCGCCGTCGGCCCGATCTGTAGGACCAGCTGGACGTCCAGGCCGATTGACGGGGCGGTCAGAGTCAATGGCGTGGTCGTCGGCTGTAAGACCAATTCGCCGAGGGTGATCGATATGCTTGGCGCAGTAGTCTCAATCGCGATGGCAGCCGGTTGCAAAACCAACGCACCAAGGCCCAACAGGATATCCGGCGCAAGGACTTGAAACACAACCGGGGTGGGCATGAACACCCGTTCGGTGATCTCTATGTCTAGGGTGATCGACGGGGCGGTTAACGTCAGAGCTACCGGTTCGGGCTCGAAGGTCAAGGCCCCCAAGGCGATGCTTACATCCGGCGCGCCCATGACCAGGGCCGTGGCTACGGGGGCAAGCTGCAAGACAGGCAACAACGCGGGGGCAACGGGCGCAAGGGTGAGCACTGCTGGTTCGGGCAGGAAAGTGCGGTCCTCGGCTACCGCAGGCTCTACAAACAGTCCCCGACCGGCGCGATAGTCTCCAATGATCGGAGGATGGGAAGGCGCGACGGTGGGCGGCCCCGTGGGGATCATGCTCATTCTTCCCACTATGTCTATATCTTCGTCCCGGACCGTGGGCCGATAGAACACGAGATTCCCCGGCCGTACCCGATTAGGTTTTCTCCCACGAGCAAGAGCAATCGCCTCATATGGTGCATCTAACGCCACATTCCAGATAGCAAGCTCAGCCAGGTAAGCGTCTACTCCGTTACTTCCTCCAGCCGCTCCAATCTTGTGCCCAATGCTTGTCGTGTCCGAGCTACTAAACGACTTCGCCGCGCCTACGGAATCGTAATTGTCCCCATCCATCATTATCCACTGCGTACTATCCGAAAAGACGCCAACAATGTGGTGCCACGTATGGGTCGCGTAGTCCGCAGTCGTCGTAACGAGTATTCGCCCCCCCTTTGTGCCGTCATTGGACTCGGCCTGGAATCGTGGATTAGTCGGGAAACCTTGATCCTCTTTTGCCCTTAAGCAATAAAGGCCGTTGCCACCAACGGTACTAAAGATGCCGAAGAGTGTCCTATAGCCCACGGCTGCGCCTTGCATGTTCACCCAACACGAGAAGGACAGGGGCAGTCCGTTGACTGGCACGGATGCAGCCTCGAGGTACTGATCGGACACACCGGGATCGAAATAGAGGGCCATCAGGTTTCCTTGATCAGCAGGTCTTGGGCATGTAGTTCCGCATCGCCGGCCATATCGTCGTTAGGATGTGCAGGATCACGCTTGATCCGCAAGATGAACTTCTCTCCCGCCTCCAGGTCGTCCATCTGTTCGCCGTCAGTAAAGGTAATCTCGTCATAAGACACCTCGCCAACGGCAGAAGGTGCTGCCGCCTCTACGATTTGATAGGAATAATTGTGGCTGGTGTTCAGATTTTCAGCATCATCGGCGACCCGACGAATTGCTGCTTGCCACACTGTGTGATTCGCAAATCCAACTGACGCACTCCATATGATCCGCAGGGTCAGGCCGCCGCCATCATACTGAGGCAACAGCACACAAGCGAAGTCCATGAACTCCTCGTCCGAGCCGGAAAAGTCATAGACCCCAATACGCTCTGGGACAGTCGAACCGCCCTCAATCGTATCGAATGTTGCATAGTCGGTGCCCGTCGGCTCTGCCGGGCTGATGGACGCTATGAACTCGCCGCTAGCCATGCTGCACCTCCGTTCGCCGCCGCACCACCGCTGCGAGTATCGCCACCTTTTGCCGGGCACTCAATTGCTGACGCGCGGGCTCCGGCAGGGCCGCGTTGTAACTCACCGCATTCTGGTCAACCCACTCATCTACCGCATCGACTGCCGCCCGTAACTCAGCTTTCGTCAATGTGCCCATCTGCGCCCGCGCCGCCGATTGACCGTCCATGAATTCGGCCCAAAGTTTTCGACGCTCAGCGTCAGACAATACGGCCATAACGAGTCCCTCTCACGCGGCTTGCATGATCCCCTCGGCATTCCATTGCAATGTGATGTCGCCGCCGTTCCCGTCAAAGGGGAACGTCGGCCCGGAACCCACGGTATCAACCCAGACGATTGGAATGTTCGCATTATCGGCGCCCACGTGCTTGTAGACGATGGCCGCCTGACACTGGCGAGTGCCCACCCCAAGGGTCGAGAACGTCACGTTGTCCGCATCAAACTCCGCCCGATCGTTCCCCGCATCCTCGTTCACCGCCTCGTTAGCTAGTTCCGCGCGGCCATAGTTCGCCCCGTCGTATTCGTCCAACGTCGTGAAGTCGTCGAGCGTGTCCTTGTCGTCTTCGGTGTCGGCCGTCGTGTTGCTCATCACCAACAGCACGCGAATGTCGTCACTGCTGAAGTCGATCCCGCCCAGGAGAATTTGGTTTTTCGCCTCGTTGTAGATGAAGTTGGCCATCAACTAACTCCCATGCTCACCGCCCCCTACTCCAGGCCGTCGACGCATACACTGCGATCGGATCACAAGACCTTGAACCGCTTTGCCAAGTCGTCGCCGAATCTCGGCCACTAGCTGATCGTCATCGTCGAGCTGATGCGCTAAGAGCCGGGCGATTGCGAGATCGGCCACTGCCTCTGAATTGACGAACTCCGCTTCAATTAGAATAGTCGCCCTAGCCATCAATCGCCGTCCTTGCCCGGTGGCCCGATGGATAGGTCCATCGCTTCGACCTGTTCCCGTAGGGCCGCGCCATCGAAGTCATGCTCAACGTCGGGCGCACGGCGCAGGCCCAACATGCGACCCTTTTCGCGCCACACCCGTGCCACGCCCTCTGCGCTTTTCTTCTCATGTGCATAACTGAGCGCACGGGCGAAGTCGTTACACGCTTTTGCGATTTCCTCTGCTGTGTCAAAATAGTGTTCGCGAAACTCTTTTTTGGCGCGGTACAGGTAGCATTGCCGGATCGTCCGCTTACCAATCCGGTGCTTGACGTGACTGCTTGCGTACCGCGTCTTGATGAACAGAGTAGACTTGTGACACCTACGAACAATGTCTTCATCAAGCCATCCCTCCATGACAAGTTTACGAACAAAGTCCAGCCTCGCCTCAACAACATCTCGCAGTCGCTCTCTGCCCACATTGCTCAGTCCGAAACAGGCGGGGCGCCAAAAGAAAACGGCAGCATGGTGGTATGGCACCATACTGCCGCTCAGCTTTTGGCTTAAATCAGCCCGGTTGGCCTACCGGACGGACGTTGCTCCGCAACCTAAGTTATCGTCGCCCGTGATTCTTGCTCTTCCAAGACTGCTGCAATGATATGCGCGATTGCCTCAACAGCTTGGCTGTCCATGACAATGTCGCTCATGTCCTGGTCACACCAGACCCGGGCAGCAATTTCGGTCGCTCGCTTTGTCGTATGTTCTGATCTCATGATGGTCACCATCTCTTCCTTTTTCCTTCGCCTCGGCTTGCGCTATCAACCGTTTACCTAAGTGCCGCATTATCGTTGCGTTTTCCTGATCAAACGCGACGACCCCAGGCTTGATTCCCAGGACATCGTGCCACCGTCCACAGCTACACCGGTAACCGGGGACCCTGTAGTCCCGCTCCATATCACCGATGTAGGCATCCATCCCCGACAAATCAGGTTCACTCTGATTTCTCATCACACCACCCTATCCCCGCGCCCCCACGATCGCCTCGATCAGCTCGCGGGAAACCATCGTCCCTTCCTTATGCCCTTCCGCACACACGCATAGGTTATTGTGTGCGCGCTATCTTTAACCATCCGCACCATCCGCCCCGATCCTACCGCCGACCCTTTCCAAACCATATCCGAGTTGTCACATTCAAATCGGCCCCTTGACCCATTCGATCCTGGTACCCATACCGGATTCTCGATGTGCCCAACAAGCTCAACACCCGCCTTGGCGATTAACGCCACTCGATCCCCCGTCTGTGGAGCTATGGGATATGTGGTGTCGAACGTAGCCTCTAGGCAAAGCACATTATTAACCCACCGGTACTG